>Ga0114931_10004691_pt1 | contig 17031 bp, 10 predicted proteins | sample 2SBtaG_FD_89579 | JGI IMG/M metagenome (GOLD analysis project Ga0114931, IMG submission 89579) | Deep subsurface microbial communities from Kolumbo volcano to uncover new lineages of life (NeLLi) - 2SBTROV14_V59a metaG | ecosystem: Environmental > Aquatic > Marine > Volcanic | place: Kolumbo...
AGAGCCCTTACACCGAAAAGGTCACGACCGAGGAATTGGTGGATGGCGCTCGCGTTTCTCAGGGTCACCTTAGCGACGCGCTGACGGGCGTTGTGACGGCGGCGAGCGTCGCGCAACTTACGGCGACGACCGGGCCGGACTCGGCGCAAATACTGGCGGCGAGGCAGTTGGTGGCCGGATTGCCGGATGCTTTGGTCGCGGCGGCGAGGAATCCGTATCAGGCCAGGGCTCTGATCCTCGCAATGCTGTTGAGTTCGGACGCCGATACGCGTGTGCGCCAGATGAAACTCGTTCGGACTCAAGCTGAACCGGGCGTCGATAGCAAGCTGGCGTCGTTGTATACGATTGTGACAGCCTTGGGCCGGACCCATTATTTGTCCTTGGTGCTGATGGCCATTCCGACATTGCGCGCGTGTTCTCCTGGACAGATCGCGCGCTTCCGGCGCGTGCTTCATCAGTTGATCCGTAGCGACAACTACGTCAGCCTCTTCGAGTGGTGTGTGGCGACGCTTGTCAACGCGGGCGTCGCGGAGGGCGGGGCTGGCGGTGGGTTGCGTCGACTCGGCGCCTTGCAGATCCAGGTGCGGGTGATCCTCGCGTTGCTGGCTTACGCCGACACGACGGCGCAGGATGCCAAGCGGGGCTATTTGCGCGCCATGGAATATCTGCAATTGTCCGCCGGTGAGATGTATTCGCGCCAGGCCTTACACTTTGAGGCCGTGGATAACGCCCTCAAACAATTGGATCGGCTTCGGCCGCTGGAGAAGCAGCGTCTAATGGAGGCCTGTGTTTTGACGGTCGAGGCCGACGGCATGGTGGCGAGCGCCGAGATCGAAGTGATTCGTGCGATCGCCGCAGCGCTGCACGCTCCCGCACCGCCGATCGGTAAGATGACCGGCAGGTGATCGGTGTTTTGCCTTGGGCCGGTCGATGGGTTATTACTGGCTTGGTAAATCTTCCGAGGGTTTTCGATGTATCAAAGTGTCCTGGATTTTTGGTTCGAGGAAATAGAGTCAAAACAGTGGTGGATCGCCGATCCGGGTTTCGATCGCCTGATCGAGGCGCGTTTTGGGGAGATACACTGTCGCGCGGCCCAGGGCGAACTCTTCGGCTGGCGCGAGACCGTCAAGGGGCGGCTGGCCGAGGTCATGGTCCTCGACCAGTTTTCGAGAAACATCTACCGCAACACGCCCCTGGCATTCGGCCAGGACTCCGCGGCGTTGGTGTTGGCGCAGGAAGCAATTTTGTCCGGCGCGCACGACGGCCTGATCGCCATCGAGCGAAATTTTCTATACATGCCCTTCATGCATAGCGAATCGAGAACGATTCATGATTGGGCGGTGCGACTCTTTCGCGATGGCGGTATTCCGGGAAACTATCAATACGAATTGAAGCACAAGGCCATTATCGATCGCTTCGGGCGTTACCCGCATCGCAACGAGATCCTCGGTCGCACCTCCACAGCCGAGGAGCTTGAGTTCCTGTCTCAGCCGGGATCAGGATTTTAAGGAACCTGATCAATTCGTGTTCGAGGGTCTTGAGCGCCTGAAAGGCGATCTTCGGCGTTGCAAATCTTGCCAATAGCCATGCTATTGGCGGCAATCCGCGCCTTGAATATCGCCTTCAGGCATCTCAATCCACTTCGCCCAGAATTAAGAGGTTCCTTAAGCATTCAGCGGCGGGTTATCGGCCTGATCGGGCAGGGCGCAAAGTGGTGAGATATTGAGCGAGCTGAGTCCGGCATGCTACCCATTGATGCGCGGATTTCTCGATTTTGTAAATCCCAATACATCCTTCCAGCGTGGCGATGATGTAGCGCGAAACCATCTGGCAGTCCGTATCTTTCCGGATACATCCATCTTGTTTCGCCTTTTCGAACATAGCGGCAAAGGCGTTTATCCAGTGATCGAATATCGCGGTGACGCGTTGCCTGAAACCTTCGTCCTGCGTTGCCATTTCCAGTGCGAGGTTGTTGAGCGGGCAGCCATACTCACGCATGGACTCGGGAATGCGGTCACCCAGGCTTTCGATCATTTTCGGGATATCGCTAACCGGGTCGACGATATTGGCTAGAGGCTCGATCCAGACGGTTTCGACCATTGAACTGATCAGCTCTTCCAGCACGGTATAACCCAGTTCGGTCTTGCTTCCGAAGTGGTGATAGAAGGCGCCTTTTTGCAATGCCGCTCTCCGCAATACCTCGTCTATGCGCATGCCCTGAAATCCGTGGGCGTGGATTTCTTCGAACGCCGTTTGAAGTAGACGCTCTCTGGTTTGCTGTGGATTTCTGACGGTCACGGTGGCTTGGGTCTCTCGGCAAGAAAAATCATTTCATCAAGTATTACATTATAGACAAACCAGTTGGTCTCTGCTAGCATTCATTCAAACAGACCAGTTGGTCTCTTTCTGTCTCCGTGGCAAGTCGATAATGAAATGATGGGAGAATCAATATGATAGGGTCCGATGTGTTGAGGGGGCGGCGAGCCTGGAAGGTATTTTTCGGTATTACCAAGTTCCCAAAAACGATGATCGTTCTCGGCTTTATCGTCATCGCCTTGTCCGCTATCTATATTCCGTCCCTGGTCAAGGATACCCGTGCGGACGCGTTTTTGCCGGACGACGAGCCAGCCCTGGTTTATCGCGACAAGGTGAAGGAAATATTCGGTCTTACCGATCCCATGGTTATCGCCGTGGTAAACAACGGACCCAAAGGGGTTTTCAACGCTGAGACCTTAGGGCTTGTAAATTGGCTCACGGAACAGGTCAAACATCTGCGCAACGTCGACCCTGACCGGGTGACAAGTCTTGCGACCGAAAACAATATCACCGGCTATGACGAAGGGATGCTTGTAGAACCCTTCTGGGAATCGCCACCCAAAAGCCAGTCCGCGGCGGATCGGGTGCGCGCCCAAGTCATGGACTTTCCACTGTATATGGGAAGCCTGGTCGCCGAGGACGGTTCGGGAACGCTCATCGTCGCCGAAGTCCTGGATCAGGATAAGGCGCAAACCCTATACGCAGAGTTAATGGAGTTGGCGGCTCATGCCCCGAAAGGTGATGGTGACCATATATATATTGCCGGGGAAGGCGCGGTCAGCGGCTATTTAGGCAGCTACATCGATGCGGATGCGCAACGGCTCAATCCCCTTGCCGCGCTGATTATCACGGCCGTTTTGTTTATCGCGTTTCGTAGTCTGCGCGGTGCGTTTATTCCCAATCTGGTCGTGCTGGGTACCGTGGGGTCGGCCATAGGCCTAATGGCGGCCACAGGCGTTAAATTTTTCGTCATCACCAATGGGCTATTGCCGGTACTGATCGGGATCGCCGTCGCCGATTCCATTCATATCTTTAGTCAGTATTACGAGGAATACGCGCGCCACCCCGATGCCGGCTCACGCGAAATCGTACTGAGAACCATGGTGCAGTTGTGGCGACCCATCACGATGACCACGCTGACGACCCAAGCGGGATTCTTTGGTCTCTACTTGGTCTCGGTAATGCCCCCAATGAAATATTTCGGCTTGTACGCCATGATCGGCGTGGGCGCGGCATGGATCTTTTCCGTTACCGTGGTCCCATGTTGGTTGAGCATCCTAAAGTTAAAGCCGAGCCCGGCATATCGTTCAAAGGAGCAGCCGGGAACGATCAAAATAGACCGTTTTGGCCGCGCTATGACGGCATTTGGTAAGACCGTGGTCCGTTACCCTCTTGTCATTTTGGCAGTGTTTTTCGGCGTTGCCGCAGTGGGCATATATGGATCCACCCAGTTGGAATTGAACGAATCGCGGATTCGTGTATTTCAGAAAGATGAACCGATCGTTATGGCAGATATCGCCGTCAACCGTTTCTTCGACGGCGTGCACTATCTCGACATCTTGATAGAGACGCCGGAACCCGAGGATATCTTCCGGCCGGACACCTTGAAAAAGATCGAAGATCTACAGGCATTTGTCGAGACCTTGCCCCATGTCGGCGGATCAACGTCTGTCGTGGATTACCTGAAACAGATGAATAGGTCCTTGAATGGCGGACGGCCTGATGCCTACTCCTTGCCTGATGACAGGGACCTGATCGCGCAGTATTTTCTGCTCTATTCCGCCAGCGCCGATCCTACGGATTTCCAAAAAGAGGTGGACTACGACTACCGCCTTGCCAATGTGCGTGTGAGCATGAATTCCGGAAAATACTCGGATGAAAAGTTGGTTGTCGAAGCGACCCAAAAATACCTTGATACAATTTTCAATGTGCCCGATAGGGAAAATCCGGTTGAGGCGAATCTGTCCGGCAGGGTGAATGTCGACTACCATTGGATTCGTCGTCTTGGCGAAACCAACTGGGGAAGCGTAGGGGTGGCGCTTCTGTTGGTTTGGATCATGGCGACCATTTCGTTTCGCTCACTCACCGCAGGTGTTATCACGGTTTTGCCGGTCACTCTAACGGTTCTGCTGGTATATGCCATTATGGCATTCTCCGGAATTTGGCTATCGATCAGCACCTCGATGTTCGCACCCATTGCCATCGGTCTGGGCGTTGACTTCTCTGTTCATACGATAGAGCGTCTCGAGGCTTTGTTGCGTGACGAGCACCGGTCCCTGGATGACTCCATCGCGCAACTCTATCCGTCCACCGGACGCGCCTTGCTATTCAACTTTTTAGCTCTGGCGCTCGGCTTCGGCGTAATGGCAACGAGTAAGGTCGTCGTTCTCCAGGAATTTGGCAGTATCGTCGCTCTGGCCGTTGCGATCAGCTTTTTTACGAGCCTAACCATATTGCCCGCGCTCGTTAAGGTTTTCCGCCCGGCGTTCCTTGGCTTCCGGACGATCCGCCAACCGAGCATCTATCAAGCCGAGTCGCCTTAGCGCGATTGTTCACGACTAACCATCGACCTCATTGTTTTGAAAGGCGCTGTTGTGAAGAAGGGCGATAACGGAGATCAAAAAACCGCGCTGATTACCGGTGGCTCCAGGGGCATCGGGCTGGAACTGGCAAGACAGTTTGCCCTTAACGGCTATGATCTCGTGTTGGCATCACGCGATCAGGATAGATTGGAAAGCTCAGCAGAGGTCTTAAGGCGGGACTATGGGCGCTCGGTGACAAGCATTCCTGTCGATCTGTCCCAATATGCCAGTGCCAAGGACCTTTATGATCAGGTGACTGACAGGCGCCTGGTTATCGATGTCCTGGTGAATAACGCAGGTATGGGGACGTACGGTCTGCTCGAGGAAGCCGATCCAAACACCCTATCCGAAATGCTGCATATCAACATCATAAGCATGACCGCTCTGACACGCCTTTTCATTCTTGACATGATCACTAAAGGCGAAGGCCGTATTCTCAACGTGTCCTCGTTGGCTGCCTATTTCTCTTATGGTCCGGTATGGGCAAGTTATGTCGCATCCAAACATTATGTATTGGCCTTCACAAAGGGACTGGCAAAAGAGCTCTCTGGAACGGGAGTATCCGTAACCACGCTTTGTCCAGGGCCGACGGCCACGGATTTTGCCGACACAAGTGGCGTTGGAGCATCGCGCGCGTATCGCATGCTACCGAAGCTTGCCGCATCCGCCGTAGCGCACGCGGGCTATCGTGCAACTATGCGTGGAAAAACGGTTGAGATACCTGGGGTTGTGAATAAGGTCATGGCGCGTTTGGGCGAGTTGCCTCCCCGTGCGATAGCTCAGGCCGTATTTAGTTTTCTTTCCCAGAGCAAACGATGATTTGAAGGTCTTACCAATCTCGATGCGAGGAACCGAAAATGAGAATACGATATATCCCTTTTGCACTCTTGTTGTTGATGGTCCCTGAATGCCTTTTCGCGGAGGGGCTGCCGGACGGTGATCTGATTGCAAGAAATATTAATTCCCGGGATGAGGGCATATCGGTAAGCCGAACGCTGGCGATGGAAATGACCGACCGTCACGGGAAGAAACGTACCAGAATTACGAAGGCATATAGAAAGTATTTTGGATCGGAGAAACGGACCGTGATTTTCTATATAGAGCCGAAAAATGTCAGAGATACGGCATTTTTGACCTGGGACTATTCGGATAGCGATAAAGACGACGACCAATGGCTTTATCTCCCGGCAATGCGAAAGGTGCGCCGTATTTCCGCGTCTGACCGTGGAGACTATTTCCTTGGAACAGACCTAACGTACGAAGACATAAAATTGGAGACTCGTGTCTCCATTCCGGATTATCGGCGAAAAACAATTGGCGAGGATGAGCAGGACGGCCATCACTGCTTCCTTGTCGAGGCGATACCGGTTAGCAACAATGTCGCCGATGAGCTGGGTTATGGGAAGGTTGAGCAATGTGTCGATGATGAGATATGGATCGTGAGACGGTCAAGGTTTTGGGACACCAATGGAAACCTGCTCAAGATCGTGTCAATCGGCGATATTCGCAAAGTACAGGGGATTTGGACCCAACATGAGATCGAGGTCGAAAACAAGAAGACCGGGCATTCAACGAAATTCATTTTTAGCGATGTGAACTATAAAGCGGGTGTTCCGGATGACCTCTTTACGCAAAATGCGCTGAGACGGGGGCTGTGAAGGCATATACCTCCCGGATTCGACTCGGAGTCTTTTGTTGTCTCTTATTTGTTCAAACCGCTAGTGCCGAAGGTCCGGAGTTTTCAAGTCTGTTGACCGGACGCTATGGTTTTGGGCTCTATGACCGGGATACCCAGTCTCTAGAGCTTTCTTGGGAGCCGGAGGTGAGATGGGGGTTCTCCAGCGGTGGCCGTCTGTCCGGTGTCGGGCGCGTTCGTTTCCAGTCTGAGTCGGGTATGCAGCTACCCATGATCCAGTTGGGTGGCTATTCGTCGATGACCAAACCGGTGTCCACCGGCGACAGCGTCGAGATCGAACTACGCGAACTATTTTATGAGAATCAGATCGGTGATTGGTACTTGGTTTTCGGTAAGCAACAAATTGTTTGGGGGAAGTCTGACGGGCTAAAGGTTCTGGACGTCGTGGACCCCCAGTCGTATAGGGAGTTCATCCTGGAGGATTTCGAACAGTCCAGGATTCCGCTATGGACGTTGAATCTTGAGCAAACGTTCAATGACTGGACGATGCAGTTACTGTGGTTGCCCGATCAGACCTATCATGCGCTTCCAAAACCTGATGCCACCTATGCCTTCAGCTCGCCACGACTGGTGCCCCAGGCCGTTCCGGGAGTCGCCGTTCAGTTACGGCAGCCGATGCGCCCAAACGATGTCATTGCCGATTCGGATGCAGGCATCCGGATGTCCGGTTTCGTCGATGGTTGGGATCTATCGCTAAATTATCTGTATCAGTACGACAATCAGCCTGCTTTGCATCAGCAGTTGGAAGTTTCCTCATCTCCTGTGGTAGTGCTTACGCCGCGCTATCATCGCACACATGTGCTGGGCGGTAGCTTTAGTCGCGCCTTCGGAGATTGGGTGACGAGGGCTGAATTGGGATACTTTACCGAACATTATTTTCTGACAAGGAATCCCTCCGTGGTCGATGGTGTGGCGCGGAGTGAGGAGCTTAATTATGTGCTCGGGCTGGATTGGTCTGGGATGAGCGATACCTTCATTAGCGCCCAGCTTTTCCAAAGCTGGCTTCCCGGTTATGACGGAGGCATCGTCCGTCCCCGACTGGATACCAGTACGACATTTCTGATTCGTAGAAATCTCAACAACGATACCCTGACGATCGAGCTTCTTTGGATTGCAAATGCCAATGATGGCGACGGTTTAGTCAGACCGAAGATCAGCTACGATCTTGAAGACAATATTCGCATTTGGTCCGGCTTGGATATTTTCTACGGTAATCAAAGCGGGCTGTTTGGGCAGTTCGACAAGAATGACCGGATACTACTGGGCGTCGAGTTGGGGTTTTGATCTCGACGCCATTTCGATGAGCCAAGGGGTTCGGTTGCATAGCGGGTTTTTCCGAAAAATGGAAGTCGGGCGGTCTACCCGTCCAATAGTACAGTTGTTCGCCACTTGTTCGCTGCGTTCTAATCTCCCGGCAAGGTAGGGAGGGGCGCGGACCCGTCTCATATGAGTGCTCGATTTTTGATCGTATTCGCCAGGCGCGACGGAAATCTGGTGGGTACAGCATTTGCCTGCCGAAAGGAAACTTACCCTTGGATAAAGGCCGTAAGGATTCGGACCTGACCGATCAGGATGAGCGGGATCACATGGAGAGGACGGAAGTGATGAATCACAACAGTGGTGCGAAGTGGGGTCGGACGGTTGTGTCCGGTCTGCCTAAATGGGTGGGTATCATCGCGATAGCCTCTTTGAGTGAAGCCGTCAGCGCGACCACCGAAGGCGGCATCCTATACAAAGATATTGCTGCCGGCGGGGCGTCGGGAGCGGACTATCATCGAACACGTTCGCCGCGTGACGATCTGTTGCAGCAGATCAAGGAATCGGGTTTCTTTGCTTTTCCCGGTGACGCAAACGGTATGCCCTTGAAGTCTCGCGGCGCACCGGGTGTCGCCGTATTCGATTTCGACGGCGACGGCGACCAGGACATCTATGTCACAAACGGTCCCGGTTCGCCTAACAGTCTCTATTCCAATCAACTGCGCGAGATGGGTAAGACGACATTCGTCGATGTGGCCGCTGCGGCCGGAGTGGCGCTAACGGCCTATGACAATACCGGGGTCTGTTACGGCGATATCGATAATGACGGCGATCAGGATCTACTGGTATTGGGCCTTGGCGCGCAGAACCGGTTGTTCGAAAATCAGGGTACCGGAAGCTTTATGGATATCACGGCCGCCAGTGGTCTTGGTGGCGGCGATTCCTATTCGACCAGTTGTTCCATGGGCGACGTGGACTCGGATGGACTTTTGGATATCGCGGTTTCCAATACCTATACCGACTGGAGCGATAACCTCCCGATCAATACCTTCGAAGCCGGCTATCGGGATGAACATAATCAGCTACTACGAAACCTCGGCGGCAATCAATTCGTGGATGTCAGTGACGAATCGGGGATTCGGACCGTGCCCGGAATAAGCTGGGCGTTGGCATTGGTCGACTACGATCTCGATGGTGACGTCGACCTGTTTGTGGCCGATGATCAAGGCGGTAAACCCAGTGCGAAGCGGGGTGGTTTCGATACCGGTTATGTGCGGATCTATAACAATGATGGCACCGGGCACTTTACCGATGTGACCGAAGTATCAGGGACGAACCGTGCCGGCGCCTGGATGGGCTTGGCCTTCGGAGACTTCAACTCCGACGGCGTTCTGGATTTCTTCGCGTCCAATATCGGCGACTATGTCGCCCGTCTCATGACCCCCATGGTGCCATTTCAGGTCGTGCCCGGCGACTGGTTGTCGGGATGGTTCCTGGGCAAGACGGATGGCACTTTTGTTTTTCCCGGTGTGGGGCAGCTCAAGGCAACGCCTTTTGGTTGGGGCAATGCCGCCATCGACTACGATAACGATACCGACACAGATATCGTGTATCACGGTGGCATCGACTTCGGTGCGTTCACCGACGCTTCAAATGCGGGCGCTATCCTGAAAAATGACGGTACGGCCACCTTCGGCCGTGACAGTGTGGCGCTGTCGCAAAGCCCCACCAATCACGCCCGCCGTTTGGTCCAGGGCGTTGCGATCGGAGACCTGAATGATGACGGATTCGCGGATGTCGTTTCGGTGTCCAGCCAGGACTGGCCGCAGCCGGCGCCCCTGATGCCGATGCTGCCGCCGCAGGCGGCATTTGGCGGGCCCTTTGATGACGCTTCGATGTGGCCCACGTTCAGGCCTGTCGATCCCACCAATACGTTTGCCGGTTTTCTTTGGAATGGCGTCAATCCCGCTGACGGCAGTCTGGCCATCGATATAAGCAGTGGCAACGGAAACAAATGGGCCAAGGTCGTGCTCAAAGGAACTGCCGGTATGCTGCCGGGCGCCCGCGGTAATCGGGATGGGATTGGCGCGGTACTGAAATTTCGTCCTGCAGATAGCGCAGCGGCCATGAAGCCGGTTGTCGGCGGATCCAGCTATTCGTCTCAGCATAGCCTCGAAACAATATTTGGCATGGGTGACAAGGATCACGGCGATTTGGAAGTGGTCTGGCCGGGCGGCGTCAAAAACGTGCTCTACAACGTGAGGGCCAACGAGCGCATCATCGTCCCGGAAATCCCGTGTGATTTCGAAGATCGAGCTCACAGCTTCAAGGAATATCGCGGTTGTGTGAAGTCCTCCCTCCGCACTCTTGTGATGCAGGGCGTGTTGAGCAGGGACCTGTCAAAACGTTTCTTCGCGAGTGCCATCAGGGCATACGAGAAAGGCATGGGCGATGACGATCGCGCAGACACGGTGGATGAAGGCGAACGAGATCGCACTGATCGAGACGACAGACGTTCGTAAGGAAGGGAGTCTATAGCGGGATATTGGTGCCAACCGGGTTCAAATTACGGAGCGCTGATACCCGCGTTTCCAAACGGAGTATTGGGATGAATAAGAATGACAATTCAGTCGAGAGGCTGATTTTAACCGCGCCATCCATCATGGTCGCCGCGCTCTCATTGGCGCTCCTCAACGAAGAGACGTTTGCCGGGGGCGTAACCTTTCACGATATAGCCGCCAACGATGCCTCCGGTATCAGCTATCGCCGGACCGAGTCCGCGCGGGATGTGCAACTGGACCGTATCAAGGCCGGAGGCATATTTCTGGTGCCTCAGGATATGGGGAGAATCCCTCTGAAGTCGCGTGGCGCCCCTGGTGTAGCGGTGTTCGATTACGATGGGGATGGTGATCCTGATATTTACGTTACCAACGGGCCGGGCTCCGCCAACGCGCTTTACTCGAATCAGCTCATGGAGCGCCATGTCCTCGAGTTCGTCGATATGGCCCTTGCCTCCGGCACAGGCCTCGTCAACGATGACAACACCGGCGTGTGTTTCGGTGATATCGATAATGATGGTGACAACGACTTGATGGTGTTGACCCTCGGCGGTCAAAACCATTTGTTCGAAAATCGCGGCGACGGCACATTTTCCGACATAACCGTCGTATCCGGTGTCGGCGGCGGTAATGCATATTCCACATCGTGCTCAATGGGCGATATCGATAACGACGGTCTCCTCGACGTCGTCGTGAGCAACACCTACACCGATTGGAACGACAACCTGCCCATCGTATCGTTTCAAGCCGCCGGACGAAACGAACACAATCAGTTATTCAAGAATCTGGGCGAAAATCGTTTCCTGGATGTCTCCGAAGAAGCCGGCATTCGTGATTTTGCCGGGATCAGTTGGGCAATCGCAATGGTGGACTACAACCTCGATGGCGACGTGGACATCGTGGTCGCCGATGATCAGGGTGCGAAGCCCAGCGCGAAACGTGGTGGTCATGACCTGGGCTATATCCGCATATACGACAACGACGGTACCGGACATTTTTCCGATTTAACGGAAAGCATCGGCACCAATCGTGCGGGCGCCTGGATGGGGCTGGCTTTCGGCGACTTCGACCGTAATGGAGGTTTGGATATTTTCGCTTCCAATGTCGGCGACTATTTCGCACGCATGATGAACGGTATCGCGGGTTTCGTATCGCCGCCCGGAGATTGGCTGTCGGGCTGGTTTTTGTCCGGAGGCAATGGGACTTACAGTTTTCCCGGCGTGGGGGAGCTAAAGGCTACTCCGTTCGGTTGGGGCAATGCCGCGTTCGACTATGACAACGATGGCGATACCGACATCGTCTATCACGGCGGCATCGATATGGGCGCCTTTGTAGAGGCCACCAACGCGGGGGCTGTGCTGGATAACGACGGTGCGGGCCATTTCAGCCGAGACGGGCTGGCCCTCGCCGACACCACGAACCATGCCAGGCGCGCCATTCATGGCGTCGCGGTCGGGGATCTCAATATGGACGGCTTTGTGGATATCGTATCGGTTTCCAATCACGACTGGCCGGAACCGCTGCCTCTTGCTCCCGCCTTGCCACCGTCGGCGGGTTTTGGTGGTCCGTTCGATCAGTCCGTTTTCATGTGGCCTACCTTTATGCCCATCGACCCCACCAATATGATGCAAGGATTGGTCTGGACCGGTATGGAGCCGACGAATGGAACACTGTCCGTGGATATCAACAGCGGCAACGCAAATGGCTGGGTAAAAGTGACTGCGGTAGGCGGCGCCGGTTTGGCGTCGGGCGCCAGGGTCAATCGTAGCGCAATCGGTGCCGTATTGACCTTTACGCCGGAGAATGGGATTCCGGCCCTGCAGCCGGTGGTAGGTGGGTCGAGCTATTCCTCTCAGCATGGACTGGAACAGGTCTTCGGCCTCGGGCAGGAGTCCTCGGGGACCTTGGAGGTGATATGGCCGGGTGGCGTGCGTAACAAGCTCTACAACGTGCGCGCCCGCGAGCAGATTGTCTTTCCGGAAATCCCCTGCAGGTATGACGATACCGATTTTGATCGCGATCGATACCGGGGCTGCGTCAAAGAGGCGCTGGAGGAGTATTCCGAGTCCGGAGTCATTGGTCGGAAAGCGCGCAAACGGCTGTACGCCAGTGCGATGGCTGCCTACAAAGAGGCACGACATGGCGTGAATGAAGGTCGAGAATCCGATGCGGCGGAGCATGAGCAAAGATAAGGGAAAATGACTTCCGAAAATTGAGATCGTCATGAAATTGAGATCGTCATTAAGACCAGCCAATTCAAGAGGACTGAACGAGTGGATATCGGACATTCATCGGACAAATTCAAGGGGAGAAAGCTGGGGATTCCCCTGGCAATTTCCCTGATCTGTTGCCCCCAACTGGTTACCGCCGGCGGCGTGACTTTTGAAGACATCGCGGCCAATGGCGGCGCAGGAATTGACTACAAGAGAATGGAGTCGCCTTCCGACGCGATCCTGGATACCTTCAAAAAAGGAGTTCTGACGCTGGATAAGGTCGCGCTCATGCCCGCGAATTCACGTGGTGCGCCGGGCGTTGCCGTTCTGGACTTCGATGGTGACGGTGACTCGGACGTTTATGTCACCAACGGTCCCGGCGCATCTAATAGCTTGTATGCCAACCAGTTGTCGGATACCGGTCGGGTCACCTTCGTCGATGTCGCCGCAAGCGTTGGTGCGGCATTGACCGGCGACGATTCCACGGGTGTTTGTTACGGAGATATCGACAACGACGGCGATCAGGATATGTTAGTGCTGAACGTGTCGGGCGCGAATCGTCTGTTGGAGAACCGGGGTGGCACATTCAGGGAACTCGCCGCCGGCCCCGCGCTTGCGAGCGAAAACTTACATCCGTCTTCCTGTTCCATGGGCGATGTGAATGGAGATGGATTGCTGGATATTGCAATTGCCAATACCTTCATAAATTGGAATAACCGGCTCCCGCTGATGATGCTCGATCAAGAGGCAGCGATGGAGCGCAATCAGCTCTTTCTGAATCGGGGCGATCATCAGTTTACCGATGTTAGCGCCACTGCCGGTATCGATACTCCACCACGCATTTCATGGGCTGTCGCGCTAGTGGACTACGACATGGATGGCGATGCCGACATGATCGTAGCCGATGATCAGGGGCCTCGCTCACCCGCGAAATACGGCGGAGGAGATTTCGGTTATCTGCGAGTCTACAACAATGATGGGAGCGGACACTTTACGGATCTGACGAATGCCTTGGGCCTGAACCAGTTCGGCGGATGGATGGGGTTGGCCTTTGGAGACATCAACGCTGACGGTCATATGGATATGTTCGCCTCAAACATCGGTGACTATGCGTCTGTCTTTACCGGGCCGATGCTGGGATTTGGGCAAGTGGTCGGCGAGTGGGCCTCGGTGTGGTGGATCGGTGACGACCATGGTGGCTTCACCAAAGGCACCATCGACCAGCTGGGGGCCACGCCGTTTGGCTGGGGCAATGCCATGACCGACTACGATAATGACGGGGATACCGACATTATCTTCTACGGCGGCCTTGATGTCGGCATCTATCAGGATGGATCGAATGCGGGCGCTATCCTCGATAACGACGGCCACGGCATATTCAGTCTCGACTCCGCCGCGCTGGCCGGCTCCGTGGATCATGCCCGCAAGAATGAGCGCGGATTGGCCGTGGGCGACCTCGATGGCAACGGGTTTGTCGATATCGTCTCCGTGTCCAATCAGAACTGGCCCGATGTCTTCCCCACCAGGCCATATCCTGTCGTACCGCTGGGCAGCGTCTTCGATCCGACCTCGGTTGTTTGGCCCACTTTTGCACCTATCGATCCGACGGATTTCGGAAAGTGACTCGTCTGGACCGGCATGGAGCCGACCGATGGGACCTTGTCGGTCGAATTGAACAGCGGTAACGATAACCGCTGGATCAAAGTGAAGGCCATAGGCAGCACCGGCTTGCTGGATGACGCGCGAGTGAACCGTGACGGCATTGGCGCCGTAGTGAGTTTTCAGCCGAGCAAAGGGCGACGAGTCATGCGGCCGATCCTTGGCGGTGCGAGCTATGCTTCCCAAGACAGTCTTGAAAGCGTGTTCGGATTGGGCTCAGCGGATGACGGGATGATCGAAGTATTTTGGCCCGGCGGCGTCAAAAATCGTCTCTATGGCGTGCATGCCTTTGAGCACATTACCTTCCCGGAGATCCCATGCGGTTTCGATAGCCCGGCGCTCTCATACAAGCGCTATCATCATTGTGTCGACTCGGCGATCGAAGAGCTTGTCGAGGCGGGCAAGTTGAGCAAGCGCGAGGCAAAGCGCTTCAGTGTCAGCGCGATGCGGGCGTACTCCGATGCTCGCCGTTCCGAGTATCTCCATTCCGAGATTCCAGGGGAACGTCATGAGCGAATGAAGTCGGCGACCGGAGCAGACAGTCAGGTACATTTCACGGACGTCGTATCGCTGCCGGACAGCGGGATCAATTATGCGCGCGCACCTTCCTCAAATAAGGCGGTTTTGGATCGAGTGAAGGCCCAGGGATTCGTCGACTTCTCGGATCTCGCCGTACGTTCGCTGTTGCCCGTCAAGCCACGTGGTGCTCCAGGTGTCGCATTGTTTGATTTCGATGGTGACGGAGACCTCGATATCTATGCGACCAATGGTCCGGGTTTCCCGAACAGCTTATTGCAAAATCAATTTGCGGAAACCGGTGAGCTGCGTCTTATCGAAAAGGCCGCTCAGGCGGGCGTTGCCCTGGTCGATGACGACAGCACCGGCGTGTGCGTCGGCGATGTGGATAACGACGGAGATGATGACCTTGTGGTTCTGAATATCAGCGGTCAAAACCGGCTTTTTGAAAATTTGGGAGACGGAAAATTTGTGGATATCAGCGTGCCGGCCAACTTGGGTAATGATGGCCGTCACCCTTCGTCCTGCACCATGGGCGACGTTAACAACGACGGTTTATTGGATCTCATTATCGGCAACACTTTCGATAACTGGGACCATCGTTTGCCGCTCATGACCTTTAACAACGACTTTCGAATGGAAGCCAATCAGTTGTTGATAAACCTGGGCGATAACCGTTTTCAGGACCGGAGTATCGAGTCCGGAATCGGCGAGTTGGCGCGGATTACCTGGGCGTTGGCGCTCGTGGATTATGATCAGGATGGCGATGTCGACCTAGTGACGGCCGACGATCAAGGCGCCAAATCGCCAGCCAAGTATGGCGGCGTCGATCATGGCTATGTCCGGGTGTTTCGAAATGACGGAAGCGGTCACTTTGAAAATGTCACATCGATGATTGGAACGGATCGCTTTGGTGCCTGGATGGGCCTGTCTTTTGGCGATTTCAACCGGGACGGCCTTCTGGACATCTTCGCAACAAACACCGGATATTTCATTACGAATTTCATGCAGCCCGTGCTGGATTTTCCTATCGTTCTGGGCGAGTGGGCATCCGGTTGGTTCCTGGCTCAGCCGAATGGCAGTTTCGGCTTTCCCGGTGTCGGCAACTTGGTGGGAACGCCATTCGGCTGGGGGACCTCTACGGCCGACTATGACAACGATACGGATACCGACATTATCTATCACGGCGGTATGGATATGGGCGCCTTCGTGGATGCATCCAACCCCGGCGCGATGTTGCGTAACGATGGGCATGCGCACTTCGCGCAGGATGGAAAGGCCCTTGCGAGTTCGGTGAACCATACCCGTCGTACGGTTCAGGGTATGGCTGTCGGCGATCTGAATAATGACGGTTTCACGGATATCGTTACGGTTGCGAGCGAGACCTGGCCGGACGTTTTGCCGCTGGCGCCCTATCTGCCGCCCCCCTTATTGGAAGGAACTCCTTTCGATGCCACTGCATCCATTTGGCCTACCTTCGCGCCTGTTGATCCGCGCGACTTCACCAAGGGTATGGTGGCGACAGGCATGGAACCGGCCAATGGGAATCTCGTGGTGGAAGTGAATGCCGGCAATGATAATAACTGGGTCAAGGTGAAGGTGATGGGGAGCGTTGGACTCCTACCGAACGGGCGTGTAAACCGCGATGGGATCGGCGCCACCATCCGGTTTCGCCCTGATCATTCCGAGCCTGTATTGCATCCGGTAGTCGCCGGCGCCAGTTACGCTTCCGAGGACAGCCTTACAGCGATTTTCGGGTTGGCTGAGCAAGACGAAGGCGTGATCGAAGTGCTTTGGCCCGGAGGTATACGAAATCGTTTGTACGATGCGAGACACGGCGAAAGTATCGTGTTTCCGGAAATTCCATGTAGCTATGACGACGCGGAGCTGAGTCAAAAAGACTACGGCCGGTGTGTCAAACGGGCACTCGGCGCGTTGGTTGATCAGCATGAAATTGAGCAGCGTACGAGCCAGCGTTTCTTTGTCAGCGCAATGAAGGCCTACAAGGAATCGATGATCTCTGATGCCGCCCTCTAGGAGGCTGTCGGATTTGGGCGATTGCGAGACGACGGCAAGGAGGCCCAATCTAGTGGAGAGTCGGGCGGCGAGCGTCATGATGGTCATGGCTCCCGTCTCCGGAGGTGCGTTAGGCGGGACCAGCGACGGGAATGCCGCTCCGGTCCGTTTCACCGATGTTTCCAAACGGCCTGAAGCCGGTATTGATTATGCACGCG
>Ga0114931_10004692_pt1 | contig 17028 bp, 13 predicted proteins | sample 2SBtaG_FD_89579 | JGI IMG/M metagenome (GOLD analysis project Ga0114931, IMG submission 89579) | Deep subsurface microbial communities from Kolumbo volcano to uncover new lineages of life (NeLLi) - 2SBTROV14_V59a metaG | ecosystem: Environmental > Aquatic > Marine > Volcanic | place: Kolumbo...
GGTGTAGAACAGGCTCTCGCCCAGGAGGCTGCCCGCGTAGCCCAGTTCGTCCAGGCCGCGCACGGTCCGCCGACCGAGGTGTTCCATGATCGCGAGCATGTGCCGAGACCCCGCTCTATGCGCGCGCCAGGGCCCGCGTCGCGCTGGCCAGGTCGGCGTGGATGGGGAACACCATGTCGAGGCGCGCTAGCTTGAGCACGCGCATGGCCTGGGTGCTGACCGAGACCAGGCCCAGATCCGCGCCTTGCTCGCGCGCCTCGTGCAGTGCCTCGATCAGGCATGCGATTCCCGAGCTGTCGATGTAGGTGACCGCAGACAGATCGACCAGCACATCGCCTCCCAGGGCGACCGCGTTGAGCAGAACATCGCGAATATCGGGCGTGTGTTCCAGGTCCACGCTACCGTCCAGATGGATCACCCGCCGGCCGTTTGGCGGGGTTGGGGTTTCGCTCATGGGATGTCGCTCCGCCGCTTGTGCATTTCCAGGATGTTGCCGCCCCCCGGCGCGGCGCGAAACTCAACCTCGTCCATGATCGTGCGCATGAAATGGCTGCCCAGCTTGCCTGGGCGCACATCGCCGAGGGCGCGCGGGCGCACCAGGTCCGGATCGACCCGTGGCGCCGTGTCTCGAAGTTCCGTGCGCAGACCGTCGTCGCATCGATATAGGTTGATCACGATTTCGCCGGACTCGTCCCGGCGATAACCATGCACGATGATGTTCTGACACGCCTCGTCCACGGCCAGAACCACGTCCTGGGTTTCCAGCCAATCGAAACCGCACATGCGCGCCGCGACCTCCACGCCGGCGCGGATCAGCTTGAGGTGGTCGATCCGGGCCGGCACGCGCAATTCCGCGATTGGCTCGCGCGTGCCCTGGTCGGCGGCCAATGGGGTTGCCGGGCCGGTCATGGCGCATGGCTCCCGCCATGGCCCGGCGTCCAGGCGTCGTCGATCGCCAGAACGGTCAGGTCGTCGCGCACCCGCCAGCCCTCCCGGTCCAGCTCGGCGAGCAGGGTTTTCAGGCGCGCGTCGATGGGCAAGTCCGCCAGCGCCTCGACCATTTGAATCAGGCCCTCGACCCCGAGCTGCTCGCCGCCCCGGTAGCCGAATTCGGTCAGTCCGTCGCTGAACATGTAAAGCTCGCCGCCGGCCAGGCCGATCTCGGTCTCCGAATAAGTCACATCGGGCAGGATTCCGAGCGGTGGCGCGCTCGCCGGAAAGGTGCGGTAGCTGCGCTCCGGCAGGCGCAACAGGGGCGGCTCGTGGCCGGCGTTGGCGATCCGCGCGCGCCCGGCCCGAGGATCGTAGATGCCCGCCACCATGGTGACGAACATGCCCCGGGTCACGGTCTCGCAAATCTCCCGGTTGATGGAGTCGAGGATCGCCGCCGGGTCGTCGTGGCGTTTGCCCAGGCAGCGAAACAGGCTGGCCGCCTTGGCCATGAGCAACGCGGCGTTGATGCCCTTGCCCGACACATCGCCGAGGGCGAAGGGGATGCGCCCGTCGGGCAGGGCGAAGAAATCGAAGAAATCGCCGGACACCTGATGGATCGGCCGATTCAGGCCGAAAACCGGCCAACGGTCCGTGTCCACCGCCGGTAGAAGATTGCGCTGAATCTCGGCGGCCAGTTCAAGCTCCCGCGCCGTCGTCTCCCCCTCGGCCAGGCGTTCGCGCAGGCGCGCGTTGTCAAGCGCCAACCCGGCATAGGTCGCGAGCGCCTCCAGGCGCGCGGCATCGCGCCGATCGAAGCCCCTGGCGGGTCTCCGGCGCGCCAGCACGGCTCCGATCACCGTGCCCGCGGCACGGAGCGGCGCCGAGATCATCCCGTCCGCGATCTCCACCTCCCCGTCGCGCAGGCACCGGGCCAGGGGGCCATGGTCCACGCGGACCGGCGCGGCGCGTTCCGTCCATGCGCCGGCGGCCGCGTGGCGGGCCAGTTCACCCGTGTTCTTGTCGATCAGGAAAACCGCGACTCCCGCCGCGTCGAGCCCTTCCATGACGGCGCTCGCCATGAGCTTGGCCGTCGCCGCCACGCCGCCGGCATCGGCGCGCGCGGGCGCCAAGGCGGCGAGGAACCCCGCTTCGCCGTGGCTCGGGCGGTCGGGCGGCGTCGCGCGATCCGTGATGTTGACCACGGTCATCGGTTCCGTGGCGCCTCCGGCGGTCTTTTCCAATTCGCCATTCACGATAGTGAGGAATGATTAAATCTATCTTGGCGCTCGGGCGGCGGGATGCCGCGGCCCATGGCGCAAAACCCCCTCGCAGGTTAACGATAATCGGAATGATTTTAAGAATTGGTCAAGATAATGGTCAATTCGCCGACATCTGGCGCCAGAAGCCCAATGAATAAAGAGTAGGAAATAAGAATATAAATAAATAAACCGCGAAACTAATCGACCTCTATATTTTATAGGCAGAATATCTTGGTGAATGCATGCATCATGAAAGTATCTCCGCTAAAATGCTTGATATATTCTGTTCTGGCGCACACACTGGTATGAAATGATGCCCCTAAAGGGGTGCGCTGACTTGGGGGGGTATGTTGGACCAGCGAGCGCTCCGTATCTTGGTCGCCGATAGCGATGCTCGCCGGGCGGGCCAGTGGGAGTTGATTCTTCGTGGTGGGGTCCGCGCGCCGGGGCGCGGCGCGACGGGAGCCGTTGACCTCGAGTCGGAAATTTTACACGCGGCCTACGGGCAACCCGCTGGCGGCGTTGCCATCGAGTTGACTGTCGTATGCGGCCCCGAGGAGGCGTTGGAGGCGATTCGCCGGCGCGCGCGTTCCACGGTCGCCTACGGCCTCGCGCTCGTGGACATGGATGCTTGGCCGATATCCGTCGGCCGTGGGCTGGTCCGGGCGATCCGTGCCCGGGACCCGGCGATCGCGCTCGTTCTGATGGCGGCCTTGCGTGGCGGGTCCGAAGCCGATTGCGGCGCGCGAGAGATGCCGGCGAGTCGGGTGTTCACGTTGCGCAAGCCGTTCAGCGCGCGCGCGGCGCGGCGGCTGATCGCGGCGATTTTTCCGTCCTGGAGCGGTATTGGATCGCGCGGGTCCACATCGCCGCCAAACGCGAGCGTATCTCCAGAGGAGAGCGTATCTATTGAATCGGCGGCACGGGGGCCATTGTGGGAGCGCTTCTGAGCTTGTCGCTCCTTGGCGGCTTTCGCTTCGCCGACGGCGCCGGCCGGCCGGTGACGATCTCCGCGCGCAAGGGGCAAGCCCTGCTTGCTTACCTTGCGTGCGCGCCTGGCGGCGAGGCCCCGCGCGAGGCCCTGGCCGCGCTGCTCTGGCAGGACCGGGACTCGGCGCGCGCGCGGCAAAACCTGCGCCAGGTCCTGTTCGGGCTGAGTCGACAGTTTGCCGCGGGGTGGGTGGCGCCCTTGCGCGCGCGGGCCGGTCGTGGCGCTCGACCACGCGGTGGTCCAGGTCGACGTTGGCCAGTTCGAACGCCTAGCCGCCGAGGGGACGGACGCGGCGCTGGAGCGGGCTCTGGCGCTCTACCGTGGGGCGTTCCTGGCCGATTTCGCGGTCAGCGCGCCCTCGTTCGAGGATTGGCTGGCCGCGACGCGCGCCCGGTATCACGACATGGCGCTGAAGGGCTTGGCGCGCCTGATGAAACAGCACGGGCGGGCGGGTCGGATCGGGCGGGCGATCGCGACCGGTGCCCAGGCGCTCGCGTTGGACCCATGCCGCGAGGATATCCGGCGGGCCGTGATGCGGCTGTATCTAGAAAAAGGCATGCGGGCCGAAGCGTTGCGTCAGTATCAGGCGTGTTGCGAAGTTCTCGCGCGCGAGCTCGACGCGCCGCCGGACGCGGAGACAGTCGCGCTCTATCGCAAGATTCTGCGGTACGCGGCACCGGCGGAGTCGACGCCGCCCGTGGCACCGGCTTCGGACATCTCCATGATTGGGCGCGCCGACGCGCGTCTGAGCCTGGAGCGCCACTACGGGGCCGTTCTCGATGGCGCGTGCCGGTTGGTGGCCATTACCGGCGAGGCCGGGGTCGGTAAAACCCATCTGGTCGAGGCGTTCGCGGCGGCCGCGCGCGGCTGGGGCGCGACCGTGCTTACCGCGCGGGCCCGGCCGGCGGAGCGCGCCCTCGCGTTCGTGCCGTGGACGGATCTGCTCGCGCCCGATGGCGCGGCGCCAGGCCGCCACGCGGGTCCCAGGTCGGACCTGGCGTCCCGGCTTGCCGCCTGGTGTACCGTCGACGCCGGCCAGGCCCATGCATCGCGGAGCCAGGGCATCTTTCGCGCTGCGGTCCAGGAGTTCCGGGACAGGGCGCGGGACGCGCCGCTGCTGGTCGTACTGGAGGATTTCCAGTGGGCGGACGACTGGAGCTGGCGCTTGCTCGCCTATGCGGCGCCGCGTCTGCGCGATGCCCGCGTCATGTTGGTGGTCACGGTACGCGCCGACGAGCCGCGTCCAACGGGCCACGCCGACGACTACCTTGCGATGCTGGACCGGGACGGCCTCATATATTGCTTGCCGCTGGAGCCTCTGTCCCGCGCGGAGACACGGGAGTTGGCGCGCCGCGCGCACGCAGCCCGGGGGCGCGCGGTGCGTACCGATCTTCGTCTCGGCGCGCTTTGGTCCCTGAGCGAGGGTAACCCGGGCATCGTGTTGGCACTTTTGGGCGGCGCGGGGCGACCTGGCGCCGGCGCGGCCGGGGGCCCGTTGGAGGCCCTGCGCCGCCAAATGGTTCGGGCGCTGGCCCGCCAAGGCGAGGACGCACGGGCCCTGGTGTGCATGGCCAGCGTGCTCGGCGGTCGTGGTACCTTCGCCGTGGCGCGGCGCGCGGCGGGCCTCGGCGAAACGGCGGGGGCGGTGGCCCTTGAAGACCTCGTGGAGGCGGGATTGCTCCAGGCCCACGGCGAGACCCTGCGCTTCCGGCGCCGGCGCGAGCGCGCCGCCGTGTACGACACGATCCTTGGGCCAACCCGCGCCGTGATGCATCGGCGGGCAGCCGGTGCCTTGCTGTGCGACGGCGAGTCCGGGATCGAAATCCATGGCGCCGCGATCATCCGGCACTATCGCAAGGCTGGGCACATGCGTGCCGTGGTGGATTGCGAAATTCGATGGGCCGAGGTGGCGTTGGACCGCGGATCGCCGCTTCCGGCGCGGCGCGGTTTCGAGCGCGCGCTCGCCGCGGCGGACAAGCTGGCGCTCGGCGAGGTGGACGAGAACGCCGCGCCGCGCGCCCGATTGGGGTTGGCCGAGATCGCGCTCTTGGAGGCGGCACCCGATCGTGCCGTGGCCGCGCTTGGGCCCCTCGCGGAGGCGGACGGGCGCGACGCCCGGCCGGCGGTGCGCGTGATGGCGCTCGCCATGTTGTCCCGCGCGGCGCTGATGGAGCGGCGCGAGGCCGAGGGTTATCGCCGCGCGCGCCGCGCGTTGGCACGGGCGGAGCGATCCGGGGACGATCGCCTCTGGATCACCGCCGAGCGCCTCATGCGCCGGCTCACGCTCATGAACGGCGGCTATGGCGCGGCTCTGAACGCCGCCCTGCGGGCGCGGGACCGCGCCCGACGCCTGGGCCTGCACCGTAGCCAGGCCGACGCGTCCGCGGCACTCGCGGTCTTGCGCATGGCGATGGGCGATTGCGAGCAGGCGGCCACCGAGGCGGAGGCCGGGGTGCGCGCCGCGCGCCGCGTCCGCGACGGCCGCATGATCGCGGCGTGCCTGCAGATTTCCAGCCTGCTCCTGACCGCGGTCGGCGCGCACGATCGCGCCCTGGCCGCCTTGGACCGCGCGCGGGAGCTCGCGCGCGCCGCTGGAGATGTCGCGCGCCTCTATGCCCTGATGGGGCATCGCGGCCGGGTGCTGAGTGGCGCCATGCGCCACGGCGAGGCCGCCGCCCAGTTGGGCCGCGCGATCGACGATGGCGCGCGCCTGGGCACGGGCTTCTACCAGCCCTTGTTCATGGCGTGGCACGCCGAGGCATTGGCTCGCGCTGGCCAGGACGGCGCGGCCCTCAGGCAGGGGCGGCGCGGCGCGCGCCTGGCGGGCGCCGCCAATCTTGGCTGGCCGCGCGCCATCGCCTTGCGCGCGGCGGCGCGCGCCTTGACCTCGGCCAGCCGGCCACCGCGCGCCGCGCGGTTCGCGTTGGCGGATCGCCTGGCGCGCGACGCGGTGGCCACCCATCGTCGGCTCGGTCTGCCGCTCGAGGAGGTGCAATCGCTCGGGGTCTGGGCCCATGTGCGTCGCGTCAGCGGCGACATGTCCCGCGCGAACGCGCTCGTTCAACGCGCGGCTGAGCTGCGCCGCGCGGCCGGTATGGCCGTATAGCCCCGCATGCCACGCGCGTGAACCGGTTCGACAGGTGGCGGAAGGCGGGGCATCCGGGCCATGTTTCTTGAGGTTGTTTCAGAGGCTTGCGATAGCGACTTCGCCCCGGTCCATCTCGCCTCAACGCGGATATGGCTTCGAACTTATGAGTCGGTGACTTAAGGGCATAGGGGCAATCGGTGAGCCGTGCTATCGGCGGTGGCCGGCGGCTCTCAGCGCCGCGACGACCCGCTCGGGCAACGCCCTGGCGAAGGCCGCGTCAAGAGGTTGATGCCCAACCAGCAAGCGATAGTAGATGGGGCCGTAAATGAGGTCGAGGGCGAGGTCCGTATCGAGGTTGCCGTCAAGCTCGCCGCTTTCCTTGCCTCGTTCGATGACCGAGCGCGCGGGGGCGAGGAGATGCCGGAAAAATCGCTTGCGAAACTCCTCAAGAATATGTGCATCCGATTGCCCTTCGCCCACCATCTCGGCGACGATTCTCCCAGACCGGCCACGCAAGAGCTTGATCACGCGCCTGACCTGTAATGTCAAGGCGTCGACCGCCGAACCGTTCTTCGGGAAGGGTATTTGGGGCGCCGCCGTTGCCAGAAACGCGTCCATCACCAGCGCGCATTTCGAATTCCACCAGCGATAGATGGTCGGCTTGCCGACGCCCGCCTCCTTTGCGATGCCACCGATGGTGATGTTTCGTATGGGCATCGTCTCCATCAAACGAGCGGTGGCGTCGAGCAAGGCCTGATGGGCCTCCTCGCTACGAGGGCGGCCGGGTTTTCGGGCGGGTTTCGACAGGTCAGGCATTTTCACTTGCCAATAGGTTTTTAGGTTATTATGTTACTAGTCGTAACGTAATCAAATTATAGATTACATCCCGTAACGTAACCCAGGATCACGCCCATGTCATTTCTCGGCTATTCAACTGAGTATCAAGGGGTTGTCGATATCTTCATGCGCGACCCCGGCCGCTATCTTCCGTTCATCCAGCTTCTGGCGGGAGTCATGAACGGTGAGTCCGAACTCTCAACCCCGCAGCGCGAAATGATTGCGCTGCATGTGTCCAAGCTCAACGATTGTCACTATTGCGTTGGTTCGCACCGGGCGGTTCTTGCGGGCCTAGGCGTGGACGATACGACAATTTTGGCCGTGGAGGCGGGATCCTTGGCCGATGCTCGAATGGACCCGGTACTGGCCTTTGCCGCCAAACTGACGCAGAGCCCCGGCGCGTTAGCCCAGGCCGATGTGGAAGCTCTGCTCAATGCTGGTTGGTCGGATCAGACCGTCGAAGACGTGATCGGCGTGGCGTCGCTGTTTGGCTTCCTTAACCGGTTGGTGGACGGCTTCGGTATCAAGGGGACGGCTGAAGGTTTCGCCCAAGCCGGCGGCATGATCTCCCGGCATGGTTATGGACCCGTCGTGGAGATGATCCGGGAAAAGGCGGCAACCGGAATTGACGGCGGAGTGGGGCACGTGGATTGCCGTGCTCGACACGGTAGTAACGACGGATGAGGGGAGTGACCTAACCCAATCTTGAAATGCCCTACTGACGCGACAGATCGAGGATGCCGAAGAAGAAGCTGGAAAAGATGATCTGCAGGCCCAGCACGAGCGCGGTTAGCGCGGGCAGCACGACGCGCATGGAAACCGCCGGGTCCATGGGTTCGAACGAAGACGCCCCCCACGCGCCGATGACGTAGAGGGACGCGCCGATCCCCGCCGCGAGCAGGGCCAGGCCCACGATGATCCCCACCTCCAGGCGAAACGCGCGCTCCAGCGCCGCGATGCGCGGGTCCGGCGGCAACAAGCCGGCGTCGATCGCGTGCATCTTGGTGAAAATCGCGAACACAACCGCCTGAAAGCCGCAGATGATGGCCCCGGCGCTGAAGGCGAGCGTGTGCAGGTCGAACGTGATGCCGTGAATCTGACGCGGGCCGGGCAGAAGCCAAACCATGGCCCCCAGGCCGGCCAACATGAGGAGCGCGCCGGGATACAGAAACAGCCAGCGCGGACTCAACAGCAGCAGAAAGCGCAAATGCCGCCAGCCGTCGCGCCAACTACGCAGGTGTGGGCGCCGGGAGCGCCCGTCGGCGAACAGGCGGCTCGGCACCTCCGTGATGCGCAGGCCGTGCAGGGTCGCCTTGACCACCATCTCGCTGGCGAACTCCATGCCCGGCGCCGCCAGGCCCAGCGCCGCCACCGCGTCGCGGCGAAATCCGCGCAGGCCGCAATGAAAGTCGCCCACCGGCGAGTGGAAGAACAGCCGCCCGAGGCCGCTGAGGATCGGGTTGCCCAGGCGGCGATGCAGGAAGGGCATGGCGCCCGGGTCGATGCCGCCCTGAAAGCGGTTGCCCATGACCAAGTCGAACCCCTCGCGCAGGCGCTCGACAAAGGGGTCCAAGGCACTGAAATCGTAGCTGTCGTCGGCGTCGCCAACGATGATGCAGTGGCCGCGCGCCGCCGCGATCCCGCCGCGCAGGGCGTTGCCGTAGCCGGGCCGGGCGATGGTCACGACCCGCGCGCCGTGGGACATGGCGATGTCCCGCGAGCCGTCTGTACTGCCGTTGTCCGCGATCAATACCTCGCCGACGATCCGCGCGCGCTGCAAAAACGCGCGCGCCTTGCGCACGCACGTCCCGATGGTCTCGGCCTCGTTGAGGCACGGCATCAGGATGGTCAGCTCGCAGCCTTCCAGACCGACCGCCGTCGCCGCGCGCGCTCCGTTCGCCATTGCCTCTCCACCAAGCGGGTCACCGCCCCGATCCGCCGTGGGGACGGCCCCGGTTGCCAAAGGTCAGAGTAGTAGCCGCGCTGGCGCGGTATCAAGCACCCGCCAGCGAGCGGGGCCCGCGTTCAGGACTCGCCGTCAGGACTTGGCGCGTCCGTACACATCGTCGAATCGCACGATGTCGTCCTCGCCCAGATAGTCGCCCGACTGCACCTCGATCACCCGCAACGGCTCCGCGCCCTGGTTTTCCAGGCGATGGGCGGTGCCCACCGGAATGTAGGTGGATTGATCCACGCTCAGATCGAAGGTTTCCTCCCCGCGCGTCACCCGGGCCGTGCCGCTGACCACCACCCAGTGTTCCGCCCGGTGCCGGTGCTTTTGCAGCGACAGCTTGGCGCCCGGGTTGACCACCAGTTGCTTGACCTGGAAGCGCGCGCCCGAGTCCACGCTTTGATACGAGCCCCAGGGCCGGACCACGCGCGCGTGGGAGATGTGCTCCTGGCCGCCGTTGGCCTTGAGGCGCTCGACAATGGCCTTCACGTCCTGGGCGCGCGCCCTGGGCGCGACCAGAACCGCGTCCTCGGTGGCGACGATCAGCATGTCGCGCACGCCGAGCGCGGCGACCAGCGGCCCTTCCGTGCGGATATAGGAGTCGCGCGCGTCCTCGGCGATGACATTGCCCATGGCGATGTTTCCCGCGCGGTCCTTGGTGCCCACCTCCCACAGCGCCGACCAGGAGCCGATATCGTTCCAGCCCATATCCGCCGGCACGACCGCGGCGCGCTCCGTGCGCTCCATGACCGCGTAGTCGATCGAATCCGACGGCACGGCCGCGAACGCCTCGCCGTCGAGACGGAAGAAATCCAGATCATCCTGGCCACGATCCACCGCCGCGCGGCATCCGGCCACCATGTCCGGCCGCTGGCGTTCCAGCTCGCTCAGGTAGGTCTCGGCCGCGAACAGGAACATGCCACCGTTCCAAAGCCAGCCGCCCTCGGCGAGCATGGTGTCGGCCGTGGCCCGATCCGGCTTCTCGACGAATTTCGCCACCTCGTGGCAGCCGGGGGCATGGGCCAGGGCAGGCCCTTGCCGGATGTAGCCGTATCCGGTCTCCGCCTTGCCCGGTGCCATGCCGAAGGTTACGAGCGCGCCACCGCGCGCCGCCGCCGCCGCCCGGTCCACGGCCAGATGAAAGCGCGCCACGTCGGCGATGACGTGATCCGAGGGCAGGATCAGGATGAGCGCGTCCGGCGCCTCGCGCCGAGCCAGCAAGGCGGCCACCGCCGCCGCCGGCGCCGTGTTCCGGCCCTCCGGTTCGAGCACCACGGTGGCCGGGCGCGCGCCGACCTCGCGCGCCTGCTCGGCCACGATAAAGCGGTGCTCGTCGTTGCAGATGACGATGGGGGCGGCGAAGCGCGCGCCGTCTCCGACCCGGGCCATGGTTTCCTGCAGCATGCTGCGCTCCGAGACCAGGGGCAGAAGCTGCTTCGGGTAGAGCGCGCGCGACAGGGGCCACAAGCGCGAGCCAACCCCGCCGAATAGCACGACCGGGTGAATGTCGGGGCGAGGATTGGGTTCGGCCATGGGTTCCCTCGTCTGCTACTCGGTTCTTAGTATGCGTTATCGCGCTTGAAGGGAACCGCCAAGGTTCGGACGATAATCCGAAGATCCAGCCACAGCGACCAGTTGTCGATGTAATAGAGATCGCATTCCACGCGCTTCTGGAGCTTCTCCCGGGTATCGGTCTCGCCACGCCAGCCATTGACTTGCGCCCAGCCGGTTATGCCCGGTTTGACCCGGTGGCGCGCCGCGTAGTGCTCCACCGCCGCGCCGTAGGGTGTGCCGCCGGCCTTGGCCGACATGGCATGGGGCCGGGGGCCGACCAGGGACATATCTCCCTTCAACACGTTGAAAATCTGGGGCAGCTCGTCCAAGCTGGCGCGGCGCAGGATACGTCCGACGCGCGTCACCCTGGCATCGCTGGGCGTGGTCAATCGGGCGCCGTCGGGGTCCCGCAGGTGGTGGTGCATGGTGCGGAACTTGATAACCTGGATCATGGTGTTATTGAAGCCGTCGCGGCGTTGGCGAAACAGCACCGGGCCCGGTGACTCCAGCTTGATGAGCGCGGCGATCAGCAGCATGGGCACACCCATGACGGCCAGCGCCAGCAGGGCCAGAACCCGATCCTCCACGGCCTTGGCATAATAGGACCAGTCGGAGATGGGGCGCTCGAACAGGCTGATCACCGGCAGCCCGGCGACGCTCGTGAATCCCTTGGCCCCATGGTCGAACCCCGCCAGATCCGGCGCTAGGCGGATCGCGACCGGCGTCTCGGCCAGGCGCCGTACCACGGCGCGCACGGCGTCCGGGTCGTTCCAGGGCAGTGCCACGTAGACCTGATCGACCTGGTCCGCGCGGATCATTCGGACCAGCGCCGTCAGGTCGCCCAGGACGTTCGCGCCGGCGGCCGATTCGGTGCCCGGCGTCGCGCCCGCGCCCGGCTCGAACAGGCCAAACACCTTGGTGCGCACCGGGTCGTGGGCGTCCAAATGCGCTCGCAGGCGCCGTGCCTGCTCGCCGGTGCCGACGATCGCCGTGCGGTTGGCGAACCGGCCGCGGCGCGCCTGCCGGTTGATCCAGCGCCGGATCGCGAACCGGGTGAGCACGAGTGCCGCGCCGCCGCCGCCAAACCAGCCCAGAACCCAAACGCGCGAAAAGAGGTCCGAGATCTTAAGCGCGAAGGCGACCGCTAGCAGCACCGCGAAGGTCGCGGCCCAGGTCAGAGCCATGCGCCGGGCGCGCAAGGTGCGCGCGACCACCACGTCGCCACCGTAAACGCCCAAATCGTTGAACAGGATGCTGGCCAGGAGACAGCCGGCGAGGAGGGCGACCAGGTAACGCCCCAGGGTATCCGGCTCGTTCGGGTGGACGTAGGCGAGATAGATCCCCAGGCCCAACCCGAGAATCAGGGCGATGTCGAGCAGGCGTAGACCGTCGCCCAGCACGCGCGGTGAAATGGGCCGCGAGGCACGCGCGTCCGCCGCGTCCGGCTTGCCTGGCGCGGGTGGCACGATGATGGCGTCCCCGATCCGTGCGCTCCAGGAGGGCGAGCCGGCTTCAGCTTTATTTTTCATGTATTTGACGGGTTATGCGCGATCTTGGAGCACTATGCCCGCGATTGTTTAACAGGCCGTATGCATGGCCGCGCCGTACCCGGGTTAATTGGCCATTAACCGGGCGGTGACGCATTTCCGCCAACATGGCCAAGCGACGGGTGACGAACCGCGCGAGGGTATGGGGTGGCTTTGTGAAAATCGCGATCGTTCATGACTGGCTGGTGACCTACGCCGGAGCCGAGCGGGTTCTGGAGCAGATGCTCGCCTGCTATCCGGACGCCGATCTGTTCACGCTCGTGGATTTTCTAGGCGATGACGAGCGCGGTTTCCTTGGCGGGCGCCGGCCGGTGACCTCGTTCGTCCAGCGCCTGCCGTTCGCGCGTCGGCGCTATCGGGATTACCTGCCGCTCATGGCCCATGGGGTCGAGCAGTTCGATCTGTCGGCCTACGACCTGGTGATCTCCAGCAGCTTCGCGGTGGCCAAGGGCGCCTTGACCGGCCCGGATCAGTTGCACATCGCCTACGTCTATTCGCCCATGCGCTATGCTTGGGACCTGCAGCATCAGTATCTGCGCGAGAGCGGGCTGACCGGCGGTCTGCGCGGCCTGGCGGCGCGCTGGATGCTGCATCGCATGCGCCTGTGGGACGTGCGCACCGCCCATGGGGTAGACCGCTACGTGGCGATTTCCCGCTACATCGCGCGGCGCGTGCGCAAGGCCTACGGCCGCGAGGCCAGCGTCATCAATCCGCCGGTGGATACCGCCTTTTTTACCCCCGGGCGGGCGCCGCGCCGGCCCGATACGTATCTGACCGCCTCGCGCCTGGTGCCCTACAAGCGGGTCGACGCGATCGTGGCGGCCTTCGCGCATCTTTCCAACCGGCGCCTGATCGTCATCGGCGACGGTCCCCAGCGGCGCCGGATCGAAGCCATGGCGCCGGCCAACGTGACCCTGCTCGGGCGTCAGCCGGCCGAGAGTCTGCGAAATCACATGCGCCAAGCGCGTGCGTTCATCTTTGCCGCCGAAGAGGATTTCGGCATTGCCCCGCTGGAGGCCCAGGCCTGCGGCACGCCGGTCATCGCCTTCGAGCGCGGCGGCGCGCGCGAAACCATCCGTGGCCCCGATCACGACCGGCCGACCGGCGCGTTTTTCGCCGAGCAGTCGCCGGCCGCCATCGCCGAGGCCGTGCGTGCGTTCGAAGCCGCGCCCGTGCCCGTGGAGCCGGCCGATTGCCGGGCCAACGCGGTTGCCTTCGGAGCCGAGCGGTTTCGCGCCGAATTCATGGGGTTCGTCGAGGCGGCGTGGGACGCCCACCGGGCCGAGCTGGCCGCGCCGACTTGGGCGCCCGACCCGGCTCATGCACGGTTACCCGCCAAACCAGCCACCAAACCAGCCACCAAACCCACCTCCATGCGTCCGGCACGGCCCACGGCGAAAGCCCGGCGGGCGGGCACGGGCAGGGCTGGCGCCAAGGGGCATTAACCGGGCGCTCAGCTTTTGCGCCGAAGATGGCTAGGCGGGGCTCCCATATGGGGGTCGGCCCGCGACCCGGCCAACCGGAGCTTCGAACCCAACATGACGCGACGCGCGCTCATTACCGGAATATCCGGCCAGGATGGGGCATATCTCTCCCGGTTCCTGATCGGCAAGGGTTACCAGGTTATCGGCGCCCGCCGATATAGCGCCTCGGGCGGGCTATGGCGCCTGGAGGAACTTGGGATCCTCGACAAAGTTGAGATGATTTCCATCGATCTCCTTGAATTTTCCAACATTGTAAGCGTGATCGAAAAGGTGCGCCCCCACGAGATCTACAATCTCGCGGCACAAAGCTTTGTCGGGGCCTCATTCGAGCAGCCGCTCTACACCGCCGATGTGGGCGCCATGGGCGTGACTCGGGTGCTCGAGGCGGTGCGCATGATCGACCCCTCGATACGGCTCTATCAAGCGTCTACCTCCGAGATGTTCGGCATGGTGCGCGAGATGCCGCAAAGCGAACGCACGCCCTTCTATCCGCGTAGCCCCTATGCGGTGGCCAAGCTCTATGCCCATTGGATGATGGTGAACTACCGAGAGAGTTACGGGATGCACGCGTCCTGCGGCATTCTCTTCAATCACGAATCTCCCTTGCGCGGCGAGGAGTTCGTGACCCGTAAGATCACGCGAGGGTTGGCGCGGGTCCGCCATGGCCTGAGCGATGCGATCGAGTTGGGCAATCTGGACGCGGCGCGCGACTGGGGCTTCGCCGGCGATTACGTCGAGGCCATGTGGGCCATGGTACAGCGGGAGCGTCCGGACGATTTCGTGATCGCCACCGGCCGCAACGCGACCATTCGGGAGTTCGTCGAGCTGACCGGCGCCGCGGCCGGCTTCGACATCGAATGGCGGGGCGAGGGCGAGGCCGCGACCGGCATCGACCGCAACACGGGCCGCACGATCGTGCGCGTCAACCCTAGGTTCTATCGCCCCGCGGAGGTGGACCTCCTGCTCGGCAACGCCACCAAGGCGCGCGAGATCCTGGGCTGGACGCCCAAGGTGAGGCTGGAGGAACTGACGCACATGATGGTGGCCGCCGACATGGAGCGCGTTGAGCGGCAGGCCGCGGCCCGTACCGACGGCTCGTCCACGTGGACAGGCGCGGCCCGGGCCGCGAACTGATCATGCGCGCCGAGGCCGGCGTGGCCGGGGCGCCGCGTGCTCTCCAACTCGATCCCAGATCGAAGCCGGGCCTGGTTTATCTGATCCTTTGCATCCTGGTTCTATCGGCCGGGCTGATCGCGTTCAGGTCGTCGGGCTGGAACGCCAACGTCATGCTGCTGCACGAGCTAATCTTCATGGCGTCCTATGTTTTCCTTTTGCGCCCGCCGTTCGATCTCTCCGCGTCCGTCAAAGGCAATCCGGTCGCCTATTCGCTCGGGCTTCCCTGGGCTTTAAGCATCACGGTTTCCCTGATCTGGTCTCCGCTCGGCATGGGGCACGAGCTACTGGGAATACTCCGCTACTTTCAGACATTGTTCCACGTGATGTTCTTTTTCGTTCTGAGGGACTTCTTGGCTCGCTATCCGGTCCCGAGGCACTGGATTTTGCTGGTGATCCCGGTATCCGGCCTCGTGGTCGCCCTGGTCATGGGGTACCAGTTGCTCCAGCTCGATTCCTATGACGAAGCCATCGCTCAGCAGTGGTTCAACAATCCACCGCTAAACGGGCATATCCGTTATACGGGCTATCAGATCGCGGCCGCGATCGCCGCCACGGTCGCGTTTTTCGTCTTCCCCGCCCGCGCGCCGCTCGGTCGTAAACCGTTGTTCCTCATCCTGGTTGTTTTGTGCACGCTGCTGTTTTGGATGGGGGGACGCGCCTCCATACTCGGCGTCGTTGTCGTCTTCGCCGCTCTTGCGCTCATGGCGCGGATCAAGGGTGTGGGCGGCCGATATCTTCGGCTCGGGCTCGCGGGTTCAATGATCATTGGGCTCGTCCTGGCGCAAGCGATGGCCGTATTTCCGTGGAATGGCCTTTTCAGCGCGTTGAGCAGGACGGTGGAAGCGTCCGACTTGGTGAGGGTGAGTAGCGGTCGGCTGACGCTCTGGCGCGAGGCTTGGGACTCGGTCCAACCGCATCTCGCCTTCGGTCTGGGGCCGCAAGGTTATTTTTTCATGCCCAATCGCAGTTTTGGCCTTCAGCCCCATTCCATGCTCGTGCAGTTCGTCGTGGAATGGGGGCTGATAGGGACCCTGCTGTTTCTGGGCCTGCTCGCTTATGGCTTCTGGCGCGGCATCGTCGCTCACGTCGCCATGGCTGGAACTGACGTAAATCCGGCTGCGCTCTCGGCCGGATCGGTCATCGTCGCCTTGACCGTCCTCGGGCTTGTAGATGGTACCTATTACCACCCGCAGCCCTCCCTCTATCTGGCGATCGCCTTCGCCATCTGGACCCTGCCCGGTCGGGCGGAAACAGAGGCTTCGCGACTGGCGGGCGTTGCCCATGACGAAACGCGGCAAAGGTCGAGGTTCCCCGATGCGCGCACGTTCTAGCCCGATGCCCGCGCCGGAGGACGCGACCATGGGCGCGCAAAGCTTGGAGCTGATCCATGCCGCCTACCCGGATTGGCGACGCGCGCATATAAAAGCCGATTTCGCCATCGAGCACTATATCTTCGCGCGCGAGTGCGCGCGCCTTTCCCTGCCAACGGGCGCGAGAATTCTGGAGGTTGGTTTCGGCGAGGGCCTGTTTCTCGACTGGGCGCGAGATCGGGGCTTCGACATCGAGGGCATCGACATATCCGATGCCTTCGTGGGCGCGGCCCTGGCACGCGGCCATAACGCTCGGCGCGGAACTCTAACGGATGAATCTGAATCGGACACGCCCGCGCGCCGCTATGATGCGATCATGTGTTTCGATGTTCTCGAACACATGACGTTCGACGAATTGATCGCCTTTTTCGCGGCCGCCCGAAGGAGACTGGCGTCGAAAGGCGTGATCTGCGCGCGGTTTCCAAACGGGGGCAGCCCGTTTGGCCGATTCAATCAAAACGGCGACGTCACTCACCGAGTCGCGCTGACCGGCCTATCGGTGGATCAGCTAGCTCGCACCGCCGGCCTGGGCGTGAACGGTGTTTTCAATGCGGTAAGAGTGTTAAATTTCAAAAGACCACGAACGCTCGTACGTTGCTGCGTCATGTCCATGATCGAGTATGTTCTGGGCCGGCTCTATTATGGCACGCGCGTTCCGCTCGATCCCAATCTGGTGGTACACGTTCGGGACCTGGAGCCCGCGCCATAGGAGAAATCCTCGCGTATAGGCTTATTTTCTTTCTCTGATAATTAGCGCGCGCGTGTGCTCCATCAATTCGATCCTGATCCATGGCGCGGTTGCCAACGCCGCCAGTGCGGCAGTAGTGAAAACCGCGAC
>Ga0114931_10004693_pt1 | contig 17025 bp, 28 predicted proteins | sample 2SBtaG_FD_89579 | JGI IMG/M metagenome (GOLD analysis project Ga0114931, IMG submission 89579) | Deep subsurface microbial communities from Kolumbo volcano to uncover new lineages of life (NeLLi) - 2SBTROV14_V59a metaG | ecosystem: Environmental > Aquatic > Marine > Volcanic | place: Kolumbo...
ATCTTCTGCAAGTAGTGTTCGGCGGCATCGCGGCCAAGCCCGAGGAACCAGGTGCTCGCCAGGTACCCGGCAATCTCCCGGTCGCTATCGAGACCGAGCGGGAAACTCCCGGTCAGATAGCGCTTGGCATCGTCGAGCTCGTCCTGTGAGATACCGTGGTCATGCACCTTCTCGATTTCATCACGCGCCATGGCGATCGCCTGCGCAACGGATTCGTTCTTGGTCTGCATGATGACGCGGAAACTCCCCGGCAACTGGCCACCGGAAAAATAGCTGGACACCGAGTAGACCAGCCCCGCTTCGCTGCGAATCTTGTTCATCAGACGAGAGGAGAAACCGCCACCGCCGAGCACATAGTTGACGACGCTCAGCGCCTCGTAATCCGGATTGCTCCGGGCTACCCCGCGCTGGCCGATCACGACGCTGGCCTGAGTGACCGGCCGATCGATCTCGATGCGACGAGGTCCTGACACCTCGGGCTCGGTTACCTTCAGGCGCGGCCGCGGCCGCGGCCGCCAACCCCGAAGCGACGCCGCGAGACGCGCTTCCACGTCGTCCACCCGAACATCACCAACGACGACGATCACCGCCCCGCGCGGACCGTAGTACGTCCGGTAGAAATCCAGAACCGAACCGCGATCCAGCGCGGCAACCGACTCCGCGTCTCCCCGCACCGGGTGAGCGTATGGATGTGGACCGTAGAGCTCCTTGCTGAACGCACGACCCGCGACACTGGTCGGGTCGTCCTCGTCCTCGCGGAGTGTAGCCAACGTGGCCTCGCGTGCCCGCGCCAGCTCCCCGTCGACAAACGACGGCTGCAGCAAGACGTCGGCAAACAGTTCCAGGCCAACGTCGAAGTCTTTGCGCAACACTCGCAGCGAGACCGTTGTGTAGTCGACGTTCGCCGCGGCCGACAGCGCGCCGCCGACAAACTCGATCGCGGCGGCGATATCGTTCGCGGATCGACCCGCCGCCCCCTCGGTCAGGGTCATCGCCGTCAAGTTGGCCAGGCCGAATCTGCCCTCCGGATCGCGGCGCGAGCCCGCGTCTAGTAGCGCGATCATGACGACGATGGGAAGCTCTGGCTGCTCCGACACCAGAACCGTCGCACCGCTCGAGAGGGTACGCTCGACGACGCTCGGCCCCACCGCCAACGCCACAGGCGTCGCACAGAGCAACGACACCCCGGCCCAAGCCACCAATCCATTCAGCAACCGCCAGCGTCTCACGGTCGATCCTTCGCCAGTGGCAGAAGCGTCGCGACGGTACGGTTGCGCGCAACCAGGTAAAAGGCGGCGACTCGGCGCAGATCCTCGCGTGTCACCGCACGCAACGCCGGAAGGTAGGCGTCGATCAGCCGCCAATCGCCGGCACTCTCGAAGTCGCCGAGCAATCTCGCCTGGTAGTAGATCGAGTCCTGCGCGAAGACATACGCAGCTTCGATCTGGTTCTTGGCGCGTTCGATCTCGAGATCAGTCGGTGGTTCTACCTGCAAGCGATCGATCTCAGCAGCCAGCATCCGCTCGATATCCCCGGGATCCTGCCCGGGCAGCGGTTGCGCGTACACCACGAAAAGATTGGGATCGATCGCGCTGTAATCGTAGTCCGAGCCCGCATAGCGAGCGACCCGCTCATCGTAGACGAGTTTGCGGTAGAGCCGTGAGGACTTCCCGCCGGCAAGAATACGCGACAGCACCTCGAGGGCGGCGCCGTCGGCGCTGCGCAGGTTGGGCACATGGTGCGCGAGCGCGACGAAGGGAAGCTGGGCTTCCCGTAGCAAATCGACCCGGCGCTCGCCGTGCTGTCCAGCTTCCACGCTGCGCACCGCCCCAGGCATCGCCCCCGGTACCGCCTCGCCGAAGACGCGTTCGATGTCGTCCGCTAGCGCTTTCGCATCGAAATCGCCGACGACCACGAGGAAGGCGTTGTTGGGTGTGTAATATTGCTCGTAGAAATCGCGCAGATCGGCGGCATTCGAATGGCGAATCTCATCCATCCAGCCAATAATTGGTTGCCGGTACGGATGCGACTGGAACGCCGCTGCGTAGAGCAATTCGAACAAAGCACCGGTCGGATTGTTGTCGATACGCAGACGACGCTCTTCCATGACGACCAGCTTCTCCGGGTCATATTGCGCGGCGCTGATGACCAGGTTGCTCATCCGGTCGGCCTCGAGATCGAGTACGACACCCAAGCGATCGCTGGCAATCGAGGCGAAGTAGGTCGTCCGATCTCGCGACGTAAAGGCGTTGTTGCGGCCACCGTTCCTCTGAACGATGCGACTGTACTGCTCGGGCCCGACCTTCTCGGTACCCTTGAACATCATATGCTCGAGCAAGTGCGCGCGCCCGCTCCAGCCCGGAACGTCATTGCGCGATCCGACCCGGTAGGTGACCTGGATCGCGGCCACCGGGGCCTTATGATCCTCCAACAGAATGAGCTTCAAGCCATTGTCGAGGGTCCGCTCGTAGACCCGCTCGGAATAAGACCGGGCACTCGCTGGGAACACCGTGAAGAAAACGCCGAAGACGTACGCGCAGAATGCCAGCAGGGCCACCGCAGCCATGCCTTCCGCACGCGCTCGAGCACGAGGACCCGAGTTGACGCGCCGCAACGAAACATGCATGAAACCAGCAGACCATGGTGCACGGAGAGGTGGCCGAGTGGTCGAAGGCGCACGCCTGCTAAGCGTGTGTACCCTCACAGGTACCGCGGGTTCAAATCCCGCCCTCTCCGCTCCGTGGAGCCGGGCCGTTTTCCCCCCGGGGTCCGTGTACGGACGGCCGGGACGGTCCCGCTGCAAGAGATCAGACAGGAGGCATCGCCTCGTCGGCCTTTTGCCTCTTTTCAGCCGACCGCCGACGCCGCTCACGCTTCTTCTCGGCCTCCGAGATCGCCCGGTCGCCGCGCTCGGTGAGTTCGATAATCGACACCGGCGCCGCGTCGCCGCGTCGCATCCCGAGCTTGGTAATACGGGTATACCCGCCCGGACGACTCGCGAAACGCGGTGCAATATCCTCGAACAGCTTCTTGACGACATCTCGGTCGCGAACGAACGACAGGGCCTGGCGGCGCGCGTGCAACGTCCCCTTCTTACCGAGAGTGACCATTTTGTCCGTGTAGCGGCGCAGCTCCTTAGCCTTGGCGTCAGTCGTCTCGATGTGTTCACGGTCCAACAACGACGTCACCATGTTGCGAAACATCGCTTTGCGATGAGGCGCGGAGCGGTTGAGCTTTCGTCCGGTCTTTCGATGTCTCATGGGTACACTCTCGTGAAGGTTCGAACAGTCCTCGTCCGTTTGGGTATCGCGTGGAGCGAGGCCGCGCCCGCCCTACGCGCTCTCTTTCTCGCGCGCCAGACGTTCGTCCAGCTCGTCTCGATTCGGAAAGTTCTCGATCTGCATTCCAAAGTCGAGATCCATCTCGCGCAGAATCTCTTTGATCTCATTCAGCGACTTGCGGCCGAAGTTTTTGGTCTTGAGCATCTCGCCTTCGCTGCGCTGCACGAGCTCGCCAATGAACTTGATGTCCGCGTTCTGCAGGCAGTTCGCCGACCGTACGGACAGCTCGAGCTCGGCAACCGGACGAAACAGATTCTCGTTGAGACTGGGCTCTTGCGAGTCCTCCTCCTCGGCCATCTCCGGCGTCTCTTCGAAATTGATGAAGATGTTGAGCTGGTCCTGAAGAATGCGCGCCGAATACGCAAGCGCATCGTCCGGGCGCACCGAGCCGTCGGTCCAGATCTCGAGAGCGAGCTTGTCGTAGTCCGTTCTCTGGCCGACACGGGCATTGGTTACCGTGTAGTTCACCTTGCGGATCGGCGAATACACCGAATCCACAGGAATCGTACCCACCGGAGCTTCCTCGTCCTTATTGCGGTCGGCGGAAACGTAGCCGCGGCCCATCCGGACCGCGAGCTCGAGGTCGATCTTGCCCTCCGCCGACAAGGTGGCGATTTCGAGCTCCGGGTTCAGGACATCGAGGCCGCCCCCGACGTCTATGTCCCCGGCCCGGACCACGCCCTCTCCACTCGCCTCGAGGCGCGCAGTGGTTTCGAGGCCCTCGTGCATCTTGAAGCGGACCTGCTTTAGATTGAGTACGATGTCCGCGACATCCTCGCGCACACCCGGCAGTGTGGCGAATTCGTGCAAAACGCCCTCGACTCGAACCGCGGACACTGCGGCACCCTGAAGAGACGAAAGCAAAATCCGGCGCAGAGCATTGCCGATCGTGGTACCAAAGCCACGTTCGAACGGCTCGCCGACGAACTTCCCATAGGTCACCGAGGTGCCCTTGTCCTCACGGACGAGAGCCTGCGGCTTCAATAAATCACGCCAATTACGCTGTGGTTGCATCCATGACCTCCAAGTCGTGGACTTCGGTAACGCCGATCCGCGTCACTTCGAGTATAGCTCGACGATGAGCTGCTCGTTGATGGGCATGGTTAGCTCTTCGCGCTGAGGGAGAAGCTTCACCCTCGCCGAAAATGCCTCCGTTTGAACTTCCAGCCAGTCCGGCGCACCGCGGTGCTCGGCCTGTGCCAGCGCATCCTGAATCCGGGTAATCTTGCGGCTCTTCTCACGCACTGCCACCACATCCCCCACCTTCAGAAGCGCCGATGGGATATCGACCTTGCGTCCGTTCACGGTGATGTGGCCGTGTCGCACCATCTGCCGCCCCTCGGCCCGCGAGGTCGCGAACCCCATGCGGTACACCATGTTGTCGAGACGGCGCTCGAGAAACTGCAAGAGCATCTCGCCGGTGACACCACGCGACCGCGCAGCCATGCGAAAGTAGCGCCGAAATTGATCTTCCAAAACCCCGTACATGCGTTTCACCTTCTGCTTCTCGCGCAGCTGGATCGCATACTCGGAGAACTTGTGACGTCCCTGACCGTGCTCGCCAGGCGGGTAACTACGCCGCTCGATCGCGCACTTGTCCGTGTAGCAACGCTCTCCCTTGAGGAAGAGTTTGATACCTTCGCGCCGACACTGGCGACAAACAGAATCCGTATAACGGGCCACTGAACACTACCTCCTAGACGCGCCGACGCTTCGGCGCCCGACACCCGTTGTGAGGAATCGGGGTGACGTCGCGAATGATCGAAATATTGAATTCTGCCCCCTGCAGAGACCGCAGAGCCGACTCGCGTCCAGCTCCCGGTCCCTTGACCTCGACCTTGACCGAACGCATGCCATTTTCTTGCGCTTTCTTGGCAGCGGCGTCGGCAGCAAGCTGTGCCGCAAAAGGGGTCCCTTTGCGCGACCCCTTGAACCCGACCGACCCGGCACTCGACCAGGCAACGACATTGCCGACGTTGTCGGTAATGCTGACAATCGTGTTGTTGAAGGTCGAATTGATATGCACGACCCCCTCGTTCACGATCCGTTTGATCTTTTTCTTTTTTCCGGCTTTGTCGCCGGATCCTGGCTTGGCCATCTAGAGCTCCTGGGTCTATCCCTTGGACGGTGATTTCTTTTTGCCGGCGATCGCGCGACGCGGACCTTTCCGGGTGCGGCCATTACTGTGGGTTCGCTGCCCGCGGGTGGGAAGGTTGCGCCGATGTCGCAATCCCCGATAGGTACCCAAATCCATGTGGCGCTTGATGTTCATGGCGATATCGCGCCGCAAGTCTCCCTCGACCTTGTACTCGTCGATCACTTGGCGAAGCCTGACGACATCGTCGTCCGCCAACCCGTCACTATTCGCAGCGGGATCAATTCCGGCTTTTCCCAGAATTTCGTTCGAAAGCGATCGCCCAACACCAAAGATATAGGTGAGCGCGATCTCGACCCGTTTGTTCCGAGGGAGGTCCACTCCCGCGATTCGTGCCATGATCTCTCCTGCCTAACCCTGCCGCTGCTTGTGACGCGGGTTCTTGCAAACGACACGCACCACGCCCTTGCGGCGCACGATTTTGCAATCCTTGCAAAGTGCTTTCACTGACGCTCTGACCTTCACGGCTGCTTCTCCTGTACGAATGCTCTCACTGAACCCGAGAGAGAATTCTCCCAGAGATCTCTTGTGGCGTCCCTGTTCCATCAATTTCGCGAAGAAGTCCGCGTTCGCGGTAGAACGAACACAGCGGCTCAGTTTCCTTCGTGTACACCGCGAGGCGGGACCGAATCGTGTCTTCGTTATCGTCCGCGCGGCCGCGTCCCATCATGCGATCAACCAGCTCGTCAACCGGCACCTCGAGGCTCAGGACGTGATCCAACGCAACCTCGTTTTCCGCCAGCAACCCCTCGAGGGTCTCTCCTTGCGACACATTCCGCGGGAACCCATCCAACAGGAACCCAGAAGTCGCATCCCTGTGCAGCCTCTCGCCAATCAGGTCGACAACCAGTTCGTCCGGGACGAGTTCGCCCCGGTCCATGAAACCTTTCGCCTGCACACCGAGATCCGACCCCTCCCGCACCGCGGTACGCAACAGATCTCCGGTAGAAATATGGGGGACATTCAGCCGCTCGTGAAGGAGATTGGCCTGCGTTCCTTTTCCCGCCCCCGGGGGGCCTAAGAGTACGGCTCTCATATCATCAAACGCCCGTCGACGACACTATCCCTTGCGTCCACGCACTCGCCCCTTGCGCATGAAACCCTGATAGCTGCGGGTGAGCAGGTGCGTTTCCATTTGCGCCACCGTGTCGAGTGCGACGCCCACGACAATCAACAGCGCAGTCCCGCCAAAGAAAAACGGTACATTGAAATAGCCAATGATGACCGTCGGCAACACACAAACCGCGGCGACATAGATCGCCCCGCCGAGCGTAATCCTCGACAGAACGCGATCGATGTAGTCTGCGGTACGCTGACCTGGGCGAATGCCGGGGATAAAACCCCCGAACTTCTTCATGTTCTCCGCCACGTCACTCGTGTTGAATGTAACCGCCGTGTAAAAGTAGCAGAAGAAGATGATCAAGCCGATGAAGAGGAACGTGTACATCCACGTACCCGGCGCCATGTAATCGCTCGCCGCGCGTGCCCAAGGTTGGTCCACGAACTGGGTAATCGTCGTTGGGAAGACCAAGAGCGACGAGGCAAAAATCGGCGGAATCACGCCCGCCGTGTTTACCTTCAGTGGCAAGTGGGAACTCTGGCCACCATACATCCGCCGGCCGACCTGGCGCTTCGCGTAGTTCACCGGTATGCGCCGCTGACCTCGCTCGATGAAGATGATCGCACCGATCACACCGACCATCACCACCGCGAGAAATAACAGTGGAAGGATCTCGAGTTGCCCCTCCCGCACGAACTGCGCGGTGGTGATCAGCGCTGAGGGCAGCGCCGCGACAATCCCGGCGAAAATGATCAGCGATATTCCGTTTCCGATCCCGCGCTCGGTGATCTGCTCGCCGAGCCACATCAAGAACGCTGTTCCCGACGTCAACGTGATGATGGTCATCACCCGAAATCCCCAACCGGGATCAAAGACGACCGGCGCCCCGCCAGGGGATTGTAGCTTCTCCATACCGATACTGATGAACAACCCCTGGATGACCGAGAGAATCACGGTGCCATACCGAGTGTACTGGGTAATTTTCCGGCGACCGGCCTCGCCTTCTTTGGACAGACGCTCGAGATGGGGAATGACGACCGTCATCAGCTGGAGAATGATCGAGGCACTGATGTACGGCATGGTGCCGAGAGCAAAGATCGAGAACTGCTTGAGTGCACCGCCCGAGAAGAGGTTCACCATACCGACGACAGTGTTGGACACCGAATCGAAGAACTCACCCAGAGCTTTTCCGTCAATCCCCGGTGTCGGAATTGCCACCCCGACCCGATAGACGGCTAGCATCGCCAGCGTAAAGAGCAGGCGACGCCGCAGCTCAGGAATGCGCGACGCGTTAGAAAACCCCTCAAGCACGTTCTTCCACCCCGGCCGTACCGTGTGCCACCACTTCGGCGCTACCGCCGGCGTCGGCAATACTGGCCTTCGCTTTACCGCTAAACGCGTGCGCCTTGACGGTCAGCGACTTCTGCAACGCACCCCGCGCCAGGATCTTCACACGCTTTCCTTTTCGCACCATGCGTTTCTGCAGCAATGCCTCGGGATCCACCGTGGCACCCGCATCGAACTGTGCTTCCAGGTCGGCCAAATTGACGATCGAGTACTCGATGCGAAAGGGATTGCGAAATCCGTGCTTGGGCAGGCGACGCTGCAGGGGCATCTGGCCGCCCTCAAAACCGGGCTTGACGTTCGCACCGGCGCGCGCACCAGCACCCTTGTGCCCGCGGGTCGAAGTCTTGCCGCGCCCGGAACCGGGACCGCGCCCGACCCGCTTGCGGTTCTTGACCGCGCCATGCGCCGGAGAAAGGTTGCTCAGATCCATACCCACACCTACTCGCCGTCCACCCGAACCAGGTGGCTCACTTTCTTGATCATCCCCAGCACCGGGGGCGTTCTCTCGACCTCGACGGTCTTGCCCATACGGGTCAGCCCGAGCCCGAGCAGCGTCTGCTTCTGGGCCTTACGGCTACCAATCGGACTTTTGGTGAGAGTCACTGTTACTTTGTCCGCCATTTCGATCCTCAAGCCGACAGCTCTTCGACGGTCTTCCCGCGACGCTCAGCGACCTCTTCGACCGTCTGCAGTTCGTCGAGCGCGGCGATCGTAGCCTTCACCATATTGTGGGGATTGTGCGATCCCAGGCACTTGGTCAATACGTTGCGAATTCCCGACAGCTCGATGACCGCGCGGATACCGCCCCCCGCGATCACCCCAGTACCCTGGCCAGCCGGCCGCAGCAAAACATGCCCAGCCCCGTAGCGGCCCTTGATCTCGAAGGGGATGGTCCCGTCGACAATCGGTACATCGACGAGCGCCTTCTTGGCGGCTTCGATCGCCTTGCGGATCGCCTCGGGAACCTCCTTGGCCTTGCCCATACCGAATCCAACCTGGCCCTTGTAGTTTCCGATGACCACCAACGCGCCAAAACTAAATCGCCGGCCACCCTTCACGACCTTCGCGACGCGATTGATGTGAACAACCTTCTCCTTGAACTCGACACCGTTGATTTCGATGCGATCTCGTCCGCGACCAATAGCCATGCCTAGCTCCTCAGACCTTCAAGCCCGCCGAGCGGGCTCCCTCGGCCACTTCCTTGACTCGGCCGTGAAACACAAACCCGTTGCGGTCGAACACGACGCTCTCGATGTTTTGCTCCTTGCAGAGCTCCGCAATGCGCTCGCCAACCTTCCGCGCGGCCTCGCGATTACTCGGGCTCTTCGCATCGACCTGGAGCGTCGACGCCGACGCCAACGTCCGGCCCGATTCATCTGATATCACCTGTGCGTACGTATGCCGGTTGCTGCGAAACACGGAAAGTCGCGGAATCTCCGCCGAGCCGCGAAGCGTCCTGCGAATCCTCGTCTGGCGGCGCTTACGCGCCAATCGTCCTTGCGCCGTTGCCATCTCTACCTCCCGCCGGCCCCGGCCGCTTTCCCAGCCTTGCGACGGACGTGTTCATTCGCGTACCGGACGCCCTTACCCTTGTACGGCTCGGGAGGCCGCAGCGCGCGAACTTGAGCACTCACTTCGCCGAGTAGCTGCTTGTCCGCGGACTCCATGGTCAGCACCGTCTGTTTATCGACTTTCGCGGTGACACCTTCTGGCAATGTGTAAACGATCGGGTGCGAGAAACCGAGACTGAAATGGATTTGCTTGCCCTGCACATCGGCACGATAACCGACGCCGACGATCTCGAGTGTGCGCGAGAAACCCGTACTGACCCCTTCGATGATATTGGCGACCAGTTTCCGCGCCAGCCCGTGTTTCGAGCGCGCATCTCGGTCGTCTCCCTGGCGCTCGATGGACACGGATCCCTCGGCGACCACCATCGAGAGGCACGACGGAAGCGTGTACTCCGACTTCCCCTTGGGGCCCTCGACCAAAACCACACCATTCTCCTCCCGGACTTTCACACCGTCCGGAATCGGGATTGGCAATTTACCGACTCGTGACATCGCTTCTCACCAAATGGAGCAAAGAAGCTCCCCCCCAAGGTTTTTCCTGGCAGCTTCGCGGTCGGCGAGGAGCCCGGCCGGCGTCGACAGAATGTTGACGCCAAGGCCACCACGCACCCTCGGCATGGACTTGGCACCGACGTACACGCGGTGGCTCGGACGACTGACCCGTCGAATCCCCTGGATGACCGGCTGGTGGCGCCGGTCGTAGCGGATCCACACTCTCAGAGTACGTCGCGCAGCATCGATATCGACGACGTTGAGGTCCTTCAAAAACCCTTCGGCCACCATCACCTCGGCAAGCTTTTCCTTCACCTTCGAATAGGGGCACTCGATGTATTCCTTGCGCGCCCGCGAACCATTGCGGACACGGGTCAGAAAATCGGCAATCGGATCGGTCATCGACATGATTCGAGCCCCCTCACCAACTCGCCTTGCGAATGCCGGGAATCTGCCCGCGCAGCGCAAGATTGCGCAGGCAAAGTCGACACATGCGAAATCGGCGATAGAACGAGCGCGGCCTACCGCACAATGGGCACCGGTTGTATTCCCGCACCTTGAATTTCGGCGGGCGCGTCGTCTTGATACGCATGCTCGTCTTAGCCACGTGCCTCTCCTACACTGCGGAACGGCATGCCCAGCGCCTTGAGGAGCGCCTTGCCTTCCGCATCCGTCTTGGCGGTCGTCACGATCGACACGCTCAGACCTCGAACCTTATCGACCTTGTCCAGGTCGACTTCGGGAAAGATGATTTGTTCTCGAATCCCCATCGAATAGTTCCCTCGACCATCGAACGAACGGTCCGAGACACCGCGGAAATCTCGAACGCGCGGCAGGGCCAGACTCATCAAGCGATCCAGGAACTCGTACATACGGTCGCCGCGCAACGTCACACAACACCCGATCGACATGCCCTCACGCAATTTGAAATTGGCGATGGCCTTGCGGGCCTTGGTAACGATCGGTTTTTGACCAGAAATCGCGGTCAGCTCTTGCACCGCCGAGTCCATGACCTTGGCATTCTGGATCGCCTCGCCAAGTCCCATATTGAGGACGATCTTCTCCAGCCGGGGCACCTGGTTGATGTTTTCGTACCCAAGATCTTTCATCAACTGCGAGGCGATCTCGGAGCGATATTTTTCCTTCATCCGTGGCATCGGCTACCCATCCAACTGCTCGCCACATCGGCGACAGATCCGGACACTCTTCCCGTCCTCGAGAATCTTCTTCCCCAGGCGCGTCGGCGCATTGCACTTCTCGCAGAGGCACATCAGGTTCGAAAGCTCGATCGGTGCCTCCTTGTCGACAATCCCTGAGGGCGACTGCGGCCCGGTCGCCTTCGAGTGCCGCTTCACCATATTGAGACTCTCGACCACGGCACGGCCCGACGACGGAATCACCCGCATCACCTTGCCGCTCTTTCCGCGATCCTTACCGGCAATCACGACGACCGTGTCATTTTTCTTGATCCGTGCTCGCATAGCTTGTTCTCTCCGACCTCAAAGCACCTCTGGTGCCAGAGACAGAATCTTCATGAACCTCTTGGCCCGCAGCTCACGCGCTACCGGACCGAAAATTCGAGTACCGACAGGCTCTCTCTGGTTGTCCAGCAGCACAGCCGAATTGTTGTCGAATCGGATGTACGAACCATCCGGCCTGCCGACCTCCTTGGCAGTGCGAACGACCACGGCTTTCATGACATCGCCCTTCTTCACCTTCGAATTCGGCACGGCCTCCTTCACCGACACAACGATAATGTCCCCCACCGAAGCATAGCGGCGACGAGAGCCCCCCAGCACCTTGATACAGAGAACCCTGCGCGCGCCAGAATTGTCGGCAACATCTAGAACTGTTTCTGTCTGAACCATTTATTCTTCCACGTACGTCCGAAGCCGCCTCAGACCGCTTTTTCGACGATCTTCTGGATGCGCCAGCGCTTGTCCTTGCTGAGCGGTTTGGTCTCGGCGATCGTCACCCGATCACCGACACGACATTCGTTCTGCTCGTCATGCGCCTTGAATCGCTTACGACGCTTCACGTACTTCTTGTACCTCGGATGTTTGACCAACCGGCTCACGGTCACCACGACCGTCTTATCCATCGTATCGCTCACTACCACGCCCTCGCGTGTCTTCCTTTTGCCGCGCGTCATCATGACTGGTCGCCCCGAGTAGCCCGCTGCTTCCTGATCGTTTTCACTCTCGCCAGATCGCGCCGCGCCGATCGCAGGGCTGCCGAGCTGTCGAGCTGGTTCGTTCCTCGCCGCAACTGAAACCGAAATATCGATTCCTTCAATTCCTCTTCTTTGCTGTCGAGCTCCGGGTCACTCAACTCGCGCACTTCACTGGCTTGCATGCTTACCTCCAGGACACTTACCCAGCCGGGTCGGAGTACTCAGCTCGCGCACTTCACTGGCTTGCATGCCCACCTCCTGGACGCTCGCAAAATTGCGTGGGGATAGCGAGCTTGCGCGACGCGAGCCGCATCGCCTCGCGCGCAACCTCCAGGTCGACACCTTCCATCTCGAAGATGATCCGGCCCGGCTTCACCACGGCAACCCATTGCTCCGGGTTGCCCTTGCCCTTCCCCATTCTCGTCTCAGCCGGCTTCTTCGACAGCGGCTTGTCCGGAAAAATACGAATCCACACGCGACCGCCACGTTTGATACGGCGGGTCAGCGCGATACGAGCGGCCTCGATCTGGCGCGCCGTGACCCAGCCACGATCCGTGGCCTGGAGGCCAAAGTCTCCGTAAGCCAGGGTCGAGCCGCGATACGCCGTACCGCGACGACGCCCCTTGAAGCGCTTGCGAAATTTGAGTTTCTTCGGTGCGAGCATGTCGGCTTATCGAGATCAGACGCCCATCGCGGGCTTCTGCTCCTCCTCCTGACGGGTCAAGATCTCGCCGCGGAAAATCCACACCTTGACCCCAACCACACCGTACGTCGTCTTCGCCTCCGCCGTACCGTAACTGATGTCGGCGCGCAGCGTATGCAGCGGAACACGGCCCTCGCGATACCACTCGGAACGGGCAATCTCAGCACCGCCCAGGCGTCCACCACAACGGACCTTGATACCCTGCGCCCCCATCCTCATGCCGCGACTCACCGCTTCCTTCATCGCCCGGCGAAAGGCGACGCGACGCTCCAGCTGGAGTGCAATATTTTCTGCAACGAGTTGACCATCGAGATCGGGACGGCGGACCTCGTGAATATTGATGAACGTCTCACGTTCCGTCATCGCCGCGAGCTCGCTCTTCAACTTCTCGATCTCGGCGCCCTTCTTACCAATCACGATCCCTGGCCGCGCCGTATAGATATTGATCTTGGCCTTGTTCGCGGCACGCTCGATCTCGACCTTGGAAATCCCTGCATGGTACAGCTTCTGCTTGAGAAATTTCCGCAGCTTGAGATCTTCGTGAAGAAGCTCGTCATAGTCGCGCCGCGCAAACCAGCGAGAATCGCTGCTGTCGATGACTCCGAGGCGGAAACCCCGCGGATGTACTTTCTGACCCATTCGAGCTCCTCGCCTTAACGCTCGTCGACCACGACGGTGAGGTGGGACGTTCGCTTGCGGACAACTGTGGCACGACCATGTGCGCGCGGGGTAAATCGCTTCATCACCGCACCACCGTCGACCATGATTCTCTTGATATACAGGCGGTCGACATCGACCGATTGCGTGTTTTCGGCATTGGCAACCACCGAGCGCAGAGTTTTGGAGATGATCCGCGCTCCCTTCTTCGGCAGATGGTCGAGCATCGACAACGCCTCGCCAACGGCTTTGCCTCGAACCAAATCAGCAACCAAACGCATTTTGCGCGGCGCGATTCTGAGTCGGCGGTTGATGGCACGAGCTTCCATTCCTACCTCCCCTTGTCCGCCTTGCGGTCACCCGAGTGACCGTGAAAGGTACGCGTCGGCGAAAACTCGCCGAGTTTATGGCCAACCATGTTCTCGGACACGTACACGGGGATGAATTTGCGGCCGTTGTGGACAGCAAACGTATGCCCGATCATTTCCGGCGTAACCGTCGAGCGACGCGACCAGGTCCGGATGATCCGTTTTTCGCCGGATGCTTCCATCGCTTCGACTTTCTTCAGAACATGACCGTCGACAAACGGTCCCTTTTTGATCGAACGCGCCACGATGATCCCCTTACTTGCCTCGTCGCTTCACGATGTAGCGATCGGTTCGCGGGTTGTGCCGGGTTCGATATCCCTTGGTAGGCCAACCCCACGGACTCTGCGGATGGTTCCCCTTCGATCGTCCCTCACCACCACCGTGCGGGTGATCGACCGGGTTCATCGCGATTCCTCGGACCTTCGGCCGACGCCCCAGCCATCGCTTGCGGCCGGCCTTGCCCCACGAGATGTTCGAATGATCCGAGTTTCCGACCTCGCCGACCGTGGCCCGGCAGCTACCCTGCACCAAGCGCAACTCACCGGAGGGAAGCTTGAGTAGAGCCATCTTCCCTTCCTTCGCCATCAGCTGAATACGCGTGCCGGCGCCGCGGCCTAGCTGGCCGCCGCGCCCCGGTCGTAGCTCGACGCAGTGCACCAGGGTGCCCAATGGAATACTCGTCAGCTGCAACGAGTTGCCGGGCTTGATGTCCGCCCCGGGACCAGCCTGAACGCTGTCGCCAACTTTCAATCCTACCGGCGCCAGGATGTAGCTCTTCTCACCATCGGCATAGTGCAACAACGCGAGCCGCGCCGAGCGGTTCGGGTCGTACTCGATGGCTGCCACCTTGGCTGGAACGAGCTCTTTGTTGCGCTTGAAATCGACCATACGATAACGGCGCTTGTGGCCACCGCCGCGGTGGCGAGCGGTCATCCGGCCGGCCGCGTTGCGTCCCCCCGACCGCTTGCGCGGCGACAACAAGTTGCGCTCGGGCTTCTTCTTGGTGATCTCGCTGAAGTCGGCAACGGACTGCCCGCGCCGGCCCGGCGATGTGGGTTTATATTGTCGAGTAGCCATCCGCCTACGCCCCCTCGAAGAAGTCGATGCGCTGCCCTTCAGCGAGCGTCACGTACGCCTTTTTCCACGCCGGCCGACGGCCTTGGATACGACCGACCCGACGATTTTTGCCGAGATAGTTCAACGTGCGAACCTTGGCCACCTTCACATCGAACAGCCGTTCAACGGCTTGGCGAATCTCGGTTTTGTTCGCGCTCGTGGGGACACGGAACAGTACCTGATTCCCGTCCTCCTGGAGCAATGTACCCTTTTCAGTGATCAACGGTGCCGCGAGGACACGGAACATCTCCTTCATCCGCTGACCCTCCCCTGCAAGGCGTCGACCGTCCCCACGGTCACGATCAGATGGCGGTAGCGAAGAATGTCATAGACATTCGCCCCTTCGACACGCAGCGTCTTGACGTTGCGGAGATTACGCGTGGCTCTCTCGAGATTGCCGTTTTCACCATCGGTGACAAACAAAGCGCTGTCGACCCCGAGGGCCGATAGAATCCCGGCTGCGAGCTTCGTCTTGGGCTCGATCTCGAGGGTATCGACGACGATCAGCTTTCCCTCCTTGAGCTTGAGAGCCAGCGCCGAACACAGGGCTGCACGCCGGGCGCTCAGCGGCATCCGGTAGGAATAGTTTCTCGGATGCGGTCCGTGCACTACCGCACCTCCGGACCACAGCGGCGAGCGACTCGAACCCGCACGGGCACGGCCAGTGCCCTTCTGCTTCCACGGCTTACGCCCACCGCCGCTCACAGTCCCGCGAGTCTTGACCGACGAAGTACCGGCGCGACGGTTGGCCGTCTGCATCTTCACCACTTCGTAGATCAAGTGCTTACGAACCGGACCGCCGAACACCGATTCAGGAAGCTCGATCTCTCCCGAGCTCGCCTTCGCCTGCGTGACGACCGGTACCTTGAGGCCGCTCATTTGGTCGCCCCAGCTGCAGTCTCGGAATCGCCGATGCGTTGATCCGCTTTGGCCGCGGGCCGAACCGATACGAGCCCCCCTCGGGCACCGGGAACCGCGCCGCGAACGAACAACAGATTCTGCTCTTCGCGGACCTCCACCACCTCGAGGTTCTGGGTGGTGATGCGCTCCGCGCCGTATTGCCCCGCCATGCGCTTACCCTTGAAAACGCGCCCGGGGTACGACCGATTCCCAATCGCCCCGCCATGCCGGAAGTATTCGTGCGTACCGTGGCTCGCGGGGAACCCTGCGAATCCGTGTCTCTTGATCACACCCGCAAAGCCGCGGCCCTTCGAAGTACCCGTCACGTCGATCAGATCGCCGGCCTTGAAGAGTGCTCCCACCGCGACCTCCTGGCCCGGCGTCATCGGATCGCTTCCGTCCTCGACGCGGAATTCCTTCAGCACCCGAAAAACCCCCTTGCCGGCCTTGAGGCAGTGCTCGCGATAGGCTTTCGAAGCTCGCTGCGCCTTCTTCTCGCCAAAACCCAACTGAACAGAAGCGTAACCGTCCGTCGCAGCCGTCTTGGCCTGTACTACCGTACACGGCCCCGCCTCGATCACGGTCACCGAAACCAATGTTCCGCTGTCCGTATAGACCTGGGTCATGCCGATCTTCTTGCCGATTAGTCCGAGAGCCATGGAGCTTTGTCCCCTGAATCACCCGCTCCTATTGGAGCTTGATCTCCACGTCGACCCCAGCAGCGAGATCGAGTTTACCCAAGGCATCGATCGTCTGCTGCGTCGGGTCGAGGATGTCCAACAACCGTTTGTGGGTGCGAATTTCAAACTGCTCACGCGACTTCTTGTCGACGTGAGGCGAACGGTTCACGGTGAACCGCTCAATCCGGGTCGGCAGCGGGATCGGCCCAGCGACACGGCCACCCGTGCGTTTCACGGTATCCACGATCTCGCGCACGGACTGGTCCAGGAGTCGGTAGTCGTACGCCCTCAAGCGTATACGAATCTTATCGTTCATTGGTTTGCCGCGTCCGTCCCATTTACTCGATGATTTTGGTGACGACGCCGGCGCCGACAGTGCGGCCGCCCTCACGAATGGCGAAGCGTAGCCCCTCCTCCATCGCGATTGGCGTAATCAGCTCCACAGACAATTTCGCATTGTCA
>Ga0114931_10004694_pt1 | contig 17019 bp, 16 predicted proteins | sample 2SBtaG_FD_89579 | JGI IMG/M metagenome (GOLD analysis project Ga0114931, IMG submission 89579) | Deep subsurface microbial communities from Kolumbo volcano to uncover new lineages of life (NeLLi) - 2SBTROV14_V59a metaG | ecosystem: Environmental > Aquatic > Marine > Volcanic | place: Kolumbo...
TATTCTGCGGGAGGATTTTTTCAATCAAGGTTAGTTGATTCTCCGCATCGGGCAACTCTGCTTGTATTCTACTCCTACTAAGCCATCTGTAGTATACTAGGTTAGAGGTTTACATTGAAATCTATTGTATTTCGGTTAGGTTTTTGATGAGGCAATACACCCCCTCGCAAAAAGTTTATAAAAACAATATAATCATAAATAATGATAAATTATCTTAAAAAACAATTAAATTTACAAACCTTAGAATTTTCTAAGGATCTATCTAAAGGGCATTTAACAAGTAAAGATGGATTTGTTAAGGCTAAAGAATATAAACTTTCACCAAAAGAAACCGCAAAGAAACTTGTTTCTGGTTTTGTAACTTTGCCAGACATGGTAAAAGAGGTTGAGGTTGCAGGTGGTGGATTTATAAATATATATTTAACTAATCGGTTTTTACTTGAAAAGCTGAAAACTGTTGGGGCAGAACAAAATCAAACCCCGCAGGTTGGACCTAAAAAAAAGGTAATGATAGAGTATACCGATCCTAACCCTTTTAAGGTTTTTCATATTGGGCATTTGCTTCCTAATATTATTGGTCAGTCTTTATCTAACATTTTTGAGTACCTAGGATACAATGTAAAAAGGGTAAATTATCAGGGTGATGTTGGAATGCATGTTGCTAAGGCAATTTATGGAATACAAAAACTTGGTGGGCTTAAGCAGGTTGAAAACAAATCGTTAGAAGAAAGAATAGAATTTTTAGGCAAAGCTTATGTATTGGGTGCTGATTTATTTGAAAAAAATAACGACGCGAAAAAAGATGTAAAAGAGTTAAATAAAAAGGTCTATTTAAAATCTTCCAGTATTTTGTATGAATATGATTTAGGCAAAAAGTGGAGTTTAGAAAAATTTGAGGAAATTTATAAAAGGTTAGGAACAAAGTTTGATTACTACTACTTTGAAAGTGATACTGCAAAAGTTGGGTTAGAGGTTGTAAAAGAGGGTATGAAACAGGGGGTTTTGGAAAAAAGTGAGGGTGCAATTGTTTTTAAGGGTGAAAAAGAAGGTTTACATACTAGGGTTTTTGTAAATTCTGAGGGGTTACCAACTTACGAGGCAAAAGAGCTAGGTCTTGCCAAAACCAAGTACAAAGATTTTCCTTATGATTTATCAATAGTTGTTACAGGAAATGAGATAAATGAATATTTTAAGGTTTTACTTTCAGTTCTTTCCAAACTTTATCCAAAACTTGGTAAAAGAACTAAGCACGTAGGCCATGGAATGTTAACTTTGTCAAATGGTAAAATGAGCAGTCGAACTGGTAATGTGATTTACGGAGAAGATTTGCTTAATATAGCAGTTGATCAGGTTTCTAAAATTTTAAGTACCAGAAAGGATTTGTCAGATTCTGAAAAATTAAAGATAAAAAAGTTAGTTGGTATTGGTGCAGTTAAGTATATGATTTTAAAACCTAAGGTTGGAACTAATATAGTTTTTGATATAGAAGAGTCAGTTAAATATGAAGGAAATAGTGGTCCATATTTGCAATATACTTGTGTTCGGGCAAACTCAATTTTATCTAAAATTTCAACAAGTACCGATACAGTTAACATGCAATCTGTAGAAATTGAGCTAATTTTAAAGTTAGCTCAGTTTAATGATATTATTTTAAAATGTGCAGATCAGTTTTCGCCTCATTATTTAAGTAACTATTTGTTTGAGCTGGCTTCACTTTTTAATTCTTTTTATGTAAAAGTTAAGGTTGATGAAGGAACAACCACTAAAAAATATAGATTGCAAATAGTTAAAAATGTTTCAGAAACTTTAACGATAGGATTAGGGTTGCTTGGAATTAAAGTTCCGAGCAAAATGTAGTTGAAATGGTAAACTTAATAAATGAAACAGATAAAAAGTCTTTTATCTAATATTGTAGGTTTTGTTATTCTTGTTGCGCTTGTAATTTTTGTGTATCAAAATTATACAAATCAATCTGTTGATTTAACCCAGATTTCTAAGTTTTCAAAAATCTCTTTAGATCTTTCTCATTTAAATTTAAACTCTTTAAAACAAATGGTTGTATCTACAACAGAAAATCAGGTTAGGTTATCTACAGCTAATATTGTAGATAAACAAATTACAAACTGGAAAAATACTCTTTTGAAAGGGTTAATAAATGAAAAAATGACCAAGGATACAGGTAAAATTAGCAAAAAATCAACAGGAGATATTAAAATAGCCTTACTTGCCGATAGTCATGAAAGTTTTGATAATTTAAGGCTGGCTGTTGATCAGATAAATAAAGCTGATGATTATGATTTTGTTGTTGATTTGGGAGATTTAAGCAGAGTAGGTGAAAAATCTCAACTTGAAAAATCAAAAGAGATATTAGATTTATTAAACCTAAAATATTACGTAATTGCAGGAGATCATGATTATTGGGAAACTGTTAGTTCTGAAAATTTTATTAGTGTTTTTGGTAAAGATTATTATTCATTTATAAAAAATGGATGGAAATTAATATTTTTAGATAATGCTGATATAGATATGGGGTTAGATACTACTCAATTTGAATGGTTAAAAAGTGAGCTTAATGCTATGGATTCTAAGTATCGAGTAATTTTTGTACACATCCCTTTGTATTCTACTCATTCAGAAAGAAGGGTAATGGGAGGACAAATTAATGTTGAAAATCAAAAACAGGAAATACTAAAATTGGCAAGAGAAAAAAGTGTTCGTGCTATTGTGGCAGGTGATCAGCATTACTTTAATGTTGATATTGATCCAGAGGTAAAAAATTTAAAACATATTGTGGATGGTGCTTTAACAAATGACAGAAACTTGCAACCTGCAAGGTATGGTGTTTTACAGTTAAAACAAAATGGAGAGGTAGAAGTTAAAGATATTAAATTGTAAAGTACAAGTCATTTACAATTACCTATTAATCACTTATCATTTCAACACATATTACTAATTTAGAAAAATATATTATGCAACATGAACAAACATTTATAGCAATTAAATCGGATGCAATACAGAGACATTTAATTGGTGAAATTATAAAAAGATTTGAAAATAGAGGATTAAAACTTGTGGCAATGAAAATGATAGTTCCTACAAATAGCCATCTTTCTAAGCAATATCCTGATACAAAAGAATGGAAAGAAAATGTTGGAAACAAAACAATTGCAAGTAAAAAGGCAAAAGGTCAAGTTGAAACAAGATCAGCAATAGAAATTGGGGAATGGGTAAGAAATATGATTTTAAAAGATGTAGTAGGAAAGCCATTAATTGGTATGGTTTGGGAAGGACCACATGCTGTAGCACTTGGCAGAAAAACAGCAGGAGCTACCAATCCGTTTGATGCTGATGTTGGAACAATTAGGGGAGATTATACTGTTGAAAGTTACGATTTGGCTGACCTTTTAGGTCATCCTATAAGAAATTTATTACATGCAAGTGGAACAGTTGACGAGGCAAAAGATGATATTGCAACATATTTTGATGAAAATGAGATTGTAAAATACAAACTAATTGTTGAGACAGTTTTGTACGATGACGGTTGGGGGTTGTGTAAGCAATAGTTGAAAATTGATTAGGCTTTTTTAATCTAAAGATTATTTGGTAGATAGACTTTGTAAAACACTCTCAATTTGATTTTGTAGGTGTTTAATTTCGCTATTATTATTAAGAGTTATATCTGCATTATCTATAGTTGCTTTTAAATTTAAATCTCCAATTTTACTATTTGCACTATATAATTCTTTTTCGTCTAATTTTTTTAAATCGTTTAAAGTTAAAGTAGAGTCAATATCACGATTTCTTGCTTGTATCCACGCTAATCTTTTTTCAATTGGCGCTGTAACTGCCCAAATTTGTCCTTTGTTGTATTTTATCTCTTTTACCTCTCCCATTGTTCTAATTCCATCTAAAACATAATTATTCTTGATTTTAAAATCAGTTTGTTTTATCTTTTTTATAAGTAACAACGCCAATGCTCCGTCTCCATATTTTTGTCTTAGCTCTAGGGCTTTTTGTTTATAGTTTTCTCTTTTAGGGCTTAAAATATTATCTTTTTCAAGCTCATTTTTAATAATGTCAGAAAATACAAGTTGTTTATAGCTATACTTAGTAACTAAATAGTTTGCAATTGTTGCCTTGCCAGAGGCAGGTAGACCTGTTAAACCAATTATCATATATTTTTTTACTTTATTTTTTTGTACTTTTCTGCAATACTAATAAATAGTATATTAAAATTAAAATTCTGCCATGAAAAACTCTAAGAGAAATCTTACCATAATAGTTTCGATAATTTTTACTTTACTTTTATTGCCAGCAAATGTTACAGCACAAGAAGATAATACAGATGTTGCTGTGTCTGATGTTGCAAAATCAACAACTGATAAACCAACTACAGTAACTACAAAAGATACTATTAAAGATAGATTAGAAGAAAAAAGGTCAGAACTTGAAAGGCTTAGACAGTCGAAAATGCAACAATTGCGAGAGCAAAAAGATGTTAAGGTTATGGAGTTAAAACAAAAGAAAGAAGAAAAGACTAATGATTTAAAGGATAAGGTAGAGGTAAGAAAGGCTGAAAATTTAGCAAAAAGACAAGAAATTTATTCAAAACGGGTTGAATTTAGAAAAAAGTTTGTTTTAAAACATGTTAAAAGAATAAGAGCTTTAATTAATAAGTTTATGGATAGAGTAGATTTAATGAAAGAAAATGGAAAAGAAGTACCATCTAGCGTTGAGGCCGATTTTATAGTAGCTTTTGATACCCTAACTACTATTGAAAACAAGGTTAATGCTATAGATACAACAAGTAATGCAACTACTCTAAAAGAGCTAAAAGATGAATATAAACAAACTAAAACTACACTTGAGAATTTAAGATCAGACTTTGCAGATGTAAAAACAGTGCTACAAGGAATTTTAAGTACATTAAAATTTGTAAACTTAACAAATAGTAATAGTACAAACGGAGGAAATTAAGATGAAAAAACTTTTTTTATTTTTATGGTTTTGATTTTAAGTGCAATTGTATTTACAGGATGTACAAAAACAACAGGAGAAAGTGCTAGTGATATTAGTCCTAAAGTAACTGTTACTCCACCTGTAGATACAACAGTTCCAACTACACCAGACACAACAGAAGTTGCACCCTTAGAAAAGGGGAATACAATACAAGATTTAGAACAAGATTTAAACAATACAGACTTTAGTGATATTGATATTGAGATAGACAACAGTTTATAAAGGGTAACTTTTTAATTGTTTAAATCCTTGACTCTATTTCTAAATGCACATATAATTATGTGCATATGGAAACGTCTTTTACTCAAAAAAACATAAATAAAGTAATTCAAAGCCCTTATTTAACAAGGAGAAATCTTGAATTGGTTTTTGGCCCAAATCGACGAACTTTGGATTATAGAATCAAATCATTAATCAATAAAAATTACTTAGTTAAAGTTAAGCAAGGATTTTATATTAGCACTCAATATATGGAAAAAGAACCTAATCCCCAGCTTTACCTTGAATTTATTGGGGGTATATTAAAAGAGCCTTCGTATGTTTCTTTGGAATATGCACTTGCTAAATATAATTTAATACCAGAATCAGTTTTTGATATTACCTATGTTACAACACAAAAGACTGATAAATTTGTTACATCTATTGGGGCCTTTATTTATAAAAGTATCTGTAATCGGTTATATTTGGGGTTTGAAAATATACAATATAAAGATAAAATAATTAGTTTTGCTTATCCATATAAGGCTATTTTTGATTTATTTTATTATGCAAATTTTAATAACAAAGATTCAATAAAGGATTACGTGTATTCATCAAGAATAAATTGGCAAAACCTGGATAAAAGTAACTTACGACAACTTAAAAAATTGATGATTGACTCGAAAATTAAAAAGATGCAAATATTAAGCCAAGTATTAACACAAGAAAACATATTATGATTATAGAGAATGCGATTAAAAACAAATTGGCAGGTGCTTTGTCTAAAGAGACTTTATTTTTACGAAATTTTTTAAAGGAGGAGTTACAAAATTTTGTGCTTAATTTTGTTTATAATTCAGATTACAAAAATCTTATCTTTACAGGAGGAACTTGCCTTAGGAAAAATTATGGTTTAAATCGTTTGTCAGAGGACTTGGATTTTGATTATACAGATAAATTTGATATTAATGATTTTAATCTTGATATTACTAAGTATTTTAAGTCGTCTCTTGGTTATAAATCATTTTCAACAAAAATTTCTACTAACAAAAATACGATATTTCTAAAATTTCCTATTTTAAAAGAGCTTGGTTTATTAAGTAGTACCGGAACGCCAGAGGATTTATTTCTAAGATGTGACTTTTCTAAAGAGGTAACAGGCGTATATAATACGGAAATTAACTTAGTTTTAGCAGGTCAATATGAATTTTTTGCAGTTTCGTATGATCTGCCAACACTTTTCGCAAATAAAATTGTGGCCTTTTTAGAAAGAGTATATTTTCGAGGTAAATATCAAAAAATCCCATTTAAAGGCCGAGATGTTTATGATCTTTATTGGTTATTTCAACTTTCTGGTAAATCAGGATTTAGTCTAAAACCTAATGTAAACAGGCTAGTTGCATTAACGTCAAATAAAGATATAGGTAAAATAAAAGAGTTGTTAAAAACAAAAATTATGAAAGTTGAAGAAGACTATTTGTATCAAGATTTATATCCACTTATAGAATCTAAGCAGTTTTTAGAAAATTTTAAGGACAATTTTAAAAAAGAGATTTGTCAAAAAATAGATATGATAGTTTGTAAAGGGTAACTTTTTAATTGTTTAAATTTTTATTTAACAAGGAAAAGTCTAGGGTTGTTTTTTATTTTTTTTAAATTTAAATTGTTTTGAAAATTTGATATAATCTTTTATGTAAATTAAATATGCTTTATGCGTATAAAGTTTGGATAAAAACAAGTTATACGACATTTGTTCGCGCGCCTAGATAACTTTTTATAACATAATTAATTATCTTATTGTACGGAAGATAGAATCAACAAAATACTCTCTTTTTTGCAAGAAATAGAAAAATACAAAACCATTGAAAGAGAAATGTTTTCTTCTAATTTGGATAGAACTGAAAGTGATGCCGAACATTCTTGGCATTTGGCGATGTTTTTGCTTCTCTTTGAAAAAGAGCTTCCAGAAAATCTGGACATGAAAAAAATGTTGAAACTTGCTTTAATGCACGATTTAGTTGAAATTTATGCAGGGGACACTTTTGCTTTTGACAAAAAAAATCAAGCAACTAAAAAAGAACGCGAGTTTCAATCAGCAAGGAAGCTCTTTTCCCAATTACCTGAAGATTTACATAAAGAATTTATGGATTTGTTTAATGAGTATGAAGAAGCAAAAACATCTGAAGCAAAGATTGTTAAATCTTTTGACAAAATCCAACCAATTCTACAAAATCTTTGCTCCAAAGGAAAATCTTGGAAAAAACACGGCATCACTTTCTCAGATATTGATGGATACAAAAGAAAACATATGGAACATAATGGTTTTGTATTAGAGATATATGAAAAATTATTGAATGATGCAAAAAAGAGGGGTCTAATTTAACGGCGCGCGAACAAACGATAAAGGGGACGCTGCGCTTTCACTCCACTTCGTTCCGAAAACGATTTAATTGATTGAATATGTTACTATAAAAAATATAGTATAAACATAAAGTAAATTTTATTTTTAACTGAGGAAAATTATGAATTATTGGACACAATTAAGCATAGATTATGCAAATCAAAGAAATTATCTTGATGATCTTTTTTCTATATATCCGACCATACCAAATGGAATAAGAGATTTAGATGAAGATTTATGGAAAAAGGTTGAAAGTTCTTTCAATTCTCAAAATAATAAAGAGCTAGTTGAAAATTTGCTAAAACTTGAGCTTTTCCCAATTAAAGATTCCTATGTTGCATACTTAAAAAGGGATAAATCTTCCATTGAAAGAAATCCAAAAACAGTTGATAGATTATCTGGAAGAATTTATGAAATGGGGCTTGAAAAAGTTTTTGAGAGAGCGACAGAGCCAAAAGAAACAAATAGACAAATTGGACCACTTTTTAAAAGGTGGTTAAATAAAGGCAGTTTAGGAATAAAACCTGTCCCATTAAATGAATTTTTATCAAACAATGAAAATGCAATTTTGGACGCAGGAGACAATGAAATGATGAACTTTGCGAAAGAACATCTTGGATATAACCACAACAAAGGACTTGATTTAGTAGCAAGATTTAATGGTAAGTATGTTATAGGTGAAGCAAAATTTTTGACAGATTTTGGAGGTCATCAAAACGCACAATTCAATGATGCAATTACGACAGCAACAACAAAAGTTGATGCAATAACCATCGCTATTTTGGACGGAGTTTTGTATATACCTGGAAACAATAAAATGTATCAAAGTGTTACAGAAACATACAAAGGACAAAATATAATGAGTGCTTTGGTTTTGAGAGAATTTTTATATCAAATTTAGGATTAACTATGATTTTACACTACCCAAATAAAAGAACCGAATTAGAAATATTATCAGAAACAAAGAAATTAAACTTAGCTTCGCTTTTTGGTAGTGGCGAAAATAAATTGATAAAGGGTAATAATATACAAGCAATGAAATCATTGTTAGAAGATTTTGATTTAAAAGGAAAAATTGATTTAATTTACATAGACCCACCTTTCGCAACTAACAATCATTTTACTATTGGAGATGAAAGAGTTAGTACGATAAGTAATAGTAAAAATGATAAAACAGCATATAAAGACGAACTTTTAGGAAGTGATTTTTTAGAATTTATAAGAGAAAGACTTATTTTATTAAGAGAGTTAATGTCTGATAGAGGTTCAATTTATTTACATATTGATTATAAGATAGGTCATTATGTAAAAATAATAATGGACGAAGTTTTTGGAATTAAAAATTTTAGAAATGATATTACTCGTATTAAATGTAATCCAAAAAACTTTTCTCGCAAAGCATACGGAAATGTTAAAGATTTAATTTTATTTTATAGCAAAACTTCAAATCCTATCTGGAACGAAACCAAAGAAAAATTAAGTGAAGCTGATATTGAAAGATTATTTAAAAAAATAGATTCAAATGGTCGCAGGTATACAACAATTCCCCTACACGCACCAGGTGAAACAGCGAATGGAGCAACTGGGAAAGAATGGAAAGGGCAACTTCCACCAAAAGGAAGACATTGGAGAACTGATCCAAAAATTTTAGATGAATGGGAAAAACAAGGTTTAATTGAGTGGTCTAAAACCGGAAATCCAAGAAAAATTATTTATGCTGATGAAAAGGAAGGTAAAAAAAGACAAGATATTTGGGAGTATAAAGACACACAATATCCAAATTATCCTACTGAAAAAAATCTTAATTTGTTAAAAGATATAGTTTTGGCTTCTTCAAACGAAAACAGTATTGTCTTAGATTGCTTTTGTGGTTCTGGTACAACTTTAATAGCAAGTCAAGAGCTAGGCAGAAAATGGATTGGGATAGACCAATCAGACGAAGCAATAAAAATAACACAAAAAAGATTAAAAAATATTCCAACAAATTTATTAACACCAGAAGTAAATTTTGAATATTTTGAAGAAAATAAAACTACAAGAAAAGAAAATATTGTAAGCGTGAAAAAGCAGTTATTAAATAAAGAATTGGTTTTAAAATAAGGAGTTTTGAAAAATGGAATTCACCCCCAGCCCCTCTTTCATTTTTCAAAACAAAAAAATCAAATACAATAATAAAAAGCCCACCAAAAACGGAATAATATGGATAAATTTTTCAAAAATACGCAAGGCACGTTGCACTCTCACTCCGCTATCGCTCCGTTCGGCTCGCCTAACACAGTATATGTGGTTCACTCGTTGCACTTTGCTCTCCCCATATTTTGGCTCCACTGCGTTCCGCAAAACATCGCATATTCTGAAACGTTGAGTGAAATTGAGAATGAGCCCTTTCTCGTTTTTGTGAATCAATACTTTTATTAGTTTAATTGATTTTTAATATAATATGATAATTGATACTACTTTTAATGTTTACTCCGATGCAAAAGGTGGTGATCCTGATAGCACCAGTTCCACACTGAGAAGATATCATAAACTATTATGGAGTAAAACTTTGCCAAATGGTAAGACTTTTAATTTATTCGATGATAGAAATGGAGCTTATTTATATCATAAGTCAGAACTAGGAGAATTTTTCTTAGGTAGCGATGCTATAACGCACTCGTACAGAAATCAAAAGAGAAAGAATTGGATTGTAAAACAAATTCCTGAAGAAGTAAACGAACTTTTTAACGCGGGTTCGACCATCGGAGCATATATTATTTTTCCAAATAAAAGAATTAATGGAAATCATACGATCAATCAAGCACGCGGAGTAAATAGTTTTATAGATGATAGGTTTGACTTAACATTAGAGTGTATTCGTCTATTTTATTTAGGACAAAAAAGTCCGCTTTATGATACTCTATTGAGATATAAGAACTTCTTTGATTTGTTTGCTAATTTTATTATCTATATCCAATTCTTTTTATTAGATGATATGCTTGCAGAAAATAGAAATATTAAATTTTATTTACCATTTGACAACTTCAAAACTCGTCCAATCTTTTCAGATATAAATGAATATCAATTATATAAAAACAGAGTAATTAGTTTTATCAATTCAAGAAATAAAAGAATTGATAATTATATGAAAAATAGAAACATCAATTAAATAGATTCTATGCACGGGTTTGTTCTCAACTCAAGCCACTCTGCGCTCTCATCCCTCTTCGCTCCATTCGGGTCCATATAAAAGTGCTTAAACGAAAAACACCTCAGCTTGGCATTTTCCCAAATTTCTCACTATGATTGCAATTTTTCAGTTTATAAAGGGTAACTTTTTAACTCCATTTTTCATTTCAAACTGAAGTAGCAAAATTTTTCCTATTAGTGTTGGTTTTGCATGACATTTAGTTAATGAATTGATACTATTTGAGATAGTGTATCCGTTACCGGCATCAACCTAAACTGGAGGGTAATATGGGGGTGCTAGATATTGGTTTATTGCTAGTTGTTTTGGTACTCTTTGTGATGGTTCCTGTGGTGGGAGTTATGCAATTGTTTAAGGAGTCGCATAAACGACACAAAGAGCCATAGGATAACACAAAATATAATGACTATCACTTTGAGGCACCAGGCTATTCAAAGATGATAATTTCATGTAAATTACCTTTGAATAGCTTTTGTTTAAATTGAGGGGTTAAATTGGGTTATGTTTGAAAAATATACCTGTGCGAGCCATCCAGCTAGACCATTTCTAAATGCACATATAATTATGTGTATTTGGAAACATCTTTGTTTATAAATTAGATTACTCTAAATAAAATATACCCTAAATAAAGTGCTACAAAAACAAATCCTTGCCATCTGTTAACTGTTTTTGTGCTTTTATCAGGATTTCCTATAAATAAAAATCCAAATAACAAAAGTGATGCAATAATTAACATGTAAAAATCGGCGTTGGAACTTTTTTCAACTGTAATAGGGGATATAATGCTAGATAGTCCTAAAACCCATAAAATGTTAAAAATGTTAGATCCAACAACGTTACCAACTACAATATCACTATTTTTCTTTATACTTGCTACAATTGATGTTACAAGCTCAGGAAGGCTGGTTCCAAGTGCAACTATGGTAATACCAACTATAGTTTCTGATACCTTAAATAGTTTGGTAAGTGCAATTGCACTTTCAACAACCCATTTTCCACCCAAAAATAGTGCAAGTGTACCTAAAATAATAATAAGTATTGATTTAGCTAAGCTGTTTTTTTTAGAAAATGCGACTATTTTTCCTATTGGTTTTTTTGTAAGTGAAAAAGTATAGTATAAAAAAACTGCAAAAAAAGATAATAAAATAAGACCGTCTGATCTTGTTATTATTCCTTGTTGAGCTTCGTTAAAAAAATGACCATTTGCTAAAAATAAAAGTATAAATGCAGAAAATAATGAAAATGGGATTTCGTTCCAAACGGTATTTTTATAAACGGTAATGGTTTTAATTATTGCTGCTACACCTAAAATTAATAGTATATTTGCAATATTAGACCCAACTATATTTCCAATGCTAATTCCATTTGCTCCATTTACACTTGAGATTATATTAACAATAAGCTCTGGCATGCTTGTTCCAAATGCAACAACTGTTAATCCTATTACAATATCAGAAATGCCAAAGTGTTTTGCAAGGTTGGTAGATCCATCTACTAATAAGTTAGCTCCTTTAATTAGTAAAATAAATCCTACAATAAGTAAAATTATTACCATAGTTTTAGTATACCACGAAGACTTAGCGAGCTTGCGAGCTTAGTTGCCTGCCTTCCGCAGGTAAACCTACTTCCGCAGGTAAACCTACTTCCGCAGGTAAACCTGCAATGCCCTGCGGGTATATAGCATTTTTACCTTATAAATAAACACTTAATCACATAAATCAAAAATACCTATTGCACTGTAATCATTTTTGGGGTATTGTAAATTTATTATGAACCAAAAATTATCTAACCTGTTCGAGGCTGAAACAGCGGAAGTTTCAACCGAGGGTAAAAACCCATCCGCAGATAGTATGCAAAATTCAAATGCATTAGGCTCTTTTAAAAACTTGCTAGTTATTATATTAGCGTTTTTAATCCCTTTTGTATTTTTGCCAATTTTTAGTTTTCCATATTATGAAATGAGTAAGTTTCTGATAGTTTTTGCTTTTGTATTTTTAATGGTGGTTGTTTATGTAATAGATGCAATAAGTACTGGGGTAATGACAATTAGATATAACAAAGTAACTCCTTTTATTGTGTTTTTAATTATCTCTTTTTTAGTAACTTTATACTACGCCGGAGATAAAACTAACGCACTTTATGGTGGGTATTTACTTCCAGTTTCAGGAACAATTGGGTTTTTTACCTTGGTTTTATTTTATTTTATGATGCTAGATTCTGGTGTTAAATCAGGGTTTAAAACTTTACTTAATGCATTTTTACTAGGTCAAGTAGTAGCATCAGTATTATTTCACCTATCTTATTTTCTTAATAGGTTTATTCCTGTAGATGGCATTAAAGCTTTTGCTTATACAACATCAGGCACTTCTTCGTCTATGGCAGTATTATCTGCAGTTGCCGCAGTGCTATCTTTAATTTATCTTTTAAGATCAAAAAAAGTTGTATTAAAAATTGTATACACAATATTTTTTATTTTGACCGCTTCTGTTTTGGTAATTATTAATTCTCTAGCTGGTTGGATAGGGTTTGTAGTTGCAACTTTACTTATTCTTTTAAGGTTTGATAAATCTCTATTTAAGAAAAGCTTTGAGTACATTTCAGTTGGTGTAATTGTTGCAGTTACAATTGGGGTTGTATCTTATATGCCTGTAACTCAAAAAGCATTAAACATTACTCCTTATCCAAAAAATATTGGCATTAGTGCAACTGAAAGTTGGAGTATTATGCTAGATGAATTTAAGCAACCAAGGTTTTTCTTATTTGGATATGGTCCTTCTCAGTATTTGCCAATTTATACATCTTTTAAACCATCTTCAGTTAATCTTACTGATTACTGGAGCCAAAGATTTTCAAGACCTTTTAACGAAATTTTTTATCAAGTTGCATCAGTTGGGGTAGTTGGTGTTGGGTTAATGGCAATAATTGGATTTTTAATACTCTCTAACATATTTAGAAAACCAAGTGTTGTTGATCTTGATAAGTTAACAGTTGGTGCAGCCTTATTAGCAGTTGGCTTTCCACTACTATTTACAAATGCAAGTACAAGTTGGTTGGTAGTTTTGGTTATGCTAGTTGGTCTTTATTCTGTAGTTGCGTATAACACAATGGATATTGATATAAAACTTTCAACCCTAAAGCCACTAAATTATTTAGTTCCAGTTTCATTGGTAGTTATTTTGGTAGTATTATCATATGGATCTTACGTTGTATATGCAGCAGAGTATTACTACAACGCTGGAGTTAGTAATCTTAACTCAGGAGACACGCAAAAAGGTGCTGATTTAATAGTGAAAGCGGCAAATACCTTTGCTTCAAGAGATACTTATCACAGAGACATTGCTACGCTTAACTTACTTGCAGCAAATAATGTAAATTCTGCAAAAGATCTTAAAGATGCAGAAAAATTACAGGCTGTAATTAATAATATTAACCAAGCAATAAACGAAGCAGATGCAGCAACAAAATTATGGCCACAAAATGTAAACAACTGGGCGGTTTTAGGAAATATTCAATTTTCAGCAGCACGGCTTGCAAATGATAAAAATAGCCCAGATGTTGTTGCAAATTATGTTAAGGGAGCTTTAAATTCTATGTCAGTAGCAGAAGCTCTTGATCCTAAAAATCCTACAGTAAAAGTTGCAATTGGAAATATATACCTAGCAATTGGAGATAATCAAAATGCTTTAACTTACTTTACAGCAGCTGCTAATTTGAAACAGGATTATGCTCAGGCAAGATACAGTAGAGGATTAGCACTAGAAGGGTTAAAGAATTACGTACTTGCAAAAGATGAGTACACAATTGCTAAGAGCGTATTAACATCACAAGGAGTTTCTGATATATCTGCAATTGATGCAAAAATTGATGCTGTTACACCTTTAGCTGAAGAACAGACAAAAAAACAAAAAGAAGCTCAAGCTGCTCAAGCTGCCAAAGCTAAACAGGCACAAGAACAGAAAAATGCCCCACAAGCAATTCCAGCTCCAGCTACAGTAACACAGCCTGCAGCTAATGAACCTGCAATTAAAACAGAACCAGAAAAAGTAAATGTACCATCTTCTAACGCAGACAAGTCTTCTAACGCAGACAGGTCTTCTAATACAACAACCACATCAAAACCAGAATCAACACCTACAAACTAAAAAAAAATTAAGTTAGCATTTTTAAGCCCCGTCCTTTTAAAGGCGGGGCTTTTGTTTTGTAAAACTAGAAAAGAGAAAACTTAAATTTTCTCAACTATCTTATTAATTAATATTGGCATAAAGCCAGATGGAGATAGGGAGTAAGCTTTTTCTCCGTTGATATGGCCTATTTGTGGGGTTTGTTTTAGTAACACATTTCCATTTTCGTCAAGTGAAAATTCTGTTACTTGGTTTAATTCAACATTCATTGTTTGTTCGTCTTTTGTAAATTCTTCAACAGGCACATCTGATCTTAGGTATATATATTTTTCATCTGCATTTTCTCTCATCTTTTTATTAACAACTTCTTCTTGTCTTCTTCTTATTATCATTGACTGGTAATCTGTTTCACCGGCTTTACCCTCTAATTTTATTCCTTTGTCTTTGCAAGTTGCAGAATCACACTCTAAATAAAACTCTTTTGTTTCTTTGTTATACATTGGTGTTCCACCTACAACTGTTAAAATATTAGAATTAAGACCACATACAGGACAAATTCTTCTGGCTGTTTGCCTTGCGTCTAGTATTTCATCGTTTAAATCTATCTCAATTAGTAATGATTTTCTGTTTGTTTTGGCTTTTAGCTCGTCAATTAGCTTATTTACAAATGGAATTTGATCAAGAGCTCTAGGTAGTCCATCAAAAATTATGCTTTGTTTTTGTGGGATTTTTGCAACCTCTCGTTCAATCAAAAATTCTGTTATAGAACTTGGAAGTAATTTTTTAATTGTTGAATCATTAATTGCACCCAAAATTTGTTCAATAGTGGTAAATTCTCCTATATTACCTTGTTTTTTTAACATTTCATTTATGTCATTTTTAAGATCATTTGAAATTTCAGCTTGAACATTTCGTACAATATCACCAACTGAAACAACCTCAAATTTATTTGGAAACAGTGTTTTTAAGTGATGAATATAAATTGATTTACCAACTAGTTTTTTGGTTAATAAGAATATAGCAATCGAGTTATTGTTTAAAAAGTTAGTAAGAGTAGGGTAGTTGTTGCCAGATTTTTCCTTAATATACGCAATTGATTGCTCGTAACTTTGTGCCATATTGCAAGCTAGTTTATAGTATATATTTATAAACTGCAAGCAAAAATTTTATTTTCCGTTTCCTCCAAACCTTCTTTCTCTGCCTGCATAGGTTTTAAGTATTTGATCTAGTTTTGTAGGGGTAAACTCTGGGCAATGAAAGTTTGCAAAATAAAGTTCTGAATAATTAGTCTGCCAAGGCATAAATCCACTAAGTCGTTGTTCGCCAGATGTTCTAATAACAAGATCAGGATCAGGAGTAAGTTTGGTAAAAAGGTTTTGAGATATTAATTTTTCTGTAATCTCAGATTCTTTAAGTTTCTGCTTAACTATATTTTTGACCATTGTTGTAATCTCATCTCGTCCACCATAGTCAAGTGCAATATTAAGTGTAAAGTCTTTAAAAGCTTTTGTTTTGTTTTCAAGTTTCGATAAAGCGTACGCAAGTTTAAGAGGGATTCTATCTTTTCTGCCTAAATGTACAAACCTAATCTTTTCTTTAATTAAATCTTTTCCTAAAGAGCCAATTCTTTTTATTGCCAAATCCATTAAATAATTTACTTCATATTTATCTCTTTTCCAGTTTTCAGTTGAAAACATCCAAAGGGTAAAGCATTTAATACCAAGCTTTTTTGAGTGTTTTAATAGCTTAAACATTGCATCAAACCCACGCCTATGACCTTCAACAGTTGGAAGATTTTTAGATCTTGCCCACCTGCGGTTGCCATCGGGAATTATTGCAATATGAGCTGGCAAATTTTTATACATACTTAATTAAATCGAATTAGAAATTATTCTATCACAAAAGATTTGTAAAAAGGAAAACCCCTCGGGATAAATAATTAATCCGTTGGGGTTTGATATGGGCGTTATTGATTTTGGGGCAGGCTTTTAAGGGCCTTATATACAGCATATATAGTCTTGTACAATCGGAGATGATACCGAAATTAGTTGAAAACAAGTGGCGTAAGCTCCAAAATAACTTTCATGTACAAA
>Ga0114931_10004695_pt1 | contig 17018 bp, 13 predicted proteins | sample 2SBtaG_FD_89579 | JGI IMG/M metagenome (GOLD analysis project Ga0114931, IMG submission 89579) | Deep subsurface microbial communities from Kolumbo volcano to uncover new lineages of life (NeLLi) - 2SBTROV14_V59a metaG | ecosystem: Environmental > Aquatic > Marine > Volcanic | place: Kolumbo...
AGGGCGATAAGATCGCTTTGAAATTATCTTATAATAATGATACTAATTTGGAAAAATCTTTACAGCTTAGATTCGGATTGGTGAAAGTTACTCTAGAACCAATAGCAAACTCAACTTTCCACTATGGCGGGACAAAGAAATTCGCTCTTAAGACAGACGGAAATAACATTCCACAGGAGAGTGCCATTAAGTTTAAGAAAAACGACATCGTGGAAGTCTCGGATACGGAAATAAAACCCGAAGAATTTGCTCTAAAAGCTATTAAAGTCGGAAAAAAGAAGTTGGAAGTAACAATAAATGAATTTGAGTATGAGTTAGATTACGAGATTTCCGTGGACAAAGATAAGCTAACTAAAATCATACTCAAAGAAAATGACAAGCCAATTAATCCCACCTCCACAAATAACAATACCCAGAGTTTCGATATCTCGATAAGTGAAAGAACCGAAAAAACATTTGAGATTATCGGCAAATTTAGTTCGGGAGAATCCAGAAAACTGGGTTTGAACCCGTTTGCAACGTTACCCCAAAACCATGAAGACCTCGAAGATACGGTAACAGCGGGGACACTCGTTCTTGAAGCAAAGAGCCTTGGCGAGGGCGATGAGACTGAATTTACGTTGACCAATGATGATGTCAAAGAGAAAATTGAAGAAAACAATAATCTGACCACTGAGATAAAAAAAATATCCATCAAAGTAGAAATTAAAGACACAAACTACATACTGCAAGTATTTACACCACGCACAGGTAATCTACTGCTTCCGGGAGGGAGAGTAAATATTGAAACCGTAATCAGAAAGGAGACCAACGGAAGAAAACACGGAGCGGAAAAGATTACCTTCAAAATAAAAAATAAGAAGGAAGAAATTTGGGCAAAACTCATTCCTGAGGGCGCAAACGCATCTTTGCTTTGGGAAAACCCTACGCCTCAACAACTCCGAGACTCATTTGTAAAAAATAGTACTAGTTCTGAAACAACCAAGGACAAAAAAAAGCCTGCTAAGAAGCTTCCTCAGCGACCTCCGATTCTAGTTCTAAGTGTTGAGGCTGAAATAGAAAATCAGACGCTCTATCAAGAGTTTGCCGTAAGATTTCTTGAAATCGAAAAATTCGCCAAATTAGACGTAAAACTAAATATTATGGACGATCAAACGGCAAAGGATTTGTATGGTCCCGTTGCCGCTAGAGATTATTACGTTCTAATGGTTAGGCTTTTTAACAATTTGCTTGACGAAGAAACTAAGCAACCCACCGGTAATTCAATTATCGCATATAGCGGCTCGATGGAGGTTGCAGTAGGTTTGGAAAAAAAATACGATAAAAAAAATAAGAGCAGTTTCTCTAAAATAATCTCAAAAAAAGAAATGGATGAGATTGAAAAGGAAGCGAACAAACCAAAACCAAAACCAGTAGCTGGAAATGGAACAGAAGCCAATACTGAAATCGACGGTCTTAATGGCGATTTAAAAGAGGAATTGAAAAATGCGAATGACAAACTCCAAAAAGCTGTACGCAAAGCCTCAAAAGCAATCAAAGAATACGACAAAAAAGCCGAGGAATACGAAAACGAAATCAATCAGGCTAACTATGAAACTGCAAAATTAAAGCTGACTGATGCCAATAACGCTATTTATGAACTACGCTCAATTTCGGAGCGAATATACCGACTTAGGGAAAATATCGCACGGCTAAAGTATGCAAAACGTGCGAAGATTCGAGCGGACAGAATTGGACTCAACGCCGCAATTAATGACGGAAAATGGCATCCGGTCATTCGTTCAGACCTAAACAGGTTAGTACATTCAGAACTCGTCCCTCGATTTCAATCATTTCTCGGTATAGAAAGCATGCCTAAACTGCCTGCGCCGGAAAAATTAAAAGCTATAACAAATTTTAGTGAATCGGGACGAAGCGCAAAGAATGCGGATCCGCCCTGTTATGGAACGGTTACCTATCGTCCGCTAACATTCGAGATGATAGTCAACACAGTTGATCGTAGAGAAGAAAGGAGCTTCCGTAGCAGAGTATTTACGGCTCTAAACTTTGTAGGCACAGGGACATCCTTTATAACCTCATTTGCCGTACCCGGTGCAGGGAGTGATTTACCGCTCGGACTCGAAAAGTATACGAATTTACTAATTCCAGGTCTAAACAAACTGTTCCCAAGTAAAAAAGGACAACATCGTCAGAACGTAGTTTCGCAAACCATGAAACCGATTGAAGAAATTCCGTATGGTGCTGATATTACCCGTGTAATTTTTGTACCTAGGAAGCCCTTTAGTGGGTTGATTAGGGGACACAAAACTAGAATTAGCGAAATTTGTCCCTATTTTTTCAAGATTGATGTTGCCGTTGTGAAAAATTCTTCTTCATTTCAAAAAGGCTTAATTCCTTGACATTTTTTGTGGTCAAGTGACCTGAAGTTGTAAAAAACGCAACGAGCAAATTTTTATTTAATGGAGAAAGGCAATGATTTTAAAAGAAGGTTCGGAAGGTCAAACAGTTATTAAATGGCAACAATTTCTTGCTTCCAAAGAATACGAAATCGGCAGTATAGATGGCATTTTTGGGTCGAAAACTGAATCGGCTACAAGAAAGTGGCAGAAGAAAAATGGATTGACGGCTGATGGGATTGTCGGCAGCAAGTCGTTTAAGAAAGCCAAAACTCAAGGGTTTAAATATACAGAAAAATCCCTTTGGTATCCGCCGAGACCTAAGTTTGGTTCGCCGTCGTCTGCGAAGAGAAAGAAGATGTTTAGCGAGTTCAAATATCGACGAAAGGGCGGAAGCGAGATTGAAATTTTGGGCGATTGGGTAAAGAAAAATATCGTCCGCGTGAAGATTCCGCAGTTAATTGGAGTTGAAGGCGCACCTAAGACTGGCAATATTCGGTTTCATAAAAATGGGGCTAAACAACTAAAAGCAATGTTCAATGAATTCGAACAAAAGGGGTTAGATAAATTGATTATTAGCTGGGCGGGTTCATTTTACCCGCGTTTTATAAGAGGTTCGACACGTAGCCTTTCAAACCACAGTTGGGGAACAGCGTTCGACATAAATGCCCCGGAAAACTGGCTTGGACAGAAACCCGCAAGAGTAGGCACAAAAGGTTCATTACTAAAACTCGTCCCCATTGCCAACGCATACGGCTTCTACTGGGGTGGTCACTATCGAAATCGCCTCGACGGAATGCATTTCGAACTCGCTCTTTTGGATAAGTCTCCGTGAACCGAACAATCACTTTTACTCTAACTTATTTCTGAACTAGTAATTAAGGGGAACAAAGATCATGAACAATATATTTGAGAATACTGGCGAGTTGTCATTTTATTTGGGAATTGCGTTTATTTTACTTGCCTTAGCAGGAGTTATTGTTGCGTTCATCGTAATGTTAAGAAATTCATTATCAGATGGCAATCTCGATAAACTAATCAGCCTATTCAAATGGTTGATAGTTACGGTTGCGCTAGTAGTAGGAGCAACAATCATTACTGACGGATTCAAGGAAAGAGACCAAGATGTCCAAGAACTCGCGGTATTTGAAAAATACGTCGATACAATAACTGCCGCCAATGGCATTGAAAAAAGATGGTTACTCGCCGAATACTTTTCAAAAGTGGCACCCCCGGGAGAGTTGAGAAAATCATGGGAAGCTTACCGACTAGAGATAAAACCATCCCTCGACGAATATAAAGCGAACAAAGCCAAACTCAGCACGTTGGAATCAATAGAAAAACCCACCACTTCAGAAAAACAGAAAATCGCGGAACTTCAAGACAAGACGGAAGTTCTGGAACAAAGTTTGATCGAAAAAGATGAGCCACAAGAGTGGCTAATAATTGCCGGCGGTGATTCAACAATTCGTGAAGCAAAATTTGAGGTCGCTAAAGCGAAGAAACTTAATTTTGACGCGGTCATTTATAAAAAGGGAAATATGTTTAGAATGGTTATCCCAGGCTTTACTACAAAAACAGACGCTGTAACACGCTTACCGGAGATAAAAACCAGTATCGACTCAGGTTCATATATTGTTAAACTTAATACTTGGTGCAGAGAACCTAAAGCTGAAAAGGAATATTTAGTTTGTAAATAATACAAAGAAAATGGGCTAACCTAAAAACGACCCTGCCCGAACTGCTCGGTACCGAAGGTGCCGATGCCGTTTAGGCGGAAGGTAAATAAGAAGCTGTGTTCGTTGCGGAGACCGACGTTGAAGGTGGAGAACTGGGTTGTTACCGCGCAGCAGTCAAAAGCGTAGCCGAAGGTGTAGATTGAAAGGATAAGGGGTTTGCCGCCCGTGGTGCGGCGGTTTTCGAAATCAAAGAATAGCGACGTGCCGCCGTAAAAACCCCTACTACGGTTGCCCAAAAATACCGAAGGACTCCATTGTGAACCGCGTAATGTTCCGGCTTCTTTGCCAAAGCGATTGCTAAATTTCCTGAGAGAGGGAATAAGTGTAATTGCGCGGGTGTAATAAAAGGTCTGAAACAATTGAACGAGTTTTCGTCTATAGCTGATCGTTGCCGAAATATTTCTTAGCCCGCCGCCCTGTACGCCCCAATCCATTCTGGTATTTACAAAAACCCTACGCTTCGGGCGATAAGTAGCGTCAAAACTTATCGGCGAAAATCTTCTCGGGACACCGCCGAATGTATAAAATGTCAGATCGGTAATTGGGGATATTTGATTGCGCTGCCCCGGCACAAGAGCCCCGCCAAATGTTGGATCAAAGAAATATTTTCCGCGTATGGTAAAGGTAAATATCTCGTATGGCTGAATCGCAAGCGGGTCAACATCTATGTTTTCGCCTTCGCGCAATTGCTTTCTCGCCTTTGGTGTTACAGCTTCCGTGTATCGGCGCGTAAAAAAGCGGTTCGTGATACCAAATTCGATTTCGTTGGTATCTGTTTGAGTATCACCGTAATCAAAACGAATAATTCTTTTGAAATCGTTGATTCCGTGTATGTATCGGTAGGTCAGATATGGTTCGATAACGTGGCGAAATCGAAACGATTCGTTTTTACGATAAAAATTACGGGCGAGTGATACGGGGCGAAAATCCAACTCGAATTCTCCATAACTCCGAACAAGATCGCCCCCGGTTAGGTTTCTAAATTGATCAAATGAATCGGAATAATAAGTAGCGCGTCCACCTGCGGTTGCGGTTAAGGAAAAATATTTTGTATTAAATGGAAACGTTACCTGCGGATGAACATCAAGGCGTTGACTGACGGAAGGCGTCATCACCGGATCGCTTCCAACAGCTTCACGATAAAGCTTAAGACTGCTGACAGTTTCGCGACGACTCAAACCTTCAATGCTCGTCTTAAACGAAAAATATGCTTTATCAAAAAACTTAAGCGGCGAGGGACGTTTTTCAAAGTGAACGCCTGGCAAACTACGCGTTTTTACGCGAACATTTGGGATGGATATGTCTTGCGTTTTGGTTATTACATTTAAAGAATAATCACCCCAACTTTTGTTTACATAAGCCTGCGAAACTTCAATAGGCGAAATAATTTGCTGAATCCCTTCAGAAAATATTTGCCTGAACGCAAGACTCGAAGTTAGCTTAACGTCAACGACCCCAACAAAACCATTTGAGAAAAAATGAATGCCGTTTGCATAAATGCTCGTTCCGCCTTGGTCCGGCTTTGTCGGACTCTTACTTGCTCCAAATACCCTATCTTGTACTCCGTAAAACCCTGCGTTGAAAAAAGAGCGCGAGTTTGCCCTCGTTCTCAGATCAAATCCATAACCAATTCCGCGAGCGCTGAATAGATCGTTTCGAACTGTGACATCCGCCGAACGACCGAGTGTTTGATAATAGGCATTTGATAAACGAAATCCCTTGTTCTCTGAGTATCCGAAGGTCGGGGTCAAAAAACCGGATTTTCGGTCATCTTTATCCAGCGAAATAGTGAGAAACGGAAAAACCGCAATTGGAATATTCTTAATCCTAAATTTCGGTGTCTTGAGTTTTATTTTATCTCCAGGAGTTATCGTCGCTTTTTTCGCAGTAAAACTCCATTTTGGCACGGCGTCTTCGCACGCCGTAAAAACGCCTTTTCTTACAACCACTTCATTTAACTTCGTTCTCTCAACGGTATCCGCAGTAAAATACATCACCGTTCCATCAGTGGTTTGATTCGTGTAACCCGTTGAATTCTTGAAGGTTCCGAGTTTCGTCTTGTAGTTCCAAACTCCCGTCGTTCCAGTTATCCTTTGATCTTCGCCTTGATCAAAAACAACACTCCCCTCCGCAACCATTTTATTTTCCGCTTCATAAATGGTTATTTTGTCCGCTTGCAAACGATAAATCCCATAACGAATATCGACATTCCCTTCGTGAACAATTACGCGTTTTCCTTTCGGTCCCGTCGAACTAATATTCTTGTAGTAAGCGACAATTTGATCACCGCCGCCTTCCGGCTTATAGCCCGATTGTTGCCTTTTATTAACTGTTTTTAGCTTGCGTTGTGGCGCAACGGGATTGAGTCTTGGCGTATCTGTCAAAGGATTAGCGACATCGCGTTCAACCGGATTCGTTTCCTGTGCGGAAGCCGTCAGCACAAAAATTGCTAAGATCTGAGCTAAAATTATAGAGCCAAGTTTGAAACGCATATCGGTTAGTTTGGAGAACTTTTTTGATGCTAACATGAAATGCTCAAAAAAATAAACGCCTGTGTTAGACTTTAATTTTAAGCGAATAAATATGCAATCTGATGCGAAGCAAACCATTCTAGTTGTCGAAGATGAAGAGATAATGCGCTCAATCTTGCGGCAATTGCTGGAAGATGAAAAATATCGGGTTTTGACCGCCGATAGTGCAGAAAATGCGCTAGAAATTTTTCCAAATAACAATGTCGGTGTAGTGCTTACCGACATAAAAATGTCGGGAATTGATGGCTTAGAATTATTAGATAGAATCAAAACGATTGATGAAAACGCACTTGTAATTGTCATGACAGCATATTCTTCGGTAGATTCGGCTATTTCTGCCTTGAGAAAAGGAGCTTATGATTACGTTACAAAACCTTTCGTAAACGAAGACTTATTGCAAAGAGTTAGAAACGCGCTGCAAGTCAAAGAACTTTTTAATGAAAATCGCGTTCTTCGGCGTGAACTCAGCAAGCAATATAGTTTCGCGGAAATTGTCGGAAATAGTGAGGCACTTCAAAGCGTTTTTCGAATCGTAGAAAAAGTTGCTGACACCAATATTAATGTTCTGATTCAGGGCGAAAGCGGTACCGGAAAAGAATTGATCGCGCGTTCCCTACATCATCACAGTTCCCGTGCAGATGGACCCATTCTAGCTGTTAATTGCGGTGCATTGCCGGAATCGCTTCTCGAAAGCGAATTATTTGGACACATCAAAGGCTCCTTTACCGGAGCTATTGGTGATAAAAAAGGGCTTTTTCGATCGGCGGATGGCGGCTCTCTATTTCTAGATGAAATCGGGGAAATGCCCCAGCCTTTACAGGTCAAGCTTCTAAGAGCTCTGCAGGAAGGAGAGGTTACGCCGGTTGGATCGTCACAAACTGTTAAATTTGACGCGAGAATAATTGCGGCAACAAATAGGAATTTGGAAAAAGAGGTTGAAGCACGTCGATTTCGGGAGGATCTTTTTTACAGACTAAATGTTGTTGAGATTAATCTTCCACCGCTACAGGATCGGCGAGAAGACATTCCGCTCCTCATCAGACATTTCATCACAAAAACCGCGGTCAACCAAAACGAACCGGAAAAACCCTTGTCTAAAGAAGCACTTACGGCACTTTTCAATCACAAATGGACAGGCAATGTCCGAGAATTACAGAATGCGATTGAAAGGGCTTTTATCCTGAGCGGAGATGAAATAGATGTTGCGAGCTTGCCGCCTAAGATTCGGCGTAACTCCGAAGGGAAACTAAATATGAATGACCCTGAAGGTTTACGTCCTACTTTGGATGAAATTGAACGCCGCTATATTGTAGATATTTTAAATTCGACTGATAACGACAAATCAAATGCAGCAAAAATCCTCGGTATTGATCTATCGACGCTCTATCGGAAATTAAAAAAATACAACGAAATTTAGTTTCTAACGGGTTTGCAGGACAAGCACAAAATAATCCGTGTCATCAATCTTAACTAGAGAACCCGTGTTAAAAGGAGTTTTTGCAAATTTTTCAACTCCATATCCAAGACCTTTGAGGGTTTTGTCACCGGAGGTGTCGCTTTTCGCAATAAGCTCGGCGGGAAACCAAGTTTCGGCTTCAATCGAGGTTTTGTATCCGGGTTTTGCGCTTTCTATTTGTTCTAAGAGAGTTTAGTATCGGCGGAGGAAAATTTCAACACAACCGTCAGCTTTCTGTCCGTTGGTCCGGGAACCCTGTCCTGCTCGCCTTTCTTTACAACCTTATCTTCACGAAAATCATTAAATTCGGGCTCAAAAGGCAGATTAATAATGTCTTTTAGTTTAACCAAATCATCGTTTGCTACATTAGCGTTAACGACATTTGTGTTTGCAGTGTTTGTATTTGCTTTTCGTTCCTCTTTTGGTCTCAAAGTATTTGTGTCTTCGACAGCTTCATCCGGTGAAACACAAGAAATAAAAAACACAGACATCAAAAGGATCGCTAAAAGATTTTTTGTCTTGGGGGACTTCATAAGATAATTGTAGATAGAAGATCGGTTCTTTGCAACGCGAGGAATATTATGTCTTTTGTAATCAAACCACTTTGATTGTAAATTAAGGGCTGCTAAACTTTCGAGCCAAACTATTGTTACCTAAGATGAATCTTCTGCGCCGAATCAAAGCCTTTGTAATCCGCGATTTCCAACTCGCGATTTCATATCGTTTCGAATTTTTTATTAAAATTCTGTGGATACTCGGCATCACCACAACATTTTATTTCATCGCGCGTTTAGCAAATACCGGGTTTATAGATTTTCGTTATCCTAATTGGCAAAACCTCTTAATCGCTTGGCTTACGGGGCTTGCGATGCTCAATTATTTCCTCGTAGGCTTCTCTTCTCTGGCAAATGCAATCCGCCAGGAGCAAATGCAGGGGACGCTCGAAAGTGTTTTGTTAACGCCGATAAATGTTCCGACCGTGATCGTCTCGAGTTCTGCCTGGGCTTATGTTGAAGCGACCTTTTATTCTTTTTTATACCTGTTTTTTGGATGGATATTCTTTAATGTTCAATACAAAGGTAGTTTTCTACTGGCGGCTATTTTCATGATTTTAACAACATTATGTTTGGCTTGCGTAGGCATTATTTCTGCTAGTTTCGCAATGGTTTTTAAGCGCGGTGATCCGCTGGCTGTGTTTCTTGGTGCTGGCACTGCGCTTTTTTCCGGGGTGTTTTTTCCCAAAGAAATGCTTCAAGAAGAGCTTGGGCAGGCTGGAACCGCTCTTTCGGCAATCAATCCTTCCACCCATGGATTGCAGGGCATTAGAGATATTTTAATCCAAGGAAAAACCTTTTCCGAAGTGCAGCCGCAACTGTTGATTCTGTTCGCTTTTTTGGCAATCTTACTTCCCTTTTCGCTCTGGGTTTTCTCACGTGCCATAAAACGTGCAAAACGCGAAGGAAGCTTGATTCAGTATTAGAGGAAACGCATGCATCCCTGCCTGCAACGGACGCGAACATGTTCGAAAAACGTTGATTTGCATAGTCTTGTCGGAAAACTCAAAACAGTTGATTCGCGCTATTGCGGGCAAGGATGCCCCCGCTCCTGCTTCCTCCTCCTTTGTTATTTATCTACCTATAAATTAAAATAATGAGCAAGTAAAAAATTCATCCGCGATAATTATTATGCCCGAAATCAAAGAACAAATAACAAAAACCGAAGCAGATAAAAAGCGCTGGGAAAACGAGACTCTCAAACCACTGATCGAAAAACGCCCCGAGCGAAAAGAATCCTTTGAAGGCGTTTCGCTTGAGCCTGTCGAAAGGCTTTATACTCAAGCCGATGTAGAAGATATTATCTCTGATCGCGACGTCGGTTTTCCGGGCGAGTTCCCGTATAAAAGAGGCATACACGCGACAGGGTATCGCGGAAAACTCTGGACAATGCGGCAGTTTGCGGGCTTTTCTTCGCCCGAAAAAACCAACGCTCGTTTTAAATATCTGATGAAGCAAGGGCAGACCGGACTCTCGACCGCCTACGATTTACCTGCCTTGATGGGGCTTGATGCGGATTCTCCTCTAAGCGAAGGCGAAGTCGGAAAATGCGGTGTAGCGGTATCATCATTGGCGGATTTTGAAGTCTTGTTTGACGGAATCAACCTCGAAGAAGTCACTATTTCACAAACCATTAATGCGCCGGCGTGGATTTTTCTTGCGTTTTATGCGGCGCTTGCCGAGAAACAAGGTGCTGATTTCAAAAAGATTTCCGGCACACTTCAAAACGATATCTTAAAGGAATATATCGCGCAAAAAGAATGGATTTATCCTATTAAACCGGCGATGAAATTGGTGATCGACACCTTTGAATTCTCCTCAAAACACCTTCCTAGATATAATCCAATTTCGGTCTCGGGCTATCACATACGCGAGGCTGGCGCGACTGCGCTTCAAGAACTCGCATTCACCCTTCGCGATGGCATCGAATATGTTCAATACGGCATTGATCGCGGTCTCGATATTGATGAATTCGTCCCGAGAATCTCCTTTTTCTTTAATGCCCATAACGATTTCTTTGAAGAGATTGCCAAATATCGAGCCGCACGTGTGATTTGGGCGGAAACGATGAAAAAACGCTTCGGCTCAAAGAATCCGCGCACAATGAAAATGCGTTTTCATACACAAACGGCGGGTGTTTCCCTAACTGTTCAGCAACCTTTGAATAACATCGCACGGGTTGCTATCCAAGCTCTGGCAGGTGTTCTCGGCGGCACACAATCTTTACACACGGACTCGTACGACGAAGCCCTCGCACTTCCAACAGATAAAGCCGCTCTCATCGCCCTACGAACGCAGCAGATAATCGCCGATGAAACGGGCGTTGCAAACACAATTGACCCGCTCGGAGGCTCATATTATCTCGAATCCCTAACCCAAAAAATGATCGACGGATGTTACGAATACTTCGATAAAATAGACGGTTTTGGCGGAATGGTAGAAGCCGTCGAAGCCGGTTTCCCGCAGAGAGAAATTCAGGAATCCGCCTATCAATATCAAAAAGCGGTCGAACGAAAAGAGCAAATGATCGTTGGCGTAAACACCCACGTGATGGACGAAAAAATTCACGACGTAAACATCCTCCAAATCGACGAAACCGTCCGCGATCACCAACTCGAAAGACTTTCGCGAGTTAAATCCGAACGCGACCAAGGCGCAGTAGAGAATTCTCTTGAAAAACTAAAACAAGGTGCGATGGCAGAGGAAAACTTAATGCCAGCCACAATTGAAGCGGTCAAGCAATATGCTACAATCGAAGAAATCTGTACGGCTTTAAGAGATGTTTACGGCGTTTATGAAGAACCGGCATTTTAGGAGTATATATGGCAAATTTAAGCAACTTACAACTCGAACTTCTACGGCTTTACAGCAACAATGTTTCCGATGAAACTCTTCTCGAAGTAAAAAGCATTTTGGCTAAGCACTTCGCCTCTAAAGCCACTGAAGAAATGGATAAGGTTTGGGAAGAAAAGAATTTAACCGAGCAAGATATGATCAACTGGACAAATGAGCACAACCGCACCGAAAATCGTCCTTGATACAAATACTTTATTGCCATAATCAGCAAAAAATCTCCGTTTAGGTGGATTTTTGACTGTTTAATTGATGGCAAAATTATTCTTTGCTTATCGAATGAAATTCTTTTTGAATATCAGGAAATTTTAGCAAGAAAAACAAGTGTGAAAGTTGCTGAAAACGTTGTCAATTTTCTTACCGTAAACCCTTTTACCGAAAAAACCGAGATTTTTTTCAATTTCGGTTTGATTACTGAAGATGAAGACGATAATAAGTTTGTAGATTGCGCGATTGCTGCGAATGCAATTTGCTTAGTTTCGAGCGATATACATTTCCAAGTACTGAAATCTGTTGATTTTCCCAAAGTAACAATATATAAATTGACGGAATTTGAAAAGACATATAAAAACGTCTTAATGCAAGATAGTTGATTTAAATGAAGAAGAAATTTGCACGGCTTTGAGAGATGTTTATGGAGTTTATGAGGAACAGGCTTTTTAAGGTATGAAAATCTCAGAATATGCTTTAGGAGAATTAAAATCCTTTGTTACCGGAGACAATGGTTTCACACCTTATTTATCTGGACGAAAATTAGTAGCCCTTTTCAATAGTTTTGGAAACGATGATAAGTATTATTCTGATTTTCCAAGTCGTAATGATTATGCCTTGGAAAAACTAACTAAGCTTAACGGAACACGAAAGCTTAGAGAGGTTTTAGAAATGATTTTCAGTAAACGTCATTTTAGACATCATAATGAATTAAATCTAGAAAAGGCTGTTGAAGAGGTAAATTCTATAATCGAAGATGAAGGCTTTAAATTCAACAAGTTAGGTAATTCATATCGAATAATCTTGAAGGAGGCTGCAGACTTTAAAACTTCTGAAATTTATTTTGATGCAATTGAAGAGCAAATAAAGGAAGAGCTTGCCAAGGCTAAATATATCATTTGGGCTGCAGTTGCTTGGTTTACAGATAAAGAAATTTACAATCTTCTGGTAAGAAAGAGGATAGAAGGAGTTAATGTTCAACTTCTAATCATAAATGATGAAATAAATGAAAACTCAGGTCTCAACTTTGGTAAAGACTTTTGGGTTCGTAAAGTTCCTAAAAAAGGGCTATTTGAGAATTTGATGCATCATAAATTTTGTATAATTGATTTAAAAACAGTTATTCACGGAACTTACAATTGGACAAATAAAGCACGATTCAATAATGAAACAATTGATATTGAAAATGGAAGAGAAAACGCTGAAAAATTTGCAGACGAGTTTATTAAACTAAAAACTTCCAAGTAAAATCAGGTAAATGTGAATCAAGAGTAGAAACATCGTTATGTAAAAGCCATCGGAAGTTTGTAAACCGATTTTTGCAAGGGACTGCGGATTCGGAGGTGTTTATGAGAAACCGGCTTTCCGGTTAATTTGTGAAAAGATATATGAAATCAGAAATTACACTTCAAGAAGGAATCGAAAAATTTAACCAAAAGAATTTGAAGTATTTTTCTGATAGAGATACTTCTGATGAGGCTAAAGAATTCTTTCGATGTCATGATATTGCCCATGTCGTGTTTGGTTGTGATACGACGATTTTTGGTGAAGGAGTTGTGAAGATTTGGACGGTCTTTGGAACTACTTTAGGCTTCTGGAAACACATTGCGGGATATAATGAAGCCGATGCGTTTGCCCTTTTTAGAATGTACAGCTTGCGGCATATCGCGAGAAATATTTTGCGACTCCTTGTTACTATCCCAAGTGTTATCCTTCGAGCCAAGCGTATGAGTAAACTATGGAATTGGTCTGATTTTGAATCGTATTTGGATGTTCCGATTAGCAACATTAGAGAGGAGCACAAGATAATTCCGATAAAGTAGCCAATCTGAAAGCGACCAATATAAATATAATAGAGTGGGGTGAGCGAAGAATGAGCGTAACCCTACGTTTTTGCAGTACAGCAGCCGCTCGCTCAAAGTGAGCAAGACGCTTCTTCTGATCTTTCGTAGGGTTTCATTTCGCTGTCGCTTCATTGCACCCTACGCTATTATATTTGTCACCGTTGGCGACACTTGTGGCTGTGATGGGCATTGAGGTATTAACGGAAGAAGAATATCGCGAGCTGCAGAAACTTGGGGATTTCGACACCAAAACATCCAGTTGGCTAAAAACGCCAGAAGATATCAGAAACTTAGGCGGTGCGATATTTGGCGATTTCCGGTGCGGCAAGGTTTTTATTTATCACAACGCTGCGGAATCTTATTATGCTGCTAGAGGTTTTCGGGGCGTGTTTAGGGTTTGAATTCTAATTAGATTTTCTCGTCATCCTTGCAAATAACGAAAAGAAAGCGAAAACGAGTTAACCTAGGAATTCAGTTTTAGCATTTCCATAGCCACGTCATTTATGGCGTGGTTCATAAGCGGAAAAAGTGTAGGGCGTTTTAACGTCCTTGTTATGGCTTTAGCGATCGAAACGAGGAGGCTAAAGCAAATCGAAAAGGACGTTAAAACGCCCTCAGATAATTTAGACACTCGATACCACGCCATAAATGACGTGGCTAAAAAAGAACGTAATTCATATTTACGCGTCGCTGAAAGCGACCAATATAAATACAATAGCGTAGGGTGAGCGAAGAATGAGCGTAACCCTACGTTCTTGCAGTGCAGCAGTCGCTCGCTGAAAGTGAGCAACTCCAACCCGAATTTCGCTCACTTACAGCGAGCAAAACGTTTTTCCGATCTTTCGTAGGGTTTCATTTCGCTGTCGCTTCATTGCACCCTACGCTATTATATTTGTCACCGCTGGTGACAGGAGCTTACACATTCACTCGTAATTGTTGGTGACAGGAGTCTAAACTTTCATTTGTAATTGTTAGTAGCAAGAGCGTTCGCGATCTTTTTTCACCGTTGGCAACAGGAGTCGGAATGTAAACGATATTGATTTTTGCGTTAGTCCGAGACGAGAAACCGGTATCTTGTCGATGAACTAAGTTAGTCCGAGACGAGAAACCGGTATCTTGTCAATGAACAAAATTAAACGCGGGGCAAGGTCGAAATTCTGATCTAGTCGGTGAAACCGACGATATGTTTGTAGCCCACGGTGCAAACCGTGGGTAAAAATATCCAAGAATTGACAAAGCCATTAAAAATGGCGGCATATATGTCGCGTTTATTCAACCGCTTGATAAATACTTCTAACCTGTTCCCATAACTAGCGTTATGGGCTACAAATATGTTGCCGTCTTCGACGGCTTAAATCGAACAATATGGCTGAAACATCTAACAAAATATTAAATACTCTAAAAAACCGTTTTGAAGAAAACATGAATCGACACGCCAGTCTCGATTGGTCTGACGTTCAAACGAAACTCAAAACCAATCACAAAAAACTCTGGTCGCTGAATGAAATGGAAAGAACGGGCGGTGAACCGGATGTTGTTGGGTTTGATGAGGGGGCGGGCGAGTATATTTTTTCATGATTGTTCGGCGGAGAGTCCGAAGGGTCAGCCACAATTGAAGCGGTCAAGCATAATGCTACAATTGAAGAAATCTGTGCGGCTTTAATAGATGTTTACGGCGTTTATGAAGAACCGGCATTTTAGGAGTAAATATGGCAAATTTAAGCAACCTACAACAGGAACATCTACGACTCTACAGCAATAACGTTTCCGACGAATCTCTACGCGAAATAAAAGGTATTTTGGCTAAATATTTTGCCCGGAGAGCCGCAGAGGAAATGGATAAGGTTTGGGACGAAAACAACCTAACAGAACAAGATATGATTGATTGGGCAAATGAACATATCCGCTCCGAAAACCGTCCTTGATACAAACATCTTGATTGCCATAATCAGCAAAAAATCTCCGTTTAGGTGGATTTTTGACTGTTTAATTGATGGCAAAATTATTCTTTACTTATCGAATGAAATTCTTTTTGTATTTGTCGCCGTTCCCGTTAAATAAAGGGGACTAAATCTATCGGGATTTACCCTAGTAGTTCGAAATAATTTTAGTAAGCCTTTAAGGCAGCAGTTCAAGCCATGAAAAAGATCGAAACAGCATTTATTGCAAACCAATACCGGAGCGGCATAGAGGTTTATTCTCTTGCGACCAAGAAAATCGGCTTATGGGACTCCGAAAAATACGTATTCAAAAAGTATCTGGAACAATTAGACAAAATACTTGATTTAGGCTGCGGGACAGGAAGAACTACCTTTGGACTCTTCCAAGCGGACTTTAGAAATATAATCGGAGTCGATTTAACCCCTGAAATGATTAAAGAAGCGAGGAACTTGAATAAACATTTTCAAACCGATATTGATTTTAGAATCGGAGATGCCGCCAAACTAGAATTCGAAGATTCTATGTTTGACGCCGTGATTTTTTCGTTCAATGGATTGATGTCGGTTCCCGGTCAGACCAATCGCGATAAAGCGATAAGGGAAATACATCGCGTATTGAAACCGACGGGAATTTTTATTTTTACAACGCATGATAGGAACAGGGGCGAAGAATATTTTGAGTTTTGGAAAGATGAGAAAACAAAATGGAAAGCTGGCGAACAGGACTCAAGACTATATGAATTTGGAGATTTAATAACAAAATCCAAGAATGAATCCAGCAAGATATATATTCACATACCACGCAAAAAAGAAATCACTGAATGGACCAAGAGAAATGGCTTTGAAACAAAAGAGACGTTTTATCGGAGTGATAAATTCGAAGAGAGTGAGAAAGTAAAATCAGCATCGGGAGAGTGCAGGTTTTGGATAGCAAAAAAGAACAAATTTTAGTTTAAAAACCCCGTGGAACCTTGGTGGAGCAGAGGAGGATCGAACTCCCGACCTCAGCGTTGCGAACGCTGCGCTCTCCCATCTGAGCTACTGCCCCACATTATCAACCGCGATTTTCAAATCCATTATCTTGTCTTCGTTGTTTATCTTAACAAAATCCGTAAGAGTGACAAACCTTTTCGGGCGCAAAGGAGCAAAAGCAAGCCCATACGAGAGAGTCTGGGCGATTGAAACGCATCACTAGTGTCGTGATGTTAGTTCGGCTGCTTTGGTCTTTTCTTCAAAAGAGAGAGATTCAAACAGGCGGCAAGGGAGTCTGCAAGTCGTAATCCTCGGATACTTCAACCACAGCCTTTCCACCGCAGAAAGCTCGGATGATAGTCGGAACGATTCTTTGCAGGCGCGTTTCTGCCTGTTAAATAGGCTGACTATCAAAATCCAGCCTTGCCGAGATATTGGAAATCACTAGTGTCCGGTTATAAGTCGAATAGATTCAACTGGTTAGAGTTTGACTCTTCGTTGTTTGTTGTCCGGCTTTTGTTAA
>Ga0114931_10004696_pt1 | contig 17014 bp, 16 predicted proteins | sample 2SBtaG_FD_89579 | JGI IMG/M metagenome (GOLD analysis project Ga0114931, IMG submission 89579) | Deep subsurface microbial communities from Kolumbo volcano to uncover new lineages of life (NeLLi) - 2SBTROV14_V59a metaG | ecosystem: Environmental > Aquatic > Marine > Volcanic | place: Kolumbo...
CACGGGACGCACGGCCTTGCCTGCTTGCAGAACTTCGCCAAAATCGATCTTGACCATGATCGGATACATCATGAAGAACAGACACACCGCAATCGGAATAGAAACGACGGGCGCATCGTTGACGAAGATCGCCATGCCGTCGAGTGCTTGTGCGAAGCCCGGTGCCACCTTCCCCAAGGCGATTCCGGCGACGATGCACAGCGCAACCCAGAGTGTGAGGTATCGCTCGAACAAACTCATTCCTTTGCCGCTTGATGCAGGGCAATTCTCCGTATTCATATTGCTGGGATTCCTTAACGTCTGTTGTTCGGTGTTTTGCATGGCTATATTGCCAAATAGCCATGCTTATATCAAAAAATACTACTTCAAAGTTGTTTGCCGACCCTTTACATCTGACAACAACACAGTCTCCAAACACGAAAAGAACCCGTCGAGGCAGCCACACGTCACACGGTAGTAGCTCAGCGCACCCTCCTTGCGGACATCAATGAGGCCCACATCTTTCAGGATGGCCAGATGCTTCGAGACCGTGGACTGATCGGCTCCGACCTCCTCGGTCAGATCACTGACACACATTTCCTGCTTTTGTATCAGGTCGAGCATCAGCAACCGGCTCGGATGCGCCATTGCCTTTGCGATCTTTGCACGAGCTTCGTATCGTTTGCGGGTTTTTTTATTCATGGCCATTTTGCCATATTGGCATGTTTTGCGAAGTGCGTCAAGCCCGTAAGTGTATACAACCTTCACATAAATCGTGGCCCCGGATTTTGAACAGGAGTCCCTGGAGGAAAGATAGTCTGCATGCCGGTGGAACGCAGATCGGCACCCCAGGACGCGGTTGAAACAGTCCGCCGTCAATGAGGAATTGATTCGCCTTTTCGGTACTCTGCGAATTGAGGATGACAATGTGCGATCACTTTTCGACGACATCCTGAGGCGTAGAATCCAGCATCAGAAGAAGAACGCTGCCGATCAAGTTGTGGAGTTGAACAGGGAACTTACCACGACCCTAAGCCACTTGGACCAACTATTGAATTTTCATCTGCTTGGCGAGATTGAAGCTGATGAATATGCACATAAAAAACGCGAACTTCGCGCTCGTCAATCGAAAATTGTTCTTCAAATCGAAGCACAGACCCGGCAACGCAGCGAAAACACCGACATTGCAGTGCAAGCGTTTGAACTCTCGCAAGATGTTACGCACCGGTGGGTTAAGTCCGATGACGGAACGAAACGTCGTCTACTCGAAATCCTCTGTTTGAACCTAACTCTTGATGGCGCAAGTCTTGTCCCAGAATGGAGAAAGCCCTTCGACGTTCTCGCCGAAGGGCCTGTATTTGAAAAAAGTCGGGACGACAGGAATTGAACCTGCGACCTCTTGACCCCCAGTCAAGCGCGCTACCAGACTGCGCCACGTCCCGTGGAATTCTTTATGCGACCCAATTTGAGAGAGAAGGCATCGGTCATCACGGTTTGGTGTTTGACTCTCTCTCTCGCCTCTGTTATCCCAATCGTGGTCGATAATTTCAAGTGTGAACTTTCTGTTTTTTGTGCATTCTGCCGTTAACAACGCGATCAGAGATCATTTGTGGTTTTTTTGGGGAGAACAAAACTTCCGCTAAGTTGCATGCGTCAGCCGGTTTTGAGTTTAGAAAGGAGATTCGCCTTCCCGAAGTAACGAGCCTCAGTAATTGGTAACCTTAGGCTAGCAGGATCAAATGATGACAACCTCCATTTGCGATTTGCGTTCGCGATTGAAAATCAATCCAGGTTGGGCGGGGTTCTTCCGGTAAGGCGGTAAACGTATGCCATGATTTCGACGAAGACTTCGTACATTTCGACCGAGATGTAGTGGCCGACCTGAATGTCCTTGTAAAGCGAACGCGCGAGTTCTCTCCGTTCGAGGATGGGGATATCGTACTGGGCTGCAATTGTGCGGATTCGGTAAGCGATTTCGCCCTTTCCCTTGGCAAGAACTTTCGGTGCAGGCATCGTGTCGGGGTCGTATTTTAAGGCGACGGCAATGTGGGTGGGATTCGTGATCACGACATCGGCATCGGGAACCTGTTGCAGTTCACGTGCCTGGGCCAGTTTTTTATGGGCTTCCTTGCGTCTTTGCCTCATGTGCGGATCGCCGTCCATCTGCTTCATTTCTTCTTTGAGTTCCTGTTTACTCATCATCATATCCTGCTCGTGTTTCCATTTTTGAAAGAGGAAATCGAGAATTGCGAGTACGATCAAAGCGATTGCCAGCGTGAATGCCAGTGACATTGTGGACCCGGTAATGTTTTCGTAAATCTCGGTGGGATCTCGTTCGAGGAGGAAAAGAACTTCGCGGAGCGCGGACCACGCAAACATTATGGAGATGCTTGCCACAAGAAACAGTTTCCCAAGACTGACAGCGAGCTTGACAACAGAACGAATCGAAAAGATACGTTTCATACCCTCGACGGGGTTCAGACGCGATAATTTCGGTTGAAGTGCTTCTGTCGAGACGAGAAATCCAAACTGGGTGAAGTTGATGAAGATCGCGGAAAATGCCATCATCGCAAGAAAAGGAAGCACGATACCGGCGACCGTTTCGGAGAGATTCCAGGCGTGTTGCGAAAGGAACGTGATATTGGGTTCGATTATTTCCGGTTTGGAAAGATACCCGGCGATCATTTTCGCAAAGGAATCTCGCAGGGCTGTTCCGAACATTAAGAACGAGAGTGCCGCGGCCAGCATCAACCCCGCAGAGTTAAGATCCTGACTTTTGGCAATGTTCCCTTTGCGCCTTGCCTCTTGCCGGCGATGGTCGGTCGGGGTTTCTGTTTTTTCGCCAAAATCGTCTTTCGCCATCTCTTACGACTCAACCTCCCCAAAGACTTTGGCTCATCGTATCGATCGTCATCGGAACCAGATCGACGAATTTCCTGGCGATGCCGGAAAAACTGAGTGCGAGCACCGTCAAACTGACGAGTGCCCTGATGGGAAAACCGATGACGAGCACGTTGATTTGCGGGACAGTGTGACCGAGGAAACCCATCGTCAGCGCCACCAGCGACATAATCGCGATAATTGGCGCTGCGACTTGCACCCCCAATATCAGCGACTCATGAACCAAATCCCGTAAGAGATGCACCGTCGATTCTGTCACGAAGGCTTCCCCCACGGGAAGCGTTTGAAACGTCTCGATCAGCGCACCCAGAAGCATCAGATGACCGTTGATCGGTTCCATAATCAGTAACAAAGTTGTGGCAAACATGAAAAGCGTTTGACCGGTGACCGAACCGTTGATTTCGAGTCCAGGATTGCTGATTTCACCCAGTGCGATACCCGTCTGCTGATCAATCAATTCACCAGCCAGTTGAAAACCCGAGAACACGATCAGCATTCCCGTACCGAGAACCAAACCGAGTGAAAATTCGCCGACCGCCAGCCAGACGAAATCGAGAATCGTTGAAGGGAGCTTCAATTTCAAAATGTGAAATTCAAAATCTGCACGGGGAACGCCATTCTGCCCGTTTGCCTGATCTTCGAAGAAATGTCGGAACTTTGATTGCAGCTTTTTGGGAATTTCATCCTTCTGAAGAACGCCGTCTTCATTCGCATCGAGTTTTTGGAATCCCATCTGACTTTGCAGATTCAGTGTGGGAGTAATCACCAAAGCCAGCGAGAAGGCAATCAAAACACGGATATTTCGCGAGACGATTCTTTGCCCAAAGACTGGGCCAATGGTCATCAGCCCGGCCATGCGTATCAGGACGAGAAGAAACGCAAAAAAGTGCAGCAAAAGGATGTGGAGTTTCAGTTGACCTGTGGCACCGCTGACCAGTTCCTGAAGAAAGTTATCCACACCGAAAACCTGCTTTCGTAATGATCTTCCGTTTTTTCTGGAGCCACGGCTGGGCAAGCCATCTGTGGCCTGTTGTCACAATTCGAGGGGCATCTCAAGTCTCACAAACCGGTCGGAATGTTTCGATAAAGGTTTGAGGCGTAGTCGGTCATCCGTTCCATGATCCAGGGAAGGAATATCAGCAGGGTGAGAATCATGGCGATGATTTTTGGAACGAACGACAGGGTTTGATCCTGAATCTGAGTCACCGCCTGCATGATGCTGATGATTAACCCAACGACAACAGCAATCACCATCACCGGTGCGCCGATCATCAGCGTCATCATCACCGCTTCCCGTCCTAATTCGATGGCCTGTTCGAAATTCATGAGTTTAAGGTATGAAGGGATGCCAGGTTATTTATTGAATGGACTGCTTTTCCCTGGAGAATCGTCAGCCAAACTGTGTGACGCTTTGAAGTAACATTCCCACAGTCAACGTCCAACCGTCGATCATCACGAACAGCAAGAGCTTGAACGGCAAGGAAATCAGCACTGGAGGAAGCATCATCATTCCCATGCTGATCAACAGAGAAGAGATCACCATATCGATAATGAGGAACGGCAGAAAAATCTGAAAACCGATGATAAACGCCGTCTTCAATTCGCTGAGCATGTAGGCCGGAAGAAGAACACTTAACGGAACTTCGTCATAGCTTTTTGGAAGTTTGTCTTCTTCGAGTTCGGGATTTTGATACTTGAGCAACATCCAGACGGCGTTGGAGTTTCCAGTCGCCTCGATTTGAGTGCTCATAAATTGACGAATCGGCTGGGCTGTATTGAGAAATGCACGTTCGAGGGGATCTTCTCCCTTTTTAAGTCCGGGTATCGGCTCGTTGTTGGTGTAGGGTTTGATTCCCTGCTCGTAAGATTGCTTCCAGACCGGTGCCATCACTGTGAATGTCAAAAACAGGCAGAGCGAAATGATAACCTGATTCGGCGGCAATTGCTGCGTTCCCAACGCTTGACGCAACAGACCCAGAACGATGACAAACCGGATAAAACACGTCGTCATAATCAGGATTGACGGAGCCAGGCTCAGCACCGTCAACATCAACATCAACTTGAGTGTCGATGACATTCCACCGGGCGATAACATTTGATCGACGTCGATTCCCCCCGGCAGACCGGAGGGGGCATTTACCGATTTTGCCGAGTTGTTCGCATTGTTTTGTGGAATCGGTTGTTGAATATCGCCTGCGTTGGGAATTTGGTTTCCTTGCGCGGAAACCGCAGTAACGGACAGACCTATCAGAAGTGTCGGTAGAATAGATACCACAAACGTTCGGGTTCGACGAGGCAACTTCCATCGCCTGATGGTCGTCGTAAACTGCTTCCGTTTGACGTTACTCAAGAGTCACCTCCTCCCGAAACTGAGGAATATGTCGATCAATCGATTCGTCGTCGGTTTCATCGGAGCGATGATGTCTCTCGACGCTTGAAACGAGCGGCGATGCGACCAGAGGTGTGTTCGGTCGGTTTTCTTTCCGAAACATGGAAAGAAACGAAAGCGGTTTTTCTCCATTTTGGGAGGAGATTTTACACAAGCCGGCAAGGTAATCGACTTCGATGGGGTCGGTGATTTCGGACAGCGATCTGAGACCTTCTGGCCCTGAACCCAGAACAAGAATTCTCGATCCGAGTCTCACCAGATAAATCGATTGCTTTTGTGCCACGGTTCGTTTGCCGATCACTTCCAGAACCTCGGCAGCGTTTGACCCACCGAAGGCAATTTTATTTTTTTTCAGCATCCATGCCACGGCAAAGATCAGCGAAAGAACGACCATCAGCGAAAAGAACGTTTTCAAAGCCGACCTGGCAAAGCCCGTCGGGGTTTCGGTTCCCTTGGAGTTCGAGATATCCAATTTCTCTTGCGGGGTAATTTTAAGAACAGGAGATTTCTTTTGGGAGAGATCCAGTCGAGTATTGGACGTGACATCGGGTGACGAGTTCTGGCGATCTTCTTCTGCCCGACAGAGTGCGGGTACGAGGAAAAACAGCGAAAGAAAACAGAGAATGCGTCGATTCATCAGGAATCCTTTCCTGATAGAGGATTTCGTTGTGATGAAGGGAGAGAAGAGACAGTTTGAGGATGTCATCCTGCAGACCGGACAACGATTGGAATGAAATGAATTGGACGGGAATTGGAAACGAATTAAAAATCGGGTGTTAAAATTTCAGCCACGCGAATACAAAAATTGTCGTTAAGAACGAGTACTTCACCGCGAGCCATCAATCGACCGTTCACAAGAATGTCGACGGGATCTCCGGCGAGTTTATCGAGAGGAACGACCGAACCTTCCTTCAGTCGCATGACTTCTTCTATTAACAACTCCGCTCTGCCTAGCTCGATTCGTAAATCCAACTCGACATCCTGGAGAGACGACAATTCGCGTAGGTTGTCGTCCGTCAGGTTTTGAGAGAGAAATTCCGCAAACTCAAACGCAGTTGCCGAAACCTTTTCTCCCGTCAAAATCTGTTCGCGGGGAGGCTCGGGATTGATCGCAGCTTGCAGATCGCGTTCGGCTTTTTGAAGGATTTCGTCCGGTGAGGGTTGTGAGTGTGCTGACGTGGGTTGAGACGCGGTCGATGCAGTGCCTTGTTCTTCAGGTTGTTCGGATTGGATCGAGTTATGTTGCTGAAGTAACGCTTCGATGTCGTCGCCATTAAGAACGTCGCTTTCGTTACCGGTGGATGTTGCGGTGTTCTGTGCAGACTGCGAATTCTTGCTTTCAGTCGCGGAGGCTTCGGAACCGGTGGAAGTCTCGACTTTTGCATCTTCCCCTTCAGCCAATCCGTCCGCATCGTCACCACCCGCTTCTTTCAAAAGCGCTTCGATTTCTTCAGGGTCGAGGAGATCGTCAATATCGTCTGGCACAGGAGAAGATTACTTTCGAAAGAATTATGCGAGGAGAACGTAAAAAAAACAAAGAAGAATTTAGATATTGGTTCTCGTAAAATCGCTCACAAGAACTTGTCGGATATAATCCTGTTTGAGAATTTGATTTATTTTTTCACGTAATTTGAATTTGATCGCGTGCAAATTAGGTTCGGTCAATTCGCCGATGTTTGCGTTACGCCACACATTTTCGACGGTTTGCCTGACCAGTGCTCGATGATCGTTGGAGACATTTTGGTGAAAATCGTTTTCGCTTTGCTGATTGACGACCGCGGTGACCGTGAACTTGAGGTGCATACTGACGGTCTTCATCGCCAGGTTATTGGTGACGATAAATTTTCCGATTTCAACCTCGATCGTATTATCGTCGATTTGAGCTTCCATCTGGTCTTCATCGGAATTCTGTGAGGAACCCGAATTGGCCTGTGGAAGAAAGAAGTACAGAGCCGCTCCTTCAAGACCCATCACAAGCACCAATAACACCAGAATTTTGATTTTTTTGTTGCCGAGACTGAACCGCTTCGAAGGTTCGACGGGGGCCTCATCCTCGGTCGTTAATTCGGGATCGTCGGTGAGTTCGGTCGTCATAATTGAATCATCCACAATCAACAACAGGAAAATGAGTAGAATTGCTTCTTATCAGGCTTTCATGAGCAGGGGGATTGCTATTTATTGTGCTCCGTTTATGTCCTTGTATTCAGTTTTCAATCTCTCTCTTTCATGCTGACTCAACACGATTGATTGACATACTTGGTTTCGGCATTCATCGGTTGATAGACACCTTTCCTACGAACCGAAAAAATTGTGGCATCGATTCGAGGTGTACTCCAGAGGACCGTTTGGCAACTTGTGGGGAACATTATTTCGGAGAAGCTATATACGAATCTATGACGAATACGTCAACCCGACGATTCAATTCTTGCTGGGTTCGATCACGGGTTTTCTGCATCAATTGGAAGAACCGGCAGCGGAAAGGAGCAGACGCTCTCGGGGAATTCCTTTCGACACGAGATACTCCAACACAGTTTGGGCACGGGCAAACGAAAGATCCATTTTGTTTCGAATCGCGAAATCTTTGCGGTTTCGCAGAACAGTATTATTTCCGTAACTCCAACTGGCATAAAGGCTTCCAATCGAAATAGCTGCATCGTCGGCAGGCGTGGGTCTGGGGATGGGTGAGGCGTGTCCCCGGACCACAATCTGCTGAGGTTTTGATTTCAAGACTTTCGCGATGACATCGAGTGAACTTGTCATCTTCGCTGAAAGAACTGTATCGAATCGCGAAAATTGGGTAGCTCCTCCCAAAGTAATCTGTGTCTGAAAACTCAGGCGTTTGACGCTTTGATGAGCTCCGCCTGAACCCTTCGACTTCCGATCACCTTTCTTCACTCCTTTTTCCAGTCTGTGGCTTTCAGAATTTCTGCTGTCGTAAACGCTCGTCGTCTGGGGTGATTTACCTGGAGAGCTCATGTGCCCTTCGGTCGCGCCGAATATTTTTCTCAGCGCATCCATCGCAGCACAGGTGTGTCCACTTTCGCTTTTCAACTCGCTCATCGAAACAAGCATGATAAAAAACGTTAACAATAACGACATCATATCACCGTAGGTGACCACCCATTCGGGGACCCCGGCACCATCGTCTTCTGGTTCCTGCATCGATCAATTCCTTCAAGGAAATGTCCCGATCCTCGGAATTTGCAAAGTCTAACGAGTGAAGGTTATGCCGCTTCGCCGGACGTTTGCTGATCGGCCGGCAGCATGGTCATCAGTTTCTGCTCGACCATTCGAGGATTATCGCCGTCCTGAATCGACAGAATCCCTTTAAGGACGACTTCACGAACTTCGATCTCTCGTCGGCTGTAAAACGCCAATTTGTCGGCGAACGGTAGACAGAACAGGTTCGAGACAACCGCACCATAGAGTGTCGTAATCAATGCGACTGCCATTCCGGGACCGATAGCATCGGGATCATCCATATTCCCCAGCATGATAATCAGACCCATCAACGTGCCAATCATTCCAAAAGCCGGTGCATAACGGCCGATTGTGTCGAAAATCGCTTTTCCAGTTCGATGCCTTTCACCCAGAGCGTCGATATCCGCTCTGAGAATTGCTTCTAATAGATCGTTATCAACCCCGTCGACCGCCATCTGTACGCCTTTCAAAATGAAAGCGTCTTCGATCTCTTCCGTTTTATTCTCGAGTGCAAGAATTCCATCCCGACGTGCAATTTCAGAAAACTCGACCAACTGTCTGATCACGGGACTCAGATCCGGGACTTTAGGTTTTAAGAGTTTTTTCGAGACCTTGAAAATGGAGAGCATCGTCTTGACTGGAAAAGCGATAAAACTTGCTGCAACAGCACCGCCTACCACTACCGCAGCGGAAGGATAATCGATGAATGCCCCCAGCGACGAACCGGGGGCGATGATGATCGCGAGAAACAGCAATCCGCTCCCCATCACCAGCCCACCAACTGTTGCCTTATCCATTGCTTCGTCATCCTTCTGTCAGAGTTTCGCGCACTCTTGTCGATTCATCGCAACGAGTCCACTGCGCGAATAGTTCGGGCATGGGCGATGCTTCTCTTGACGACTTCGTCCACAGATTCCTGCACAATCACGCGATCACTCGTTGTCAGCGTGATGTAAGTATCCGGTCGACTCTCGACGTAAAGAATCAATTCGGAATTAACGACGAATTCTTCACCGTTGAGTCGCGTGAGTTTAATCATCGCTACGACCTTGCATCCCGATCACGAGAAAATCTATCGACCCAGTACAAGAATTTCGTCGAAGAGACGTTGAACCGAACTGATGACTCTGGCGTTTCCACGATAGTTCGTCGATGCCACGATCAAATCGACAAGGTTCCTGCCGATATCGGTATTGGAAAGCTCAATCGCCCCGGCTCGGACAGTCCCTGCACCACCTGTTCCCGGCTTCTCTATCAGAGGTGGTCCCGAACTGACACCTTCGCGGAATGACGTATCTCCTACTTCAACGAGACCCTGTGTGTTGGAGAATCGAGCCAACATGATTTGTCCCAGTGTTCGAATCAAGCCGTTATCGAAGATACCGTTGATAATCCCCGTTTCGTTGATCACGAAACTGGTTAAGACACCCGGACCCGAACCGTCCTGTGAGGAGAGTGAAAGCGAACTTCCCGCAGTGATAGTCGAGATACCCGAGATTTTGCTGAAATCCAGATTGACCTGCATTGGCGTGTTGGTATTAAGATTCTGACGATCAACAGAAAAAGTAATATTTTGTCCACCAGAAACCTTCCCCACTGTATCGAAAGTAAAAGTGCCGTTTGTGAGGACAACGTCCGAATCGGTATCGTCAGCACTTTCAAGGAAGTATCGGACTGTGGCTGAAGTGTTATCTCTCTTCTCCATCACGGTCGATAACGTCACACGAACTTCTTGGCCCTGAGAATCGAAAACGATAAAATCTGTTGCAGCACCTTCACCATCCGCAGTCTGACTTTTGGTGTAAGTAATTGGGACGGTCGTTCCATTTTGCAGCAAATCTCCTACTGCAACACTGAGATCGTTCACAATTCCCATGTTGCCAAGAACTTGAATTTGGCCTCCCCCCGTGACGGTAATTCCCGGTGGACTTCCAGTGGGGCCATCGTTTGGAATTGTGCCTCCCGATTGAATTCCGAACGTATCGTCCATCAACTGAAGGAATTGCCCCACAGTAGTCCCTGCGGTGATAGCTAGAGTATTTGTCGCATTGATCCGATTTCCCTTGCGACCTGAAAACGTCAGTGTGGAACCGGCCGTAAAAAGTGCAGTTGTTGAGCCGTCTGCAAAAACCTGAGACGTCAATAAACTTCCCGCAGTGATGGGATTTGCAGCTGCACTACCGCCGGAAGTATTCGTCATCGCATTGCTTAAGAGAAGCGTCCCTTTAGTTCCCAATGCGCCGGTTGACAAGAGAGCGCCGCCAATCGATGCGTTCTTCGTTGGGACCGCAATTCTTTTATTTCCGACTGCAATTTCGATATCGACAAGCTCCGTTAAATTTGTCTTAAGATTAAAATTGTTGTCCACTCCAATTCCCTGAACGATGAGACCTTGAGAGTTCTGCAATCGGCTTTCCACAATTGTAGGCTGTGCAGGATTGGAAGGGTTGGGAAGTGAAGTCAAAGCGGAAAGTGAGAAATTTCCGTTTCGAGTGTAAACATTGCCTTCCTGTCCTTTCACAATGAAAAAACCGTCACCCTGAATCGCCAGATCGGAAGGGCTGGCACTATTGGTAATACTCCCTTGCGTGAAATCTTTGGTGATCTGCGAAGTGACAGCCCCCAAACCGATTTGTCTTGGGTTCGTTCCGCCGTTTTGAGCTGTGGGTGTCGAACCGATGCTGATCGTTCGCGAAAGCTGCGTAGCAAAGAGCACCTTCGACGCCTTGAAACCATTCGTTCCCGAGTTCGAAATGTTGTTACTCAATACATCGATCGACTGTTCGTTGAGAGACAGTCCATTTAACGAGGTATTCAGCGATGACGTTAAACCCATTTGTTACTCTCCCTGCCAGGAATGATTGGAATCGAATTCCGTCGGTTTTTCTTGTGTGAATGCTTGTTATGCGAAGCAGTCAGTTCTTCCACGCAAAAACAGCGTAAGACTTTACCTCAGCTAAATTATCGGCAAGCGCGTTTTTCAAGTCGTTGTCTTTATCGACAGCGCGCAGCAAGAGGGCTGAAAAATATGCGAAATTCCAAAGCGCGCAAAAAGTTTGCGCATGAAAAAACGAGAACCTGTGACGATCGGTTAAACTGCGACGTCTTCCGGCGGGGCGATGCCGAAGTCTTCAATCGTCAATAACGAGCGAGACAAAAAACCTTTCTCCGCGAAGTTTTGCGCGCCACCTTCGAGACGATCCACGATTCCCACAATACAAACTACTTCGCAGCCGACTTCAATCAATCGTTCCGCCGAGACGATGGCACTTCCACCCGTGGTCACGACATCGTCAATGACGACGGTTTTCGAACCGGTCCGCAGTGGTCCTTCAACGAATTTGTTCGTGCCTCGCCCTTTCGGTTCCTTGCGAACCAGATATCCTCGCAACTCCTTCTTCCGTTCTGTACCCATCGTCAACATTCCTGCAACAATCGGGTCGGCACCCATCGACATCCCTCCCACCGAATCGTAATCCAAATCGTCGAGCAGTTCGAACAACCCTTCGCAAACCAGCCTTAACCCTTCGGAATGAAGTGTGACCAGTTTTCCGTCCATGAAGTAGGTCGATTTTCTCCCGGAAGCCAGCGTGAACTCGCCAAACTTCAGAGCTTCGTTTTCTCGAAATAATTCCATGAGTCTCTCGCGGTTGTACATCAATATGCTTCACTTTCGCTCTTGGGTTGGGATGAGTTGGAATCCGGCGAACTGTTTGTGACTTCGCGATAGAATTCCAGAATTTTCGGCAGGCAGACATCGAGGCTGTATTTCTCGCGGATCATGGCAATTCCCGCTTCTCCGAGTGGTCGAAAAGCGGTGGAATCGTCGAGCACTTTGTGCGATTGCGTGACGAACCCGTCCACGTCGAAGAAATCGACGAGCAGTCCGTTCTGTTCATGGGCGATCATTTCCCGTACCGGTGCCGTGTTAGAAGCGAGTACCGTCGTGCCGCAGGAAAGGGCATTCATCAACGACCAGGAAAGCACGAACGGAACCGTGAGATAAATGTGTAAATCGGAGAGCGAGAAGAGATCCACCAGTTGGGTGGGTGGAATGCGTCCCGTAAACAGAATCCGATCCAGATCGTAATTGTCCTGCGAGAGAACCCACTCCTTAAACGTTTTCCCGCCTGTAAACTTCTCGTCCCCCCCGTAGCAGACACGGTCTTCACCGACGACGACAAACACAACGTCGTTGCGTTCGTCGCAAATTCGTTTTGCAACTTTCATGAAAAGATCGAACCCGCGCATCGATTCGAAACCACGAGAAACGTAGCTGACAATTTTCGTTCCCGAGGGAATCTCCCGCGTGCCAATTCGACGAGAGCGATTTTCCACTGGCTTCCAGATGGTCGTGTCGATACCGTCGAAAATCACTCGAATTTTATCGTGAAAAATCTTCGGCATGAGACTCTTCTGATATTCGGTCGGGCTGTAAGCCGCGTTACCGTTTTCAAGGTCGGTCAGCAGAAGCGCGTTCCTCGCATAAGCACGAAGTCTGGTGATTTCTTCGGTGGGAAAATCGCTGCGGAAATCCATATCCGAGTCTTTGGTGCGATAGAAAAACTCAAAGTAGTTGATCATCGGGCAGTCGTATAATTCTCTGAGAAACAACGTCGACGTGAAACCGGAATGACCGACGATGAGATCGGGTTGAATGTCTTTTCGCGATTTCAGGGCATCGAACACGGCATGGGCGTGCCAGATGGCATTCTCGAACGTTCGACTGCAATAATGCGTTTGTGCCGTTGCGCCACTTTTGACTCGATATTGAATCCGTTCGACACCTGCCGTTATTCCCGGCGGTTGTTGCGAAGCGAAAGTGCAGCGGAACCCTTCTTTTTCGACCAGATGAGCGGCAATATGCCCAAACTGAGCGGGAAAGTTTTGATGGACGAAGAGAATATGCATCAGTGATCGAACGAGATATCGAGAACAACAAAGCGACGATTGTGGGAATTTCGAATCTCAGCTTATCGGTTCGTGTAGCGGGATTCAATCGGATTGCATTTCTGAGAGCATGACTTGACGGAGAATTCTCACCTTCAATCGTCCCTAGGTTGCGTATTTGCCGACGCGAGAGGGGACGAAATCTCTTTGCTTCTTCTGCGCCGGAAATGCACAATGATCGCCAGCAACAAAAAAACGGACATTCCCATGAAACCGAAAGTAGAATGATGAATTCCGAAGGCAGTCTTGTCGGCGGATTTCATCGACCAGAAACTACCGAACATTGCCATCAGCGCCGCGACGAGCATCAGTGTATTCCACACAAATCGTTTTACGCCGCGGGGCATGTTTTCCCCCAGCAGGCTCTTCGAGTTCATCATGAAAAAGAACGAAAAATAGGCGATGGGTAATAACACCATACCGAACATCGACGTCGGCACGGCCAGCCAGATTTTTGCATCTCCGGAAAAGAAAAACGAACCGGTCGCCCCCGAGATGGCTGCCAACAAACAACCGAACCGATGGACGTTCCCTTGCGCGGGAAGATTCAGCATTTCGCAAACGACGAACCCATTGATGAGCATCAGAATGATAATCGTCGAAATCGCCATTCCCAACACGCCGATGCCGAAGATGTCATGCGAGAAAACTTCCCCGGTGAGAGGTTTGAGCGATTGCGCAAGATTAAACGCATCTCTTTTCACAAGCATTGCAGCAAGCTCACGGTCCGCTTTGGGGATATTTTTGCGAGCCTTGTCCAGAGACGCGGATTTTAGATTCTTGAAACCTTCCTCGCCGAGTTCTTCTTTTAATCTCTTGTCGACAAGCGTATGAAACGGTTTGACAAGATTGGCAGCCGGTGCAATTTTTTTTCCGTGTTCGTCGAGTTCCCCCAGAAAACCGACGGCAGGTTGCGAATGAAACTGAGATGCCGAGGCAATCACCACACAACTCGTGGCAAGAATAAAGGGGACGAACAAGCCGGTGGAGAGGTCGAAAATCGCCAACCCGCGAAAATTTTTATCCCATCCGCGTCGCATCATTGAGTACGGTAAGAGGAAAGTCATGTTGATGCCGACCGCTGTTGCAACTGCGGTAATCATCACTTTGCGTTGATCGGTCACGACGATCGCTTCCCAAAACGAACGGAACTTTCCGGTTTGCGAGAGGATGGAAGAGAAATCCTGCGACGGTTTGTTGAATCTGCTGAAATTGGGAACAAACCCGGACAGAATGTGTTCCCAATCCAACCCGTTTTCACTGAAGGTCATCTTGATCACAACACCAAAAAAACAAACAACGACGACACCCACCATCATTTTCAGCACGATTTCGAATAGTCGAATTCCTTTTCCTCCGCTGTCGTAAAACCAGACGATGAATGAGCCGACCGAAAACAGAATGACAACGCAGAGAAGTTTGGCGTTGAAGTCGCTCCCCATGACTTCTGCACTGAGTGCTTGGGGAAACAGGTTTTGTCTGAGCGCAGCGGTGCCCAGAGCAAATTGGGGCATACACCAAACGAGGTTCGCCATCAAAGTCGCTACCACCCAGCCCCAGGCAAGAACGGGATTGACATGTTTTTTCATGGCGACGAATGGACGTTCGCCCGTGGAGAGGGTCACATAGCCAATGGCGGAGAGCATCACGATTCCTAGTATCATGGCGACAGGTTGTAGCCACAACAGCGAGTACCCCGAGAGGACTCCCAGATAGAGACTTCCCGCGAGTGACCCACCACCCAAAGTCACAGCTCCTTGCAGCCATCCGGGTCCGGACAGTTTCGAGTAGCTCCAAAGTTTGGAAGCGGTTCCTTTTTGAGATGCCCGGACCAGGGTCTCGCGGTCATGCTGAAGACGGTCCTGCGACCCGGGAGGAGATGCACTCATTGTAGAATGGTGGTTTCTTCTTTGAAGAGGAATAACGAACGCTCCCGATTGTACCGGTTTTCGATTCGGGAATCATCGGCTCGGAGAGAATTCACAGAGTGCGCGCTGCTCGTACTCACTCTGTGCGGGAAACACCACCCGCTGGAAGGTGCTTCAGCAGGAAGCGAGTCATCGTTTCCCGCAAATGTTTGCTGGTGTTTTGACCCTCACGAATGGCATGGGTACGATTCGGATAAGCCATCATACGAAATTGTTTGTTGTGACGAATCAATTCGTTGATCAGCAGTTCGCTGGTTTGATAATGACAGTTATCGTCGCCGGTTCCATGAATGAGTAGCAGGTTTCCACGAAGTTGGTGGGCAAAATTGATGGGCGAGCCATCGTGGAATCCTTCTCGATTGTCCTGGGGCAAGCCCATGTAGCGTTCCTGATAGATCGTATCGTAGTAGAGCTGATTAGCAACAGGCGCGACAGCGATTGCAGTTTTGTACAACGCGGGATACTTGAAAATGGCGTTCAACGACATCGACCCGCCGCCGCTCCATCCCCAGATGCCAATCCGGTTTGCGTCGAGGTAAGAATGTTCGGCAAGGAGCGTTTTCACAGCCGCTGCTTGATCCTTCGGAGCGATGATGCCGATTTTTTTGTAGACACTCTTGCGCCATTTGCGCCCGCGCGGCACTTTGGTTCCCCGGTTGTCGAGACTCATCACGATGTACCGATTTTGCGCCAGCATTTGATGCCAGAGATAAGTCGATCCCCCCCAACGGTCAATCACGGTGGCACCGGCTGGCTCACCATAGACATAGAACAGCAACGGATACTGTTTTGCGGCGTCGAAGTTGGCTGGCTTCATACACCAACCATCGAGCTGCACGCCATTGCCAATATCGACTCGGAAAAATTCTGTAGGATGCAGATGCAGCTCTTTCAACTTCTTTTTCAGCTTTTTGTTCTCGGTATGGGTACGGATTGTACGATGATCGTCGAGCGAAACCGTCTGCAAAACCGGTGGTGAATCCATCCTCGACCACGAATGAACTGCATACTTCGCATTGGGCGAAATTCGGTAGGTGTGGTTTCCCGGCATCTCCAGAGGCGTGAGACGACGCAAATTGCTGCCATCGAGGTTGATGCTATAGAGGTACTGCTGTGTTGGATTTTTCGGCGAGGCGAGAAAGAAAAGTCGTTTGCCGTCCTCGTCGACTTTCAACAAGCGAATCACATCGAATTTTCCCCGAGTGATTTGCTGAATTTTCTTGCCATCGCGAGAAACCGAATAAACATGCCGCCATCCGTCCCGCTCGCTGATCCAGGTGAAACGCTTGCCGCCGTCGAACCAGAACATTTCGTCGTGGATATCGACCCATGCCTCGTCTTTTTCGACGAGGATTTTTTCGAGTTCGTCTGTGAGAACATTGGCTTTGAATACCGTATTCGTGTTTTGTAAACGGTTGAGTTGCTGGACGATCAACTCGTTGTTGTTGCCCGCCCATTCCATGCGAGCGATGTAGTGGTTTCTCGGATCTCCGGGAATTTTCAGCCACTTCGTTTTTCCACTGTGTAGCGAGACGACTCCCACACGGCAACTCGAATTTTTTTGACCCACTTTCGGATAGGGAATCCACTTGATTTTTGGATAAAGCGTGTCGGTGTTATTCACTAAGGGAAATCGTTCGACTCCTTCCGTGTCGAGCTGCCAATA
>Ga0114931_10004697_pt1 | contig 17011 bp, 19 predicted proteins | sample 2SBtaG_FD_89579 | JGI IMG/M metagenome (GOLD analysis project Ga0114931, IMG submission 89579) | Deep subsurface microbial communities from Kolumbo volcano to uncover new lineages of life (NeLLi) - 2SBTROV14_V59a metaG | ecosystem: Environmental > Aquatic > Marine > Volcanic | place: Kolumbo...
GACCCAGGCCGGTGGGTCTACCAGGCTCGGGTCCTTCTTCAGGAAGATCGCCCGAGGCCCCAAGGGCGGATCAACGATTCAAGACCCCTTTTCGGCTCGAGGTCCGATCACTCCAAGCTATGTTAAGCTGGGGGGGGAGGGGATCAGCTCCCGTTCCCGGGCCGAACTCGACGTCGTTCCGGAGATTGAGCACCGGGTCGGCAGCCTGCGTCGTGCGCTCGGAGTCATCGAACGGGTCACAGGCCTGGAGGAGTGACGACACGTACGAGAGGACAGGGCGCAGGAACTCCTGATCTATCTCGCGCTGGTGCGCTTCCAAGGTCGGCCGAAGGCATCCGACCTTCCCCTGGATCTGCGCCTGGACGTGAAGGCGTTCTTCGGCGCATTCAAGCGAGTCTGTGAGCAGGCTGATGCACTTCTTTTCTCGGCCGGCGATCCGAAGGCCATCGACGAGGCGTGTAGGCAGGCGTCAGTTGGGAAGCGCACACCCCCCGCGCTGTACGTTCACGCTAGTGCGCTCGCTCAGCTCCAGCCCGTACTCCGCGTCTACGAGGGTTGCGCCCGGGCCTATATCGGCACGATCGAAGGGGCGAACCTGGTGAAGCTTCACCGAGGCGAGCCGCAGATCTCGTACCTGGCGTATCCGGAGTTCGAACGCAATCCGCACCCGGCGTTCGAGCGCTCGCTCACGGTTCACTTGCAGACGTTCCGATTGCGGGAGATCGACTACTCGGAGCGAGAGAACCCACCGGTTCTCCACCGGAAAGAGGCGTTTGTCGGAGCGGAATTCCCTGGGCGCGAGAAGTTTGCCCAGTTGACGCGGCAGGAGGAGAGGGCCGGGCTCTTCGAGGAAGCGACGCGGATCGGGACCCGAAGCGGCTGGCAGGAAGCGCTGCAGGAGCGGGGTGTGCGGCTGCGGGGGCACCGGTTGGCCCGGGCCGAGCCGATTCAGAACGCCAATCTAGACGGAGACCTCTCTATTTCAAATACTTAGGGATTGCAGTTGCGGGACTGATTGCTACTTTGTTGCAGGCGTTTAGTGGGGGGCTAAACGAGTTTATGGCCGCGATCACCCGTGTGGCGCTCCAGGCGCTCGATCGCCTCGGCGGAGCCCGGATCGTGATCGCCGCGGTGCCGGGGGGCTCTAAGGCGATCGCGGACGCCGCCGGGGTTTCGGTGGGCCGCGTGAGCCAGGTGCTCCGCCAGAAGCGCCTTCCCTGGGAGTGGGCTCAGCTAATCGCCCGTCTTGCGGGCTGCAGCGAGTGGGAGGTCTACGAGCAGCTTGGCCAGCGCGTGACCGTATCCGTCACTGACGACTGGCAGGCTGCAGCGGCAAATGGAGGGCAGGGACGTGGCGTCTAGCGTGGCGTACGGCAGCCCGCAGCTCGCGCTCGATGGCAAGCCGCGGCTCAGCTTCTCAGGGCATCAGACCTTCTCTTTCCGCTACTCGTGGCTTCCGAAGGGGGTGCTCGGGATCAAGGACGACCCGGAGCTCTTCTTCCGTGAGGACGCGCTCGTCACCCTGGGCGTCGGCAAGAACATGGTCGACTCGATCCGCTTCTGGTGCGAGTCGCTTGGTCTGATCGAAGTCGATAGCCGAAGCCGCGAGGCCTCGGTCACGGAGCTCGGAGGGTTCCTGTTCGGCCGCGACCGACGGTCCAAGGGCGTCGACCCGTACCTCGAAGATCCGGCCACCCTTTGGTTGCTCCACTGGCAGTTGGTCTCTCGCGCCGAGCTGGCCTCCACCTGGCATTTCGCGTTCACGCGTTGGGGTCGGAACTTGTTTACACGCGATCAGCTCGCCAAGTGGGTCCTCGAGATTGCGCGGCAGAGCACAGCGACGAAGTCGTCGCCCAACTCGATCAAGCGCGATGTGGATGTCTTCCTACGGACTTACATCCCCGCGAAGGAAGACCGGCGAAGGCCTCTCGAGGACAGCTTCGACTGTCCGCTTGGCGAGCTCGGCCTGCTCCGGCAGCTCGATGACGGTTTCTTCCAGTTCCAGCGGGGACCGAAGCCGAGCCTTCCCATCGAGGTCCTGGCTTTCGCACTCGTTGAGTTCTGGAACACCGCGGCAGCAGAGCAGAGCACACTGAATCTGGAGCGGATCCTCTACGACGCAGGAAGTCCGGGTGCTGCCTTCAAGCTGACCGATCGCGCCCTCGTCGCGATGCTCGAGCGGCTTCCGTCGGACACCGGTATCCGGTACGACGAGACCGCCGGCCTGCGTGCAGTGCAGCGCGCCGGCAACGACGAATTCGAGAACCCCTACCTCCTGTTAGATTCCTACTATCGCTAAGGGAGCGCTCCATTGACGGCGACTCGCCTCAGTCAGCTCATCACGGTCCGAGGTCGCTTTCACCGCTCGGTGAGCCTCAAGCGAGATTGGCAGGGCGCCCGAGACTTCAGCGAGTACATCGTCACTCCGGCCGTTCGGTCGATCGCGGACCAGATTCTCAGCGAGCTCGCTCGGACGGGAGGCACCCGCGCCTGGTCGCTCACCGGGCCCTACGGCACGGGGAAGTCGGCATTCGCTCTGTTCCTCGCCGACATCCTCGGTGCGAAGCGCCCAGGCCACGACGAGGGCAGGGCGCTTCGGGCGCAGCATTTTCCACGACGGCGGCCAATGGTTCAGGTGCTGCTCCAGGCGGATCGGGCACCGCTGCTTCCAGAGCTCGCCGGCGCCTTCGCGTCGGAGTTCAAGTCAATCTCGAAGCCGTTCGCGACGAAAGCGGCGCGCCTGGCGAAGATCGATGTCGATGGGGAGCAGGTCGCTGCTCTGATGCTGGAGGCATCTGCAGTCGCCACGAAGAACGGCTTCGCCGGCGTGGCGGTCATCGTCGACGAGTTCGGGAAGTTCCTGGAGCATGCAGCGGACCATCCCGCTGAGGCAGACGTCTACGCGCTGCAGCAGATTGCGGAAGCGGCGTCGCGAAGTTCAGCCCCGGTCCTCTTTGCGACGATCCTCCACTCCGGCTTCGCGGACTACATCGGGAACCGCGATGAGCTTCGAAAGGCGGAGTGGCAGAAGGTTCAGGGTCGATTCCGTGACATCCCGTTCCAGCTGCCTGGAGAGCAGCTTCTCGCCCTCCTGGCGCATGCGATCGAAGGAAAGCTGACGAACGGGATCGGCGACCTCTACACGGAGAAGGTCGCTCGAATCCTTCGGGACCCGGCGCTCACAGATGTGGTGAAGCACGGCGGGGCCGGGAAGCTGCTGCCGGCCTGTCTGCCGCTACATCCGGTCACGGCGCTGATCCTCTGGCCACTATTCCGGAGCAAGGTGGCGCAAAACGAGCGCTCTCTGTTCGCGTTCCTGACGAGCCACGAACCCTATGGGTTCCAGGAGTTCTTGGAGCGCTCGGAGGCCTCCAACCGAGAGGCTCCGCTCTACGGGCTCCCGGACCTGTATGAGTATGTGAAGGCGTCCCTCGGGCTGAGCGCGTACTCGGGTAGCGATTCCAGACGCTGGGCGCTCGTCGACTTCGCGCTCGAGCGCGTGCCGGCCTCGGCTCCTACACTTGCTAGTGAGATCGTGAAATCAATCGGTCTGCTGGCACAGTACGGGTCGGCAGCCGGGGTTCGTCCGAGCCGCGTGTTGCTCGAGCTGTGCACAGGTGTTGGGGAAGAGTTCGACGAAGCGCTGCGTCTTCTCGAAGGCGAGTCAATCGTCGTCTATCGGCGCCACAGCGATTCGTACTCTCTTTGGGAGGGGTCGGATTTCGATCTCGAGGGAGCGTGCGCCGAGGCGCGTTCGCGCCTTCTCGGACGGCCGGTCCACGAACGGTTGGCGAACGCTTTGGAGCTTCGTTCGGCGGTCGCTCGGGCGCACTATGTTAAGACAGGAACACTTCGGTTCTTCGAGGCACGCGTCGTCGGCGCCGGCCGCAAGGACGTGGACCGAGTTCTCAAGGAGGGATCCCAGGCGGATGGATTCGTGCTCTTCGTAGCCGATTCGTCTGGGGATGGTGCGGCACGAGCGCGGCAGCTGAGTAGGACCATGCCGGAAGAACGGCCCACGATGGTGGCTGCGCCACGAGTCGCGGGAGCTTTGATCTCGGCGCTCGAGGAGTGGGAGTGCTGGCGTTGGGTTCGCGACCACGTCAAGGAGCTCGAGGGAGATCCCGTTGCTCGGCAGGAGGTCGGCGCGCGGCTGGAGCAGGCGCGTGACGACTTTGAGCGCCTGGCCGGCCCGGTCTTCGGGCTGGCGGGCCACGCGCTCGATCCCACCGAGTCGGTGTGGTTCTATAAGGGGCGGGAGAAGAATCCCAAGAACGCGCGGGGGTTTCAGGAGCTGCTCTCGTCGATCTGCGAGGAAGTCTTTCCCAAGGCTCCCGTCTTGAAGAATGAGCTCTTGAATCGCCAGAACCTGTCGTCTGCCGCAGCGCGTGCGCGTCGCAACCTCCTTGAGCACATGGTGGAAGACGCGAGGAAGAAGGAACTCGGGATCGAGGGGTATCCGCCCGAGTGCAGTATGTACCGCGCCCTTCTGGTCGAAGGTGGCTTCCACAAGGGTCGCGGGGAGCGCTGGTGGCTGCGCCCGCCCGACAAGGCGGGATGGGCTGAGGTCTGGAAGGCGATCGAGGATTTCCTCGCAGGTGCCACCAGAACGCGGCGGCCGATCGTCGAACTGATCGACGCGCTGCGTGCCCCGCCCTATGGGGTTCGGAACGGGCCCATGCCTGTGCTCATTGCGGCGGCGCTTCTCGTGAAGGGAAACGAGCTCGCTCTCTACGAGGATGGAGTGTTCGTTCCCGATACGACCACCGAAGTGCTCGAAAGGCTCACCCGCCGGCCCGAGACGTTCGAGATCCAGTCCTATCGGTTGAGCACCGCGGAAAAGAAGGTGCTGGCGGCGCTGTCTCAGCTGGTTCAGACGGCAGGTGGCGAAGACGCACTCTTGTCCGTGGCGAAATGGCTCGTGCGAATTGCGGCAGCCCTTCCTCCCTACGTGAAGCAGACCCGAAACCTCGAGCCTGAGACGATTAGAGTAAGGGAAGCACTGCTGAACGCGACGGATCCCAAGGCTTTGATCTTTTCCGAGCTGCCGGACGCCGTCGGGATGAAGGTCACGGGATCGAAATCGGCTGCTGATTTCGCAGCTCGGCTGCTGGCATGCACTAAAGAGCTGTCCCGAGGGTATGGAGATCTGCTCGAGCTGATCGAGAAGGAGATCCGAGCGGCTTTCGCGATCGATGCCAGGGGGGAGAAGGCCCGGGGAGCGTTGCGCGAGCGCTGCCGTCCCTTGGTTGCGGTCGCCAGCGATCCTCGCTTGCAGGTGTTCGTCCGGGAAGCCGCACGAGAAGACGAGCGCGATTGGCGCGAGGTGCTCGGGCGGGCGATTCGCGACGGGAAGCCGCCGACGCACTGGCGAGACGACGACGTGGCCCGCGTAGGGCTGTCTCTCAGAGCGCTGGTTACCGAGTTCGACCGGCTCCACGAGCTGGTTGATGCGTCGGAGGAGTCTGTTTCTTCTGTCGTCAGCATCGGAGTCTTGGAGAACGGAAAGAGTGAGGAGCGTGCGGTTATCTCCTGTCCGGCCGATCACGTCGTCGAGGCCGACCAGGTTGCGAGAACGCTCCGAGATGCGCTCGACAAGAGTGCAGCGAGCGACCAGGTGAAGTTGCTGGCCGCCGTCGAAGTGGTGCGCGATCTGTTCGCCACTAGGAAGGGAGAAGGCTGATGGGCGAGTCTGAGGTGCGCCACATCATGCTGTTGTCGGGCGGGAAGGACAGCACCGCGCTCGCGCTCTACATGCGAGATAAGCGCCCCGATATCAATTTCGAGTACCTATTCTGCGACACGCACAAGGAGCTTCCGGAGACTTACGAGTACTTGGCCCGGATCGAAGCGTATCTCGGGCGGCCGATCACGCGGTTGTCTTCAGGAGCGGGAGAGCGTGGGTTCGACCACTACCTGAAGATTTACGGAGGATATCTACCTTCTCCAAACATGCGTTGGTGCACGCGACAGCTCAAGATCGAGCCGCTGGAAAAGCATGTCGGAGAGGATCCGGTGGTGATGTACGTCGGTATTCGCGCGGATGAGCGGCGCAGCGGATACATCTCCACGAAAGAAAACATCACGCCTGTGTTTCCGTTCAAGGAGGACGGTATCACGAAGCCAGACGTCTTCCGGATTCTGGAGGAGAGCGGCGTAGGGATACCGAAGTACTACGAGTGGCGTTCGCGATCCGGCTGCTACTTCTGTTTCTTCCAGCAGCGCGCAGAGTGGGTGCGGCTGAGAGAACGGCATCCGGATCTCTACGAGCTCGCCAAGTCCTACGAGAAGGAAGAAGAGGGGTATACGTGGACTCATGGCGAGAGTCTGGGTGACCTTGAGCGCCCGGAGCGCGTTGCGGAGATCCTTGGGAAGGAACGGAAGCGAGAAGAGCGTTCCGGGAAGCGACGAAAGGCAAAGAACCTTGCGGAGGCGTTCGGCTTTTCAGAACCGGAAGGCGGCGATTCGGATGGCTGTTTGATCTGCCACCTTTAGGGCGATGGCGATGCGATCACGAGTCCGTACAGAGATCTATCTCGACTATGCGGCATCCACACCGTGCGATCCGCTCGTGGTCGAGGCGATGATGCCGTGGCTCACGTCCGAGTGGGCGAATCCATCGAGTGCGCACCTGGCTGGACGTCGGGCGCAGAAGGCCGTAGAAGAGGCTCGATCACAGTTAGCCGATGCGATCGGTTGTTCTTCCAATGAGCTGTTCTTCACAGGAGGAGCTTCGGAAGCGAACAACATCGCGATTCGCGGATGCGCTCAAGCTCACGCCACCGCACGGAGCAAGGTGATCATCACGCCGATCGAGCACAAGTCCGTTCTCGGTCCTTGTGAAGCTCTTGTGCAGTGTGGATTCAGGCGCGAAGTGGTGCCCGTTGACCGCGACGGTCGAGTCGACCTAGGGGCACTCGCGAACGCGCTTGATTCCGACACACTGATGGTTTCGATTCAGCTTGCGAGCAATGAAATCGGGACGATTCAGCCCCTTCGAGAAGTCACCGAACTCGCACACCAGGTGGGCGCGATCGTGCACGCCGATGTCACGCAGGGGCTGGGAAAGATTCCCGTTGATCTCGAAGAGCTAGGGGTTGATCTGGCCTCGATGAGCGCCCATAAATGCTACGGGCCAAAGGGCATCGGCGCGCTTTATGTGCGAGGAGGCGCCGGATCGAGGCTCGTGAAGCCGTTGTGCGAGGGGGGAGGGCAGGAGCGCGGGTTGCGGCCTGGGACGGAGAATGTTCCGGCAATCGTTGGCTTTGGTGCTGCAGCACAGATTGCGAGTGAGCGACTTGAGAGTGAAAGCCGTCGCGTGGCCAAACAGCGAGACGAGCTTGAGGAGATGTTAGTTAAAGGACTTGAGGGTGTGCGTCGGAACGGGCCGATGAGCAGGAGGCTTCCGGGGCTTTCCTCGCTTACGTTCAACGGTGTGGAGAGCGATGCCGTTCTCGCAAATTGTCCGGAGCTAGCTATTAGCACAGCCTCGGCATGCAATTCGGGTGCGCCGGAACCCTCGCATGTGCTACTTGGGATTGGTCTCTCGCGCCATGAAGCTTACAGCACGGTACGGATCGGTGTCGGCCGGTTCACGACCGACGACGAGATAAGGCGCGCGAGCGAGAAGCTCAAGGCCGTGGTCGAGCGTCTTAGGTCAATCTCTAGGTCAGAGAGTTCTATCGCGGGCCAAGGAGAATCGGTTGACACGAAGGTCGTGGCACTCCGATGATCCGCAGGAACTGGCCGTCTACGGCATGGACGGTTTGGTGCTCGCAGCACGGGCAATGTTTGCCCGAAACACGTACGCATCGGCAAAGTAGGTGAGCGACATCGAGGAAGATCTCCCGGATGGAGTCCGACGGCTGCATCTCGATCGTTGCCTGAAGCAGCTCGGGTCTCCGGCGTTGTGCGAGCTCGTCGGGGAGGCGCGCCTCGAGGCCATCAACGATGTGCTGTCTGGTGGGATCAATGAGGCGCGGCTAACGCAAATTCTGCGAACGAGATATGGCACACAGATACTTGCGCGCCCCGAGATTCGATCAGCGTTAGTGCGCGTGCTCGACGATCGAACTCTGCAATTCATCGCGACCGGGGAGATGGATGGAAGCGGGCCAGTAGACCGCGCTGCAGTTACTGGAAAGCCGTGGTCGCGAGAGGATCCGGTCAGCCAACGCTACCTCGCGGTGTTTGGTCTCGACGAGACGTATCTACCACCAGTTTCGCACCACGTTCCGAGCAGTGTCGATGTCGATCCAGGCGTTCAGCTCTTCGCTTATCAACTACGACTCAAGGATGCGTTTGTGCGGTTCGTGGTCTCGAATGGCCGGCGAGTGTTGCTTCATATGCCGACCGGCGCCGGTAAGACGCGATCTTGCATCGAGGGGTTGAGCGACCTCTGGCGATCATACTTCGATCGTACCGGCTGTCTGGTCTGGCTGGCTCACAGTGAAGAGCTTTGTGAGCAAGCGATCGAAACGTTCGAATTTGTGTGGGCACAACGGGGAGATGGCCCCGTTAGTCTTCGTCGGCTCTGGGGAAGTCACAATATCGCAGAGAACGAAGTCGGATCATCCTTCATAGTGGCGAGCCTTCAAAAGGTGCATTCCCTGCGAAGGTCATCACGAGATGATGCGTTCCGAGCGGCCATGCGCATAAGGAACACCTGTCAACTCGTCGTAATCGACGAGGCGCATAAGGCGATCGCGCCGACTTACAAGGAAAGCATTGAGTTCATCTCGGGCGAAGCCACCCGTGTGGTTGGGCTTACGGCGACGCCGGGCCGCGGTGTCGACCAGTTTGAGAACCGGGAGCTCGCCGCCTTCTTCAACTCGCAAAAGATTGGTATTACCGGACCTGAGGGGAGGCCGATCGAAGATCCTCTCAAGATGCTCCAGGACGAAGGTTTTCTCTCGCGAATTCGCCGCAAGGTCGTGCCCACGGATGTGACACTGGATCTCACGGAGAAGGAGCTGGAGTACGTAGCGACATTTCTGGATGTTCCCTCCTCCGTCCTATTCAAGCTTGGCCAGGATGCCGGCCGCAACGCTTGTATTCTTGGCGAGATTGCGTCGCTTGTGGAGCAGAACAAAGACGTGCTTGTTTTCGCGTGTTCCGTGGATCACGCCCATTTGCTCTCAGAGATGCTTCTTCTGAGAGATGTGGATTCGCGTTGCATAGACGGGAGTACGCCGAAACATGAACGGAGTAGGTGTATCAACGCGTACCGCGAAGGTGCGGTTCAGGTACTCGTGAACTACGGGGTTCTCACGACAGGTTTCGATGCACCTAATACAAGCGCGATTGTTATCGCGCGACCGACTGCTTCGTTGGTGCTGTACTCACAGATGGTTGGTCGTGGCATTCGCGGACCGAGAGTGGGCGGGAACGCGGAGTGTCTGCTCGTGGACCTGAAGGACAATATTTCGGGATTCCCGGATGAACGGCAGGCATTTACATACTTCGACGAGGCATGGCGTTAGGGCTGAGGAGGCCGGATGGAGATGATTGGAATTCCGAAGAGCAAGGCATGGGTGCCGGCGAAGACCGCGATCCAGACATTTCGGGATTCCGGGTACAAGAGCACCGCGGCAGCGATTGCAGAGCTTGTGGACAACGCGATCGAGGCTCAGGCGAGCAGCATTCAGGTGCTTAGCTTCGAGCAGGAGCAGCTGGTCCGGGAACGCACCCACCGGCGAATCGAGAGGCTCGCTGTCTACGACAACGGTGATGGAATGCCGGAAGAGGTTCTAAGTCTGTGCCTGCAGTTCGGCGTCGGGACCCGGCTTCAGTCGAGAAAGGGAATAGGCCGTTTTGGCATTGGCCTACCGAACGCATCGGTGAGCCAGTGTCGCCGGGTGGATGTATATTCATGGCAAGATGGCACGTGCCGTCACACTTACCTTGACGTCGATGAAGTCGCCAAGGGCGAGAGCGACGAGCGGAACTCCGTCAGTGAGGTGGAGATGCCTAAGGAGTATCTCGACCAGATCGAAGGGAAGCCGGGTACTTCGGGGACGCTGGTAGTCTGGAATCGGTGTGATCGCCTCGACCTAGCGCGGACCACAACTCTTTATCGGCGAATGGAGCGAGATCTTTGCCGGGTGTACCGACACTTCCTGGATGACGATGATGCCTATGGCACGCGCCGAGAGTTGCTCCTGGTTACGGCAGGGAAGGCAAAGAAGAAGAAGGTGCAGGCGCTTCGTGCGAACGACCCGCTGTACCTGATGACTCCCAATACCCTTCCAGAGTATGAGGACAAGGCGACCAATGTGCCCTGGTGTGATCCCGTAAGGTTGGAGGTGAAGTGTGGTCCGGATGGGAAGGAGACCTCGGCGCTTGAGATCCATTTTTCCGTCGCGCAGCCCTCGACTCAGGCTCTGGGCGGGAATACGAGGGTGGGTCATCACTACCGGGAGAACACGGGTATCTCGGTCGTGCGAGCCGGGCGAGAGATTGATTTCGGGAACTTCGGGTTCTTTAACCCCCGCGACGAGCGGCAGCGATGGTGGGGATGCGAGGTTCGGTTCGAGCCCCCTCTAGACGAGCTGTTCGGCGTTACGAACAACAAGCAGTCATGTAGGGGGTTCTCCTTCTTCGACGAAGAGGATTTTCGGAAGGAGCACCCTGAGGATTGGGAAGACGAGCTCGCAAGCGCTCCTCGGCTGCAGCTGATGCGTCTTATTTCGAGGGACATCGGCAAAAACATCGCCGATATGATGAAGACCGTCACTTCTAGGGGCAGAGGAAGCCGAAGCGGCAAGGGCGCGGAGGCGGGAATCGAGAGAAGCACGAAGGTCGCAAACGAGTTGATCAAGCAGGTTGACACCGATTCGCGTTCCCGACAGGAAGGGAAGAGAAAGACGAAGAAGCAGAAGCTGGAGGAATGGCGGGAGCAAGCCAGAACGCACGAAGAGCTCACGGAAGACGAGGTGACGGAAGTCGCACGAGAGAACGTCGAGCTAGAGATCGCGAAGGAGTTCTCGGGCTGGCCCGGCGCTCAGTTCTTCTCAACTCGGACGATCGGGAGCACGTGGACCGTCATTCTGAATCAGCGCCACCCGTTCTACGTTGAGATGTACGAGGAGCTCATGAATGCGGAGGACTCACGTTATGTCCAGGCACTTGACCTGCTCCTCTACGCATACGCGCAAATGGAGAATGAGCTCTACTGGCGGGTCGACGATCTTGAGGAGATGAGGGAGACCTGGGGCCGCCACGTTCGCTCGTTCTTGAAGAGCCTTTCGAAAATCGCCTAAGAGGTTGCTGTGTGTCATTCCTCTCTGCCGGCATAGCGGAGGCTTTGGAGGAGTACTTCGCTCGTCCCGGCGGCATTGCCTATGTGATCTCTCCGTACATTGAGACAGGCGCGTTTCAGACCTGCATGACCTCTAGGCGAGACGGCGACGTCGTGGTCGTAACATCATGGCGCGCGGATCTCCTGATTCAGGGCGTATCATCTTTGGATCTGTTTCCAGCCTGTCAAAAGAAAGGCTGGACTCTGCTCGTCAACGACGATTTGCACGCCAAGTTCTACTCGCATTCGCTGGAATCTGCCTGGGTCGGCAGCGCAAATATGACGCGGCCCGGTGTGGGCCTGCCAGGGGCCGCGCGGGCGAACGTTGAGATTCTTCAGTGCGTCGAGCCGCTTGAGCGAGCTATGCGGGTTTGGCTACACGGGCTGATCTCTTGCTCGAAGCTGGTCACCGTGGAATGGTGGCAGCGTCTGCGAGCTTGGCTCGACGAGCAACAACGGGCAGACGAGGCAAGGTCCGAGGGTTCGGTTCCCGAGCGACCGGAAACTTCGGATCCATTCCTGGTGAGCCAGCTGCCCGCGACCGCATCACCGTCAGAACTCTGGGAAGCAATCTCCCGGGATTCCACAGCGGAGGAGCTGACGGCGGCCGAACACGATCTTGGGATCTATTCAGTGCGCGCGCTTTCCGGCAGAAGAGACGACCTGCTGGAGTCGCTAGCACAGGGCTTCTTTGGTCATCCCTTCATCCGGGCCCTCGACGAGCGAGTGGGGACAGAGGGGGCGCGATTCGGCGCTGTGAAGGAGTGGATTCAGGACACCTGTGCTGACGTACCAGTCCCGTATCGGCGTGCCCTCACGGAGAGTACCCAGATTCTCTACCGATGGTTCTGTGAGCTGGCTCCGAATGATTTTGAGGTCGTGCGACCACGGCACACGCAGATATTGAGGCGCCGGCACTGAGCAACGCTTGGAGGCCGATTCTATGAGTGCGGGGTCGAGGAATTCGGCGCGGTACGTGACGAGAAGCGGGTTCCGGGTCGAGCCTGGCGCGACGCTGAACGGTGAGCTCGAGATTCGCGAGTACGTAGGTAAGGGTGGCTCTGCGAGGGTGTGGCGCGCTCGTCACCTGTTGGGACGCTTCGACGTCGCAGTCAAATTGCTCAATGCCACGAGGCGAGACCTCGATCTTGGAAGGGAGGAGTTTCATAGGCTTTCGCAGCTATATCATCCAAACGTTGTGCGGACCTTCGGGATGTCGATGGTAGACGGCCACGATCAAGCCTTCATGACCATGGAGTTCATTGACGGACCCACTGTCGGATCCGTCTGTACGCTTCCTGTGCCGTTAAGGCTGCCGGTGGCAGGGCAGGTGGCACAGGTAGCTGCCTAGACTGGCATGGGCCACGATCTGGTCAGAATTGAGGCGCCAATGATCCATATCAGCCGGAGTCGCTCCAATGCCCCACCGATCGATACCGGCAACCTATTTACACTCCTTCACGCGGTGGCCGAGCAGATCGGTCTTGTAGACGCACTCCTCGTCAATCGGGCCCAACTGGTTGCCAATGCGGGTGCGCTCCCTCTCGCGACCAAGCAAGTCTCTATCCTTTGTCTTGTAGCGAGGTGGGGTACCGCTGTCAGCTCCAGTCCCGACACACTTCTCGACCTTTTGCCCCACAAGATTCGTAGACCAAGTACACCGCTCGCCCGCGGCCGAAGAGCCCGCCATCAAGAGCACCAGAAGAGTCAATAACCAGAAACGCATCACGTTTTCCTTTCAGCTGGGGTTGATCTCGCTCCACTTCCTTCTCTATGGGAAGTAGTACCATGGTGGCTCCACGCATATTTCACCCGAGCAGCAGGTCGGGATACGGGGGATGTCCCAGAAACGGTTGAACTTCTGAGAGGTTGAGAGCGGCGGCTCCTTTACCCTCCGTGTATTGCGGAGGGGATAACCACACAACGAAGGAGCCACCACCATGGCCAAGGATGCCAAGAAGTCCAGTCATCTCCAACTCGTTGATGCCCCGAAGCGGATAAGCGATTCAAGACCCCTTTTCGGCTCCAGGTCCGATCACTCCAAGCTATGTCAAGCTGGGAGGGAGGGGATCAGCCCCCGTTCCCGGGCTGGCAGGTCTGGCACAAATCAAGCTCCCCGCCCTCGCAGTATCGGGAATCGCCATCGCGTGTGACCAGAACTCTGCCGGTGGCAGGGTCCGTGCGCTCATGCGTCCAGGCTGCCCCGGTCCAGCAGCCGGTGGCCTCCATGTAGATGGTCTCCGTCACGTCCACGGTAGGCACCTCCCTCTGGATGCTATCGCCGGGGAACGTGAGGGCCAGTCAGCGCTTCCTGGCCAACTCGTAGGCCCACTCGGGCGGGGGCGGCCCCGCGGAGTGCAGAGCCGCGCCTATCAGCTCGTCAGCAGACAGCTTCCGGGGCGGCGCCGGGCTCCCGGGCTCGGCCAGCTCGGCCGCCTGGTCAAGCATCCACGCTTGCCACCCTGAGGTGCTGCCGCTGGCCGCCTCGGCCAGGTGCTTCTTGCGCTTCTCGGCGTCGGGAAGCTTCGCCAACGTCTTCAAGAGGTCGTCATGCCAGGTCATCTGAAGGTTCCTTTTACCATGGGGTTCTTGGAGTTTGGGAGCGTCCATGGGGTCTGGGTCCGGCGCGAGGCGCGTAGACGCGCTCGGGTGCCAGGTCGCCGCCCGCGAGTGAGACCAGCGTCTCCATCGTGCGGTCGAAAGCCTCGGCCTCCACCAGCGCCTCGACCAGCCTGGCCAGGGTGCTCCGCCGGGTTCGCCGATGGCCGTGCTCTAGCATGCAGACCGCCGCTGGAGATACCCGGGCCGCTTGGGCCAGCGCCTCCAACGTCAGGCCCCGCCCCACGCGCAGCCGGCGCAGAGCAAAGCCCAGAGCTGCGGCACCCGGGGCCGTTTCGGCCGTCGGGCGGCTGGCGGCCGTCTGCCTGGGGTCCGTCATTGGAGAGGCCATGGGGGTGCAGACCTTGAGCGCGTAGGCCTCGCTCTTTACGGTCATCTGGTTACATAGTTCGGATTTCTGGGAATCGTTGTCGGCGTGACGGCGCCGCAAGTTTTTTTGTCACGGGTGCTCGAATCGCTAAATCCACGGATTCGCTGGCCCACTGGCATGAGACCCGGAGGCCGGAGAGTGGAGGGATGAGCACGGAGGCCGGAGGTAAGAGGCATGAGGACAGAGTGAAGAGACATGAGACGGGGCCGGGGAGTGTAAGCCCCCCAGCCCCGCCCGTCCGGGTGTAACCGGACGTCCGTACAATCATGCTCGCCTCGCGGCCGGCGGTGTCCCGGCGACTCGCGCCAGGACCGCCTTCACCACGGAATACGATGCTGCCTCCGAACGGTCTAGGCCGTGGACGTCGTGGCGGACCTGCCGCGTCCTCACCATGTACTGCGCGTCAGACAGCCACCACCGCGGATGCCGGCGGCCTAGGTCGCTAGGCGGCCGTAGCCCAGTCGCGGCCGTGTAAGATGTCGCGAGCGCACTCGACCGCGTGACTCGGCGCTCTGGATTCAGTGCTCGGAGGAACCAGAGGATACGGCGGCCCGAGTGCTGGCCCACGACTATCTGCATCGTGACGAGCCACATCACGCGCCTGAACATCGTGTGCTTCTTGGCGTCGATGTAGCCGACTACCACCTCCGCTCCATCGGGCAGCAACGTAGCAAGTGCGTCGTCCGCATCGTCAGAGGCCGCCGGCCCTGATGTGGCCTCGCGGGCCGTCTGTCCGACCGCGACGGCTCGGGATCGGTGCCGATTGCGGGCCCAGGCGGATGGGGTAGAGTGCTGCATATACCGCTCCGCGAGACGTCGCGATATCCTGCCAGGACAGCGGCGTTTCGCATTTTTGGGACTATCTCGACCGATTACTCCCCTGTTCTGGAGCCCGGGTCCACAACGTGCTCCGCGGCCCAGGCTAGGAGGTCCGAGAGCCTATAGCGCACGGCTCTCCGGCTGATGCGGACGAATGGCGGACCCTCGCCTCGGGCGCGCCAGGTTTCTAGCGTTCGTTCTCGGATGTCCAAGTAGGACGCCGCGGCCGCAGTGCGGAGTAACGTAGTCGGAGTAGGTATGTCCATGACGGACACTATGGGGCTCAATTTGGCGACGCGGCAGTCGCCGAATCTCGCGGGGACGCGGTAGAAGCGTCCGCGCTTGGGAGGCTGCCCGGGGCTATGAGAGGGGGTCTTGTTGTGAAGGCTCTCTAAACTCCGTACCCCAGCGGCGCCAGTGGCGTTCCGCCAGCTTGCGCACAGCGTCGCCTTTGTCGCTGCCGATGGCCGATAGGTCCCAGCCCAGCCACTCCAAGGCACGCGCGGTATCGGGCCAGGAGGTTTTGCCGTCCTTTGTTCCCCGGGTGTCCCTGTGGTTTCTGCGAATCCATTCCGACAAGTACGCAGCAACTAGCCGAAGTTCGTCGTTCGGAGCGCGCGTCCGACTCCTCCTGATTGAGTCGTCGCACCCTATGAGTAATTCCGCATAGTCGCGAGCCTCTTCGATTGCTTTCTCTGCCATTTCGTGAAAAATGCGCAACGGTTTGACGCCTGTGTCCCTGGCTGTCTGCAACAGCTCTGCCATCGGTACACTACGGCCGCGCAGATGCCGCGAAAATAGCCTTTCGCGCGCCTTCTTTTGCTTCTCCAAAAGATGCACGTACTCAGGTAGGAATGAGATGGCAAGCCGCGTTTCGATGAATGGTTGATGGACGCAAGCGGCGAAGTCCACGAAGCCGATACTGTCCATTCTCTCCCCGTATTTGTCCAGCCAATAACGCTCGAAGGTGCCTCTGGGCGGAGCGTCTGCGGCTAGCCCGCCGCGTTTCACCGATCGGATGCGCTCAACACGGTCGGCCTCTTCTTTCAATGAAAAGGGTAAATCTGCTCCGCGGGTCACTTCACGTCCTCCAGCCGTTCGGTCATTTGGGTGGGGCCCACGAGCGTCGGAAACTGGCGCTAAAGAGCGCTGTCGAAGCACCCGAAAACTCGTCCCCCCTCGGAAGGACCCGAGGGGCAGAAAGAGACCAGGTGTCACTTCGCGCTTTCACGCGGCGCCGGAGAATCGCCTCTGCGCGAAGTTCTCCGCTTGGGAGGGGTCGCAGTAGGGGTGCCAGGCGAAGCAGCGGGGAGCGCTAGGTCGGGCTGCCCTGCCACCTCCACCAGCTCTATGGCATGCGCCTCCAGGGCCTCGCGCGCCTGCTCCGGGGCGAGCCGCGCGTAGACTTGCGTGGTACTCGCGTTGCTGTGGCCTAGCACCGCCCCCACCACCTCCAGGCTTCGGCCGTCCTGCGCCATCCACGAGCCGACGGAGCGACGCAGGTCGTGAATGCGAACGCCCGTAAGCTTCGCCGCCTTGCAGTAGCGGGACCACGGCTTTTGGACATTGGATAGATGGCTTTCCGGCTTGCTGCCCGGGAACGTGTAGGGGTTCCCATGCTCGCGAGGCAGTGCCTCCAGTAGCGCGCGCGCCTGCGTGGAGAGGGGGACATACTCTGTCCGCGCCTGCTTCGTGTGCGCGAGCCGAATCGTTCCGCCCTCGAGGTCCACGCGGTCCCAGGTCAGCTCGAGCAGCTCGCTCCGCCGGCAGCCCGTGAGGCACAGCAGCCAGAAGAAACCGCGCAGGTACGGGCTCGGCTCGGCGTTGACAGCGGCGAGTAGCTTGCGTGCTTCGGCGCGAGAGAGCCAGCGGTCCCGCGATGCTTCCTTGAAGCGCGCCACGCC
>Ga0114931_10004698_pt1 | contig 17010 bp, 13 predicted proteins | sample 2SBtaG_FD_89579 | JGI IMG/M metagenome (GOLD analysis project Ga0114931, IMG submission 89579) | Deep subsurface microbial communities from Kolumbo volcano to uncover new lineages of life (NeLLi) - 2SBTROV14_V59a metaG | ecosystem: Environmental > Aquatic > Marine > Volcanic | place: Kolumbo...
CACCCCATTGCCGCTTGAACCTGTATGTTCCGGAGTCCTTGCTGGATCTGCCGAAGTCGAACCTGCTGTATCCGGACTTAATGGCAGTTTTCAATACTTCCCAGTACAAAAGCATGTTGATACTGAGCTTGTTAACATCCCTGATTGCTGATGCCCAGGGGATCTCCAGCGTGTCTCCATGCCCGATAAGAAAAGCGGCTGCAACCGGTTTCCTGTCAAGCAGAACCACTATAATTCCGGATTCCTGCGGAAAATAATCCAGGATACTCATGAAGAATTCCTTGCTGTAAACAGGTGTGCCAAGGTCACGCATGTTGCGGGAAAAAACAGCATAAAAATCGTCAAGACAGTCCTTGCCAGCCGATACGATTGTCGGATTTTCCTTCAGTGGCCGCCTGATCTGTGAGCGTAGTTTGGAGGTAAAGCCGTTCCACAGGATTTCATCGGAATCCGGTAGCGGGAGAATCATGCTGACCTTGTCTGACCTTTCCGGAAGTCCGGGTCTCGGGATATCATCACGATACTCAATGTGCGCAATACCCAGTTTCCCGGCATGTTCATTGGCCACATTCATGAGTTGCTGCTCAATGATCTGGTGATCTGCAATCGCCCCGCCATAGTTAAAATATGGCATGGAAACCATGTAATCTCCAAACAGCCGGCTCCTGAGCCGGACCAGTGGGAGGATGCCGGTGATATCCTGTGACTCATTGCGGGCCATGAAATAGAAACTCTCATGGCCGAAGCTATCCCTGATCAGGTTGCGCCATTCCGCCCGGTGGTAGAGTGAGGCCGCCGCATTTTTCGAGACGTAAGTATTCCACTCATCCAGTTCATCATTCAACAGTCCAATCGATATTGATCCGGGGGTGCACTCCGCACATGGATATACCCTGGCAATATCCTGATTCTCGGCAATACTATCGGGAGCCCGCGCATCCCTGTCATGTGAAAACTCGCCCATTATATGAAGCTCCTGATCTGGAGATTAGTCAGGTAAAGGCAGGGCTGCCTGGAGAATACAGGTTATACCCAGCCTGAAATCCGGGCCAGAAAGGCAGTCTCTGTCCCGGCAATATCCTCATGGATTCCGATCCTCCGCAGCAGGTGATTATCTGTACTGGTAGAGTTCCAGCCGGATTCCGTCGTCACAGCACCTGTGTAGCTGTTTCTGACCAGATCCAGTGCCGTGGGTGAGTAGTCACCGTTCGGGTAGCAGAACAGTTTTACGGGATGCCCGGTTCTTTCTTCAATCATTTCCTTGCTGTCTGATATTTCGGTCTTTATTACGTTTTCCGGTGTTTGGCTGTTGAGGCGAATATGGTGGCATGTATGACTTCCAGCCTCAACAAGACCCGATTCAGTCATCACCGACAGCTGCTCCCAGTCAAGCAGTAACGGCTTATGGCCCGCATTATTCAATCCCAGTGCCTGCTCGCTGCTGTCGAGTAATGCCTGGATTTCAAGGTCAGGCAGTATCTTGGCGCAGGCAATTATGCGGGAGAGATCATCGGGACCGGGTTCTGTCGCGGTGATGGGCCGACGTTCACATACATTATGGAGCCAGTCCAGCGAGGGATGTGACAGTTTATCGGACTGCGTGCGTGTTACAGTTTTTATTAACCTGGCAAGTCGCTCCGGCCAGAAAACATGGTCTGTTCCGATATTACCGGATACCAGGAAGATAGTTGCCGGTATTGATAATTTCTGAAGAACAGGGAACGCAAACTCGTAATTGTCAGCCCACCCATCATCGAAGGTGATGGCAAAGGAAATTGATGGCAACGGGATGTTGCTGCTCTTGCGGTGTAACCATTCGGATAGTCCGATAACACTGAACTGTTTTTTCAGAATCTCCAGCTGCAGCGCAAGGCTTTCCGGTGTGACAAGCATGCCGGGTTCCTCGATGAGTGCACGTTCATCTCCGGCAGGCAGCACCCGGTGATACATAAGGATAACGAGTCTGGGTGACTTGTGTTCTCTCGTGTGTGGACCAAACCTTGCCGCTATATGCCGAATACCCTGTTTGATGACTTTTTTCACGGATTTTTGTTTTCCCATGGCATGCCTGTCATATCACCCTGTCGGGGAAGTCACCGGTTTTGTCTTCCTGTTCAATGCCTTGGGTAAATTTAATCAATGCATCAAGTGGCTTGTGGCGGTAATTTGCCGAAGAATTATGAGTAAGGTACAGGTTTTTTGTGCGATAGATCCGGTCCCAGAAATATAACTGTCTGTTGAATGGAGGGTCTATGTATGCCGCAGCTATCCGGTTGCTGGTCAGTGCCTGAAGGAGTTCATCCTGGTTCACTATTTCACAGCGTGCCGTGTTTATCAATGCAGCAGTACCTCGCATCGACCTGAATAATGCACTCCCGAACAGGTTGCGAGTAGTTTCGTTTAACGGCACCGCGATTACAATATAGTCCGACTCATTCAGGAGCTTGTCCATGTCTTTATTCAGGTGGTACACATGATCAAATGGATGTGTTCTGTCCAGAAACCGCGCAGGATTACGCGATGCCGCTACTACTTTCATTCCAAGGGCCTTGCATAGCCTTGCTGTTTCTCTGCCGATATTCCCGGTACCGATGATTCCTGCTGTTTGATTGGTCACTGCATCGCAGTAGACAGCCCGCCATTCATGGCTCTTTTGCATGGCATGGTGTTCCGGCAGACGCTTTGCGTGGGAAAGAATACATGCAAGATTCATTTCTACAACGCTGTGCGAAACCAGGTTACCGGTATTACTCAGTGCTATGTTCCTGCGGCTGAAATAGTCAAGGTCGAGGTTATCTGTTCCCGTGCGCTGCCAATAAACCCAGCGCAGACACGGCATTTTATCCAGCAGCGCCTTGAGCAGAAAATCCGGAAGTGTAAATTTATCAGACAGCCAAATGGCTTCTACACGGGCCAGCCTGTCAGGATGGCCGGGAATATCGAAGCGTAAATCCAGTGCCCTTGCGGTATTCATCCATCCCAGCTTGCGACACACGCGGTTGAGGAAGCTTTCAGGATTCAGCCGATAATACAGCGGCTCAAGGGATGCAGACTGCATGGCAAGAAATTGCTCTTTAATGTCAGCAGGCAGCAGTACAGTACGAATCATGGCTTGAGTATTTTCTTCAGGTGATCCCTGGTTATTTGCAGCCCTTCAACAAGACGCATCAACGCAGGCAGCGGGTCCAGAAAACGCCAATAGGCAGATGATCGACTGCGCATTATTTCGCCAAACCATGTCAACCAGCCAAGATTGCCTTGCTTCTTCAGTTCAACGAAGCTTCTGCTGTCATTTAACAGGTCGATCCAGTATTTGTGTTTCAGGACCGGATATACCGGAGTATCTGCCGGCGGTTCTCCGGCCAACTCGAGGTAGGCAAGCCATGGCAGGTTAAGCCCGCAATCACCCAGATGCCCGATGGAAGAAAAGGGGCGGGCATTGAAATCAATCAGATAATAACTGTTATTCCTGTCACTATGCATCCACTCGATGCCGAAAATTCCGTGGTACCGCGAGGTGGAAAGTAGTTTCCTGGTACTCTCAAATAATATTTCTTCGTCTTCCCTTGCCTGGAAACCCGGGATTTCTCCATAGCTGGTTGCCACGCGCCCTGGCGGATAATGCCTGATTCGTTTATGTGATGCCATGGAGTGGAGACTGCCGTCAGCCAGGCAGAGCCCGTAGCAATCAAAAAGTGACCCGTCACCCTCACCAATATACTGCTGAATTATAAGTGAGCTGGAGCCGTTACTACGGACGTAGGCCTGCAGCATTTCCACACTGTCAAAGATAATGTTTTTCTCTTTTAAGGGCGAAGATACAATCCCGTTGTAATAGGGCTTGACAAAATAAGGTGGTGGATTGACTGTGCACCACGACATTAATTCCCGTTCATCGGGTTCAACCAGCATTCGGGGTGGCAGTATCCCGGCCTGGCCGGCTGTCTTGTACAGTTGTTCTTTGCTGATAATGGCGGACAGATCATCGAAGTCGGTTGACCAGGTCCTGCAAACCGGATCAAGCAGGTTACGATTGCTGGCCAGCACAAGTGCAAGTTGATCACCGGTAGGAAATACCACCGGATTATTCCCCAGCTGCCTGGCATATTCCTCAAGCCACTGGCATATCCCGGTTTCGCCATCATGCAGATGATCCAGCCTGATTATCCTGGCGCAGTGGCTGTATCTGCCAATATCGTCCATGTACAAAGAGGCCATATGGACGTCAACCCCGTTGTCAGAAAGACAGCGTGCAGTTGCCAGTCCGGTGCCATTGGCGCCCAGTACAATTGCCGGGGCAGAATATTCTTTTGAAGACATCATTGGTTAATATGTTATATATAATCAGGTAATATTTGAAATCGTATTATCAGGCCTTTCAGGTACAGGATAGGCCTTTAATGTTTCCGGTCTGGCAAAATTTTGCACACTGGATATTTATTAACACTGGATTGCCTTCCCTGTCTTTTAAATGAAAACCATCCTGCATGTTATCGATACTACGGGTCCGGGCGGCGCTGAAACAGTGTTTATTGACCTGGTATCGAATTTATCAAGAAATAAATATCGTCCCGTTGTCGTGATAAGGGGCAAAGGCTGGGTTCATGACACGCTATGTGAGAGCGGTGTAGACCCGGTAGTAATGGATGCAAAAGGCTCGTTCAACTGGCGCTATCTCTCGAGACTTGTGAGCCTGATTCGGCGCGAGAAAGTTGACCTGGTTCATTCTCATCTGCTGGGGTCGAATGTATATGGCTCAATTGCCGGAATGATTGCACGCAAACCGGTTGTGGCAACTTTCCATGGCTCGGTAGATATAGCGGAACAGGAACGTTTAAAAGGCCTGAAATTCAGCGCTATTAATGCCGGCGCAAGTACTATTGTAACTGTATCCGCGAGTCTGCGTAATGACATCCTGGACCGGACCTCTCTGCGAGCGGGAAAGATCAGGGTCATATATAACGGTATCAAGACAGCCGATTATCTCAACCCCCGGTCTGACCGGTTACGCCGGGAATATGGGTGGCCGAGTGAAGATATTATTATCGGTAGTCTCGGCAATTTGCGTCCATCCAAGGCCTACGATGTGCTGGTGCAGGCGGCTAACCTGTTGAAAGACAGCCCCCGTGAATACCGTTTTTTAATTGCCGGGCAAGGAAAATCGGGCCTGTATGATGAGTTATTGCAGCTACGTAATGAACTGGGTCTGCAGGATAGTGTGCATTTTCCGGGCTTTGTTGACAGGCCGGCTGAATTCCTGTCGGGCCTTGACATGTATCTGCTTTCTTCAAGGTCCGAGGGCTTTTCAATTGCGACCATCCAGGCCATGGCGGCCGGTTTGCCGGTCGTCGCAACGCGTAGCGGGGGGCCTGAAGAAATCATTACGCATGGCGAAAACGGCTGGTTGGTAGAGCCAGGTAATCCGCATGCCATAGCCGACGCCCTGGAGATGCTGGCAGCCGATAATGTCCTGTGCAGGTCCCTTTCCATGGCCGGGAAAGCGCATGTTACGAAAACCTTTGGCATGGAGACTATGCTTTCGGCATACGAAGATATTTACGAGGAATTAATCCGGGAATAATCAGGCTGCAGCTACATTTACAGGTAACTTACCGGAAAATATTACCTGTATATTGCTTTAGTTCACACCAGGCGGGCCCCGGGTCACTCAGCCGGTTGACTTCATGCCGGTTTCTGAACAGAGATGGCCGCATAAATTGCAGTACGGCGAATAATTTCCTGCTAAACGTGTATGACCGGTTGCGAAGTGTAAGGTACAGGCTATCCAGGTCACCGAGTAACCAGCGTAAACGTATGCCGGTTTTATAATTACTGACTGGATCCGGCGGTTCATTACATGCTGCCTGGTACAGCAGGAAAGGAAAATCAATGCCGGCATCGATCGCCAGCTGGAGAGATCCCCAGAACCGCGTATTTATCTCCATAAGGAACGGTGTTCCATCACTGTCTACCTTGAATTCAACCATTGCAATCCCGTGCCAGGCTGCCTTGTCGAGTAATGCCTGTGCATATGACAGTAGTTCAGGATTGATCGGGATGCTCTCACTCAGAACACTGACACCACCCTGTGGCGGCTTTTCACGTAACCGGCGGTGCGCAAAAAAAGTTACCGGCTTGCCCCTGTTATACAGAGCAAATATGCCCTGTCCGGTACCTGGCACATAATCCTGTACCATGTACGGGTATCCGTGAAAAGATGGATCTGAACCCAGGATGGCGGCAGCCTCCTGTGCACTGCCTGCGTACCTGACACGTGTATGAAACCATCTTCCCCCGGATTCAAGCCATGATTTGCCGGGTTTCAGGACCACCGGGTAGGGCAGCCTGTTCAGGTCAATGCCTGGCCCGGCAGAGCTGTTTGCATGCCGGGTTTCCGGTGTGGGTACTCCCAGGGATAATGCCAGCTTCATGAGCGTGCATTTGTCGGCTAAAGCATCGACAGCGTCTATGGCAGGGAAAGGCAATATTGCGTCGTTGAACCGTGAGCAGTTCCGCAGCAGCAGGGTTGTGGTTAGCTCCGTCATTGGTAAAATGACTTCAATATGCTGTGATTCACAGATATCGACTATCGTGTCAACAAACCTGCCTGGATGCAATGCGGGTGATGGATATGTGTAATATTTCCCGCTGTACCGGGAGCATCCTGCCAGGGCCACGGGACATTCATCAGCCGTAACAAGCGGGATAGCCCGGTTTCCCAGGGAACGCGTTACGGCAAGGGCGCTTCGCTGATTAGCATCTAATACAAGTACTCTTTTCATGTAATATACGAGTCTCGTCCCGGAGATTGCTATTTGGCGGAACTGCCTTCATGGGCTTGATTATAACGACACCAGCGTAAGGTTTGTAAAGAACGAGAATTACAGGGGACAAGAGAAACCAGGGACATGGTGCAGGCAGATATCTTGTATCAGCAAATGAAAGACTGGCTCAGTAACCGTTACGGTTCCAGGAGGGGCTTTTTCAATACATTCTGGCACAAGAGCCAGTATCTGCTTGGGCGCTATAAGCGGTATATTAATGTCGACTGGAGTGGAGTCGACAGGATTGTTTTCGTATGCAAGGGCAATATTTGCCGAAGTGCGTTTGCCGAGGCGGTGGCTAAATCCAGAAGCATTGAATCGGTTTCCTGTGGTATTTGCGCGCGTGATGGCGCGCCGGCAGACCCGAACGCTGTAGCGGCTGCAAAAAAGAGGGGGATTAACCTGGGGTCACACAGGACACAGCGGGTATCATCCCTGACGCCGGGGTGCAATGACCTGTTTGTTGCCATGGAGCCCTGGCAAATTACCTACCTGGAGAAATTATTCGGAACATCTGTGCGTTGTACACTGCTTGGTTTCTGGGCTTCACAAAGATTTCCGCATATTCAGGATCCGTTTGGCTGTACGTCGACTTATTTCGACCATTGTTTCTGCCTAATTGAACAAGCTGTTGGTGGTATTGCAAGTGAGATCAAGAAATCAGGCTTCACCTGACATTGCAGACTTTTATAATATAAAGGTCAAGTCAATCTGGCGCGGGTTCAGGCAGGAGCATTACTCGTTCTGGGCCATATGTGTCTATTTCATGTTTGAGTATGTCAGGCCGCAGTCAATTTACCCCTCTATAGATATTATTCCCTGGGCACAAATAGCGTTGCTGGTGTCTGTAGTAGCTGTGTTCCTGGACAAGTCAACAAAATGGGTTGATAGCCCCGAAAATAAATATTTATTCCTGTTTGTGCTTGTGGTTGTCTTGTCTGGAATATTTGCGTTCAGGCCATCAGCATCATGGGCAGACAAGGACCTGCTGATCAACTGGGTACTGGTCTACTTCCTGGTGATCAATATCGTCAACACGGAAAAGAGACTGTTTATATTTGTACTGCTGTATCTGCTCTTCAGCTTCAAGATGGCGCAGCACGGGTTTTTCTCATGGGCAAGCAGGGGCTTTGAATTTGCAAGCTGGGGTCTGGCCGGGCCAAGCGGCTGGTTCAATAACTCAGGTGAATATGCAATTCAAATGCTGATATTCTCATTTCTTTCAATGTCATTTGTTATTGCCTTAAGAAGTCAATGGAGCCGGTTAAAGAAGTGGTTCTTTTACTTTATGCCGGTTACGGGAGTCTTTGCAGTAATTGGTTCAAGTTCACGTGGTGCGCAGCTGGCTTTGGCTGTTATCGGTGTAGTGCTGTTATTCAAGCGAAAAGGTGGTTTCAAGTCATTGTTGATACTGGTTGCTGCCGCTGTTGCCCTGTTTTACCTGCTGCCGGACGAGCAATTGCTGCGATTCCAGGAAATGGGTTCTGACAAGACCTCTTTACAGAGGTTGTCTTACTGGAAATTCGGCCTGCAGGTTATGAATGACAATCCATTGCTGGGTATAGGTTATGGTAACTGGCTGGACTATTTTCTGTTTGAAAAGCCCGAGGGTCTCAGGGGTGGGATATCTCTGCCCCATAACATATTTATCCAGGCAGGATCAGAACTTGGATATGCTGGCTTGTTGTGTTTTGTCATTATGGTCAGTTACGTATTTATACTAAATGCGCGCACACGAACAATGGTAAGAGAGACAGATAATCGGTTCCTGTTTTATTTGTCATATGGCATGGATGCCGGTCTTCTCGGGTATATAGTGGCAGGTTTTTTTGTCACAGTTCTGTATTATCCGTTTTTCTGGGTGCAGATGGCGATGACGGTAGCACTTTACAATATTGCAAAAGACTTTAATCACGCGAGGGAACACAGTATAAGACCGGAAGCTGATAATATTGTGAAAGCACGGGCAGCCACACAGTAAATATGCATGTTACATTGCCGGTTGCAGATGCAGGGGCATGAATATATGAGTGTTATCCGTCTTGTCAAACAAAAATAAAAGAATAACGATTCTTTATATTGATCAGGCCGTGGCATTCGGGGGTTCACTGGTTGTGCTGGGTGGGGTGGTCGATGTCATTGACAAAAACCGGTTCAGGCCACTGGTGATAGGTGAAGTGGAATCCAGCATACTTGAACACCAGATAAAGAATGCTGCAGAAGTATTTATAATTCCTCATGCATTCAATTATGTGATGTGGGCCAGGGCTACTGATACAATCCGCGGCATATACGGGAAAGTTACAGGAAAGCTTGCTATTTATGGCCTGTCGTTAGTTCGCAGTATAATTAATACGCTATATCTGATCAGGATTTCAGGATTAATTATTCGCAAGCATGTGGATATTGTTCATGCCAATAATGGAATGAGCAATGTTGAGGCGATAATTGCGGCCATAATCCTGAGGCGCAGGCTTGTAGTACATCTGCATGGCTTGTCCCGGCCAGGAAAAATCCAGAGCTTGCTGGCAAGAATGGTTCACCGGTTTGTCGCTGTATCAGAATATGTGAAGGACTCTCTGGCAGGCGACTATATATCTGCAGACCGGATTCAGGTCATCAGGAACCCTGTCAGAATCTCGCCCGTATCGAAAAGTGCGGTGGCTTCAATGCGTGGAAAGTACCATATACTGCCGGGCGAGAAGCTGTTTGGTATTGCAGGAAGAATTGTCAGGTGGAAGGGCCATATCGAGTTTCTGAATGCAGCATTGCTGGTGTTGGGCAGGGTTCCTGATTCCAGGGTGATTATCATAGGAGATTTTGCTGATGGTGATCGCGCCTACCAGGATAAAATTGTAAGTATGATAAGGGAAAGCGGGTTCGAGGAACGTATCCTGTTGGCTGGATATGTAGAAGATATGGTCACGTATTACAGTGCGCTGGACGTGCTTGTTCACACCTCGATTCAACCCGAACCCTTTGGAATGGTCATAACAGAAGCGATGGCATGTGGAGTGCCGGTTGTTGCATCCGATCGCGGTGCACCCGGTGAAATAATCAGGGACGGGGTAAACGGATTCCTTGTGGATCCTGACAATAAAGATGCTCTTGCGGAGACAATCGTCGGCCTGCTGGAGGATGATGAATTGCGGCAGGGTATCGGACGGAAAGGAAAGGCGTGGGTACAGGAATCATATAATCTTCAGGAATACGGGTTTGCCATGGAGGAAGTATACAGGGGAGTTCTTGGCGGGGCCGGGCCTGAAACAGGGTAATGTATACCTGAAAACAAATAACTTATATTACTGACCACCAGTGTATCAAGCTTGAACTCGTTAAGTATACATAGCACCAGTAATGCTGATGATCTGGTCAGTACTGCAGCCAAGTTACGTTTCCTGCTTGGGCTGAGTGGAAAATCCAGTGTGCTCCTGATTGGCGAATTCTGTAATGAATACCTGGAAGACCTGGAGAAAATATTTGGTTATGTATGCAGGTATGATTGCTGGATCGACTTTACGGAAGACATATCAGATGAACGCATGTTTGACCTGGTTATTTTTGACGGACGAAGGAACAGCAGGGTATTAGACAGATTCAGCAAGATAATCAGGTCTGTAAACCGGTTTATAAAACCGGCAGGAATTGTTCTGATATTTTCACACAACCGGTACGAACTAAGTGCAATAAAATCAAACCTGAATGGAAAGTCATCCTTGAAGGGATTACTTCCATGGGATATTAAACGTATATCAAAAGCAGCAGGCTTCGGTTTTATTAGGGAGTTTTCACTGGCTCCCGATGTTTACATGCCGGAAGAATATGTATCCACCGAATGTGGATCTGTTGAACTCAGGGCTGATGTACGCTGGATAGTGAAGCTGCTGAATTACCTGGGACTCCACAGATTCCTTCATGGCGGTTATTTTTACATTATCGCTCGTGGTAGTGATAATTCCTGTCTACAGCAGTTGAAGACTGTATTTATGCTGTTACCGGAAGGAGAATTACCTCCTGATCAGGATATAAAGCTAGAAAGATTCTATCTTCGTAACCGTGGATCATTACTGCTGGTACTACTTAATAATGCTACATGTACTAAATATCTGGCGCGCATTGCCACTTCAAGAAAGATAAACTCAGTCCTTTCGAGAAACAGGGAAGCTGTCGACAGGATACACAATCTCCCGGAGATTGCCCCTGAAATCAGGATGAAAATACCGAGGATTGTAGACAAAAGAGATTTAAACGGTGCAAATATTTATATAGAGGAATACAAGACATGTGTGATTGCATGGAAGCTGAGACGTGATCCGGCGCTTGATCGGGTAATATACAGCAATGCATTTGAATTTATTTACAAATTCAACCTTGGAACCAGGAAGCAACAGACAGTAACTGATCAGCTGTTCGACAAGATAATCGGTCATGATCTCGATAGATTAGGCAAGGCATTTGCAGAGAATAACTACCAGGTAATCTGGGTAAACAGGGTGCGTGATTTGCTTTATTCCTGGTTCTCTGGCAGGCAGATAACGGTAGTCATTGGCCATGGTGATTATGGACCCGGAAATATTCTCTGTGATGAAAAAAGCGGTGCCCTGCTGGCTGTAATCGACTGGGATACCTATGTAGGGAAAGAACTTCCTGGCGTGGATTTCCTGAATTACAGGTTACAGCAACTCCGTAATGCACGTGAATGGGACCTGGTGGCAGCAATTGGAGACTTGTATCAGGAGCTCGCAGGGCGCGAGTACCCGGATACCCGTATGCCCGGATACAACGAGTCCGACTTCGGCATAACCTGCAAAGACCTGATTGCCTATTTATGTATTACAGTAATTCGTTTTGCAAGGCGATCAGTCCCGTATCGCAAGGAGTTCCTGGATTTGCTGGATGAAACAGTAATGCAATCAAGGCAGTCTACCGGATATTGAAGTCATTGTAGATTTTGTTATGTTAATAGATCAAGGATGGATATGTGGCTGATATTATATGGAGTAACGCATAATTGAAAGTAACTACATAAGGGATTCCGTTCCTTTCGGGATGTAATAAACATCAATCGTTTTATCGAGGTTTGTATAGACTTTGCGTCCGGAATAGGCGTGTTCAAAATGCCTTTTCAGATCAGTATTCCGCAAGCCATGAACCAGTGCGCTGTTACTGTTGCTCATGATAAGCCATATATTTTCGGGATTGCGGTTAATCAAATCTAATAGCTGGGATTCCTTGTAAAGCAAGGGCACATTCGTCCATATCTCCCTGGTTCCACGACATGCACTGAGTACAGTAAACTCTCCAAACTTGTAGTCAGTATAGTAATAATCCGGTTTATCGATCATGTAAGCATCAACCACAGGAACCAGTTGCACGACCTTGTCGTTTTCAGCCCGGTTTTCATTAATATATTCTGCAGGTGTCCTGTAATCCTCTCGCGGGTAATAATGCATCTTCATGTTCTTTGAATAGTTAACACGGAAGTTTGTTTCCTGTGAAGCGATACCTGACAGATGCTTTATTCCATATTCGTTTGAGTTAAATGCAAGAAGTAGTACTAGCAGCAGGAAGGTACTGTAAATAACCTGTTTTTTGCCCGAAGTATAACTGGTCAAGTAATACAGGGAGTTACAGAATATGATGATTATCAACGGGTAAAAATAAAACAGATACCTGGTGAGGCTGAATTTTGTCTTTATTAGACTAACCTCGACTACCTGGATCAGCAGGACCGCCAATAGCAGGGATATATATGTATTCAGCCTTTCCTTTTTAACTTTGGTAATCAGGATATACAAGGCGGTAGCCAGCATGAATCCAGCGATCATGACCGGCATGGTCTCGTAAAGCAGCCAAATAACCTTGTTCAGGTAGTCCGGGTATTTTATCAGTGCAACCAGCGTATCATGCAGCCTTGCAGTAGTGATCATGCTCCCGTCATGCACCCATGAATAGCCAAATGTTCCGTAAAATACAAAGAACAGGAATAATAACGAGAGCAGGAATATATATTTAGATGAATCTGTTCCTGTATGTGTGTTGGAATACTCTTTTCCGTCACGCAGAAACAAGTGCACAGCAACAACTGTGAATACAAGAAAGAACAGGTTTAAGGCAGACAGGACTATCGTGATAATCAATACAAGCTTTATCATGATATCTGTATGGCTTATATTGATTGACTTGATACCATAAACCATACTCATGACAAACAGGACAAGAAATGGTACTAGCCATGATGTGTTATCAACAAGCTGACCAAGAAAAACAACAGGAAGAACCACGGGAGTGTTATTGCCTGATCCCGATTCTACATGAGATTGATAATCCGGTGGCAGATAAGCCCCGGCACCCATATGACGAAAATCTGTTTTTATAAACAAATATGCAAGAAACAATATTATCGTAAAAGAGAAAATATATTTAATAGCATTGATATTCCTGTATCTGTACAAGGGGATCAAAAGCAACAGTACGGCAAAGATTGCACCTTCATACATAAAGATGGATATAACAGCAAGAAAGCACATCCATGCAATTGAATTACTTTTCCCATCAGCCCAGAATTTCAGAAGGAAGTAGACCTCCCATATAAACAAAAACTGGAATGGCGCATACATTCTCGCAAAGCGTGAAAATTCAATTTCCCATAATGACAGGCAGAAAAGAATTACTGAAACAGTAGCTACCATGTTGTTGCTGCACCTTTTTGATATCAGGTAAACAGCAGGTAGTGTCAGAACGTTCAGCGTAACCGGTATTATTCTCAGCGAGAATTCACGACCCAGGTCAAGAAACGATACCGCAGCTATTGCATACTGGAGTATCAGTCCCCTGGTATAAAAGCCGCCACACTCAAATTCGGGGAGGCCATGAGAAAGTAAATTCCGGACTGACTGATACATGTAGTATTCATCAATCGCCATCGTCCATTTACCCAGGCCAAATAAACGGATTGATATACCGGTGGCGATGAGCAGGAATGCGATGGTATATAGCCCACAGGAAACTGCTTTCTTGCTAGTCATTACGGGTCCGTACAGCCTGGGTTGCGTTGTTGCGTTAATGGAAAATTATTTGTATGAATATTTTAACTTGCGCAACGATTCGGGCATCGACGACATAGTCAGTGTTTTGAGTGATTTCAGGGAAAACCGTTGTCGCAGTGACTGTATCGCATATTTTCGGGAAGCTTCAGGATCGTTTTCCAGAAGTAACCCGTAAGCAAGGTCAAATAACCTCGCGGCGTAGCGGGTAGTCAACAGCGAACGTTCTTCTTCGCTCATTATGTATTTACCCATGACATGCTCGATCACATTTACATCACACAGTGCAGTACGATTTGAATTACCACTTACGTTCCCCGTGTGCGACAGCTTGTTTAGCAATGGCTTGTTCAGATATGCGATAGCTGAAGACCTGGCAGCCCTTAAACCAAACTCCCAATCCATCGAAACCGGTTGGTTAAAACTGCTTGTATAGCCTCCGATTGATTCATAGAGTGAACGACGATAGACGGTGCAGGGAGGAAACAGTACCTGGCCGCTAATCAGGTATCTAAAAAATACACCTTTCTCAAAGAGAAAGGTGTTTTCATTAAAACGGGTGGCGGCGCCCAGATCAACCCATGGGGTGTTATCGGATTTAAGGGAGAAGCTACCGTTATCGGGATTTACCTGTTTGAAATCCGAATACACGAGGCCTGCGCGGGGCAGATCATTCAGGATAGCAATCATGGTTTCTAGGTATTCGGGGTCCCACTCGTCATCCACATCGAACTGTGCGATATACGCACCCCGGGTATTTCGGCAGGCAATATCGCGCGATCCCTCGGCTCCTGTCCGCGTTCCGGATTTGATAACTTTCCCGTTAATATGGTATCTAGAAATTAATTTATTGGCCAGAATATTGGTATCGTCAGTAGATTCATCATCGACAATACAGAGTTCAATGTTCTGATAGCGTTGTCTGTTGATATTTGAAAATGCATTTTCCAGAAAACGAGAGCCGTTGAATACCGGCATGCATACAGAAATTAATTCAGACATCAAGTAATTGTATACAAATAAGGGTGTCTTGTCTCAGCAGTGAGATTGGACAAGATGATGGACCGAGCCTATATCCACAGTCATGAGGCAGGGGACAACCATTACGGTCAGATGATATCTGGATTAATGGCGCTGGGCACCCTTGATGTGCTTGACTGACAAGCCCGCGGATTGGCTGGCAGGCTATTTGACTATGTTAATAATGTATTTCAAAAATTATATTAGGTGATCCATCTATGATTCTGGATGTGTAACCGAACTCCTCCAGAAATTTACCGACTTCCCTCGAATTGTCTTCAACAATAAGTACGGGCTTGTCGCGCTCCAGAATGGATATCATTCCTTTTAAAACTGACAGCTCATTGCCTTCAACATCTATCTTTGCAAGTTTCAACGGGTGCGGGAGATTGAGAGAATCAATTGTAAGATTTAGAACCTTCAGGTTATTTGATGTGTCATATGTTGCATGTGCACGATAAAAGTTATCTAATCCTGTATCAAATTTAGGTATCTCCATACCGGTTATTTCATTCTTTTCGGATGCGCATATATTTAATAGGGTGACATTTCTTGACGGAAGTGAATATATATTATTGGCCAGCAGTTCAAATGAGTCTATAACGGGTTCGATAGAAATAACCCGACCAGTATCGCCTGTAATTTCGGAGAGCCTGCAGGTGTAGTGCCCAATATTGGCTCCAATATCCAGAACCCAGTCACCCTTGCCAACCCAGCTGTCGAGCAGGTGAAATTCGGGCTCGTCTGATATGAACTTATTATGTTTAACTGATGCTTGAAATAGATGCGCTTCATTGATTGTTGCAGCGATTGTGGCGTTCTGCTCAGGATCCTTTTTATGGCATTATTCATGTGTAATTAACCGCCTATTTTCGGGTAACACGATTATGAATTTATTGCATTGTAATAACTAATAAGGTTTATAGAGATATTTTATAATTATTACTGATTATGTGGTAGTTAGAATTTTATTGAATTTAAGGTAGTTGAGCGGCATATGTAGACATACATGGGTAGGCATATAGTAAGACCTGTAATGGTCTCTTTGTGATACTCTTCACAGAACAGTATATGGTTCCGTTTATAGTTTTACTAAGCAGGCCACTTATGGATAATATATGGCCTACTGAATTTGTTGTTTTCCAGCCTGTTCATACCGGATGTGGGCTGGTATCAGATTTTGATCAAAGAAATGAGAGTTTTACGAGGGAATACCATTCATGAATACTTTTCCTAGTGTGGCCCGGATACTGGTCGGTGCGACAATATACCTTATATCTCTTTCAGCGAATTCATGGACTATAAATGGGTCATATGATTCGCAGCAAGTCGGTGATCGTTGTAAAAACTGGTCGTCAACTGGATCCGTAGTAACTGACATAAAGAGCTACAGTGGCGATAAATCATGCCTCCAGCATATAGATGAAGGAAAAACCGGTTTCGGCCAATGGGGTGGAATTATCAATCATCCATCAGCCCTTAAGAAGGGCGATGAAATATGGGTAAGGATCCGTACGTTTATGCCAAGTGGTTTCAATTATGATTCAACGTCTGGTGGCAGCAGACTGAAATTCCTGAGGGTACACGTAAGGGATGCATCCAGTGATAATCTTGGCTATAACGACTGGTATATAAATCCCAAGGGTGGTGGTACACCATTCCGCTTTATTTATGAGGAAGAACAGGTCTGGTCGAACGTTGGTACGAGTGATGATGCTATAAAACTTGGCCAGTGGGAGACATATGAATACTATATAAAGTTCGATAACGTCTCGGTTGATAATGGCAGACAGGCCAGGGTCAGATTCTGGAAGAATGGTGAGTTGCTAAATGATATAACAGACAGAATGACGCTTAAAAACTCATCGGCGTATTCTGACAGGACACATGTATTTACTTACTGGAATGGTGGATCACCAGCGACACAGGATATGTATGTAGATGACCTTGTAATTACTTCTGATACACCTGGCAAAAGAGATGCAAATGGTAACCCGTATATCGGCGTTGGCAGCAGAATAGCGGATCCGAATCCACCAAGCTGGCCATGAATAATATTAGTTGTACTTCTGATGTACTAACATACGATAGCTGGTTACCAATTCCGGTTATGGCTGGAG
>Ga0114931_10004699_pt1 | contig 17006 bp, 17 predicted proteins | sample 2SBtaG_FD_89579 | JGI IMG/M metagenome (GOLD analysis project Ga0114931, IMG submission 89579) | Deep subsurface microbial communities from Kolumbo volcano to uncover new lineages of life (NeLLi) - 2SBTROV14_V59a metaG | ecosystem: Environmental > Aquatic > Marine > Volcanic | place: Kolumbo...
AACGTCAATGTTCCGGTGAACGGGTGGCTGACTGCCTGGCTTTACGACAAGTTTGAAATGGAAAACAAGAGTGTGTTGAGCATCACCGGGGACGCCTCCATCAACGTCAAGAAAGAGGCGAAGCTCAAGAACGACGCGGCGATTCAACTGCTGGACGGAACGCTGACACTCTGGACCGACGACATGTTCAAGATGGAAAACAAGGCGGCGATCAATCAAACCAAGGGCCGTCCGTCGGAGGTGCTTGTTCTTGCCGGCAAGAGCAGCGGCGAGAGCGCCGAGTTGAAAAACAGCGCCCTGCTCGTCGGCGCGCTGGCCACCAACGGCAAGGTTGAGCTGGAAAACACGGCCGGCGTCATCGGCTCGGTACTGGGCGGTTCCATGAAGATGAAAAATTCCGCCACCGTCGATTTTCGCACGGGTGCGGGAAGCGATACTAAAGGTTTTAGTTGCGAGGTCTTGGTCAATGCCGACCCCGGCGACGTCGATCCCGGCGACATCGACCCCGATGGGTTCACTTTCGGTTCCATTGGCTCGTCGGGCTGCTCCGTCAGCATCCCGTGCGTCAGCACCAGCATCGACCGTTTGAAAATCATTTACCACCGGGAGTTTCTCGGCACGTTCGCGTCGTGCGATCCCAGCTTGCCGGCGGGCGACCCCAAGGGCTGTGACAGTGTGCGCAACAACCCGGAAGGCAACGGCACGATCAGTATTCCGGATGTTTTTCTGAGCCAGGGAGTCGCCGGCACGAACATGAAAGTGGCGGCGCTGGGCGCCGGCCCCACGGCTTGCACCATCAACATCGGCGAGGCCCCGTGGGACAACGCGGATTGCGGCTACCGGGTGGCCGTCGCGCGGACGGGCACGATGCTGAGAATCGACACCAAACCACGCAACGGCGCCCTGAATTGCCTGATGAAATTCGACGTGCTGGCGCCCGCCGCGTTTCACATCGAAGAGGAAACCGATGAAAGCGAAACCGAGGAGGCCGTCATCAACGAGAACAGCCTGGTGGACGATGTCCTGGCCGGTTTTGTGGGCAACCGGGGACATGCGGTGTTGCTCGGCATGAAGGGCAATGTGAAAGTCAGGACCACTTCCGGCAATGTTTTCGCCGACCTGACTTCGAACAATGTCCGCATGAAATCCCTGACCGGCGACTTGTGGGCGCGGGGGCTGACGCAGAAAGGCTATTTCCGCAGCTGGGGCGGCGGCAACCTGAGAATCGACTACTGCCAAGTGCCCGGAGATGGAAACGGCAAAGAAAACCTCACTGTGTTTGCGCGGCGCGGGGTCGTTTCAACGACCGCCGGGGATACCGACATCAGCTTCCCCACGGTGTCCGTGGACTCGGTGTTCGAATCGTTGATCGCCGTGGAGGACCCGGGCAACCAGTTTAAGAATCTGCTGGGCAACTGCCCCATGTGCCTTTTCAAGGTGCAGGGCAAGGCCGAGGGTGGTGTGTTTATCGGCGGCAAAACGCCTCAGGCCTGCAAGTTTTAACTTTCCACCGGCGGCTTCTTGCCCGCCGGGTTACAGGCGGCGCGAAAAACCTCACCCCCTCATCTCACATGCGGTCGAGTAAAGACCGTCGTCCTCACGCCATTTCGCAGAGGTTGACGCGGGCGCCGTTTTTCGGTGTCTGCCGGGGGTTTTTCTTTTGGGTGCCGTTGTCCCGGCGGGGCTGGGGATAGCGGAAAATTTTGCCTTCGAAATTTTTGACGACGACCTCGTGGTCATGGTATTCGACGATGGAATCGGGCAACAGGCGCACTTTGCCGCCGCCGCCCGGCGTGTCGATCACAAAATTCGGCACGGCCATGCCGGAGGTGTGCCCCTGTAAATCCCGCATGATGTCCAGGCCCTTCTGCACCATGGTGCGGAAATGGTCGGTGCCCACGGTGGTGTCGGCCTGGAACAGGTAATACGGTTTGACTCGCAGTTTGAGCAGTTTCTGGAACAGTGTTTTCAGAATTTGCGAGTCGTCGTTAACGCCTTTCAGCAGGACGGTCTGGCTGCCCAGGGGGATGCCGGTATCGGCCAGGCGGTTGCAGGCCTTCTCCACTTCCGGGGTGATTTCGTCCGGGTGGTTGAAGTGCATGTTGAAGTACAGGGGATGATATTTTTTAAGGATGGCGCACAGGTTTTCGGTGATGCGCTGGGGCAGGGTGCCGGGCACCCGGGTGCCGATGCGTATGACTTCCAGATGCGGAATGGCGCGCAACGCGCCGAGGATGCGGTCCAACTCCCGGTCCGGCACCAGCAGCGGGTCGCCGCCGGACATGACGACGTCGCGCACTTCGGGATGGTTGCGGATGTAGTCGATGCCCTGCCGCAGGGTGTCGCGGGTGACGATGCCGGGAAAACCGATCTTGCGCTTGCGCGTGCAGAACCGGCAGACAATGGGGCACTGGTTGTTGATCATCAACAACACCCGGTCGGGATAGCGATGCACCAGCTCCGGCACGGGCATAGCGCCTTCCTCATTCAGAGGGTCGGCTTGCAGCTCTTCTTCCGGATCGAGGAACTCATCCAGTTCCTCCGGCGTCGGCACCACTTGCTTCCACAGGGGGTCGTTCTGGCTTTTGATCTGTGAGAGAAAATAGGAATTGATCCTGACGGGAAAGACCTCCGAAACTTTTTGCAGTTTTTCCCGGTATTGCGCGGAATTGGGGAGAAAAGGTAAATCTTCGACTTTCACAGCGCTTTGACTCAAGAGTTTTTGCCAGAGTTCCATTGTCACCTTTCCAAGAAGTGGGTTAGCGGAAAAACCGTACGCGCCGGGTGCCGAAGAACCGATCTGGAACTCATGGGCAAATCGGTTTTTCGGCAGCCGGTCAATGGTTGTTTTGGTAGTTTTGTTTCAAGTGGTCGATGATTTCGTATTCGTCATCGAACACCTTTTCGCCATCCACAAGAACGGGCACGGTGTATTGGCCGGAAACCTTGTAGACCTCGGTCCGCAGTTTGTGAGGCCACGGGACGTCGATGGTTTCATAGGTCAAGTCGAGTTGGTCCAAAACTTCCCTGACCATGGCACAATAACCACAGCCGTTGATGTTGTAAAGTTTTAAAGCGTTCATGGTTCATTTTCCGTCATGGGCCGGTGGCGCAGGGGACCATGACGGCGTCGGCCATCCCATGGATTTTCTTTTTATCCTTGGGGCACAGGGTCGCCAGGATGCCCCCCAGCCGGGCGTCGTCTTCGCCCGTCACGAAATAATAGGGCGTCAGGCGGACGCGGCATTCCATTTCCTTCAGCGCCTGCGTCCCGGGACACCAGTACGACGTGTTCACGCGCTTCCCTTTGCGGAAGGTCTGCAAAACGGCGGGGGCGCGTTCAAAGTTCTCCAGGCGCTCCCGCAAAGTCTGCATCCACTCGTCCGCCGAGACATCGTGACCGACGGTCACTCCCCGGCCGCCCCACGACAAGGGGGAAAAGCCGGAAATTTTTATGACCAGTTCCCGTTCCTTCTGGGTCAGGGAATTCAGTTCCCGCCAATCCCGGACGGGGGCGCCGCGAATGTTTAATCCGGGGATCACCGCATGGGGGGGCAAGTCGCGATTATCCAAAATCCAAGTGCTAGGAATTAGATGAGTCAGGACGCCAAAAGTTTCACGGCCCAGGGATTTTTCCCAAATCGCCGCTAGGCAAGGGTGGTGAAACAAGGCGAAAACCAGCTTTTCTTCGAGAAACGGCTTGTAGGGCGGGGTGACGGTGACGGTGCCTTTTTTGTTGCCGTAAAGTAAAAGCTCGGATTTGGGAATGTTTTTCAGGTCGTACAATTCAAAAAACCGGTACACGGCATCGATTTTTACGTCGCTGCCCCCGACGGGGAGAAACAGGCCGTCTTCCCTGAAAACGAGGTCTTGCGGACGCGCCACGAAAACCGGCAGGCCCCGGTTGTGCAACAGGGCGCTCAGGGATTTCATTTCATCAAGGTAATCCTCGGATTCCCGGGAGACGACGATGGCCAGAGAGCATCCGGGTTTGCCGGCCGCCAACTCGACCATGCGGTAAAACTGTCCGGGAATGCCGCCGCCACCGGCGCCGACGATGTTTGCGTGGGTTTCGCCATAGCAGGACATCAAGTGGGCGAGAAGCCCAAAGCCGCCGGGCACGGAGTCCAGTTCGGTGATCGCAAACCCGTCCTCGGTGGCGATGGCGTCGGGTCGCAGGATGCCGGGAAGCCGGCGCCGGAAGCGGTTCATTCTGCCGTAATCCAGCAACTCCCGCGGTTTGCCCAGGTCCAGGTATTCGGCGAACCAGGCCGGCAGTTTGCCTTTCAGGCTGTCAAAGTAAAACTGGTTGAGGGTGCGGTAAAACTTGAGGAGATGGCCGCCCAGCGTGGAAAAAAACTCGACTTCGCCGGGGGACAGAAAATAGGGCGCGGGCGCCACCCGCCATGTGCCTTGCTGATTTCCATTGGCTGAAAACAGGCCGCACCGGACTAACGAGGCTTGAACGTCAAGGCAAATTTCTTCCGGTTGCGGTTTCATTTCTAAAAAGGGTAAGAAAAAACGCGGGAATTGTCAATCGAACCCCTGCCGGCAAACAGCCCCGCCGCATGAATAAAAACTCCGCCAACACCAACAAATCTACACCCTTTTGCAAGAGGAGCCTATCTAAATAACAACCCCGGAAAATACCGGTATTTTGATGCCGGGAAAGGGCCAAGAAACCGTCTTGCGACTTTTCCCTCATGCAGGCGCCGACTCGATCATGACAATGGCCAGACCAAACATAAACCGTTTTTGGTTTTCACTGGCATCGGTTTTATTCGTTTTACCCGCGTACGGCGAAAGCCCGATGGGACGGGATATTGCGCCGCCGGATGTTTTTGCCCATGTCGCGCTGGTGCGTGGCGAAATCGAACTCATCCGGCGCGAAATGGGCAAGCCGGAAATACGGCGGCTGGAAATCGTGGTCAAACACGCCGCGCCGCGGGAAGTGTTCTTCCAGGCCCTGACGCTTTACCGAAAAGCCGATCAACTGTGCCTGGAATTGACGGGACAACAGGCGACCGTACCGACCATTCCCACGGAGCCAATCCGCCCCCACCATGTTTACGCGGTTGTGAATGCCGCCCTGGAGCGTCTGCAAATCATAAAAAAGAAGCTGCGGATCGGCGAAACCAGCGTCAAGCCGGAACGCCGCGGCGACAAGACGTCGACGGACGTGTTTCGCTCTATCGTGCAGGCCAACCGCCAGCTCAATCTCCTGCTGGTGCGCAAATTCTCGCCGAGCGACGTTTACGGCCAGATCACTCGAGCCATCGGTTACGCGTCGCTTATTTTGAGCCGGTTTGCCGAGGTGCCGGACGCCCTGCGGGTGCCGCCGGCGCCGCCTTTTGTGCGCCACAAGATTCCGCGTGACGTTTACCGCCGGCTGATCAAATGCTTTGCCATCATCCGCGAAATCGCGCACCGCTCGGGACTGGACATACTCAGCGAAGGGGAGTCGGAGGAAAACTTCATCGACGTGACGCCGGGGGATGTGTACAATCTGGCTTCCCTGATCGTCTCGGAACTGGCTTACCTCAACCGCTTGATCGGGCACAACCAGCCGTTTCGGTCGTATTATCCCGGCTTGAAATTTCCTTCCCATGTTTACCAGCGGGTGGGCATTCTGGAGCGCCAACTGAATGAGATTCTGGCGCAGGTCAAGCTCCACCCCCGGTGGCTGAAGAAAAACCGCTGACCGGCGGGCGTGGAGCGCGGAACATAGTAAAACGGGACCGGCGGTGTTTCTTTCCGGTCCCGTTTTCATAAGTAAGCGATTCCGCGCCTTGCCGCCGGGGCTACCGCGGGCAATTCAGTATGATGTCTTCCACGCCGGGATTCATGTTAATCACCGTGGGGATGTCGTTGGCATCAACGCTTTTCCCCCGCGCCTTTGCGGAAGGAATGATCTCTTTCAGGCTGTATAATTTTTTCTCGTTGGTATTGAGCCACTCCGGCATAAACTCCCGATCCCCCAGAAGCACCATAAGCTCCGTGGCTTCATCGCTTCTGTTCTCGATCATGAAATCGTTCTGCGTAACGCAGGTCTGCCAAGATGTCCCGGCGCCCAGAAGCAATATCTCCTCGTCCACATAATCGACGGCGAACGGTTTTTCCGCGGCGGATTGCCCGAGGGTGAACCCGATAACCGCCAGAATCGCCAACATTATGAAAAGAGGTTTTCCAGTCATCGTCCTCTCGCTCCTCTGATGGAGTGAATGATATGGGAACCCTGACAAGTTCAACCCGCGGCTCCTCGTAAGAGGAGCCGCGGATCATGATTCCCGCATGGGGATCACTTCGCGCAATGCAACCGGATTTCCTTGTCACTCTGGTTGATGATGGTGGCAACGTCATCGATCGCAACCTGTTCTCCCCTTAATTTTGCAAGGGAGAGCGTTCCCTTGCGGTTGTAATGTTGTTTCGCTTGCGGATGGATCCATTCCTCGGTGAACGCCTTGTCTCCGAGGACCACCTTGAGTTCGGCCTTGTCGTTGCCGGGGTTTTCGATCATGAAGTTGTCGGGGCAGCTACTGGCCATCCCCGGTTGCAAAACCGAAATCTCGGCGTCGAATCCCGCGGAAGCCGTGTCCGCCGAGGATTGCCCGAAGGTAAAACCAATAACCGCTAAAATCGCCAACAGGATGAAAACCGGTTTTTTGTTCATCATGGCACGTACTCCTTCGATGGGGTGAATGATAGGAAACGCCCAGTCATTACCGTCCGGTCAAGAGGAGACTGAAGGTTGCTCGCGGATTCGCGGACAGGGACCTGCCCGGAACGATTGGGATCAACGTTTGTTTCAGGAATGAATCGCCGACCTAATGCCGCCGTTTCCTGGCAACATTGGAGAAGAGGGTAAAACTCCAAACAGGAAAAACGCCAGTAGATCGAAAATCTATTCGCTGGAAGCGACTGCCGCCCGGTTGCGTCAGTCTCGGAGGAAAAACTGGCGGGCGGCAAATCTGCATCTATCCGAGCAGGTTTTCTCCTTTCTTTTGCCGGATTGAAAAATCCAACCGGAATCCGCTTTCACTGAACCGGAAAATAATGACCGGTAATGTGTGTAAGATGATTCCCGGAAACCCCGGGTTCGGAAATAGTTTCAGAATGCGCAAAAAATTGCCGTCGGGCTTGCGGCCGGCAGGCGTCTGCCGGAGGCCATCGATATCTCCGCGATTTGAATGCGTCAAGACCTGGGCCGGTTTTTGCGGGTTGTGCCGGTCGGCGGACTGCACGGATCGATTAATCTCTTTGTTTTCGTCAGGTTAATAAATGCTGCATTTTGCCGCGGCAACGGGTGGGCCGAATATTGAAAATACGCTTTTGTTTATGTCTGCAGTTCGCTTAAAATTTATATGAACGGCTTGTGCATCCGCTGACCCAACTTGAGGTTTGACGACAAAGGCATGATCAGATTTTTCTTAGTCCTGATTTTAATTTTTTCGCCGGCTCCCGTGCCGGCAACAACGCTGGACAAGTCGTCGCAAGTAATTTTTCAAGCCATGGAAGAGGAGATGGGACGCTCTCTCCGGGAATTGAGGATCGATGTTTTCGATACGCCTTATTTCGTCCGCTACCAGATACGGCACCATGACCGTATCGAAATCGTCGGCAGTTTTGGCTCGCTGATTCAATCGGCCGCGGATAAAAAACGCACCTTGTTCGTGGACGTGCGGGTGGGCAATCCCAAGTTCGACAGCTCCGTGGCCGGCAGCCACCGCAACCGGGTCAAACAAATTATCCCCCTGGACGACGACCTGGACGGCCTGCAACGCGCCATCTGGCAGGAGACGGATTTGCGCTACAAACAGGCCGTGATGAATTTTCTGCGAAAGAAGGGTCGGCTGATCAGCGGGGTGGAAAATCATGATCTGCCCGATTTTTCAATGGGGCAGTTTCCGGTGGTTCACTTCGACCCGATGGCGGAGTTGAATGTCGACCGCGCCGAGTGGGAAAACCTGGTGCGCCGGGTTTCGGCCCGCTTCAAGCAAGCTCCGGAAATCGAAAAATCCTTGGTCACCGTGTTCGCGGACCGCTATATCCGCTACTACCTGGATTCGGAAGGCAACAAAATTCGCGGCGTCGAGTTGAACTACGGGGTGTTCCTGGAAGCCTGGACGAAAACGGACTCCGGACAGCGTATTCAGGATCAGGATACGCTGTATTTCGTCAACCGGGAAAATTTCCCTTCCGCGCAGGAGTTGGTTGCGCGAGCCGGCAAGTTGATCACGGGAATCACGGCTCTGCGCCAGGCTCCGCAAATGGAGCCTTATGCCGGGCCGGCTATTTTCAATCCCGAGGCGACGGCGATTCTGTTTCACGAGTCCATCGGCCACCGCCTGGAAGGCGACCGGCTGCGCACGGCGAATGACGGCAAAACCTTCGTCAAACGGGTCGGGCAACCTATTCTGCCGCCTTTTATTTCGCTGATCGACGATCCCACAATCGACAGTTTCAAGGGCGCGGACCTTTTGGGGCATTATCTGTTCGACGATGAGGGCCAGCACAGCGAAAAGGTGGTGCTGATCGACCATGGCGTGCTCAAGCATTTTCTGCTGTCCCGCAACCCGGCGCCCGGATTCGACAAAACCAACGGCCACGGGCGCAGCGACGGGTTGCGGTTTCCCGTGGCGCGCATGGGCAACACCATCGTCCAGTCGCAGAACCGGGTCGCGGTCAAGGAATTGAAGCAACACTTGATCGATGAGATCAAAAAGCAAAACAAGCCTTACGGCATCATGATCAGGAAAATGATCGGCGGCGAAACGGAAACCGGTTCGCAGGATTTCCAGGTGTTCAAGGGCAAACCGCTGTACCTGTACAAGGTGTACCCGGACGGCCGGGAGGAGTTGGTGCGCGGCGTGGAGTTTGTCGGTACGCCGATTGCGATGATCAACAAGGTGATTCTTGCGGGAGACGACGAGCAGGCGTTCAATGCGTTTTGCGGCGCGGAGTCCGGTTTCATTCCGGTCACCACCATTGCGCCGAGCGTTCTTCTTTCCGAGGTGGAGTTGCAGACGGCGCGCGGGCCGCGCCTGCGGCGCCCGATTTTGCCGCCGCCCACGGTCAAGGCCAGCCGAGCCGGAGAAAAGATCGGCCCGCCACCCTAACCCGGCCTTGCTGGCCCGGCACGGGTTGGGATGGCGGATCGTTCTTTTTTGCGATTCGACGGACGGCTTACTTACACTCCACCTTGAGGGGGGTGACGCCGCCGGTCGTGTTGACGATGCGCGCTTCGTCAATGGCCGTCATTCCATCTGTCATGCTGGACTCGTAACCGGATTCCAGGCTGTAGCGCAGGGTCTTTCCCGGGCCGACCTGATGGAACGCGTAGTTGTCGCCATTGCCCAGAATGACGCCGACTTCCGCCGTTTCCCGGCTTTCATTGCGCACGCTAAAATCGCGGTTGCACAGGGTGGAATCGCCGGGTTGCAACACCACCCGGTCATTTTCCATTTTCTGGATGAACCATCCGGAAACGACGGGTTTGTCGATTCCTCCTCCCATATCAGCCGCGGATGGGCCGGCAAACACCAGGGACACGGTTAAAGCCAGAAACAAAATGAAACCTGTTTTACGACTCATGGCATTCTCCTTAAGAAAGTTTTACATATAGTTCCAGTATGTTCCCGGCGGGCGGAAACCACCAGCCCAGGTGTTGGAAATTTCACCGGCCCGCGCATAAAAGGCTTGAACTTTTGCCGCCTATCCCGGATGATTTTGCATCCCCTGTGTTACCGGGGGTTTGTCCGAGTCATGCCTGGCCGCGGGTTTTGCGGCACGGCGCGGCGGCTACAGGGTTCGCTACATCGAGGGATTGAATTTTATGGCTGACCGGCAGGAACTAAAAAATCCTATTTCACTTTTTCCGCTGCCGTCGTCGGTGTTTTATCCGGGCACCCTGCTGCCGCTGCATATTTTCGAGCCGCGCTACCGGCAGATGGTGCGGGACGCGCTGGCAACGCGGCGCCTCATCGGCATGGTTTTGCTGCAACCCGGCTGGGAGGAGGATTATTACGGCAGGCCGGAGGTGGCCGCGGTCGGCTGCGCCGGCAGCATCGACAAGGCGCATCCCCTGCCCGGCGGCAAGTTCAATATCGTCCTGCGCGGCGTCAGCCGCTTCCGGATTACCCGGGAAACCGGCGGCCAGCCTTTCCGTCTGGCGCAAGTGGAATTTCTCGAGGAAATCCACGACGCGGCGGCGCCCGGCTTCCCGAGCGACGCTCTCGCAGCCCGGCTGCTTGCCGATTATCAAAACTACATCGGCCTCCTGCCGCCGGAGCATCCGGAGAAACGGCAAGCGGATTTGACTTCCTGCCGGCGCCTCAGCCATTTTGTCGACCGCATCGCCTACCGGCTCGATCTGGATTTGCCGCACAAGCAGGCTTTTCTCGAGGAGACGGATGTCCGCAAACGGGCCGAAACCCTGATTTCGATGCTGGCGCTGCAAATCCGCATTGCCGGTATTTCGAAATCGCAAAACGCCGGCGGCAGCGATGCGCGGCTGAACTGACCGCTTCTTGCCATGGGTATGGCGGGTATTTTGCCTTTCTCCCTCAATAAAAATCACGCCATTTTATTTCTGGTCGGCTGTTGCCTGAGCATCGCGCAATTTGTGATGATCAGGGATTTTGTCGCTATTTTATATGGTGAGGAAGTCGTCATCGCCCTGGTCACCGGAGCCTTTTTTTTCGGTTTATCGCTTGGCTATCTGTTCTCGACGCGCATTCCACGGCAGGCCTGGGCCGCACTGTTTGTGTTTTCCGTTTTTCTGCACCTGACGTTTCCTTATTCCTATCGCTACTTGGCGGCCGGGATCAGCGCATCGGACATCGGCGGCGCCTGGTTCATGGTGCTGCTTTTCACCTTTGCCCTGTTTTTCAATTCGGCCTTCACCACATTTTTGCCGCGTTGATCGACCTGCCGGATGCCGGTTCCTCCGCCGTCCAACGGTTACGGGCCTGCTATTCGGTTGAACTGCTGGGTTTCGCCGCGGGCTTTGCGGCCGTGGCCTGGAGCTGGAACCGGCCCCTGTCCCACCTTTTGCCTGTTTACTGGGTTTTGCTGGGCGCGATTCTCTGTCTTGTGCTGAAGCAAAAAGCGCCGAAGATTCTCTTTTTCGTCCTGCTCCTGGTTGCGTCCGGGTTTCTCGACAAAGCGGATAAAGACAGCACCGCCCTGTTGTATGAGCAAAAACACGGCAAGCGCAATGCCCGTGTCCTGCTCTCCATCAACTCCGCCTATCAGAAAGTCGAGGTCATTGAGGATTCCAATAATGAGCGCTACTTGTACCTCGACGGACTGCAAAACCTCAACGCCACCGATCTGGCGGCTCTGAATTATTATATCGCCGCCGTGCCGGCACATTTGATCCATCCGCAAAAAACCCTGATCATCGGCAACGGCACGCTTTCCTCCGTAGCGAAAGTTTACCCGCTGTCCGGGGCGGTGGTTTCGGTGGAACTGGACTCCGGCGTTCTGGCGGCGGGCAGACGGTTTTTTACCGCGCCCGGCACGCTGGCGGATTTGGCCCGGTGGCGGCTGGTGGTCGATGACGGCAAGCATTTCCTGATGACCACCGAAGAGCGTTTCGACTTGATCGTCATGGATATTCCCTCGCCTCTCGCCATGCAGGAGGCTATTTTGCACACGCTCGAGTTTTACCGGCTTGCCCGGCGGCGGCTGCGTCCGGGCGGCGTGCTGGCCGTGCAGTTGAGCGGGCCGCTGCAACAAAACAACCGCACGCCGGCGCGGGTCACGGCCGCGCTCCAGGCGGCGTTCCCGGAGGTCATGGCGGTTTACAGCGAAAAAGCCGGCCGCGGGTTCGCTTATGCGGCGGACGACCTTCCTTTTACGCCGCAGGATGTGCAACGCGAAACGGCGTCCTATGAAAGCACCCTGCAAATTATCCCCGCCGCCGCCGTGCCCGACTATCTGCAGAACGCCCGGCCGCTCGCCCTGGATAATCTCGACCTGGTGCTGCGGCGTGGCTGGGAGCGTTTTTCCGGGAGGTATTTCGACGATGATTAGCCTGCCGTTGTTCGCGTTCCTGACCGGCCTGTACTTTGCTTTTTTGCAGTTCGGCTACCTGATCCTGTTGCAGATCAATATTTCGTCGGCTTACCTGACCTACATGACCATTGTCCTGTCGTGGATGGCAGGCACGGTCGCCGGCCTGTGGATAAAAAAACCGGGCCCCGAACCGGGTGTGGTTTTGGGAGCCTTGAGTTATTACGGAGTTTACTGGCTGGTGACGCATCATCCCTTCGCCGGGTTTACGCTGTTCCTCAGCGCCCTGGGGGTCGGTGTTACGGGAATTTGGGCGGGCCGGTTTTTCGTGGTTTTTCTGCCACGGTTTGCGGGGCCGGACCGTTTGTTCTTGCACGAGAACAACGGATTTCTTGCGGGAATTTTTCTGTTCTTTCCGGGGTTTGCCCTGCTGGGACGCGGCTTTCTTCTCTGGACGCCTTTGCTGCTGGCCGCGGTTTTGATCCTGCACCATCGGCGGTTTATCGGGTTTCGCTCCGGGCCAAAGGCTTCTCCTTCTGCAAAATAAATTTAAAGCGCGCGATTTTCCAGCCCGTCAAGCCCGCCATGTAGAGGTTTGCCCATCCGGCGATAACGATGAAACCCGCCTGCACGGCGTCGCACAGGGAAAAAACCACCAGCGCCATATTGTTGGTGCACAGGCAGAGCGGGTCGGCAAGGGTCAAAAAGCGTTTGTCGGCGTACCAGGCCCGGCGCGCCCGCGGCGTGTCCGGCAGCCGGGCCAGGCGGCGGCTGTAACGGTCCAGCCCCGCCACCAGCCGGTCCTGCCAGCCGTAGGCGGCGAGGTGAAAGCGTTGCAGAAAATAGGCCAGGGGTGCCTTTTTATAAGCCGCCTTGTCTTCCCCGGTGAGGCTTTCATCGCCGCGGTTTTTTTCATAGGCCCCCGCCAGGGAAGCGCAACTGACGAGGTAGAACACGAAAAACGAGCACTGGATCAGGCCGCTCAACAGGGCGGCCAAACCGAGAAACCAGAGGGCCGCATCGCCCGTCTCCCGCACCAGCCGGAAGGTCAGGGCGGAATACACCAGAACCGTGACCGTGAAGTCGGTGGTCGAATCGAGGAACCGGCCGAGCCGCGAGGTTTCGCCGCGCAGCCGCGCCAGGTTGCCGTCTACGTTGTCCAGGTAAATTTTGGCGTAGAGGAAAAACGCCCCGGCCGCCAGGCCGCGGTAGCCCGCCGCCAAAAAGCATCCCGCCGACAATACACCGGCAACCAGGGAGAGCAGGGTGATCTGGTTGGCGGTGACGGGCCGGGTGGACAGCCAGCGCACCAGCCGCCGGTGGCCGGCCGGCCACAGCTCGTTGATGTCGAAGAAACGCAGCCCGGCGGGCAGCTTGTACATTTTTTCTTCATCGCAGGGCACGGGCATCGCCTCAGGCTCCTTCATCTGTTGCTGCTTCCCGGTCAGCCGCCGAGCAGGTTGCCGAGGACGATTTTCACCTTGCCGCCCTTGCCGACTTCGGTGTCGGTGCTGCCTTCAAGGTCGCCCGGCGAGGGCGCGGCGTTGCCGTCCTGGTCGATGCGCGCGGTGACGGTGACCTCACCGGCAAACACGTCGCCCGGCATCATGGTGTCGCTCTGGGTCAGGGTAAATTCGTAGGGAAACTCGACTCCCTTGAGCAACTTGACGACCAGCGGCGGACCTTGCCGGACCCCCCGGCCGCGCGCGAAAATGAACAGCACGGCGTTGTCCGGAATTTTCTCCCGCAGGCCCGGAGCCACGGAAATGACGCCGCGGACGATGCGTTCGCCCACCGCCGGTACAAAACCGGGCGCGCGCTCTTTTGCAGACGACGCCGACTTGCCGACGATCCGGTTCAGCACGATATTGACGTTTTGATCGCCGACGGCGGCGTACCGGCTGCCCTCGATATCGCCGGGAGACGAGGTGGCGTTGCCGTCCTGGTCGATGCGGACGATGACTTCCACCTTGCCTTCAACGGTGGCGTCGGGTAAAACGGCGTCGTTCTGGCCGATGGCAAATTTCAGGGGCAACGCGCCTTTTTCATGCAGTTGCACCGCCAGCGGCGGGCCTCCGGTTTGGCCGATCTTGCGCAGGATCACGAACAAGATGGAGTTCGGGGCGATGGATTTGACAACGCTTGTGTCCGCGGTGACCGTTCCGGAAACGGTTTTGCCCTGGGCCTTGGCCAGCAGCGCGGGGATCACTTTATCCACGGTGCGGGAGACGCCGGGGCCGGCGGCGGGCGTGCCGGGAATCAGATGGTTGAGGACGATGTCCTTGTCCGCCTCACCCACCTGGGCGCTTATTTTGCCCTCGATGTCCCCCGGCCCGGCCTGGGCCATGCCGTCCTGATCCAGCCGGGCGGTGATATTGACCTTGCCCGTAAAATTTATTCCCTCAAGCATGGTGTCCATTTGACCGATAGAATAAGAGTAGGGGAATTTGACGCCGCGCAAGCGTTTGACGGCCATCGGCGGACCGGATTCCACACCGGACGGACGCGCCAGGATGAATAATGTGGCATTTTTTGACATCTTATCCGCCAGCTCGGGAGCTATGCGGATGGTGCCGGTAACTTTTTTGGCTTGAATTTGCGGATCGTTTTGCATTTCCATGCGGCGTTTCAAGGAAGCGGGCATGGGATGCTCTTTTAATTCCTTGTCGCAGGCGACGGTCAGCGAAATCGCCGCCAGAAAGGATAATAAAATCAATATTTTCAAGTGGTTCATCATAGGTCTCCGTTGTTGTGGACTGGCCCGGTTTTATGAAAGGAAAAGAATCCCGAACTATGAATCCGGCATCTAAAAGGTATGAAAGCAAGTTTCTCTCTGTATTTCGGTTTTGGTATTTTAGCAAATCCGGGACGATTTATGGCCCGTTTCTTGCAAAATCTTTTTCGCGAGAGACTTTTGGCGCGGCAGAACGCGCCGCCATAAATTTTATAAAGGGTACAGACCCATGAACCTGGACGTTTTTTGGGGTTGGGTCTCCCGTTCGATTGGAGGCAGTCATGTTTTATCCGGTTAAAGTTTTGGACGATGCGGGAAAGGTAAAGAAAATTGTTACCAGCAAGGAACTCAGCCGGCGTTATTGGGAAACGTTTCACAAGGAAATGGCGGGTGAAGGTTCCTTCAAGTTGGGCAAAAACAAGAACCGCCGGCGCAAGAGCGAGAAACTGGATCCCAGAAATTTTTCGGTTTCCGCCAACTGACAGTATGCCGGAAAACCCTTTTTGCGTGTGATGGCAACGCATGACACGTTTTGAGGTTTTTTCAGTAAGCTGTTGTTGGTATCGAAAACGCGGCCATCCGGAGGCTCGGCAGCGCCCGGACGCCCGGCGGCATCCGGACGCCCGGCGGCATCCGGCCGGCCAACGGTTGTTCCACGAATATTTTGGGGCCAATGCTACCATTGTCTAATCCTCCACCAAGAGTTAGCCTGATAGTAGCAGCCCTGTTAAGTGAAGGGCAAAGCCCTGGTGGGTTTTGCCCTTCACGTTCTTTCTTTCCTTACAAGCCGCCGGTGACCTCCAGCACGGCGCCGTTAATGTAGGCGGACTCACGCGCCGCCAGGAACAATACGGCGCGGGCCACTTCCTCCGGCTTGCCGAAGCGCTTTGCGGGCACCATTCCCAGATAGGCGTCGCGCTGCTTCTCCGGCAGGTCGGCAATGAAATCCGTATCGATAAATCCCGGCGAAACACAGTTTGCGGTGATGCCGCGTTTGCCGATTTCCTTCGACAAGGACCGGGTCAGGGCCACTTGCCCGGCCTTGGAGGCGGCATAGTTTGCCTGGCCGGCGAAGCCAAACCGGCCAATGGGCGAAGTGATGGTGATGATTCGTCCATAGCGTTGCCGCATCAGGCTCTGCACCGCCAGCTTGCACATGAGAAAAGTCCCGGTCAGGTTGGTGTCGATGACGTCGCGCCAGTCGGCTTCGCGCATCATGCCGACGACGGCGTCGCGGCGGATGCCGGAACTGTTGACGAGCACCTCAAAATTTCCGTGCGTCTGCTCGACGTCGCGGTAAAACTGCTCCACTTCGCCGGCTTGCGCGACGTCGAACTGCCGCAGATGCAGCGGCTCTGCCTTCCGGGTTTGCCGAAACGCCTCGGCGGCGTCGCGGTTGGACTTGTACGTGGCAATGACCGACGCGCCGGCGTCGAGAAACGCCTCGGCAACGGCGCGGCCGATACCCCGCGTGCCGCCGGTGACGATTACGGTCTGGCCTTTAAAATCGACTGGCATGGAGAAAGAAACGCTTCGTTAATCCGCGCACGGTTGATAATGGAATCGAAAACCCACCCCTCCCAACCTCCCCTTGAAAAAAGGGGAGGGGTTGTCGGGCCTCCCCGTGAAAAAGGGGAGACGTTGTCGGGCTTCCCCTTGAAAAAAGAGAGACGTTGTCGGGCGTCCTGTGAAAATATCATTCTATGAGAAAAGGACACAATTGATTCTGCGCCTGCCGTAAGGACAAGTTTTTCCTCCCCTCCTTTTCAAGGAGGGGCCGGGGGTGGTTGGGGTTCAGGCAAATTCTCCAATATAATTTCCAGAACTCCTTCGATATTCCTGCAAATCTCTTCATTGTTGAAACGTAAAATTTTTATGCCGAGAGATTCGATTGTCCGTTGCCTTTCCTGATCATATCGTCTCGCGTCTTCATCGAAATGGGAATCTCCGTCGATCTCAATCCCCAGCCCGGTTTTGGGACAATAAAAGTCCAGGATAAATCGATCGACACCGTACTGCCGTCGAAATTTGTAACCGCCCAGTTGCTTCCCTTTTAATTTTGCCCACAACAAGCGTTCGCTTGCCGGCATGTTGTTGCGAAGGTTTTGTCTCAGCGTTTTTTTGTCTTTTCTGTTAAAAACTTTTTTCACAAGCAAACCCACCCCTCCCAACCTCCCCTTGAAAAAAGGGGAGGAGTTGTCGGGCTTCCCCTTGAAAAAAGAGAGGCAGTTATCGGGCTTCCGTGAAAAAGACAGCG
>Ga0114931_10004700_pt1 | contig 17006 bp, 17 predicted proteins | sample 2SBtaG_FD_89579 | JGI IMG/M metagenome (GOLD analysis project Ga0114931, IMG submission 89579) | Deep subsurface microbial communities from Kolumbo volcano to uncover new lineages of life (NeLLi) - 2SBTROV14_V59a metaG | ecosystem: Environmental > Aquatic > Marine > Volcanic | place: Kolumbo...
CATGGTTAGCGCAGTGTCCGCCATGCGGTTGGAAAAGCCCCATTCATTGTCGTACCAGCTCAGCACCCGCACCAGGGTGCCGCCGACCACCTGGGTCTGGGTCAGATCAAAGCTCGAACTGGCCGGACAATGGTTGAAGTCGACCGAGACCAGCAGGTCATCGACCGCATCGAGCACCCCGGCCAGGGGCCCGGCGGCAGCGGTCTTGATCGCCTCGTTGACCTCCTCGACGCTGGTGGGACGCGCGGCGTTGAAGGTGAGATCGACCATCGAGACATTGGGGGTCGGCACCCGCACCGCGGTGCCGTCGAGCTTGCCGGCCAGCTCGGGCAGCACCAGACCGACCGCGCGGGCCGCCCCGGTTGAGGTCGGGATCATCGAAAGCGCGGCGGCGCGGGCGCGGCGCGGGTCGGAATGCAGGGTGTCGAGCAGGCGCTGGTCGCCGGTATAGGCGTGCACCGTGGTCATGAAGCCCTGGGCGATGCCCACCGCGTCATTGAGCACCTTGGCCACCGGGGCCAGGCAGTTGGTGGTGCACGAGGCGTTGGAGACCACGGTGTGCTGCGCGGTCAGGATGTCGTGGTTGACGCCGTAGACGATGGTCGCGTCGACCTCCTTGGCGGGGGCCGAAATCAGCACTTTTTTCGCGCCCGCCTCGAGGTGTTTGGCGGCCGCCGTCCGGTTGGTGAACAGGCCGGTGCATTCCAGCGCCACATCGACCCCCAGCTCGCCCCACGGCAGAGCGGCCGGGTCGCGCTCGGCGGTCACCTTGATCGGCCCGGCGCCGACGTCGATGGTGTCGCCGTTCACCGTGACCTCGCCGGGAAACGGACCATGGACCGAGTCGCGCTTGAGCAACAGGGCGTTCATTTCCACCGCCCCCAGATCATTGATGCCCACGACCTGAATGTCGTCGCGCCCGGCTTCCGCGATACCGCGCAACACCAGCCGCCCAATTCTGCCAAAACCGTTGATTGCAACCCGTACCGTCATTGTCTTCCTCGTTTGTTCGGGGTTTTCATGGAACCTGGGGATTTTATAGCCTTTCCCGGGCGGCCTGCGCCACTTTTTCCGCGCTGATGCCAAAATGTTCGTAAAGCACGCCCGCCGGAGCCGAAGCGCCAAAGCCGGTCATGCCGACCACCGCGCCGTTCTCGCCCACATAGCGCTCCCAGCCATAGGCCATGGCGGCCTCGACCGCCACCCGCACTGTGCCCGGGCCGAGCAGTTGTTCGCGCCAGGCAGCGTCCTGGGCATCAAACAGATCGGCGCAGGGCATGGAGACCACCCGCGTCGCCACCCCCTCGCCTTCGAGAAGGTCCCGGGCGGCCAGCGCCAGCGCCACTTCCGAGCCAGTGGCGATCAGCGTCACCCGGGCGGCGCCATTCGCCGGAGCCAGTTCATAAGCGCCGCGGGCACACAGATTTTCGGCAACATGGTCGGTGCGCAGGGCGGGCAGGCCCTGGCGGCTCAGCGCCAACACCGAGGGAGTGTCCTTGCTGGCCAGCGCCAGCGCCCAACATTCGGCGGTCTCGACCGCATCGGCGGGGCGGAAAACATGGACATTGGGCATGGCGCGCAGGCTGGCCAGATGTTCCACCGGCTGGTGGGTCGGCCCGTCCTCGCCCAGGCCGATCGAATCATGGGTCATCACATAGATGACCGGCAACCTCATCAGCGCCGACAGCCGGATCGCCGGGCGGAAATAATCGGAAAACACCAGAAAAGTGCCCGAATAGGGCCGCAGACCGCCATGCAGGATCATGCCGTTCATGATCGCGCCCATGGCGTGCTCGCGCACCCCGTAGTGGAGGAAGCGGCCGGAAAAATCATCCGGCGTGATTACCGCCTGGTCGCTGCTGCGGGTATTGTTCGAGCCGGTCAGGTCGGCCGAGCCGCCGATGGTCTCGGGCATCACCGGGTTGATTGCCTCCAGCGCCATCTGCGAGGCCTTGCGGGTCGCCACCGTGGGGCGCTCATCGGCCAGGGCGCGCTTGTAGTCCTCGAAGGTGGCGGCGAAACCGGCCGGCAGCTCGCCGGCGATCAGGCGCTCGAACTCGGCCCGCCGGGCGGCCGGCAGGGCGGCCAGCCGCTTCTCCCAGGCGGCGCGTGCCGCGCCGCCGCGCGCACCTACCGCCCGCCAGGCGGCGAGCAGATCACCCGGCACCTCGAAGGGCGGCCAGGGCCAGCCCAGTTTTTCGCGCGCGCCGGCGATTTCCTCGGCTCCCAGCGGCGCCCCGTGGGTGGCCGCCGTTCCCTGCTTGGTCGGGGCACCAAAACCGATGATGGTGCGGCAGGCAATCAGCGACGGCTGGGGCGTCTGGCGCGCCGCGGCGATCGCCTCACTGATGGCGGCGGGATCATGGCCGTCGACCCGGCGGACATCCCACTGACTGGCGGCAAAACGGGCGAGCTGGTCGTCCGACAGGGTCAGATTGGTGTCGCCGTCGATCGAGATGTGATTGTCGTCGAACAATATGATCAGCTTGCCCAGTTTCAGGTGCCCGGCAAAGGAGATCGCCTCTTGGCTGATGCCCTCCATCAAACAGCCGTCGCCGGCCAACGCATAGGTGTAATGATCGACAATGTCATCGCCAAAGCGGGCGGCCATCATCCGTTCGGCCAGCGCCATGCCGACCGCATTGGCGATGCCCTGGCCAAGCGGGCCGGTGGTGGTCTCGATGCCCTTGAGCGCGCCATATTCGGGATGGCCGGCGCACGGGCTGGTCAACTGGCGGAAATTGCGGATGTCTTCAAGGGTGATGTCCTGATAGCCGGTCAGATAGAGGAGCGCATAGAGCAGCATCGAGCCATGGCCGGCCGACAGCACGAAACGGTCGCGGTCGGGCCAGTCGGGCGCACTGGCATCAAAGCTCAAAAAGTGGCTGAACAGCACGGTGGCGACATCGGCGGCGCCCATGGGCATGCCGGGATGGCCGGAATTGGCCGCCTGAACAGCGTCCATCGAAAGCGCGCGAATGGCATTGGCCATGGCGCGCAGGTCCTGGGAAGATTCGTTTGTCACGGTCTCTTGATGGTTTGCTGGGCGGTTCATCGGAAAAGCGATTCGCTAATTTGTTGTGAGCGGCCCGCCCGCCGGCAGCCGGCAAAGCCGGCGTCACAATGACCGCCCCGATCGGCGGCGTCAACCGCGAATCCGCCCGGTTTTGCGGCAATTGCCACCGGCCCCGCCGCAGTGCGCGCCAGACGCCGGTTGACGCCGCCACGCGGCCCCGCCTAAGCTTGTCCGGCAGATAAATCACAAGACGAATCGCAAGGCCCGGCCGGGGCCCGATCAGGGGGGCAAAAATGGACGATCTAGAGGTAGCCAAACAACGACTTGACGCGGCGCTGGCCCGTCTCGAAGCGGCGCTCGCCGCCCCTCGCCCCGGCGCTGGCAGCGGCGAGAACAACGGCGCCGAGCTTGAACTGCTGCGCCGCGAGCGCGACCGCCTGACCCAGGAAAACGAACAGTTGCGGCGCGAAAATGCCGCGCTCCGGCGCACCCACATGGTGGCCGCCGGGCGACTCGATGATGCAATCGACCGGCTGCGCGGCTTGGCGGCAAACGGGTAGGCGGCCATGGCTCAGGTGACAGTGACGGTAAACGGCCAGCATTTCCGGGTAGCCTGTGGCGAGGGCGAGGAAGAGCGCATCGGGAAACTGGCCGATTATATCAATTCCAAGATCCGTGATCTGGTGGCCTCGATGGGCCAGGTCGGCGAGGCCCGGCTGTTGCTGCTGGCGGCACTGATTCTCGCCGACGAGGTGTTCGATCTGCGCGCTGGCGGCACTGGCAATCAGGCTGACCGCCCGCCGCCGATCAGCGTCGATGACCTCCATCAGGCCAGCGCGAAAATCGAAAATATTGTCGCCCGCCTGCAAAGCGCCTAAGCTGGAGATGGTGAAGACTGCCCGGTGCGTGCAACGCCAGAATCCCTGGGGCCAATATATCTTCTCTCGGGAGCTGTCCCTGCCGAAGCCGTGGTTTCGGTATTATGGCGCCCACCTGCGTATGCAGGCCACAGAGGATTGGTGAGTGTTCACGGCCAGGGCGGCTTCACCACAGTGCAAATATGACCCCAGGCAAAACAACCCCACCAGACAACGCAAAAGCGCGCGCCCGCGCCGCCGCCACCGCGCGCCGCGCCCGGGCCCATGTCGCCGCCCAGACGGCGAGCGAGGCGGTCTGCGCCCGCTTCTGGCATCAGATCGGCGCCCCGGCCGGCGCGGTCATCGCCGGCTATTGGCCGATTCGCACCGAGCTCGACCCGCGCCCCCTGCTGGCCCAAGCCATCCGGCGCGGCCACCCCTGCGCCCTGCCGGTGGTGACCGCGCCCGATCGGCCGCTCATCTTCCGGCGCTGGCGGCCCGGCGATGTATTGGTTACCGGCCCGTTCGGGGTCGCCGCCCCGGGGCCCGGGGCCGAGGAAATAATTCCCGATATCGTGCTAACGCCGCTGCTCGCCTTCGATCGCGCCGGTCACCGGCTGGGTTATGGCGCCGGCTGTTACGATCGCACCCTGGCGCACCTGCGCCGCCGGCGGCGGGTGCTGGCGGTGGGGCTGGCCTATGCGGCGCAACAGGCTGACCGGATACCGGTGGATGACAACGACCAGCCGCTCGACTGGATCCTTACCGAGGCCGAGGGCCTTCAGGGATTACGAAACAAGGACAACAAGGCGTGAAATTACTGTTTCTGGGCGACATTATCGGCCGCGCCGGCCGCGACGCGGTGATCGACCGGCTACCCCGGCTGCGGGCCGATCTGGGGCTCGACTTCGTGGTCGTCAATGGCGAGAACGCGGCCGGCGGTTTCGGCATTACCGCCAAGATCTGCGACGCCCTGTTCGCCGCCGGCGCCGATGTGATCACCACCGGCAATCATGTGTGGGACCAGCGCGACATCCTGCGCCATATCGACAATGAGCTGCGCCTGCTGCGCCCGGCCAATTATCCCCCCGGCACGCCGGGCCGGGGCTCGGGAATTTTCGAGGCCGGCGGCGGGCGCAAGGTCTTCGTCATCAATCTGATTGGCCGTATTTTCATGGACGCGCTCGACGACCCCTTCGCCGCGGCACGCGCCGCGATGGCTAAAATCAGCCTCGGCGGCAGCGTACAGGCCGCTGTTGTCGACATGCACGGCGAGGCGACCAGCGAGAAAACCGCGATGGGGGTTTTCCTCGACGGCCAGGTGTCGGTAGTGGTGGGCAGCCACAGCCATGTGCCGACCGCCGATGTGCGCATCCTGCCCGGCGGCACCGCCTATCAGACCGACACCGGCATGTGCGGCGATTATAATTCGATTATCGGCATGGAGCCGCGCGAACCGCTGCGCCGCTTTACCCGTAAAATTCCCGGCGGCCGGTTCAGCCCCGCCCTGGGCGAGGCCACGGTGTGCGGTCTTTACGTCGAGACCGACGAGACCACCGGGCTGGCGCGCCGCACCGCGCCGCTGCGGCTGGGCGGCCAGCTTGCGCAAACCGTCCCCGAGACCTGAAGCCGCGGGCTTTGAAAAAAATAAAAAAACCCTCTGCTCCCTGAGGGGGGGGAAGGGCTTGCGCCGGGAGCAGAGGGGGGGAAGTTGCGGAGTGTGAGGAGGAAGAGCTTAAAGCTTGTTGATCTCCTCGATGAATTTGGTCGCCTCGGCCGAGAGCAATTCGGCATTTCCGGACAATGTGTCAGATGCACTGCGCAACTGAGCGGCGACCTGCCCGGTTTCCTGCATGTTCTGGTGGACTCTGCCGATGTGCTCGCTGACCTGCTGGGTGCCGGTCGCGGCTTCCTGCACATTACGGCTGATTTCATTGGTGGCGGCGCCCTGTTGATCGATCGCCGCCGCAATGGCGCCGGAGATGTTGTTCATCCGGTCGATAATTTCCGAAATTTTGGTGGTGGCCGCGGCCGCCTCGCCGCTGGCCTCCTGAATGGCATTAATCTGGGTCGAGATTTCCTCGGTCGCCTTGGCGGTCTGACTGGCCAGCGATTTAACTTCCGAAGCCACCACTGCAAAACCCTTGCCGGCCTCGCCGGCGCGCGCCGCCTCGATGGTGGCGTTGAGCGCCAACAGATTGGTCTGGCTGGCAATGTCATTGATCAGGCTGACAATATCGCCGATTTTAGCCGAGGCCTCGGTCAGCCCCTGCACCGTCTTGTCGGTCTGTTCGGCCTCGCGCACCGCCTCCTGGGCAATCTCGGAGCTTTGCTGAACTTGGCGGCCGATTTCAGCGATCGAGCCGGTCAGTTCCTCCGACGCGGCGGCCACGGTCTGCACATTGGCGGCAGCCTCTTCCGATGCGCTGGCGACCGCACTGGTCCCCTCGACGCCCTTGTCGGCGAGAGCGGACATGGCGCGCGCGGTCTCCTGCATGTCGCCGGCGGCGGTCGAGACCTCCTTGACCACGGTCTGCACATTGCTCTCGAACTGGTCGATCACCTTTACGGTCTCGGTAATTCGCGACCAGGTGACCATTGGCTCGAGATAGTCACCATTCTCGTCAATAATCGCCGACGCCCTGAGATCCAGGGTTTCTTCGCCGAGACTGATCTTGGCGCTATGCGGCAGATTGGCCGGATCGGCAAGCAACTGGCGCTGATGCGCCGGGTGCTTGTGGAACACATCGATGCACGAGCCTTTCACCTCGTCGGCCTTGACCGGCAGCAGATGTTCGATGGTGTGCAGGGTTTGCAGGCTGGTGTTGTTCATATAGTCGATCACGAAAGTCTCGCGATCGCACATCATGACGTTGATCGGCATATTGTCGATCATCGCCATCAGGCGTTTGGTGTGGCGCTCGATCCTGACCTGTTCGGTGATCACCGCCCAGGTCAGCACCGGGCCGAGATAGCCGCCATCGGCGCCATAGATCGCATCGACCTGCAAGCTGAGATATTCTTCTCCCAGTTGAATCTGGGCATAATGGGGCAGATTTTTCGGATCGGACAGCAACTGGCGCTGATGCGCCGGGTTTTTATGGAAAACATCGATCGACGAGCCGACCAGTTCGTCCGCCGTGATCGGCAGCAGATGCTCCAGCCCGCGCAGGGTCTCCAGACTGGTGCGGTTGGCGTAGGTGATGGTGAAATTTTCCGGCTCGCACATCATCACATTGAGCGGAATGGCGTCCAGCATGTTGCGCAGCAAAGTCACATCCATCCCGCGATAATCACCGAGCGGCACCACCCGGCTTCCCGGGCGGGCCGGTGAAGTGGCGGTTTTTTTGCGCAGACTGGCGAGCATGAGCACGATCCCTCTATAAAGATTTTCAACTTTAACGTGTGTCGATGATTCGTTCTACACGCATATTGGTTAAGCTCCGGTTAACGCTGTTTCCCGGTCTCAAAGTTGCCATATTGAACGGATAGTTCTATGGCTATGCCGTGTTCCCCATTATCTGCTATAAGCCGCTGTAGGCTTGGCTCCGCCGAACGGAGCCGGGACAGACAAACGGAAAAATATTTAGGTTTCGGAGGTGGTATGGCCGGTCATTCCCAATTCAAGAACATCATGTATCGCAAGGGCGCGCAGGACAAAAAGCGCGCCAAGGTGTTCAGTAAACTGGCGCGCGAGATTACCGTGGCGGCCAAAAGCGGCCTTCCCGAGCCGGACAAGAACCCCCGTCTGCGCGGTGCCATTCAGGCGGCGCGCGCCCAGAACATGCCCAAGGACAATATCGAGAGGGCGATCAAGCGCGCCATCGGCGGCGAGGGCGAGAATTACGAGGAGGTGCGCTATGAAGGTTTCGGGCCGGGCGGGGTGTCGCTGATCGTCGAGGGGCTGACCGACAACCGCAACCGCACCGCCGCCGACGTGCGCGCCGCCTTCACCAAATATGGCGGCAACATGGGCGAGAGCGGCAGCGTCTCCTATCTGTTCGACCGGGTCGGCCTGATGCGCTACGGGCCCGAGGCCGGCTCGCCCGACGCGGTGTTCGAGGCCGCGCTCGAGGCCGGCGCCGAGGACTGCGAATCGGACCCCGACGGCCATGAGATCCTGTGCGCGCCCGAGGCGCTCAACGAGGTGCGCGAGGCGCTGGAGGCCAGCCTGGGCGAGCCGGCCGAGGCGCGTCTGATCTGGAAGCCGCAAACGACCCTGGCGCTCGATGAGGACAAGGCGCGCAGCCTGTTTAAACTGCTCGAAGTGCTCGACGATCATGACGATGTGCAGAACGTCTACGCCAATTTCGAGGTCGACGACGCAATCATGGAGAAATTAAGCGCGTGACCGCCCCTTTGCGAATTCTGGGGCTCGATCCGGGCTTGCGCAAAACCGGGTGGGGCATGATCGAGGCGGCGCAAAACCGGCTGACCCATATCGCCAATGGCACGGTCTGCTCGGCCGATGACGCGGCGCTGGCCCACCGGCTGGTGCAGATTTACGACGGGTTGTGCGTGGTGATCGAGCGCTGGCGGCCCGACGAGGCGGCGGTCGAGGAGACCTTCGTCAATAAAAACCCGGTCTCCACCCTGAAACTCGGCCAGGCCCGCGGCGCAGTGCTGCTGGCGCCGGCCCGCGCCGGCCTGGCGGTGGCCGAATACGCGCCCAACAAGATCAAAAAATCAGTGGTCGGCGCCGGCCACGCCGACAAACAGCAGATCCACGCCATGGTGCGCATGCTGCTGCCCGGCGTCGAGATCGCCGGCGCCGACGCCGCCGACGCCCTGGCGGTGGCCATCTGTCATGCCCATCTGGCGCAAAGCGCCCGCCGGCTGGCGCTGGCCGGAGGGGCGCGATGATCGCCAAGCTAAAAGGCCTGATCGATGCTCTGGGCGAAGACCGGGTGGTGATCGATGTTGGCTGCGTGGGCTATCTGGTGTTCTGTTCGGCGCGCACCCTGCGCGCCCTGCCGGCGGTTGGCGAAGCGGCGGCGCTGCATATCGAGACCCATGTGCGCGAGGATCACATCCATCTTTATGGCTTCGCCGAGCCCGGCGAGCGCGACTGGTTCCGCCTGCTGCTCGGGGTGCAGGGAGTGGGCGCCCGGGTGGCGCTGGCCCTGCTCTCGGTGCTGGGACCCGACGAGTTGACCCACGCCATCGCCGCTGGTGACCGCACCGCCCTGTCGCGGGCCAGCGGCGTGGGCGGCAAGCTGGCCGGGCGCATTGCCAGTGAGCTTAAGGACAAGGTCGCCAGCCTCGCCCTGCCCACCGCCCCAGCCGGCACCGCCGCCGCCGGCGGCGAAAGCGACGGCCTGACCGCCGACGCCCTGTCGGCGCTGGTCAACCTGGGTTACCGCCCGGCCGAGGCGATGACCGCGGTTGCCGGAGCGCAGCAGGCGCTGGGCGGCAAGGCACCCGTTGAAACGGTGATCCGCGACGCCCTCAAGGAGCTCAGCCGATGAGTGTGCCGGGAGACGATCGCGACCGGCTGGTCGGCGGCACCCGGGCGGCCGAAGACGGGGTTGAGCCCAGCCTGCGGCCATCGCGGCTCGACGACTTTATCGGCCAGTGCCAGGCGCGGGAGAATCTCTCGGTGTTCATCGAGGCCGCCCGCGGCCGCGCCGAAGCGCTCGACCATGTGCTGTTTTTCGGCCCGCCGGGACTGGGCAAGACCACCCTGGCGCAAATCGTCGCCCGCGAACTGGGGGTTAATTTCCGCGCCACCGCCGGCCCGGTAATCGCCAAGGCCGGCGATCTGGCGGCGCTGCTGACCAATTTGCAGGAAAACGACCTGCTGTTCATCGACGAGATCCACCGCCTCAACCCGGCGGTCGAGGAAATTCTCTATCCCGCGATGGAGGATTTCCAGCTCGACCTGATTATCGGCGAGGGCCCGGCGGCGCGCTCGATCCGCATCGATCTGCCGCGCTTCACCCTGGTCGGGGCGACCACCCGTTCAGGATTGCTGACCACGCCGCTGCGCGACCGTTTCGGCATCCCGGTGCGGCTCAATTTCTACACCATCGACGAGCTTGAGCTGATCGTCGCGCGCGGCGCGCGAGTAATGAACATCGAGCTGACCGCCGAGGGTGCCCATGAAATCGCCCGCCGGGCCCGCGGTACGCCGCGGGTCGCCGGGCGGCTGCTGCGCCGGGTACGCGATTTCGCCGCCGTCGCCGGACGCACACCGATCGACGCCGTGGCTGCCGATGGCGCGCTGACCCGGCTGGAGGTCGACAACCGCGGCCTCGACGCCATGGACCGGCGCTATCTGGCCTGCGTGGGCGAGGATTTTGGTGGCGGCCCGGTGGGGGTCGAGACCATCGCCGCCGCCCTGTCGGAGCCGCGCGACGCCATCGAGGAGATTATCGAGCCCTATCTGATCCAGCAGGGCCTGGTGCAGCGCACGCCGCGCGGCCGCTGCCTGACCCCGGCGGCCTTCGCCCATCTCGGCCTCGCCGCCCCGGCGCAAACCGACCTGCTCGCTGGCCTTGCTGTGGAGACCGGCGATGACTGAAGCTCCCGGCAACGGCGAAATCCGCGATCATGTCCACCGTCTGGCGCTGCGGGTCTATTACGCTGAGACCGACACCGCCGGCATCGTCTATCACGCCGATTATCTGACCTTCATGGAACGCGGGCGCACTGAAATGCTGCGCTACACCGGTTTTTCACAGCCCGCGCTCAAGGCCGGCGACGGGAATGGCGCGGATGGCGCGCTGGCCTTCGCGGTGCGCCGCTGCGTGGTCGACTACCTGCGTCCGGCCCAGCTCGATGACGTATTGGTGGTTGAAACCCGGATTACGGCAATCGGCGCGGCCTGGCTGGACTTTACGCAAATCATCCGGCGCGGTGAGGAAACCCTGGTGACCGGAGATATCAAGGTCGCCTATATCGAGCCCGGCGGGCGGCCCCGGCGTTTGCCACCGGCGATGCGCGCCACCTTTGCGGCGATGATCCTGCCAGCAAGCAAGGACGTTCAGGCAAGAAAGAGTAACCATGGAAAATGAAACGGTAACCATCGCCGGCTTGGGCGGATCGATCCCCGATTTCTCGGTCTGGGGACTGTTCACCCAGGCCGATATTCTGGTCCAGCTGGTGGTGCTTTTGCTGGTGCTGGCCTCGTTCTGGTGCTGGGCGATTATCGTCGACAAGCTGATCCGCTTTCGCAAGATCGAGGAACAGGCCGATCGTTTCGAGGACGCCTTCTGGTCGGGGCGCTCGCTGGACGATCTTTACGAGCGTATTCACGAACGCCCGGGCGACCCCATGGCGCTGTTGTTTGTCGCCGCGATGCGCGAATGGCGGCGCTCGGCTGACCGGCGCGGCAGTGCCACCGGGGCCGGGCTGCAAGAGCGCATCCACAAGGTCATGCGGGTCACCCTGGTGCGCGAAATGGAGCGGCTGGAAAAATATCTCGGCTTTCTCGCCACCGTGGGCTCGACCGCGCCGTTCATCGGCCTGTTTGGCACGGTATGGGGCATCATGAACAGTTTTCGCGCCATTGCGCTCAGTCACAACACCAGCCTGTCGGTGGTCGCCCCGGGCATCGCCGAAGCGCTGTTCGCCACCGCCATGGGCCTGGCGGCGGCCATTCCGGCGGTAATCGCCTATAACAAGTTCTCCGCCGACATGGCGCGCTACGCCAACCGGCTGGAAAGCTTCGCCGACGAATTTACCGCCATCCTGTCACGCCGGTTTGACGAGAGCAGCGATGCAAGTCGGTGAAAGCGCCCGGCGCGCCGCAGGCCGCAACCGCTATCGCCCGATGAGTGACATCAATGTCACCCCGCTGGTCGATGTGATGCTGGTGCTGCTGATCGTCTTTATGGTCACCGCGCCGCTGCTGGCGGTCGGCATCAAGGTCGATCTGCCGCAAAGCCAGGCCCGGCCGCTGGCCGAGGACCAGGAGCCGCTTTCCATCACCCTAACGGCATCGGGCAAGATTTTTCTCCAGAAAACCGAAATCGGGCTGGACGAACTGGTCGAACGGCTGCGCGCCATTGCCGAAAACCGCACCGACCGGCAGATCTATGTGCGCGGCGATGCCTCTCTTGCCTATGGCAAGGTAATCGCGGTGATGGGCCGGCTTAACGCCGCCGGCTTTTCGAAGCTGGCGCTGGTCTCGGCACCGCCCAAACGAAAGGGTCGATGACATGCGCCTCGGCATGGCCATATCCGCCATGCTGCATCTGGCGGCTTTAGCGGTGGTGCTGGTCGGCCTGCCGTCGCGCCGCGTCGTTCTGGACCGCCTGCCGGAAAATATCCCGGTCGATTTCGTGGTGATTGAGGATCAGGCCAAAATGCCCAAAGCCCCCGAACCACCGCCCGAGCCCGTGGCCGCGCCCGCGCCGCCAGCAGCCGCGGTGCCGCTTCCCGTCGCGCCGCGCCAAAAACCCCGGCCACCGAAAAAACTACCCAAAAAGCCGCCGCAGGCCAAGCGCCCGCCCCTGCTGGCCTCGGTAATGCCGCGGGTCAAGCCGCGCGCACCGCGCCGTTTCGACACCTCGTCGATCGCCGCCCTGCTCGACACCAGCAAGCGTGAGCGCGAGACCGCGCCGCCGGCGCGCCAAAAAACCGGAGAGCCACGGCCGGCGAGCCCCGTGCGCCGGTCCGCCCTGGAGGCCGCCCGGCTGACCGCCAGCCTCAAAGACGCCATGCGCCGCCAGATCGAGCGCTGCTGGAGTGTGCCGGCCGGCGCGCGCGAGGCGGAAAACCTTGTCGTCCACATCCGGGTCACGCTCAATCCCGATGGCTCGCTGGCGCGCCCGCCGGAAATTCTCGATCGCGCGCGCATGAACCGGCCGGGCGAGGATTTTTTCCGCTCGGCGGCGGAAAGTGCCCGCCGGGCGGTGCAAAAATGCGCCCCCTTGAGACTGCCCCGGGAGTCTTATGATATATGGCGCATCACTGAACTGGTTTTCGACCCCAGCAAAATGTTAGGCGTATGATGAACAGACTGTTACGGCTCGCCCGCAGCATCGCGACTTTGATTGTGATCACCCTGGGACTGTTCCCGCATTCCGCTGGAGCGGTGCTGCGGGTCGACATTACCCAGGGCAATATAGATCCCCTGCCCCTGGCGCTTCCCGCTTTCGAGGGCACGGCGAACACCCAGACCCGGCGTATCGGCGCCGACATCGCCAAGGTCATCGCGGTGGATCTGGAACGCTCGGGCCTGTTCCGGATGATCAACCCCAAGGCGTTCATCGACAAGACCAGCGCCTTTCGGGTACGCCCGCGCTTTGCCGACTGGCGGGTGATCAACGCCCAGGCGCTGGTCAGCGGGCGCACCGAACGGCTGCGCGATGGGCGGCTGCGGGTCGAGTTTCGGCTGTGGGACGTATTCGCCGAACAACAGATGATCGGCATGCGCTATCACACCACGCCGGACAACTGGCGCCGTATCGGCCATATAATCGCCGATGAAATATACCACCGGCTGACCGGCGAGCGCGGCTATTTCGACAGCCGTATCGTCTATGTCGCCGAATCGGGGCCTCATGACAAACGGACCTATCGTCTGGCGATCATGGACCAGGACGGCGAGAACCACCGTTTCCTGACCGACGGCAAACATATCGTGCTGACCCCGCGGTTTTCGCCGACTCGCCAGGAAATCACCTATCTGTCCTATTTCGCCGACAAGCCGCGGGTCTATATCTACAATATCGACAGCGGCAAGCAGGAAATGCTGGGCGATTTTCCCGGCATGACTTTCGCCCCGCGGTTTTCGCCCGATGGCAACAAGGTGATCATGAGCCTGGCCCGGGACGGTAATTCCGACATTTATGTGATGGACCTGCCTACCCGGCGCACCAAGCGGCTGACCAGCAACCCGGCGATCGACACCTCGCCGGGCTATTCGCCCGACGGCAAGCACATCGTGTTCAACTCCGACCGGGGCGGCCGCCAGCAACTTTATGTGATGGATGCCGATGGCGCCAATGTGCGCCGCATCACCTTCGGCAAGGGCCGCTACGCCACGCCGGTGTGGTCGCCGCGCGGCGATCTCATCGCTTTCACGAAAATGTACCAAAACAAGTTCTATATTGGCGTCATGCGCCCCGACGGCACCGGAGAGCGGCTGTTGACCGACAGTTTTCATAATGAAGGCCCCACCTGGGCGCCCAATGGCCGGGTTCTGATGTTCTATCGCCAGACCCGCCAGACCAGCGCCAAACAGGGCGGAACCAGCCATATCTGGTCGATTGACCTGACCGGCTACAACGAACGCGAGGTGTGGACGCCGATGGAAGCGTCAGATCCTGCCTGGTCGCCCTTGATCCGTTAGCAAGGCGGCACTATAGTTACTTCCGCGGTTCTGGCTGAACGCTGTGTTTTGTCAACAGGTTGCGATGGACGCATCGCGCTTTGCCGGTTAAGGGGGATCGCAGAACATCCTTTTAAGGGAGTTTCCCGAATGCTTCGAGGCATGATCAACGTTAAATTTATCGCCTTTCTCGCCGCCGCCGCCCTGCTCGCGGGCTGTGCGTCGCGTGAAACCACGTCGGGGGCTGCGGGGCCCGAAACAGCAGCGCCGGCCGCCCAGCCGCCGGCCGAGGCGGAAGTGAGCGCCGCGCCCTCCGAAGAGGTTACCGCCGAAAGCCTGCCCTCGGCCCGGCCCGGCACCGAAGAAGACCTGATCGCCTATGCGGGTGGCGACCGGGTGTTTTTCGGGTTCGACCGCTACGACCTGACGGCCGACGCCCGCGCCATGCTGAAACGCCAGGCCGAATGGCTGGAAAAAAACAGTGCCGTGACCGTGACCATCGAAGGCCATTGCGACGAGCGGGGCACGCGGGAATATAACCTGGCGCTGGGCGCACGGCGCGCGGCGGCGGTCAAGGCCTATCTGGTCGCCCTGGGGGTCGATAAGTCGCGCATCAGCACGATTTCCTACGGGAAGGAACGGCCCGCTGTTCTGGGCTCGAACGAAGCGGCCTGGGCGAAAAACCGCCGCGCCGTGATGGTCGTCAAGTAAACCATCCCTTCTCGAACTCGGCACGGCCCGCTTGCCAACACCCGGTGGGCCGGGTGTTTGAAAAGCGGGCTTTCGCTTTTGTGGTGAAAGAAAACCGATGGTCCGCCTGCTTTTGAACCGCCACTTTATCGCTCCGGTCATGCTTGGCCTGCTGGCGGCCATGCTTAGCCTGATGGCGGTAGGCCTGCTGGCCAGCGCACCGGCGACGGCCAAGGGCCGCGCCGAGCTGACCAAGCGGGTCTATGACCTTGAGCTTGAGGTCTATCAACTCAAGAAAAGCCTGGCCGCCAAACCGGCGGCGACGCCCCCGGCGGCGCGGGCGGCAGCGGCGCAAATCGAAGTGCGGCTGATGGAGCTGGAAGCCACCCTGCGCGGGCTGACCGGCCAGTTGGAGGAGGCACGCCACCGCCTCGACACCATCGAAAGCCGGCTCGACAAACTGGCCCGCGATGTCGAGTTTCGCCTGGGGGTGCTGGAGCATGGCGGCGCGGTGCAACCAGGCGCGGCACCGCCGAAGACGGAAACGACCTCCGAAACGGTGCAAAAACCCCCGGCGCCAACACCGTCCCCCCCAGCACCTTCCCCCGCCGCCAATACACCGTCCGCCCAGCCTCCCATTCTGCCCCAAGGCACTGCGCAAGAGCAATATGACTTCGCCAGCGCCCTGTTGCGGCGCAACGACTATGACGCAGCCGAGCGCGCCTTTGCCGCCTTTCTCAAACAGCACCCCGATGACGCGCTGGCGTCAAATGCGCAATATTGGCTGGGCGAGACTTTTTATGTTCGCGGGCGCTTCGATGAGGCGGCCGAGGCTTTCCTGACCGGCTATGAAAAATTCGGCAGCGGCAAGAAAGGCCCCGCCAGCCTGCTCAAACTGGGCATGAGCCTGATGAAACTGGCAAAAAGGACCATGCCTGCGCCGCCTGGCGCCAGCTTGGCCAGCGCTATCCCGATGCGCCGGCGCGGGTGCTGGCGCGCGCCAAGGCGGAACGGCGCGCCGCCAACTGCCCGTGAGCCCATCTTCCGCGCTCCCCGCCGTGATTTCACCGGATGACGAGGCGCAATTCACCGCGCAAATGGCCCGCTTTGGCCCCTTTGAACAGGCCCCGGTTGTCGCCGTGGCGGTCTCGGGCGGCGCCGACAGCATGGCCCTTGCCCTGCTGGCGCAGCGCTGGCTTGAGGCCCGCGCCCCGGCCGGCCGGCTGGTCGCGCTGACCGTCGATCATGGCCTGCGCCCCGAGGCCGGCGCCGAAGCCGCCCAGGTCGGCCGCTGGCTGGCCGCATACGGCATCGAGCATCATGTTCTGGTCTGGCGCGGTGACAAACCGCGGCGCGGCGTGCAGGCGGCGGCGCGCGCGGCGCGCTACGAGTTGTTGCGCGGCTGGTGCCGCGAGCATCAGGTGTTGCATCTGCTGCTCGCCCATCATCTGGAGGACCAGGCCGAAACCGTACTGTTACGCCTGGCGCGCGGCAGCGGCGTCGTGGGCCTGGCCGCCATGGCCGGCGTGGTCCCCGGCCTGCCCCGTCTGCTGCGCCCGCTGCTGACCACGCCCAAAGCGCGGCTGCGCGCCCTGCTTGAAGCGGCGGGGCAGGACTGGATCGAGGACCCCAGCAACGAGCAGGGCCAATATCACCGCGTCAAGGCGCGCCGCGCCCTGGCAAGGCTGGGCCCGCTGGGGCTGACCGCCGAGCGGCTGGCCGCCACCGCCGGCCATATGGCGCGCGCCGCCGAGGCGCTGCGCCGCGACTGCCTGGCGGTGATGGCCCGGGCGGTGCGCCTGCATGAGGCCGGCTATTGCCTGCTCGATCCCGCCCCCCTGGCGAGCGCGCCGCGCGAGGTCGCCCTGCGGGTGCTGGCGCGGGTTATCCTGTGCGTTGGCGGCGCAGCCTATACGCCGCGCTTTGAGCGCCTGGAGCGCCTGTTCGAGGCGATCGCCGACGATAATTTCGCCCACGGCCGCACCCTGGGCGGCTGCCGCCTAGTGCCGGCGCGCAAACTGGTGCCGGCGCGCAAAAAAGACACCGGGTGGAAAGCGGCGCACATTCTGGTGTGCCGCGAGCCGGCGGCCGCAAACCACGAAATCATCCTGGCGCGTAGCGAATGGCGGTGCTGGGACGCGCGCTTCGCGGTGCGCTATGAGGG
>Ga0114931_10004701_pt1 | contig 17003 bp, 19 predicted proteins | sample 2SBtaG_FD_89579 | JGI IMG/M metagenome (GOLD analysis project Ga0114931, IMG submission 89579) | Deep subsurface microbial communities from Kolumbo volcano to uncover new lineages of life (NeLLi) - 2SBTROV14_V59a metaG | ecosystem: Environmental > Aquatic > Marine > Volcanic | place: Kolumbo...
CTAGGGATTTCCATGTCCGCGACCGAGCCCGCCGATCCGATCCTCGAACCCGATCTGGCGATCTGCGACGCACACCACCACCTCTGGCACCACACCGGCACCTACTGGCTGGACGAGTTGCTCGCCGATACCGCCAGCGGCCACCGGATCGTCAGCACCGTCTTCGTCGATTGCGTGTCGCACTACCGCGACGAGGGACCGGAGGAACTGCGCCCGATCGGGGAGACGGAGGCGATGGAGGCCGTGGCCGGCTCCTGCCTCGGGCACGAGACGCAGGCCTGCGCCGCGATCGTGGGGCACGCGGACGTGACGCGCGGCGCCGGGATCCGTCCCGTCCTCGAAGCCCACTGCGAGGCGAGTCCGCGCTTTCGGGGCATCCGCCATGCCGCGGCCTGGGATGCATCGGGCGAGGTGCCGGCGTCCCACACCGCACCGCCAGAGGGCCTGCTGCGCGACCCGGTCACGCACGAGGCCGTGCGCGAGCTGGCCCGCATCGACGGCGTCTTCGAGGCCTGGTGCTACCACCCGCAGATCCCGGACGTGGCGGTGCTGGCGCGCGCCTGCCCGGACGTGACCATCGTGCTGAACCACTACGGGGGGCCGCTCGGCATCGGTCCCTATGCCGGGCGCGCCGACGAGGTCTTCGCGGACTGGCGCGCGAACATCACCGCGCTGGCCGCGTGCGAGAACGTCGTGGTGAAGCTCGGCGGCCTCCACATGCGCCGCAACGGCTTCGGCTTCGAGACGTGGGACCCGCCGCCCACCTCGGCGCAGCTCGCCGCCGCCACGCGTCGCTACCCGCTCGCGACGATCGACGCCTTCGGTCCCGAGCGCTGTCTGTTCGAGAGCAACTTCCCGGTCGACCGCGTGTCGTGTTCGTACGCGACGCTGTGGAACGCGTTCAAGCGCATCGTCGCGGACTTCAGCCCCGGCGAGAAGGCGCTCCTCTTCCACGACACGGCGGCCCGTGTGTACTGGCCGAAGGAGGCATGAGGTGTCCGACCGAGACCGCGAGACGTTCCGACGATTCCTGGCCGACATGATCGAAGGGCGCCCGGAGGCGTGCGAGCCGGTGCTGGCCGAAGACGTCGTCTGGCACTGGCCTCCGTTCGCCGACCAGCCGCCGATGAGGGGGCGCGAAGAGGCGATGCAGTTCGTGCGCGACGGTTCCAGGCCGTACTACCAGGAAGGCACCCTCGCGATCGAGTTCGGTCAGGTGATGGTCCAGGACGGCGAGGCCGGCTGTCGCGCGACGCTGCGCGGGACCACGAAGAAGGGCATGCCCTACGAGAATGCCTACGCCTTCTTCGCCCGCATCGCGGACGGAAAGCTCGTCGAGGTCTGGGAGATGATGGACTCGGCCCGCTTCCTCGACCAGATGCGGGCGCGGCCGGAGTGAGCGCGCGGTCGCGCCCGCGCCTGCCTCAGACCTCGACCCGCACCCCGAAGCGCTCGAAGTAGAAGTCGAAGCGCTTGCGGACGTCCGCCGGGTCGAGGCCGAAGTCGGCCGCGAGGTCGTAGACGACCCGGCCGAACCGGCCGCGCGGGTGCCGGTCCATGTGGCCCTGGAGGCGCGCTCTCGCCTCGTCGTCGAACGGCAGCGCCGCCTTCTCGTAGATGCGCGCGACCATGCCGAGATCGTCGGCCATGAACTCGTGGAAGAGGACGTCGACGCTCTGGCCGGCCGGGATCGCGTCGCGGTCGCGCACGCACGCGCGCAGCAGGCGCTCCACGCGGTCGATCCAGTAGCCGGCGAGCTCGTCGAGATCGACGCGGTGGCGCCGCGTGCGGTCGCCATAGGCCAGCATCGTGATCGCGGACTGGATCACGGCAACCGGGTCGCGGTGGGTGACAGCGATCGTCGCGTCCGGGAAGGCCGCGTGGAGCTGGGGCAGCCACTCGAGGTGCTGGGGACACTTCAACACCCAGCGCCGCGGGCCGCGCAGCCACTGGAGGGCCTGCAGCGCCTTGCGCAGGTATTCGAAGTGCACGGCCATGTCGAGGGACAGGTAGTGGTCGCGCCAGCGCGGCACACGTGCCAGCCACTCGACGTTGTAGGTCGCGAAGTCCATCTCGAGCAGCTCGATCTCTTCGTGGATGTGCTCCGGGGGCATGTCGTGCATCGCGCGCAGCAGCGGCATCTGTTCGATCTGGGCCTCGTAGGATGCCAGGCAGCGCAGGTAGCGCGGGTCGCGGCCGTCACGGCCCGGACCCTCGCCCGGCGCCGGGATCGGCTCCATGCTCTCCCAGTAGGGGAGCGAGCGCAGCCGCTCGTCCGCCGACATCAGGTTGAGCAGATGCGTCGTGCCCGAGCGGGGGAGGCCGGCCACGATGATCGGCGCACGCACCTCCTCCGCCAGGATCTCGGGCCGGCGCCTCGACAGGTCTTCCAGCCGCAGCCGGTTCGCGAGAACGCGGACCACGTGGCCGTGGACCAGCATCCGGCCGAGCCCGTTCAGGCCCTCGTCGCCCTCGACGGCCTCGAGCCACACGGCCAGGCGCTCGCGGAAGTCTCCGGCCCCGAAGTCGTCGAGCCCGGTCCGCGCCACCGCGGCCGCGGTGACGGCCTCGACCGAGAAGTCGAAGCCCTGGTGGTCGGCCCAGCGGATGGCCGCCTGCTGGGCCTCGTCCAGCACCGGGGCGGCCAGGTCGGTGATCCGGATCGAGGCGGCGCGGTCGGTCATGGGGCTCCAGCGGCGCAGGGCGGTCGCGCGCGTGAATCATTCTGGGGCGTCCGTCGTCGAAGTGCGACCCCGGATTTTCCGGCGAACGGCGGTGGCCTTCCACGCGATCGCGTGGTTACAATGCCGCTTCCCAGGAGGGTTCCATGCGTCTCGTATCCAGTCTCGTCTGCATCCTCGGCCTGTTCCTCGCCGCCTCGGCCTGGGCCGACCACCACGAGGCCGGGGACGAAGGGGCCGCCGCGTCGATGGCATCGGGCGAATGTGTCGCTCCCGAGGCGCCGGCCGACATCCCGTCCGGCGACACCGCGATGGCTTCCGAGTTGAAGGCCGCCAACGCGAACGTCAGGTCATACATCGCCGCTGGCACGGCCTATACCGAGTGCGTCGATGCCGCCGAGGCCGGGCTTCCGGAAGACGCCACCGACGAGACGCGGCTCGCGTTGATCAAGGCCCGCAACGCCGTCGTCGACCGGATGAAGGCCGTAGCGGAGGACTTCAACGCCGCGGTCAAGGCCTACAAGGCGCGGCGCAAGGCGGAGAAGGAAGCTCAGGCGGCCGAGTAGGGCCGGGCGCCGCGCTTCTCGACCCGGCGACCGGCCAGCCGATCGCCGAGCGTCAGCAGCGCGCTCCCGCGCGCGATCGCGGCGAGCAGTGAGGCCACCGCGTCGTGGCCGGCGCGCGTCGCTGCCGCCAGCGCGGCCTCGAGCCGGCCCGGCGGCATCCAGGCTCCTGGCGCAGCTGCGCGTCCCGATGCGATGTCGTCGGCTCCGGACCTCGACTGGAAGCCCGGAAATTGACACATTTGGTGCCGGAATCGCCTCCCACCGAAGGAAGACCCATGCGCGAAGCCGTGATCGTCAGCACCGCCCGCACCCCGATCGGCAAGGCCTACCGGGGTGCCTTCAACGACACCACGTCGCCTACGATGGGGAGCCTCGCGTTGAACGCCGCGATCGAGCGCGCCGGCGTCGCGCCGGACGAGATCGAGGACGTGATCGTCGGGGCCGCGCTCCAGCAGGGCAGCCAGGGGTTCAACGTCGGCCGCCAGGTCGCGATGGCGGCGAAGCTTCCGGTCTCGGTTCCGGGCCAGAGCGTCGACCGCCAGTGTTCGTCGGGGCTGATGAGCATCTCGATGGCGGCGAAGCAGATCCTCTCCGACGGGATGGACATCGTCGCCGCCGGCGGCCTCGAATCGATCAGCCTGGTGCAGAACGAGAACATGAACGGCTTCCGTTCGCAGGACGACAACGTGCTCGCCCACGCGCCCGCGGTCTACATGCCGATGCTCCAGACCGCCGAGGTCGTCTCTGCCCGCTACGAGATCTCGCGCGAGGCGCAGGACGTCTACAGCCTCCAGAGCCAGGAGCGCACGGCCAACGCCCAGCAGGCCGGTCTCTTCGACGACGAGATCGTGCCCGTCACGGTGACGAAGGTGCTGACCGACAAGGCCACCGGCGAGACCTCGAAGGAGGAGGTCACGCTCGCGCGCGACGAGTGCAACCGGCCCGGCACCACGCTCGATGGGCTCCAGGCGCTTCCGCCGGTGGTAGGCGGATGCATCACCGCGGGCAACGCCAGCCAGCTCTCGGACGGCGCCGCGGCCTGTGTGCTGATGGAGGCTGGGCTCGCGGAGAAGCGTGGCCTGGCGCCGCTCGGCGTCTACCGCGGCATGGCAGTCGCCGGCTGCGAGCCGGACGAGATGGGCATCGGGCCGATCCATGCGGTTCCGAAGCTGCTCGCGAAGAACGGCCTCGGCATGGACGACATCGGCGTGTGGGAGCTGAACGAGGCGTTCGCCTGCCAGGTGATCTACTGCCGCGACCAGCTCGGCATCCCGGACGAGAAGCTCAACGTGAACGGGGGCGCGATCTCGATCGGGCACCCCTACGGGATGAGCGGCACCCGCATGGTGGGACACGCGCTGATCGAGGGGAAGCGCCGCGGCGAGCGGTACGTGGTGATCACGATGTGCGTCGGCGGCGGCATGGGCGCGGCCGGCCTGTTCGAGGTCGCCTAACGCCGGCGTGTCGGCGTGTGGTCGCTCCGTCCCGGCGGCTGGCAGCGGCTCGCGCCGCCCGGTGGAACCGTGCTGACCCGGAAGGGCCCTGCTGGGGTGGGCGAGGGGATTCGAACCCCCGACCCCCGGAATCACAATCCGGTGCTCTAACCAACTGAGCTACGCCCACCGCAGGACGGCGGAGGCTAGATCCCGGCCCAGGGGGCGTCAACGGCGGTTCGCGCCGCCACCCTCGTGGAGATCGTGGCTCGTGTCCACGAGGCCGCGGGCGGCGGGGTACGCTCGGGACCCGCTCGGCCGCGGTCCGACTTCCGGCCCGTGGCGACCCACCACTGGAGGGAATCCCAATGCTCCGTTCCTCGCTCGCCGTCCTCGCATCCATCCTCTGCTTCGGGGTACCCAGCGCCGCACCGGCCGGCGACGAGGCTCCGCCCCTGCCCGAGGTCGCGGCGTGGGAGGCCTTCTGCGACGCGGTGAAGGACGGCGGCGTCGCGATCCTGCGGTCACATCCCCGGGAACACGAGATCGACCGGGCCGAAGCGCTCCGCTATCTGGCCGACGAACTGGCTGCCGCGATCCAACGGTCGCTGGACGACGCCGCGCTGGAGGCGCCGGTGCTCCGGATCGGTGCGACCTCGCAGCGGAAGTGGGGGCTCGACGGTGCGGACGCGAAGTACCAGAATGCGCGCATCGACGGCAATGGCCGCTACCGGCTCACGGGCACGCTCGGCGGCGCGCGGATCGTCGCAGTGCAGACCGCGTCGGAGCGCGAGGAGTTCGCCGCGTTCGATTCGATCGCGGGCGAGGATCTCGGGGCGGACGCGGCGGGCGCGTTCAGCCTGCTGATCGCGCCGGAACGGCCTGACGGGTATGCGGGCGCCTTCCTTCAGACACGTCCCCGGGCCAACGTGCTGCTGGTGCGCGAGTACTTCGCGGACTGGGCGGCGGAGACGCCATCGACCCTGCTGCTCGAGCGGCTCGACGGCGCTGCGGCACCGGCCCCCCTCGAGCTCGATGGCGCCCGGCAGATCCTCGCGGCGAGCGCCGGGACGTTCCGCCAGCGGGCCCCGTACTGGGTCTCCCGGTTGACCGAGCCGACACGTGCGAATCTCGCGAACCGGCTCATCGCTCGCGGGGGTGAGAGCGCCCAGGGCCTGGCCGGAAACGTATACGGATCCGGCGCGTTCGACCTCGCGCCGGACGAGGCGCTGCTGATCACGCTCGACGAGCCGGTCGCTCGGCTGTGGAGCTTCCAACTCGGCAACATCTGGTCCGAGTCGATCGACTACGTGAACCACACCGCCAGCTGGAACTCCGAGCAGGTCTTCGTGAACGCCGACGGGCGCGTGCGGCTGGTGATCGCGGCCACCGACCCCGGGGTCCCGAACTGGCTCGATCCCGCCGGGCACCCGGCCGGCCAGATCCTCTACCGCTTCCAGCACGCGAAGACCCGGCCGGTTCCCGAGACCGAGGTCGTGCCGCTGGCGTCGCTTCGCGCGCGGCTCCCGGCGGACACGCCCGTGGTCACGTCCGCGGAGCGCGCACGTCAGATCCGGGCCCGCAGGGCCGACGTCGGCCGGCGCTGGGCGCCGTAGCCGCACCGCGGTCGTTATTCGGCCGCCTCGCGGGCCTTCTTCCTGCGCGCCTCGAGGAAGCCCAGCAGCGAGACGACGTCGCCGGGGTCGGTCCTGCCGATCGGGCTCGCGCTGTAGGTCGAGTGCAGCACGGTGCCGTCCTGCCGGATCACGAACTCGGAGGGTTGGATGAAGCCGCGCCGCTCGTCCCACCAGGCGCCGATGCGGTCGGCGAGCGCGCGGTCCACGCCGTGGCCGAGCGGGAACGTGATGCCCGCGTCTGCGACCTCGCGCGTCTTCTCCTCCGAATCGACCGCGGCCGCGTAGACGCTCACGCCGAGCTCCGCGAGTTCCGCCTGCTTCTCCTCGAAGGCCGCCAACTGGCGCCGGCAGTAGGGTCACCAGTGGCCGCGGTAGAAGAGCACCACGCCGTAGGGCGTATCGAGGTCGTCGGGCAGGGTCGTGGTGCCGCCGCCGACGAGATGGAGGGTGACGCTCGGGAACGCGTCTCCGGAGTCGAGTTTCTGGGCCATGGGGCGAGGATACTCCAGGCGTGCGCCGGTGGCCGCGGGTTCTGGCCGGCGGCTTCCGCCTCAGGCGGCGGCTTCCGCGGCGGGGGCGGCGTCCGGCCGCGTCGCCCACCACGCCCAGGCGAAGAAGACCAGCTGGAAGACCAGGCGCACGTAGAGGAAGCCCGCCGGGGCGTCCGGGAAGTCGTCGGGGTGGAGCGCCATGTGGATGTTCGCGGGGTAGACCGCGACCAGCAGCGCGATCAGGCCGATCCCGGCCCAGCGCCGGGTGGCGAAGGGCAGCACGCCGAGGCCGCCGGCCATCTCGGCGATGCCGCTCAGGTAGACGAGCGCCAGCGGAGCGGGAAGGTACGGCGGAACGATCGCGGTGAAGAAGCCGGGATTCGTGAAGTGCGTGATGCCCGCGTAGGTGAAGAAGAACGAGAGGGCGAAGAGCGCGATGCGCTTCGGCCAGCTCCGGGGGAAGTTCCACATCGCGTCGTTCTCCTGCGGGTTCGGGGTCTGGCACGTTCCGTTCGGGCCGCCGATGGTGCGGCCGCCGGAAGCGCCCGCGCTCGCCACCGCCTCGTCGGCAACCGCGGCCGCCACGATGTAGTAGCACCCCCTCCGGCCGGGGCCCGGGCGGCTGGGCCGCGATTTGGCGCCCGGGCCCGGGATCCGACTACACTGGGCTCGCCGCATGGATGCGGCCGGAGGGGACACACCGTGGGGTACCGGATCCTGTGTGGGGCACTGGCCCTCGGTCTCGGACTCGGCGGCGTGGCGTTCCTGCTGGGGTTCCTCCAGGCGGCAGCCCCGGGCGGGGCCGCCCCCGGACCCCTCTCGCCCCTGGGTCCGAACGGGCTCTACTTCATGGCGTTCACGGCCTGCGGCCTGATCGGCTGGGCCGGCGGGCTCGTGGGCGCGGCGCGGCACCCCGAGGCCGGGCGCACGGTCGGCACCTTCAGCGCGTGGGCGCTGGTGGCGATGGGGCTCTACCGGTTCGTCGGCTGGTTCACGGGCGACTTCGCGCACCTGGGCAACCTCCCGCGGATCGAGGCCGTGATCTTCCTCTCGCTGGCGCTGGCGTTCGTCTGGCTGCGGCCGCCCGCCATCGCACGCGGAGCGATCCGATGATGCGTTGGCTCGCGACCCTGGCGATCGGGGCCCTGATCGCGCTGGTGATCGCCGCACCGTCGCTCCCGATCGCACAGCGGGGAAGCGAGGCCGCCGTCCGGCAGGAGGCGCCGCACGCGTTGCTCGCGGTCGGCGACAGCGTGCCGCCGCTGGCGCTGCAGAACCTGGACGGAACGCCGTTCGATCTCTCGTCGCTCCGGGGACATCGCGTCCTGCTGACGTTCGAGCGCAGCGTCGACTGGTGACCCTTCACCAAGGCGCGGCTGGTCCAGCTGCGCGAGGCATTCGCCGACCACGCCGACGTCGAGATCGTCTGGGTGATGGCCGCGCGCCAGATCAACCAGAAGTCCGTGAACTTCATCGACGGCATGGGCCTGCGGGAGCGGATCCACTTCGTGGCCGACCCCGACAGCGTGGCGATCGATACGCTGGGCATCCGGCGGCCGAACACCGAGAACATCGAGGCCGGCGTGCCGCACCCCACGACCTATCTGCTGGCGCCGGACGGCACGGTGCAGTTCGTGGACGTGCGGGAGGACTACCACCACTGGCTCGACCCCGGCGTCATCCTCGAGGCGCTGGCGAAGGCGCGCTAGGCGCGGCCGAGCCGGCGCCCGTGGAGCCGGGCGCAGCGGGAACCCAGATCGCCGAAGTCCACGCGCGCTCCTGCGTCCGCCAGGGGATCGAGTCGTCGGCGCAACCCGCCGGACGTTCTCGCGGCGGGAGTGCCGCGCACTGGGCCGCCGTCCACCGGCACGACGGGTTCTCGAGGATCCGGGCGTAGTAGACGGCGGGCCGTGCCGGGTCGTAGGCCGGGTCGCGCCACACGCCGCATAGCATCGGGGCGCCGCTTCCGGTGCGCGCGCAGGACTCGCGATCGACGCCGGCCCGGCCGGGCGGAAAGCCGGCCACGTCCTCGACCTGCTGGTGCAGCCGGCCCGCGTCGTCGACCCATCCCTTGACGATCTGGATCCGTTGCAGATCGCCGGCGGCGGGGTCGGGGTCGCGTCGCGCCGAGACCGCGAAGGTGGGGCCACCGCGCGTTTCCGGCCCGCTCCGCAGGATGCCCCCCATCGGGACGCCGGCGGCATCGGCCGCGGCCACCCCATCGGCGCGTGAACAGAAGTCCGCCGGAAGCGCCCAGCCGCCGAACAGCCGGGGCACGATCCGGGTTCCGCTGGTCGCGAACGTCTCGCGCCGCTTCATCGCGTCGAAGAGCGCGTCGCGGGAGTTCTCCTCGGCCCAGATCCCGACCAGGCCGCCGGGGCTGCGCAGCGGTGCCGGGACGTAGCCACCGACTTCCCAGTCGAGACGCTGCGCCAGCGTCGCATCCACCAGCCCGTTGTGTCCCGCGTAGGAGCGCTCGTCCGTGGCGCCCGGGGTGCCGTTGTGGGTATCGGTGCCGCCGATGAAGCCCAGCCGGTAGGGGTTGGTGCCGAGCCGCGCCTCTTCGCGGAGGCCCTCGAGCACCACGTAGCGCGCAAAGTCGAACCTCGACTGGCAGCCGCTGGACATCAGCGCGCCTCCGCCGGTCCCGTCGCCGCAGTCTTCGGGCGGCTCTCCGTCGATGAAGCGGACCTTGTCCAGGTCGCACGATTCGTCGGTACCGATGATGCCCGGGATTCCGGAGCGGCACTCGCTCTCGCCCTTTGCCTGCACGATCTCGACCAGGGGCTCGAGGCGGGCGCGCAAGGCCGCCTGCGCCGCGTCCATGGCGAAGTCGCCGCTGCGCTCCGGGACGAAGAGCTAGCCGTTGGACAGGTTCGGGTTGTGCGGGATCGCGATCGCCTCGCATCCGGTCTGCGTGGCGTTGCAGCGTTCGTCGAGCTTCCGCCACAGCCCCGCGGCGTCGGGCTCGTCGATCCACGAGATCGGGAGCTCGGGCACGATCTCGTTGCGCAGGATGACGTTGCGGTGCACCTTGCTGCGCCGCGGCGCGGCGCTGTACTCCCAGGCGTGGAAGGTCGTGAAGCGGCACGCCGCCGTCCGATCCTGGTGCCGTTCGGCCGCTTCCTGCAGGATGTCCCACGCGCGCGCGACTTCGGCGCGGCAGCCCGCGGCATCCGGCCCGCAGATTTCGCGGCTGCGGCCGAAGAAGCCGACCACGGCCGCGATCCGGAGGAACATGCCGTTGCCCACGAGACCGGGCGGGATCCACCCCGAGCTCTCGCCTCGGAACACGCGGCATGCGCCCGAATCGTAGGCGTCGGAATCCGGCCGCTTGCAGAGCGACGTCTCGCCCAGCCACTCCGCGTGGTCGGTGACCGCGGCGAAGTCGAGGGGCGTGCGGAGCTTCAGCGTGCGGGTCGGCTGCCCGTCGGCGCGCAGCGGCGGCAGGCCGATCGCCTCGCCGCGGGCGAAGCGGTAGGCCTCGTCCGGGGTCGAGGTGCCGCCCCGGATCGTCGTGTCCATCGACAGCGCCGTGTGGACGTGCAGGTCGCCGAAGAACGGCTGGCGGAGCGCGGTCCGGTGCTCGCAGGGTTCGCGCGGCGCCAGTGCGTTTGCGACCGCCGGGCCCCCGGGCGGCGACCACGCCTCGAACCCGGGCGAGAACCACTCGATCGGATGGCAGCCCAGCGCGAACGCGAGCGCGCCGAGCAGCAACGCGCCACGCGCGCGTCGGGCGAACCCCCTCCCGGGCCTTCGGGGATCCCGGTCGTGCCACAGGGGCGTCGCAGTCTGCGGCTCTCGAGGCATGGGGTCGCAGCGCGCCTACCGTTCGTCTGGGCGCTCGGCCCCGAGATGTCGGGCGAGCGCGCCCAGGGCCTCGGCGCCGCTGCGCCGCGAGACGGCCGCATCGCCGACGAGGGCCGAGCCGTGGAAGGTTCCCGGGAACGCGTGCAACTCGACCGGGACACCGGCTTGCATCAGCTTCATCGCGTAGAGGATGCCCTCGTCGCGAAGCGGGTCGAACTCCATCGTCGAGACGTAGGCCGGAGGCAACCCGGTCAGGTCGGTCGCCCGCGCGGGCGCCGCGTACGGCGAGACCTCGCCCCCATGCGCGTCGCCGAGGTAGTGGCGCCAGCTCCAGACCGCGTTCGGGCGGTTCCACAGCGGCGTATCCGTGAACTGCCGCATCGACGCGGTCTCGAGGCGATCGTCGAGTTCCGGGATCTCGAGGAGCTGGAAGCACAGGTCCGGGCCGCCGCGGTCGCGGGCGAGCAGCGCGGTCGCTGCCGCGAGTCCGCCGCCCGCGCTCTGGCCCGCGATCGCGATCCGCGCCGGGTCGATGTCGAGTTCCCCCGCGTTCGCGGCCATCCACGACAGTGCTGCGTGGCAATCGTCGACCGCGGCCGGAAACGGGTGCTCGGGGGCCAGGCGGTAGCCGACCGAGACGATCACGGCGTCGAGGTGGGCCGCCATCGCCTGGCACCACGGGTCCATCATCTCGATGGTCCCCATGATGAAGCCGCCGCCGTGGATCTCGAACAGACCCGGGCGCAGTCCCTCCGTCGCGTCGCGTCGCCGGTAGATCCGGATCGGGACGTCCGGGTCGCCCGGGTGGCCAGGGACGGTGCGGTCCTCGGTCCGGACGTCGTCGCGCGCCGGTACCTCCCCCGCAAACGGGGTCTGGCGGGCACTGCGCATCTCGGCGAGCGCGTCCGGGTCCGAGAAATCCGTCACGGTCGGGAGCAGCGGCAGGATGGCTTCGAGTTCCGGGTCGTATCGGCGGGCGCTCATGACCCGATCGTACTGTGCCTTCCGCGGATGCGGCCGCGCCGCGTCCGAAAAAATCGGCATGGTTCTGCCACTCGTGCGATCCTCGACGGGACCCAGGAGGCCCCATGTCCGAGCCCTATCTGATCGGTGGCGCCATCGGCTCGCCCTACACCCGCAAGATGAAGGCCCTGCTGCTCTACCGCCGGATTCCGCATCGCTTCCTGCAGATGAACGGCCCCCGCCCCGAGGGCCTCCCCAGCCCGCCGCTTCCGCTCCTGCCGGTGATCTGGATGCCCGAAGCCGACGGGAGCCCGACCGCGACGAGCGACTCGACCTTCCAGATCCGCACGCTCGAAGCCCGCGAATCCGGCCGCTCGGTGATCCCGGCCGAACCCGCATTGGCGTTCCTCGACGCCCTCGTCGAGGACTACGCCGACGAATGGGTGACGAAGGCGATGTTCTTCTACCGCTGGGGCATCCCCGAGAACGTGGACCATGCGTCGCAGATGCTGCCGCTGTGGAACATCGGGGTCGGCGACGACGCGGTCGAGACCTTCCGCGCCACGTTCGCGAAGCGTCAGATCGACCGGCTGTCCGGTGTCGTGACTGGCGATCTCGAAGTCTGCGGCCCCATCATCGAGGCGAGCTACGAACGGCTCCTCGCGATCCTCGTCGATCTGTTCCGCGCGCGGAAGTTCACGCTGGGCGATCGCCCGGGCGCGGGCGACTTCGCGCTCCATGGGCAATTGACGCAGCTGGTGCAGGTCGAGCCGACGTCGATGGCGATCGCGCGTCGCAAGAGCGCGCGCGTGATGGCCTGGGTCGACGCGATGGACGACCTGTCCGGACTGCCGGTCGAAGGCGACGCCGGCTGGGTCGCGCGCGATGCGCTGGGCGACGGCTTCCGGGCGCTGCTCGCCGAGATCGGCCGGACCTACGTGCCGTTCATGCTCGCCAACGCGAAGGCCATCGATGCGGGCGAGGCCGAGACGCACTGCGAGATCGACGGCGCGCACTACTGGCAGAAGGCCTTCGGCTACCAGCGCAAGTGCCTGGGCTGGCTGCGGGAGGGCCATGCGAAGCTCGCGGGCGACGACCGCGCGTTCGTCGATGCGACACTGGCCGGGACCGGGTGCGAGGCGCTGCTGGCCTGACCCGTTCGGGACCCGGTTGCACGTTGCTTCCGGGCGCGATCCGTCGCGTTCAGGCGCGATCCTGTCGCAGGTCGAAGGGGCGTTCGGACTCGAGCGTCGTCGCGTGGCGGCCGCCGCGGACGACCCACGCCCGGTTGTCGTAGACCTCGCCGGTGTCCTCGTTGCGCATGTCGCCGGGGCAATACTGGACGACCCAGGCGCGCCGCTGCCGGTCGCGGGTGTGGTTGCCCGCCGTCTGGTGCACGAGGAGCGAGGAGAAGAGCAGCACGTCCCCGGCCTTCGCGTCGAGCGGGATCGCCCGTTCGACCGGGATCGTCTCCTCGGGGATCACCGCGTGCACGCCCCGCCACTCGTGGCGGCGAAAGCCGTCGGCTGCGCTGCCCGGGATGACCTGCAGGCCGCCATTGTCGAGGTCCGAGTCGTCGAGCGCGAGCCAGAAGGTGAGGTACGCGGCCGTGCGGCCCCGCTGGTAGCCGTTGTCCTGGTGCCACGCGATCGCGCTCCCGCTCCCCGGCGCCTTGTTGATGCCCTGGTCCCACCAGAAGCGGACGTCGTCGCCCAGCAGCTGCACCGCGATCTCGAGCAGCGCGGGTTCGAGGATGCAGGCGGCCAGACGCGGGCTGCGGAAGTTCAGCATCGCGCGGTAGGGGTAGACGCCGTCCTCCTCGTTGCCCAGCGTCTGCGCCTCGAAGGTGACGAGGCGGTCGTACTCGGCGCCGATCTCGGCGAGCTCCTCCGCATCGAAGACGGGGCCCAGGTTCACGAAGCCGTCGGTCCGGAAGGCCTCCAGTCGGGAATCGGTCAGTGCCATCGTGTCCTCCGTCGGGTCTACGCGATGCGAGCCAGCGCGCGGGCGAAGAGCGCCAGCGTCGTTGCGTGGAGCTGGTCGCCCGTCTCCTTGGGCGCCTTTCCCGCGAACGCCCGCGCGTGGGTGCCCTCCAGGATGATGCCGAGCTTGTAGCACGCGAGCACCTCGTACCACGAGATCGCGTCGAGGCTGCGGGTCGAGCGCTCCGCATAGCGCGCCACCAGCTCCGCGTGGTTCGGAAACCCCGGCCAGACCGAGAGCCCGACGCCGGTCCCGCCCTCGTCGGGCGAGGTCGCCAGCAGCCACCCCAGGTCGAGCAGCGGGTCGCCCACCGTCGAGAGCTCCCAGTCGACCAGCGCCGCCAGCCGCGGGCCGTCGTACGCGAACATCACGTTGGCGCCGTGGAAGTCGCCGTGCAGGATACCGGGCCGGAAGTCGTCCGGCAGGTGCGCTTCGAGCCAGTCGGCGACGGTGTCGACGCCCGGGATCTCCGGGCCCGGATAGCCCTCCAGCTCGTCGTAACTCTCGAGCAGCGCGCGCCAGCGCGCGGTCTGCCGCGCGAGGTAGCCCTCGGGCTTGCCGAAGCCCTCGAGACCGACGGCGCGGTAGTCGATCTCGCCGAGCGTCGCGATCGCGGCCGCCATCGAGAGACCCATCTCGTGGCGGATCTCGTCGCTGTCGCGGTGGAGCGGGGGCAGGCCCTCGGACGGGTTGAATCCCTCGATCGGTTCCATCAGGTAGAACGCGGCGCCCAGCGTCTCCGTCTCGGCGCAGCCCGCGATGAACTCCGGATGCGGAACGTCGCTGCCAGCGAGCGCTCGCAGCACGCGGGCCTCGCGCCGCATCGTCTCGTCGCTGTTGGCGCGCTTGTGCGGCGGAGGCCGCCGCAGCACGTAGCTGCGGCCGCCGCGCGAGAATCGCAACAGGATGTTCTGCGTGCCGCCGCCCAGCAGCACGGGCCGTTCGATCGCTCCGCCGGGCAACCCCTGGGTATCCATCCAGTCCGCCAGGGCTTCGAGGTCGATGCCTCCGATCGACGATGTCTCGTCCATGGGTGCGTTCCGATGCGCGTGCGTGGGCCGGACACCCGACGCTACGGCAGCCCGCGCGCGCGGTCGAGGCCCGGGTGCGGGAGCCGGCTCAGTCGCCGCGACCGGAAGCGTGTTGCCGCACCAGCGCCAGGATGTCGTCGCCGAATCGCGCGATCCGGGCCGGCCCGAGCCCCGGAATGCGCGCCAGTGCATCGTGGTCGCGCGGTTGCGATCGTTCGATCGCGAGGATCACGTTGCGCTGGAACACCATGTACGTCTTCCAGCGCAGCTGCCGGGCCTGGCGCTTGCGGTAGCCGTCGAGCGCGCGAGCGAGAGACCCTCCCCGGGCAGGCCGTCCCGACCGCGCGCCCGCGGTCGGGACGTCTTCGCCGTCCGGGCGGGACACGCGCGCGGCCCGGACCGGCTTTTCCGGGATCCAGACCGTGGGGTACTTGTGGCCCATGCGCACCAGGCGTCCGTTCGCGAGCAGCGCCTCGATGCCGGCGACGACCGAAGCCTCGTCGTGTCCGCGCAGCGCGCCGTACTCCGGCAGTGTGAGGAGCCCGCCGCGCGAGAGCGACCGGGCACGGCTTCCCCGCAGCGCGCGGGCGAGTGCGGTCTTTCCGACCGGCCGGCTGAGCCGGTCGACCGCCGCGAGGATCGTCCCCAGCGCCTCTTCCGGGAGCGCGTGGACCGCGGGGGCGCTGCTCGCTGCGCGCTCGACGGCTTCCCGGGCGCTGCCGTCGCAGACGTCGCAACGGCCGCAGGCCGGGCCTCCGGGTTCGCCGGTGAAGTGGGTGACGAGGAGTGCCTGCCGACATTGCGAGGCCCTCGCATACCGTTCCATCGCGGCGAGCGAACGGTCGGTCCGTGCCTCCATCGCCCCGCCCGAGGCGAGCCGTCGTTGCGTCACCAGGTCCGCGGTTCCGAAGAAGAGCAGGCATTCCGCCGGTTCGCCGTCGCGTCCCGCCCGGCCCGCCTCCTGGTAGTAGGCCTCCACGCTGCCCGGCGTCTGGAAGTGCACGATGACACGGATGTCGGGAAGGTCGATCCCCATGCCGAAGGCGTTGGTGGCGACGAGCACGCGGCTCCGGCCCGCCTCGAAGCCACGTTGCGCGCGTTCGCGGGCGTTCTTCGTGCGTCCGGCGTGGTAGTGCGTCGCGGCGAAGCCGGCGGAACGCAGCGCCCGGGCGACGCGCTCGGTCGTCTTCCGGGTGCTGCAGTAGACGATCGCGCGGCCCGCGCCGCGTCTCCCGCGCAGCCCGCCCCGTTCGAGCGCCTGTTGCAGGACCGACAGCCGGGCCTCCTGCCCGCGCAGCGGATGGACCGAGAAGCGCAGGTTCGGGCGTTCGACGCCGATGCGGACGATCGCGGGGCCTTGGAGCCCAAGCCGTCCGACGATCTCGTCCACGACCCGGGGGGTCGCGGTCGCCGTCAGCGCAAGCACGGGCACGGGCGCGAGCGCGCGCAACTCGTGCAGGGCCATGTAGTCGGGGCGGAAGTCGTGGCCACATTGGCTGACGCAATGGGCCTCGTCCACCGCCAGCAGCGCGATGCCGGTGCGCCCGAGCATCCGCCGGAAGCTCTCCTTGGCGGCGCGCTCGGGCGAGACATAGAGCAGCGCGAGCTCGCCGCCGAGGAAGGCCGCGACCGCGGTGCGCTGTCGGGCTGCGTCCTGGTGGCTGTGCAGTGCGTCTGCCGCGACGCCGCGCGCGGAGAGCGCGGCGACCTGGTCCTGCATCAGCGCGATCAGCGGGGAGATCACGATCGTGGTTCCCGCCCCGCGGCCCGCCAGGACGAGCGCGGGCACCTGGTAGCAGAGCGATTTTCCGGAGCCCGTCGGCAGCAGCACGACCGCGTCGCGTCCGCCGAGCGCGGCCTCCACCGCGTCCGCCTGGCCTCGCCGGAAGTCCGCGTGGCCGAAGACCCGGGCCAACACCTCCCGCGCCTCGCGATGCGCCCCCACATCCTGCATGGGGGGTTGATATCACGCGGCCCGGGCTCGCGCTCAGCCGCCCGGAGCGGTTCGATGCAGAGCCGCTCGAAACCGCGGAAGCTCGGAACCGCTGCGTAGCGGTAGCCCTGCGGGCCGACCCCGAAGCGCGGGAGCTTCCGTTCCGGGTCGTAGTGGACCGGCGCGTGGCGGCGGAGGCGCGCCAGGATCGGGTACGGGTCCTCGCGGGACGCGGGATCGATGGCGGTCAGACCGATGCCCGACGGCAGGGCGTTCTCGGCGGTGGGTTGGACCATGCACAAGCCTAGCCTTGATCCGGCATTCCGATCGGCCACGGAGGCGGCGAGGGGTCGGCTCCGGCTCATGGCTCGCCCCTGATCGGCACGCGGTCGCAGGAGTCACTCGGGTGACCCAAGGCACAGGGAACAGACGAGTGGCCCTGCTGCGCTCGAGTTCGCCTGCGCCCACCCCTCGC
>Ga0114931_10004702_pt1 | contig 17002 bp, 9 predicted proteins | sample 2SBtaG_FD_89579 | JGI IMG/M metagenome (GOLD analysis project Ga0114931, IMG submission 89579) | Deep subsurface microbial communities from Kolumbo volcano to uncover new lineages of life (NeLLi) - 2SBTROV14_V59a metaG | ecosystem: Environmental > Aquatic > Marine > Volcanic | place: Kolumbo...
CGGCCGGTAAGCCATTAGAATGCGCGCTTGCTGATGCGGGGTGGAGCAGTCTGGTAGCTCGTCGGGCTCATAACCCGAAGGTCGTTGGTTCAAATCCAGCCCCCGCTACCAACGTTATCTGACACTGCGCTTCCAGATGTTTACCAGAGGCATCTGGGAGCACGGTGACTTCCTTAAATATCTGTTTTAAAAGCTCTCTTGCCTGCGTGGACGACCGCCCAAGCGTACCCTCGAGATCGTCTATCAAACGCCTGTAGTGACTCCTCAGCTCCTCTGGTGAGGGGATCGTCAGGTCTGTCGTATCCGCCGGGTCTGAAAGCGCCAACTGGTCCTCAAGGCGGGATTTCTCGGCCTCTGCTGTAGCGATTTTCTTTTTGAGCGTTTCGCTCGAACCGAATTCTCCCATTGCATCCCAAAAGTTACTTAATTTCTTCTCCAATCGGCTCAGAGCATCCTTCGCTGTTTCGGCGCTCCCGGCCCCTGCGCGCGCTGCGGCTTTTGCCTGTTTCTTGACTTCCTTTATAAACTCATCGAGCAATTTTTTATCATCCAGAAGTGCGGACTTGACACCCTCAAGAAGTGTTGCCTCAGCCTGCTGCTTGGGTACCTTAATGGCATTGGGGCAAACGTGCGGACCCCTCTCTTTGTGTGTCGAGCAGCCGTACCGGTAGCGGTCGACAATAACCAGATTCCCGCCGCAGTCGCCACATTTCATGATGCCGGATAAGAGGTGACGAGCTTTGCGGCCGCCTTTGCTATTTCTTGCTTGTAGGGCCTTGGAAATTGGTTGTCCCCGTTCAGAGCAGTGATTCAGGCGCTCCTGTACGCGATTCCACAGATCTTCATTAATGATCCGTAATTCAGGCTTGTTGTGAATGATCCATTCCTCCCTGGGATTCTCAAAGCGTCTGCGCTTTCCTGATTCAGGATCTTTTTTCCAGGTAGAGCGGTTCCAGATCTCCTCGCCGATATAAAGCGGATTATTCAGTATTCCAACACCAGCACGTTTGTCACCATATATGGCGCTGCGAGCCCAAGTGCCGCCGCGTGGTGACGGGATTCCCTCAGCATTTAGTTCGTCAGCGATCTGGAAGGGTGTGCTCCCCCCGGCATAACGCTCAAAAATTCTGACAACAATGGTGGCTTTTTCAGGATCGATTACTTTATATTTACGCTTTCCATCGTTGCTGCTTACTGAGGTGTAGCCATAGGTGCGGCCACCAGCTGATGCACCTAACAGCGCTATCCCTTCCATGGTGCGGGTGGTTTTTTCTCGCACATCATCAATATACACCTGATTGATGAGTCCACGAATGCCGCGCGTTATCTTGCAGGTTTTCAGTCGACTGTCGTACCCATCTGATACACCGATGATGATAATCTCATTAAATTCCAATACACGAATCAGCTGCTCAAGGTGCATAGGGTCCCGGCTCAGTCGGTCGAGGCTTTCGATAAAGAGCATCTTGAACTTCCCATCCAGTGCATCCTTGAGCATTTCAGAACATCCTGGCCTGAATGCGGGAAGGATGGATCCACTGATAGCGGCATCTGAGTAATGCTTGTTGATCCGTGCACTCTCCGACACTGCTCGTTCATCCGACTTCCGTTGCTGATTGTCGATTGAGGACTGATCCTGCATATTCGTGCTATATCGAGAATAGCTTGCTGCCGGGATGACATTCATTTGGTATCTACCTCACTATGTTCTGCGAGATCCTGGACTGTTAGCTCCGCGAGTAGCGTCACGATCTCACGCAATACGCTGCTGTGGTGGTGTATTATTTCTTTGCCTGCCTGATTTAGTTGCAGGTCAAGGGACGATGATAGCGATTTCTCAACGGGAGGGGAGCCCTCTCCGTGTTTCGATATATTTCGTCCTTTGGGCAATCTGGTTGACATAAGGTGCCTCCAAGTTCGGAGGCCCGTTGGGCAGTGTTCTGTTTCGGTGCCCTGTATTACTAACTAAATGATAAATGTCCTATTTCTACCGGCTTCGGGCCAAAGTTGAGTATTGATCACGAAGGCATATAGCAACTCGAAGGCGCTTTTGAGGAAAATTTTCCAAAATCGAATGATTCAACCGCTGATTTTGCTGAACGGTGTATACACTAACTGATGCAGGGTTTTTAAGATTGCTATGGAGTCGTAACCATCGGAAATGCCTATTACTTGGATCCCGCGATCCGTGAGGTGGTTTATAATCGAAAATAGTTCGGTGCTATTCCGAGATAGCCTTTCTATGTCATCGACCAGAAGTACATCAAAGGCTCTATTTTCTGCATCATTTAGGAGTTGTTTTCCGCCGTTGCGAGATGCAATGGAGGTCATGCCTGAAACAGCTTCATCAGAGTGTGTTGTGACGACGTTAAGTTTGCGTTCCTCAGCAGCGGTTTGACATCGACGAATTTGCCTGGCGATTGCCTCGCCGTTCTTATCAGTTGCAGATCGTGCGTATATTCCTGAGCGGGGTTTTGAGGATTCAGAGTTCATTTGTTTCTCCTATCTACTTTTTTAGCAGGTTAAATAATAAGGACGTCCCCTATTAGTAAGCGAATAAAACGGCGGTTTTAGGAAATTGTTAAAAAATAGTATTTCTGGTGTTACCAGCCAACCACGGGCAACGGCTACGAGATTATCTTCGGTCTATCAGACCTTACCCAATTCTGAGTTCGCTGCTTTTCGTTTAGCTGCGTAGGCCTTCCATTTTTCCCGGGAACATGTACGGCAATATACGGAAATGCCGTCGGGGGAGGACTTTGCCTTGCTAAATTGATCAAGGTTCTTGATTGTGGCGCAACGTGCGCAGCGCTTTTCGTCAGGCGTAGGCCAATGGTAACCAGTGCCAAACGGGAGTATTTCAATTTTGGTCGGGCTGTGACCTCCCATAGATGAAAAAACCCGAAGCGACACCTGATCAGACATTTTGTTTGATACCTGTTTGGTGTTGGTGAGAAAAGCAAGAGCGGCGCTTGGAGAGAATTCAACAGCCCAGAAACTGATTCGGCGGCTTTCTCTACCTTCAAATACAATCCGGGGGAAGATGCGATGGAGTACAGCTCGGAGTTCCTCTGGTGCAATAACGCCACTATCGAATAGCATATCGATCAAATCAGGAAGGTCAGCTGCGATTTGCGACGATATGCAAGAGGCATCAAACTCGGAATTCAATCTCTCAAGTGTTGCCAGTTCCATCGCAGCTATGCGGCGAGTCTCAGAGTGTCTCTCCATCTCTTGTTTTAAGGCCTTGACCGCCATTTTTTCATCTACTGTAGACGCCATTTCCGCTAATCTTTTTAATGACGCGTCAGACCTTTTTATGGACGCCTTCAGTTCTTTAATTTCAATTGCCGAGCCAGAATCCAGGTAATCGTTAAGATGTTCCTTAAACTTATCGACACAACCATTGAGTAACCCATCTGAGATTAAAGCGTGCAGGATGTCTCTGAGTACAGTTAGGTCAGCAGAGTTAGAGCCATTAGGTTGGTTGCAAGTTTGGCTTTTTTCGAAGCAGTGGTAGCAAAAGATACGACCACGATCATTTTCTCCAGGGTAAAGATGAGCCGTCATCTTGTGCCCACAGCTGCAAACGACCAGTCCTGATGCCCATAGTTTTCCACCCCCTCGGCCTGTAGTTGTAATTCCTTTCGCCTCGGGTTGACAGATTTTATAAAGACCATATTCAACGATAGCCAGCTCCGGATGGTCATATTCAACTATATCGCTAGAGCCGGATCGGAGAGAGTAGTGGCCGATATAAATGGGGCGTTTTAGAATTTGTTGAATGGCCGAAGTGCCCCAAGTTCCACCAGAAGGCGAGGGTATATTATCCGTCGTTAAGCGCTTAGCAATGGCTAGGTAACTTAGCCCGTTACTACGCATTGTGAATATTCTTTTGATGACATCGGCCTGCTCAGGCACCTTTATCCATTTGGTCCCCAAGCCTTTACCAGAGCGCTTACCAGTTTCTGTATATACTCGCTCAGAACGATAACCATATGGCGCGCGGCCATGAAAATAGCCTCGAAGTACACTGCCGTCTCTTCCTCGACGGGCGCGATGGGTAATCTCTTTCAAAGCATTTTCATCGAATGCTCCACGTACTGCGCTCATTAGCTTCGCACCAGGGATTGCAGAGTCGAAGCCAATCGCATCTATAACGCGGACATTATGTTCCTGTGCAGTTCTCAAAAATATCTGCTGGAATATAAGCTCCCGAGAAAGCCGGGACAGTTCGTCGAGGAACAAGATGTCGATCTGATCGTCCTCTATGACTTTGACTAGGGTGGCTATTCCCAGCCGTTCATTAGCGCCTTTGGAACCAGAAACAGCGGAGTCTGTGAAAATCATGTCTTCACTGACCTCAATGCCTTTACTGGCAGCCAAACTAGCGCATCTACGAACTTGGTCCTCCAGGGATGTTTCCCTTTGCAGGGTGGATGAGAACCGGGCGTAAATTGCTGCAACGGGTGAACTTTTGGACATGCTTTGCCCCTTTAGTTGTGAGCTTTGATAACGAAAGTTTGTAAACAGCAGCTCGCACCAACAGGTCAATCAGGTCATCGACTTCGCCATTCATCTTTAAGTCCTAGTAAATTAAGTAAAATCGAACTTTTGATGCATTGACTGCTAGCCTGTATAGCTACAAAAGTTGCAACTGGAGGAATAAAGCAGTCAATGCAGAACTACAAAGATATATTACACATGACATACAAGAGTAAGTTTTTATAAAAATCGTTTGCTGAGTATGCTTGCCTGCACACTGCCAGAGGCACTGTGGGCGTGGCTTATGTATCCTGTGTCTGGACGAACGGTGCAGAGCGTAGCCTCGTTCGGGGGCGGATGATGCGGTATGGATATAACACCTGAGGTGGTGGCGCTGACGCTGTTTTCGGTAAGCGCAGTACTCGGGCTGGTCGCCGCAGAGATCTACACGCGGCGCAGGAAGTAGCCCCGATCAGGGGCGGGGAGGATTGTATGAGTGAGACAGAGTGACAATGGCTCGGGCTGGCCGTAATCGCGTTGATTGGGTTCGCTGATTGGGCCATCGCCTGGTGGGGGTCTCGAAATCGTCATGGCGATTGATGCACTGCTTGGGTTTGCTGTGGGGATGATTGTCGGAGTTATCGGGCAAGCTGGTGGCAACGGCGGTCATGGATTGAGCTTGTCGCAAAGCGTATGCGAGAGGTGACTGAACGCCACCCCTAACATCATCGTGAATGTATTTAGAATTACCCCGGGTAGATAGGAAAGAATCTGTTATAGATTTCGACTACCAGGCCACCATTGAAAAACGCGTCTCGGCGTACATTCAGAAAAATTTCTCCTTCGCGGTGTTCCAGGTCGAAGAGAAGGCGAGGCGACTGCATATTGAATCCAGACTGATTGCAACTGTGTCCTGGTGCCAGGTTTGCAGCCACTCGCCGAACTGGCTCGGGTTGCATTTACCGAAAGAGAAAATCAGAGAGAGCGGTTTGTGGTTGGTGAACCAGTTGTATAAAACTCCCTTTGATGAAACACCTTAGTGAGCTAGAAGATCTTGTCACCGGTCACAGCAGATCCTGGCGCTAACTAGTTGAAAATATAAATACTATTGTGTTTTTCCCCAAGAATCGGCACAGTATTCCCCACCAAGGATGGTAGCGTTGCTGGGTTAATCGCCAAGGCAGGCCGAATACACTCGCCCTGAAAAAAATAAAGCCAGGGGAAGTTTGGGTTTGCTTTCAGAGAAAAATCAAACATTTGCGCCAGGTCAGCGTGCAGAGATCCGTGACGCAGAATGGCGTATCAAGCAGGTGAATTTTACCAGCGACGGTGGCCAGCTGCTGACCTGTGAAGGACTCTCCGAGTTGGTGCGGGGGCGCGAGGCCGCCTTTCTGACCCAACTGGAAGCCAAAGTCCGGATTCTCGAGCCCGAATTCACCGAGTTGGTGGAAGACACGTCAAGCGGTTACAAAGCCGGACTGCTCTATCTGGATACCCAGTTACGTCAGACCCCGCCTACCGATAGCAGTATCTACATGGGGCATCACGCCGCCATGGACCAGCTTCCCTTTCAGTTTGATCCTGCGCGCCAGGCACTACAACAGCCGCGCCAGCGGATACTGATCGCAGATTCCGTTGGTCTGGGTAAGACACTGGAAGCGGGCATCCTGGTTAGCGAGTTGATCACCCGAGGTCGTGGTCGGCGTATTCTGGTGCTGGCAGTCAAGTCCATGCTGGGTCAGTTTCAGCAAGAGTTCTGGAATCGCTTCACCATCCCGCTGGTTCGACTCGACTCTGTGGGTTTGCAACGGGTGCGCAATAACATTCCCGCCAACCACAATCCGTTTCATTACTACGACCGATCTATTATTTCCATCGATACCCTCAAGCAGGATATCGAATACCGGCATTATCTCGAACAGGCCTACTGGGACATCATCATCATCGATGAGGCCCATAACGTGGCGGAACGCAGCACCCATTCACAACGTGCACGCCTGGCCCGGCTTTTGAGTACACGTTCCGACACACTCATTATGCTCTCAGCCACACCACACGATGGGAAGCCAGAGAGCTTCGCCAGCCTGATGAACATGCTGGATCCAACAGCGATCGCCAACCCGCACGATTACAGCCAGGAGGATTTCCGGGATAAGGGGCTGGTCATCCGTCGCTTCAAAAAAGACGTACGCGAACAATTGCGGGCGCACTTTCCTGAGCGTCAGATCGAAACGCTCCGAATACCGGCTTCTGATGCAGAGGAAGCTGCCTACGAGCAGCTTATGCAGGTGAGTTTCCACACCCTGGATGGTCGCTCGGCCGGAGCAGGCCAGCTGTTCCGAACCACGTTGGAGAAGGCGCTGTTCTCCAGTCCGGCAGCTTGCCTGAGTACCATCGAAAACAGGCTGAAGAGGCTGCAAAAGCACGCAGACAGGCCCGAAATACAAAAAGACATCGATACACTGAACGCACTTGCGCTGGCCGTACGTGGAATCAAGCCAGCGGCATTCAGTAAGTACCAGTATCTTTGCGACTACCTGGGAACAAAAGGGCAGGACGGTTTTGGCTGGAACCCGAAGGACCCCGAAGATCGGTTGGTGATTTTTACGGAGAGCCTGGCAACTCTGGATTACCTGCATACCCACCTGCCAAAAGTCCTGAAACTCAAAGCGGCCCAGGTTACTGTACTGCGCGGTGACATGCGTGATCGTGAACTGACTCAAACAGTGGAGCAATTCAATCAGGGATCCAGCAAATTGCGCCTGTTGATTTGTTCGGATGTGGCATCCGAAGGCATTAATCTCCATCACCTGAGTCACCGCCTCATTCACTTTGATATCCCCTGGTCACTCATGGTGTTTCAGCAGCGCAATGGACGTATCGACCGCTATGGCCAGCGCTCTCAGCCACAGATCCGCTACCTGCTCACCGAGAGCGCGCACCCGAAAGTGCGGGGCGATCAGCGGGTGCTCGAAGTTCTCATCGAGAAAGACGAGCAGGCTGGTAAGAACATCGGCGACCCGTCTGAATTTATGGGTGTGTACGACAGGGCAGAGGAAGAAAGCATTACCGCTGAGGCCATGGAGAAGGACAGCGATGACATCTCCGATATTTTTGCCGATCTGCTGAGTGGCAAGGCAGGCAAGGCCGAAGATGGCCTCGCGGCATTTATTCCAGACAACCAGACCAGTGCAGATGCAACACTGCTTGTCGAGCGGCTACGATTATTTTCATCGGATATCGAGTATGCCCGTACGGCGGTTCATTGGTTGCAGGCCAACGATGCCGATTTGCAGGTGGATGTTGATAACGACACGCTGCGTCTCACAGCCCCCAGCGACCTTGCCCAGCGACTACGTTATTTGCCTCGCGAAATTCGTCCGGAACATGATCGCTTCATTCTCACGCCTGACCTGCAACGTATCGACGAAGAACTCAAACGCTGTCGTGATGAGGACAGCCCCTGGCCGGTATTGCATTACCTCTGGCCGCACCATCCCGTCATGGAGTGGTTGGCGGATCGTGCGCTCAATGCGTTTGGCCGTCACACCGCACCAGTACTGCGGCTGCCGGAACAACTAGGTCCAGATGAACATCTTGTTTTGTGTCAGGGAGGCTTCCCGAACCGGCGTGGTCACACGCTCATCCACGACTGGTATGCAGTGCGTTTTGAGGGCGATTCGCGCCAGGAGGTTATGTCGCTGGAAAATATGCTGGATCGTCTAAATCTCGATCCCGGGCAGATTCACAATCAGGGCGATGGTGGCGACATCCAGCTGCTTCAGCGCCTCCTTGCTCCAGCGGTTGCCAAAGTGCGCACAGAACTCAAGTCCTTGCGCAAAACCCGGGAAAAAGTCCTGAACGACCGCCTCAACCAGCAGTTGCAGTCACTGGAGGCACTCAAGGAAAAGCATATCCAGCAACTCGAACTACAGCTGGATCGCAGTAAACAGCCCGAAGCCTTCAAGCGTAGCAAGCGGGAGAAGCGCCAGCGCCACATTGAGCGTATTTTTGAAGACTACTGGGACTGGCTCGAAAACACCCAGACCACGGAAGAAGAGCCCTATATTCAGGTTGCTGCCGTCTTTACCGGTCAGGCAGGGGTATAGCGGCCATGGACTGGATCGGCATTACCAATGAAAACGAATTCTACTCGCAGCACTACCTGTCCGAGATCTTTTCGGGCGATGTGCGCGGCGTATTGGATGCCTGGATCCAGCGCGAACAACAGGCGCGCGAGGCGGCACGAGCGGCTGACAAGCGGGAGCCGGACTGGCGCACGCCCTGGGGCCGACTGAATGCACTGGCCCGTGACAGCTTGCAACAGATGGAAGAGATCGGCCGTGTACGGGATCCCGCCCAAAGGCTCGAAATCAGCCGCAACCTGCTGCGCCAGTGGCTATCGGTTTTCGAACTGTCTTGGCAGCCCGAGCGCCGTCAGATACAGGAAAGTGAAGGCACTGAATTGCCATTGCTGGGTGAACTAAAAAGTGCGAATGGTGCGCCACTCCTCTGGGTCCTGGAAGCACAGCCGCTAGAAGATGGCCAGAATCTCGATACCGATCCATTATCTTTGCCTGTCTATCCACAACAACTAAAAAGTATTGATGACACACCCGTCTCAAAGACGCCTGGTGGCAAGGCCTCATCTGATTGGCACAAGCTGCTGGTGAGTGCGGTTTTTGCCCAGCCCGAACCGCCACGCTGGGTGCTCCTGGTGAGTCCGGGGCAATGGCTGCTCATTGACCGCGCCAAGTTCGCGCAGCATCGATTACTGCGCTTCGACTGGCTGGAACTGCTTCAGCGTCGTGAAACTGAGACTCTCAAGGCGGTCAGTGTTTTGCTGCATCGGGACTCACTCATCGATGCGCAAGGGCAGACACTGCTCGAAGTACTGGATGAAAATGCGCACAAACATGCTTACGGTGTGTCGGAAGACCTGAAGTATGCGCTGCGTGAATGCATTGAGCTATTGGGGAACGAGGCAACCCGGCAACTCATCGAACAGGCGAGGGAAAAGAAAGAAGGGATATTCAGTGGCAAAAAAGAACTGGACCCGAATGACCTTTCTCTGGAATGCCTGCGCTATATGTACCGGCTGCTGTTCCTGTTCTATATCGAGGCCCGTCCTGAACTGGGCTATGCACCCGTGGATGCCGATGTTTACCTCAAGGGTTATGCACTGGAGCATCTGCGTGAGCTGGAACTGGTACCGCTGACCTCGGAAGCTGAGCGCAACGGCCGTTATTTCCACGATTCCATCAATATGCTTTTCCGTCTGGTTGCAGAAGGGACCCCCAATGCGGACGCCAGCCATGATGACATCCTGAGTCAGGCCACCCAGACCGGACGTGATTCCTTCCGCATGCAGCCGCTCAAGTCGCACCTGTTTGATCCGGCACGCACGCCACTGCTTAACCGTGTCGTTTTTCCCAACCAACTGCTGCAACGGGTCATCCAGTTGATGTCCCTGAGTCGGCCCACTCGGGGTAAGAAACGTCGTGGGCGCATTTCCTATGCCCAGCTAGGCATCAACCAGCTCGGTGCAGTCTACGAAGCCCTGCTGAGCTATCGTGGATTTTTTGCCCGCGCGGACCTCTACGAGGTCAAGAAAGCTGGTACGGAACCCAATACGCTGGAAACCGGCTACTTCGTTACTCGCGAACAACTCGAAGAGTACAACGAGGAAGAGCGGGTCTATACCAAAAACGAGCGCCGTGAGCGTGTCCTCAAGGTCTACCCCAAAGGCAGCTTTATCTACCGCCTTGCCGGGCGCGACCGAGAAAAATCTGCGTCCTACTACACGCCAGAGGTGCTTACCCGCAGCCTGGTCAAATACGCGCTCAAGGAGCTCTACGCCGAGCAGCTTGCACCCCTGCCGGATGCGGAGGCCCGTGCACGTCACCTGTTACAGATCCGCATCTGCGAGCCTGCCATGGGTAGTGCCGCCTTCCTCAACGAGGCGATCAACCAGATCGCCGACAAATATCTGGTACTGATGCAGACCGCCCGCGACGAGCGCATCCCACAGGACCGCTACGCCGAAGAACGCCAGAAGGTAAAGATGTACCTGGCGGATAACAACGTCTTCGGTGTGGATCTGAACCCCGTAGCGGTAGAACTGGCAGAAGTCTCTTTGTGGCTCAATGCGCTCTCCCGGGATCGCTTCGTTTCCTGGTTTGGTCTGCAACTGGAGTATGGCAACTCGCTTATCGGCTCCCGCCGTCAGGTATACCGGGCCAACCAACTCGGTTTGAAAGCAAAGGATCCCGACTGCTGGTACAACACCGCACCGGAGCTGGTGGCCATGAATGCTACCCCGGAAGTTGGTCAGATCTGGCACTTCCTGTTACCCGACCCTGGCATGGCCGCCTATAAGGACAAGGAAGCCAAAGCGCTGTATCTCGAGCAATTCAAGGCCATCGCCCAGTGGCGCAAGCAATTCACTTCGCCATTTGCGCCGGTTGATATTAACCGCCTCCAGAAGCTCAGTGAAAAGGTGGAGGAACTCTGGCAGGAACATGCCAGAGCCGTGGCGGCTTTGCGCCAGAAGACTACCGACCCCTATGAAATCTATGGCTACCAGGTAGGCGGTAACCGCACCAGTCTGGCCTTCAAGGATACGGCGGTTGATCAGGAGCTGGAAGCCAAGGGACTGGAAAACACCAGTGCCTTCCGTCGCCTGAAACTGGTCATGGATTACTGGTGTGCTCTCTGGTTCTGGCCGCTCGAAAAAACGGACGAACTGCCCAGCAGGGACGAGTGGCTGTTTGACCTGGAGAATCTGCTGCTTGGCGATACCATCGCAGCGGGCCCGGCAGGTGAAACACGGGACCTCTTCGCGAAAACTGTTACGCCGGAAGAGGGCAGGCGTTTCGTTAACAAGTTTGGCGTGGTCAATATCAAGCGACTGTTTCACGCCTTTCCGCGTCTGGCGTTGGCTGACCGCATCGCGACCAACCACCGTTTCTTCCACTGGCATCTGAATTTTGCAGATATCTTCCGTGATCACGGTGGATTCGATCTGGTGCTGGGGAATCCGCCCTGGATCAAGGTAGAGTGGAACAGCGGTGCCGTGCTGGGTGACTATGAGCCGCGCTTTGTGTTGCGCAAGTACAGTGCCAAGCAACTCGCAGACCTGCGCGATGAGACTTTCCACCACTATCCCGAGCTGGAGCCTGCCTGGCGTACCGAACTGGAGCAGGCCGAAGCGACTCAGGCATTTCTCAATGCTGTGGTTAATTATTCAGATCTGCGTGGTGTGCAGACCAATCTCTACAAATGCTTTTTGCCACAGGGTTGGATGGTGGGTAATGAGAAGGGTGTAGCGGGCTTCCTGCATCCGGAGGGGATCTATGATGACCCAAAAGGTGGTTCATTTCGCGAGGCGCTCTACACGCGGCTGCGGGCGCATTTTCAGTTTATAAATGAAACTAAGCTGTTTGCCGAGGTACACAACCAAACACTGTTCAGTATTAATATTTACGGTCCAACTGCACGAGAACCTGATTTTGATCACCTATCTAACTTATTCGTACCCCAAACTATCGATGCTTGTTTCGGGCATGACGGTGGCGGGCAAGTGCCGGGCATCAAGGAAGAGCAGGATGGCGGTGGACGAGTAAGTTGGAATACTCAGGGGCATCGCGATCGTATTATTGAAGTGGGGGTGCAGCAGCTTGCTCTGTTTACCCAGCTCTATTATGAGGCCGGTACTCCGCCACTGCGGGCGCGTCTACCTGCGCTACATGCTCGGCAATTACTTGCCGTGCTGGAGAAGTTTGCCGCCCAGCCTCGTCGATTGGGTGACCTGGGCGGCGAATACATCTCGCTGGAAATGTGGCATGAGACCAATGCCCAGAAGGACGGTACCATCCGCCGTGAGACCCGCTTCCCCAAAGATGCTAACGAATGGATTCTCTCTGGCCCCCACTTCTTTGTAGGTAACCCATATTTCAAGACGCCACGTCAAGAATGTGTAAGCAATAAAGCCTACGACGTCCTCGACCTGGAAGCACTGCCCGACGACTACCTGCCGCGCACCAACTACGTCCCCGCCTGCCCCCCCGACGAATACGCTGCCCGTATTCCTAAGGTGCCCTGGACGGAGCCGGGTGAGACTGAACCGCGACGAGTAACAGCATATTATCGATTTGTGAACCGAAGGATGTTCGGGGCATCGTCGGAGCGATCACTGAATTGTACGCTCTACCCAAAAGAGGTCGCGCATATTAACCCAGTTTTGTCTACCACCTTCAGGGACGAGGAGGCCGCTGTAGACTTCGCGGGGTTCTGTTACTCAACCACAGCAGATTTCTATCTTAAAACCACAGGGCGATCGGACGTCTACGAATCTACACTTCGCCAGTTTCCGATAATTGGCAATAGTGCCATACGATCCAGGATGTTGGTCCTTACCTGCCTTACCCTCCATTATGCTGAGCTATGGGATTCCTGCTGGCAGGGTATTTTTAAAGCTCAACATTGGTCCAGCCACAGCCCACTGCTGAATACCGATTTCTTTTCTAATCTCACTTCGGAATGGCAACGAGATTGTGCTCTGCGTACTGACTACGCCCGCCGCCAGGCCATGTTGGAGATAGATGTGCTGGTTGCCTTAGCATTGGGTTTAACCCTGGAGGAGTTGATTACTATCTACCGTGTGCAGTTCTCGGTGATGCGTCAGTACGAGGCGGACACCTGGCACGATCAGAATGGCCGCATTGTTTTTACCCCGAGCAAGGGTCTTATTGGCGTTGGGCTGCCTCGTATCGCCCGCAAGACAGACCTCAAAGCTGGCATCAGCTATGGTCTGAGCATGCCAGAGCGCAACGAGGAAGGCATTGCACTTGGCTGGGAGGACGTCAAGTATCTTACCGAGGGTGTCGTCACCAAGACTTTCCCCGATGACACACTTCCCAATGGCCCGGTGCAGCGTACTATCGAATACCACGCCCCATTTGTCAGACCTGACCGCGAACAAGATTATGCTCGGGCATGGAGCTATTTTTCCGAGAATGACAATCCATTAACTGGAGATCCGTAGTATGTTTGATCTTGCTACTCTCATCGAAATATTTTTGAAGACGGCTACAGCGCATCACGTAACCAATCTCTTTCTTTACGCCATCGCTGCTGTGTTCGTCTATTCGGTTTACAAAGCGATTCGACATCGAGGCAGGGACTTCATCGATTATGCGCCCAACTTGATGACGACCCTGGGTATTCTTGGCACCTTTGTAGGTATTGTTATCGGACTCCTGGATTTTGATACGAACCAGATCGATGCAAGTATCGAGAACCTTCTGGAAGGTTTGAAGACAGCGTTTATTACCAGCCTGGCCGGTATGTTGGCAGCCATCCTGTTCAAGGCGATCCGTTCGTTGGGTATGTTCGACGCGCGTCAGGATGAACTGGCTGTTGATGAGGCGACTCCGGAAGATGTGCTGCGAGCGATCAAGGAACAATCTACCTTGCTTGGCGACCTGAATCAGTCCATTTCAGGTGGAGACGATACCAGTCTGGTGGGGCAGCTCAAGCAATTACGGTTGGATATGATGGATTCCTTCAAACAGTTGTCCCGTACGCTGGACACCCATGCGAGCGAGCGCATGGAAGGCATGAAGCAGGTTGCGGAGACCCTGTGGGAGAAGATGGATGCCTTTGCAGAAATGCTCTCCAAGAGTGCGACGGAGCAGGTTATCAACGCCCTCAAGGAGGTGATCGTTGACTTCAATAAGAATCTGACCGAGCAGTTTGGTGAAAATTTCAAGGCGCTGGATGCCTCCGTCAAGAAGCTGGTGGAATGGCAGGAAAAGTACCGCGTTGAGTTGGAGCAGATGCAGGAACAGTATGCCCAGGGTGTTCAGGCCATAACGGCAACAGAAGCCTCGGTGGCGCACATTAGTAAGGAAGCCAGTGCCATTCCAGAGGTCATGCAGAACCTCAAGGACGTGCTGGAGGTAAACCAGCATCAGCTGGCCGAGCTTGAACGCCATCTCGATGCATTCAGGGAAATGCGGGACAAGGCGGTGGAGGCTGTGCCGGAAATCCAACAGCAGCTTGATACGACTGTCTCAGGTTTCCAGGAGGCTGCGGGGAAAATCCAGACAGCCATTATTGCGGGTTCAGAAGAGTTCTCGACCAATGCGCAGCGCGTGAATGCCAACCTGACAGAAACTTCGGATACACTGGCCAAAGAGACGCTGCGGATACGCGAGCAGCTGGAAGATGGGGTGACGGATCTCAGCGCCCATATGCGCACGATGGTCAATACGGTATCGTCTGAAGCAACGTCCATTGCGGAGCGGCTTATCGAGACCAGCACCACACTGGAGAGGAAATCAGCCGAGGTTCAGGAGCAGCTTGCTTCCACAATGCAACGGATGCAAGAGCGGTTAGAGAGTGTGCTGGAGGAAGTCTTTAATACGCAATCCCAGGCACTAGCAAGGGCTGTTGAAGGCATAAATTCAGAAATTGAACGCGTCGTAGGTTCAACAGGCGAAGCCGTCAACGAACAGTTGCGGTTAATCGATCAGGCCATGAGTCAGGAGGTTCAGCGTGTAATGGAAGAAATGGGGCGGGCGCTGGCTGCTATCAGTGGACAGTTCACAAGTGATTATCGGTCGCTGGTGGATCGGATGAATGAAGTTGTTCAGTACGGCAATCAGTGAGGCCTGAGATGAGCGCAATGGACAAGATATTGGGGCGTAGCCGATCATCTAGTGAGGGTGGTGAGACCGGACAGTGGATGTCGGTATCGGACCTTATGGCCGGACTCATGGTGGTGTTTCTCTTTGTTGCAATTACCCTGATGCGGCATGCAATGATTGAGCGGGACAAGATCAAGGAAGTTGCCGTAGCATATCAGGAGAACCAGGTTGCTATCTACAATGAGCTAGTGTCAGAGTTCAAATCTGACCTGGTGCCTTGGGATGCCGAGGTTGATCAGAAGACACTGTCTTTTGATTTTAAGTCGCCCGATGTATTGTTCGAGACAGGAGAAATTCATCTCCGGCCACGCTTCCAGGAAATCCTTCGGGATTTTTTTCCTCGCTACATGAAAGTGCTCAGTTCTTTTCAGGACTCGATCGATGAGATCCGGATTGAAGGCCATACCAGTAGTGTCTGGAATCGGAAGACAGATCCGGAGAAAGCCTATTTTCTGAATATGTGGTTGTCCCAGGGTCGTACACGTAGTGTATTACAGTACGTGTACAGCCTGCCTGAGGTGCAGGACAAAAAACAATGGATTACCAAATTTATTGCGGCTGTTGGGTATTCCTCCTCACGTCCTAAACTGACGGCGGAGGGACTTGAAGACCGGAATGCATCCAGGCGTGTGTCATTTCGTGTGATCACCAATGCGGATACCCAGATCCGCAAGATACTCGAGGAATGATATGCCCATTAATGTTGACTTCAGAGCTTTGTGGGAGTCAGTTCGCCGTATGGGGGCGACAGAGCGGGATTTCAATCTCAATGTCGATCTGGGGGCTCCAGACCCTATTGATGTCAGGCTTATTGAAGGCATCGAAGTTGAATTGGAAGATGTGGAGACTGAGTCTGGACTTCTCCAGTACAAGGGTCGACAAATTCTCCTCTATATTCCCGAGCATGGGAGGAATATAGAAAAGGCATTGGAGGATGTGGAAAAGCGAAGGAAATATCATGTCTCAGACTGTAAAACACTACAAAGTATGCGCGCAGCCGGACGCTTCGAACGGTATGTGGTTACCAATAAGCTGGACGGAGAATTTGATGTTCACGGTATTTCAATGACGGGGCAACCGATTGAAGGTGTCGTTGAGTTATTTGTCTGCAAAAACTGCCTGGATAAGCTGAACTATAAGGGCTATTCGATGCAGGCGTATTCCAGCAAGCAGGAAATCTACAGGCAGTTTTCACTGGAAGCATTTTTCTCCACCTATAGTTCATATTTCAGGCATATGCCCAGTCGATGGGCCGGTAATGAACAACAAGCGGGCTACACCAGCGATTGGCCAGAAATCTCGGGTCGCTATAAGGCAGAACATGACTTCCAGTGTGAGAAGTGTGGTGTATCCCTGAAGGCACGGGAACACCATCGGCTTCTTCACGTCCACCACAAGGACGGTGTCAAGAGCAATAACCGGTCATCCAACCTTGTGGCGCTCTGTGCCGATTGTCACCGCAAGGAACCCTATCATGCACACATGTATGTCTCGGTAGATGATACCCGGCTGATCAATCGCCTGCGCAGTGAGCAGGCCTTCATGGAGGATGCGGGCTGGGATGAGGTCTTGGAGTATGCGGATCCGGCAATGGAGGGCCTTCTTTTGCTGTGTCGGGATAATGATTTACAACCACCTGTCGTGGGGCATGAAATAACAGACCAGACAGGTGCCGTAGTGGCTGAACTGGAGTTGGCCTGGCCGGATTGCCAGATCGCAGTACCAATACGGAGCGAAGACCGCGACACGGCGGAAGAGCAGGGTTGGGAAATATGGAGGATGGATGAGGCGATTGATAATTTTGC
>Ga0114931_10004703_pt1 | contig 17001 bp, 19 predicted proteins | sample 2SBtaG_FD_89579 | JGI IMG/M metagenome (GOLD analysis project Ga0114931, IMG submission 89579) | Deep subsurface microbial communities from Kolumbo volcano to uncover new lineages of life (NeLLi) - 2SBTROV14_V59a metaG | ecosystem: Environmental > Aquatic > Marine > Volcanic | place: Kolumbo...
AACGACCGCGAGCACCAGCAGCCCTCCCATCACGGCGGCGGCACGCCGGTGCCTGGTCACCCGCGCCTTCAGGCGGAGCGGCCAACTTGGCGCGATCGGGGCAGCTGCTGCGGGTTGCGTTTCCGACAACGATGTTCTCCTCGCGGCACTGCACCATCAGTGCCCGGACCGCAAATGTCGGCGTCAATCATGGCTCTCGTCTCGCGGGTGAGTTGGGCAGGCTCCCTGCCCGGGGCTCAGTGCTGGGAACCGTGGTGCATGCATCCGCCTTCGTGCCCTTCGCTGTGCCCGCATCCTTCGTGCCCGCATCCCTCGCCGGCCGCCATCCGGCGGACCATCTCCTGGATTCTCGTGACGGTTTTGTCGTCGTCCGAAGTCAAGGTCAGCCGCGCGCCGTTGGGAAGAGTCACTACAGAGATCTCGACGCCCTCCATCCCGTGGTGCCGACAGCCTCGGCCCTCGGCGTGCCGCGCCGCCCACGCATGGATGACCTCGACATTGTGTTTGTTGTCGGAGGTGACCGTCAGCCGCGCGCCGTTGGACAGGTTCTCGCCCGTGGCCTCGACGCCCTCGAGCGCAAACGGACACCGATGCCCCTCGCAGCTTCCGTCGCCGCCGCACGCGAATGCGGGAGTCGGGGCCGCCATGACGACGAGCACGGCGACCGCAAACGATGCGGCCAATGCGGTGAAGAAGCTCCTTCTCGGCAGGGTCAACAGTGTATTCATCTCTCTCTCCTTCATTTCTCGAAGCTCTCAGTGAGCTCCATTGGTTTCAGAGCCACGACAATCGTGGCTGCTGGTTTCAGACCCAAGACAACCGGCGGTGCTGGTCGCCCTGGGTCCGAGGACGTGGCGCCGCAGCGCTCGTTCGAATGCGGAACGCTGTTCAGGCCGGAGCACGGCCTTCTCTGCGAGCAGATGTTGCACCACCCGTCGCTGAAGTTGTGCTTGCTGCGTGCCCATTTGTCGGAGCAGCCCGTCGATTCGTTCCTGGTTGGGAGAGTCGGCGAGCAGCTCCGTGAGCAGCTCATCTCGAAGTTCCGTCATTCGCTGATGACATGTGTCCCGCAAGGCATGCAACTCAGATCGCAGTTGCTGAAACTGCGCTTTCTGCTTGGGTGAGAGATCCAGCAACACCTGTTCATCGCCTGATGTCTGGTGCACACCGCAGCCCGAGCAGTCCCCCCGCAGCCAATGAAAACCCACGGCGCCCACGGCGGCGAGATTCATCGAGACCGAGAGGATGAACACCAGCTTGATGATGTTGCTTCTGCTCATGGAACCTTGGCCCCTTGCACGTCCCAGGGATCAGTGGCGCCCAGGAAGCCCGGCGGACTGGGTTCGAAGATGCTCGCGTACGTCTCTGATTCCACCGAGGCCGGTGGGTCGGAAGTCTGCGCGTCTTCAGTTGCCGTGAGCATCGTCCCTGTCCAAGCGCCAATGATGATTCCGAGCGCCGCAAGGGCCGCGCCTGCAAATCGCGGGCGTGGTACGAGTGCTTCAGTCCAAGCAGCTAGGCTCTCGCGAAGAGGGCGTCTCCGATTCCGTTCCAGTTGCTGCTCCACCCCGGGAAAGAGGTCGACGGTCAGAGATGGGGCATCGTACTCACCTAGGAGACTCCAGAGCGCATGCTTCGATCTGAATACGTGGCGGCAGCCTTCGCAGGCTGCGACGTGCTCGGACAGATCGGCATCCAGGGGCGCGCCTGCATTCAGCAGGGTGAGGCGTTTTCTTACCGTATCGCATCCAAACTTCATGGAATCTTCGCTTCTGTTCTATCCAACCGGTGAGAAGGCGAATCCTTGCGCACCTTGCTCTTCTCGTCCGGGAGAAGATGGTGCAACCCGTCGCGGAGACGCTCGTTGGCTCGCCAGATCAGCGAAGTCACCGCGGGCACGGTCTTGCTCATGGCCTCGGCGATCTCCGCATAGGAGAGGCCCTGGAAGCGGAACAGAACGATCGCCATCCGCTGCTCGTCGGGGAGCGCCAATATCGCGGCCCGTACGGCGCTTCTGCGTTCCTGCGAAATGAGATCGTGTTCGGGACTTGTGGCGGCTCCGCTGGGGAGCTCCTCCAGTACCGAAGCATCGGTCGGAAGCTCTCGCGAGTTGGAGAAGCGGGCCTTCTTGTTCAGGCACAGCCGGGTCACGATCGTGAAAAGGTAGGAACGGAAGCCAGCTGTTGGCTGGTATCTCGGGGCAGCCTCGAACAGACGCACGAAGGTCTCCTGGGCCATGTCCTCGGCCTCTGCCCGCGTCCCAAGATACCGATAGGCGAGCCGGAAGACCGCCTCCTGGTGCCTGCGGACGACACTACGAAGCGCTTCGTGGTCGCCCTGAGCGACACTCTTCATCAGCGCCTCGTCTCGTGGTTCCTCGATTGGCAAGCGGATCTCTGCTCCATCATGCGGGCGAACACGCAGCTCCCTTCTTGAAACCGGCGAGCCACGGAATCCTTGCGTGTCCCCTGATCGGAGGGGCCCGGTGCCACTTTGCATCCCCATGGGGCCAACCCATTTTCAAGCACATGGGGCCAGGGGAACGGGTTGAACGACTCGCTGATGGTGCCCGATCCTGGGTCCGGAGTCGAGATCGTCGTCAGCGACGCCTGGCGCGCGAGCGCGGGTGCCGCTGGGGCTTGGGCGAGGGCGTCTTCGGGGGCGGGTCGCTGGCGTCGAGCTGGGGCTTGAGGCGCGGGCGGTAGGACTCGCCCTCCATGACGAGATCGAAAGCCGAATTCTTGAAGCGGTCGACGGCGCTCTGCGCGAGCAGCAGGTCGTCGAACATGCTGATCCACTCGGCGGTGTCGCGGTTGCTCGTGACGATCATCGAGGCGCGGCCCGTGCGCTCGAGGAAGAGCTGGTAGACATCGCGGCTCTCCTCCTTGCTCATGGGCTCGAGGGCGAAGTCGTCGAGCACGAGCAGGTCGACGGTCGACAGCGCGATCATCTCGGCATCGCGCGAGTTGTCGAGCCGGCTGGCGCGGAGCGTGCGCAGCATCTCGTCGGCGCGGATGAAGTGCACGTTGTAGCCATGCTGGCAGGCGATGTGTGCGAGTGCGCTGGCCATGAAGGTCCTGCCGACGCCGACGGGTCCGAGGATGACGACGTGGCGGTGGCTCTCGATGAAGCGCAGGCTTGCGAGCTCGGCGACCAGGCGCTTGTCGAAGCTGACCTTGGCGCTCTTGTCGAAGAGCTCCATGCGCATGTCGGGTTCGCGTCCGGCCTGTGCTGCACGGCGCTGGGCAGCGCCGCTGTCGCGCCGGTTGATCTCGTCCCCGAGCACGAGCAGGAGCAGATCCTGGAAGGACAGATCCTGCTTGTCGGCGAGCACGAGGCGATCGGGCAGCGTGTCGGTGATGCGCCCGAGCTTGAGGCGCTTGAGCGCAACGACGAGCTCGGGATCGAGCTTGGCAGTGGCCATCACGCGTCCTCCTTCGTGGTGGTGCGCGTTGCGAAGTGCTCGGTGTCGCGCGCGAAGCGGGGCATCGGCAACGGCAGCTGCACGACCTTGTCGCTGTCGCCCGTCGCTGCGGGCGGGCGCGCCCCCGTGGCGACCATGCGCTTGATGCGTTTCACGTCGATCACGTCGAACGCGAGTGCACTCTGGCATGCGGCTTCGACACGTCCCGCCCCGAACCTGTCGCAGAGCGAGAGCAGCGCGTAGGCCTGGCGCATCCGCGCCCACGGCAGCGGGCCTTCGAGGATGCGCTCGACGTACTGCCCCACGTGATGACCCTGACGCCGCGCGCGCTCGATGACGCCATCGACGGAGCGCATCGCGTAGAGCGCTTTGCCGACGGCATAGTCGCTGGCATCGGTAGAGCGACCGCCGGGTCGCTGGCGCGGATGCGTCTTGATCAGCTGGGTTTTGAAGTAGATCCGCACGAGCTTCTTGTCGACACGCACGCGCACCTGCTTGTGCAGGTACAGCGTCGGCACCGAGTACAGGGCGCGCGCGACCTGGATGTGATGGTCGGCGTGGACCTTGGCCTTGGTCCACAGCGGCACGTCGAAGGGCGCATCCGGCGGCGGCCGCATCGCTGCTTTCTCGACGCCCTCGAACACGTCGCGGGGCACTTGCCGCGTGGTGCCGTGGATGCGGCCACCGGCCACGTCGCGGCACCAGTCAGCGGCGCGGGTCCGTGTCTCCGCGAGGTCCTTGAACTCCTCGCCAGCGAACCAGCTCTCGCGCACGTACGGCACCTGGTTTTCGACGCGGGCCTTGTCGCGCGGGCTGCGCACGCGAGCCGGGTCGACGAAGAGACCACGCGTCTGGGCGTAGTCGGCGAAGGCGTCGCACAGCCGCGGCGACAGCGCGTCGGGCTTTGCGACAATTCCCTTCATGTTGTCCGGCACGATCGTGATGGGCATCGCGCCGAAGAACTTCCACGCCGAATCGAGCCCCTCGCAGATGGCCTCGGTCGTCTGCACGAACGTCGGCCACACGAACTGGTAGCGGCTGAATGCCAGCGTGACGATCAGCACCCAGAGCGTGCGCTTGCGGCCCGTCTCGGCATCGACGAGGTAGCCCATCTTGCCGAAGTCCACCTGCGCTTCCTGTCCAGCAGGCGGGTCATCGAGTCGCACCGTCGGTTGCTTCTTGCGCCAGCCGAGCTCGCGCATGACGAAGCGGCGAAGCGTCGCGTAGCTCGCCGTCACGCCGTTCCGCTGCAACAGCACGTGCACCTTGCTCAGCCGCAGCGGCTTGTCGCTCTCGAGCCACTGCTGGATGCGCTTCCTGTGCGCCTCCAGCTCGCGCCACTCCGCGCTCGGATCGGGCTCGGGCCGTGCCTGCACGCAGTCGGCAACGGCGTGCACCTCGTCGTCGTCGAGCTGCCGGTCACGCGGCAGCTCGAGCTCGACAGCCCAGCGGATGTAACGGGCCGCCGTCTTGCGGTCGAGCCCGGTCTCGCGAGCGATACGCCGCTCGCTCTGCTCCGCCTGCCAGCGGCGAAGCACTTCCTTCACGTCGATCATGGAAAGCTCCCTGTACGCCATGGCTCCTCCTCCGACCGCGACCCGCGCGGTCGGTCGGAGGGGAGCATCTCTCACGTCCAGGTCGCTCAGCCCGGGGCTGGCCCCATGACCTTGGAAAAGTGGCCGGAGGCTGGCCCCATGACCCTGGAAATCCGGGTCACGACCCCCTCGCGGGTGGTCCCATGACCCTGAAAATCGGCTGGCCCCATGACCGTGGAAAAGTCACGCGGCCACTGGCCCCATGAGGCTGCAAACTGGCATCCGAGCCGATCGAGAGCCGGTCGCCGGTGGAGCGCAGCGTCTGCCCGGCAGCCGGTCCCTCCACGCCTGCCACGAGGAGTCTCTGCACGGTCGCCGGCGGCGCGCAAAGCTGGTGAGCTGCCCGCGAGCGACAGAATGCTCTACCGGAGCGCTACCAGCACACCAGCCGATTTCGGGATATCATCGGGGGATGCCCTGCTCGAACGTCGCCGGTCGGTTTTCTCGAGTACTGGTCTGGCTGGTGCTCGGCGGCCTGACGCCCGCCTGCTCGCTCTCCTCACTGAACGAGCTGAAGGCAGACGCGGGCGATGGGGGCACCGGCGGCGGGCAAGCAGGCGCCGGCGGGGCGGCGGGGGCTGGCGGCGCGGCCGGGGCCGGGGGGAGCTGCCAGGCTGCTACCTGCGCCTCGCTCGGCGCCGAGTGCGGCAAGGCCGCCGATCGATGCGGAGGCACGCTGGACTGCGGCACGTGCAGCGGCAGCGACTTCTGTGGCGGCGGCGGACCGTACAAGTGCGGCACCGCCCAATGCACCCCGGTGACCTGCGCCGCACTCGGGGCGAACTGCGGCAAGGTCTCCGACGGCTGCAGCGCGGTGCTCGACTGTGGCGCCTGCACCGCTCCCAACAGCTGCGGGGGCGGCGGTAAAGCGAACGTCTGCGGCTGCACGCCCAGGACCTGTTCCGAGCTCGGGGCGGTGTGCGGCACGATCGACGACGGCTGCGGCAACACGCTGTCGTGCGGCACGTGCTCGGGGCTAGACAAGTGCACGCAGAACCAATGTGGCTGTACCAAGACGACCTGCGCCGCCCAGGGGGCCGACTGCGGCAACATCCCGGATGGCTGCGGCTCGACGCTGAGTTGCGGCACCTGCAGCTCGGGCAAGACTTGCGGCGGAGCTGTCCCCAACAAGTGCGGGACGGCGCCCTGCGTGCCCAAGACCTGCAGCGGCCTAGGGGCAACCTGTGGGAGCGTCTCCGATGGCTGCGGAGAGACCTTGGGCTGTGGAGCGTGCACGGCGCCCGAGACCTGCGCTGGAGGCGGCACAGCGAACGTCTGCGGCTGCACGCCCAAGACGTTCTGCAAACAGGACTGCGGCTCCGAACCGGATGGTTGCGGCGGCACCATCGCCTGCGCCATCTGCGCGCAGGGGTACAAGTGCATCGGCGGCTACTGCAACTGCATCAAGCCTCCCTGCACTCCGACCTGAAGCGCGCCCGCGGTCGGCTCCGGCCGAGCTCACTCCGCGGTAGCGTCGGCCGCGTCCGCTGCGCTGTGATCCGTCGCTGCGTCGTGCATACCGGCGTCGGACGCGTCGGGCGAGGCCGCGTCGCCCGGTGCGGCGTCGCCCGGTGCGGCATCTGACGCGTCGACGCCTGCCTCGCGCTCGCGCCCGTCGCCTGCAACGATCCCGCGTTCTTCCAGCGAGCACGACGTCCATTCCTTCGAGCTCGTGGCCCGCGGCACCAGCGTGCTGGTCGAGAGGCTTACGAGCCGGCCCGTCTTCGCATTCTTGACGCAGCCAAAATCTGCGGTGAGCTCGAAATACGCGGAAGGGTCGTAGCAGCCGAGTGGGATCTGCCCCGGGACTATGTGACAGTAGTTGGCATCGAATCCGAGACCTGTGATCGGTTTGCACCCGCGCGGACACGTATCGGTATCCAGCGGGCAGAACAGCGGTTCACCCTCAGCGTCGCCCGCATCGACCGGTCCAGTACGATCCGGCGCCGGATTTCTGGTAGCGCATGCGCCGAGAGCCGTCACGGCGAGAAGCGCCAGCGCGAGCACCCCCAACCTGCGCCGGCTAGAAATTGAAGTCGCTCCAGGCGATGCCAAAGTACTCTCCTGGCAGGCCGTTCCAGTACACCGCCCAGGAGCTGAACACCCCCGCCACCCGGGCGCCGTCCGCGTCGTCGATTCCATCGTTGAGGTCCAGCGGCCAGGTCCCGCCGAGGTTCGAGTCGGGGTTGCCGTAGGCACCCTCGCCGACACTCGTCGGAATCCCACGATCCGTCGTGACCGGGATATGCTGGAAGCGTCCTCATCGGCGGAGCCTCCATGTCTCGTTCTCGCGTCCGCATCTACCTCGGCTGCTCCCTCGATGGCTGCATCGCGGGCCCCGACCACGACCTGTCGTTCCTCGCTCCCGCTCCCGCTCCGCCACCGCCCTGGGTTGCCAAGGATTCCATCCTTGCTAGAGTAAGGACATGTCGAAGGTGACCAGCAAGCTCCAGGTCACGGTGCCCAAAGCCATCGCCGACGAGTACCGCATCAAACCGGGCGACGACATCCTGTGGGTCGCGTCCGGCGAGAGCGTTCGCGTCGTTCCCGCCGGCGCGCAGGTGAAGCCAGATGTCGCCGAACGGCTGAAGCTCTTCGACCAGGCCACGCGCCGCCAGGCACAGCGCGCGGCGCAGTCCCCGCGCCGGCAGGGCGGCGACCGCGGTTGGACTCGCGAGGATCTCTACGGTCGTGGCCGCTCTCGTTGATACCAACGTGCTCGTCTACCGTTTCGACGCACGCTTCCCGGACAAGCAGGCGCGCGCAACGGAGCTCCTGCGCCGCGGTATCGCAGACGACTCCGTCCGCGTGCCACATCAAGCCGTTGTCGAATTCGTCTCTGCCACGACGCGCCGGCTCGACGGCGGCGTGCCCCTGCTCGAACCGGACGACGCACGACGCGAAGCGGAAGAGATGCTGCGGCAGTTCACGATCCTCTACCCCGACGAGACGCTGGTCCGCACCGCGCTTCGCGGCATGGCTGCGTACCAGCTGTCGTGGTTCGATGCGCACCTCTGGGCGTACGCGGAACACTTCGGGCTGTCCGTGCTGTACTCGGAGGACTTCCAGCACGATCGCCTGTACGGCACCGTCCGTGTCGAGAATCCCTTCGAACGATCCGGCGCCTAGCTAGGTCCCAGCACCGTCGGCGCCTCCGGCTCCGTCCCCCGCGCCGGCCCCAGTTCCCGCTCCGACCCCGGCCGTGATGGAGTTGACAACTTGAAATAACTTGATATTTATCATAACCTGCTTACGATATTTCAATGGATCCGAAGGTCGCCGGGTATCTGAGCAGCATCGGCCGGCGCGGCGGTCGCGCCAGCCGGCGGCGGCTCGGCGCCGAAGCGGCGCGCGACATGGTGCGGGTGCGTGAGGCGCGGCGGGCGTTCCGCGAGTTCCACGCGCAGTGCTTCTGGTCCGAGGATCCGGACTATCGCGTCACCCTGGCCGACGTGCCCTGGGTCGCGGAGCGGCTGATGCGCTACGGCGGGCGGAGAGGCTGGGAGCGCGGGGCAAAGCTGTGCCGCTGACGGCGTTCCAGGCCGAGGTGCTCGAGCTCCTCGGCGCGAACCGCACCCCGGATAGCTATCTCGCTGGCGGCGCCGCGTTGCACCTCGAGCCGCACACCCAGCGCTACAGCAACGACCTCGGCTTCTTCCACGACTCGGAGCAGCGCGTCGCTTCCGCCTTCGCCGGGGATCGCGCGACGCTCGAAGGCGCGGGGTACGCGATCGAGATCCTGTTGCAGCAGCCGGGCTACGTGCGCGCGCTGGTGAAGAAGGGCCAGGACGCCACCAAGGTGGAGTGGGCGCACGACAGCGCCTGGCGCTTCCTGCCGACCGTCAAGCACGACCTGGCCGGGTTCCAGCTCCATCCGATCGATCTGGCGATCAACAAGCTGCTGGCGCTGGTGGGCAGACACGAGCCGCGCGACTTCCTCGACATCATGGAAGTACATCGGCACGTCCTGCCGCTGGGCGCTCTGTGCTGGGCCGCAGCCGGCAAGGACCCGGGATTCACGCCGCCGCTGCTGCTCGACCTCCTGCGCCGCCGTGGCACGTTGCGCCCCGAGGACCTCTAGCGGCTTCACTTGAAAGAGGCGCCCGACCTGGGCGAGCTCAAGCGGGAGTGGCTGACGACTCTGGACGAAGCCGAGGCGTTCATCAAGTCGCGGCCCCCGTCGGAGCTCGGCTGCCTGTACTACTCGCCAACGCTCGAACGGTTCGTCGGCGACCCAGCGGACGTCTCCGATTCAGTTCCGCATTACGGGCGGCCGGGCGGCGTGCTACCGCGGGTCGCGTCGACGTAGCGAAGGCAAACGAGGCGAAATGCACGCCAGGCGTGCATTCCCGTCTGCTTGCTTACGGCGCACCGCATGCGTGGAGAAGAGGCGAATGCTGGAACGAGAGATCGAAACCGCGAAGCGCGCAGTCACCCTGGCCTCGGCCGTCTGCGCGAAGGTGCAGGGAAGCCTGGACCTGGGCCGTCTGGACAAGGCGGATAAGAGCCCGGTGACAGTGGCGGACTTCGCGGCGCAGGCGATGGTGGCCCGCGCGCTTGCGGAGGAGTTCCCCGACGACGCGCTGGTCGCCGAGGAGGGCTCGGCCCAGCTCCGCGATCGGGACAAGTGCGCGCTGCTGGAGCGCGTGGCCGGCCTGTGCGACACGACGATGGAGGACGCGCTCGAGTGGATCGCCGGCGGTGAGGACAAGCCCGCGCGCCGCTTCTGGACGCTGGATCCGATCGACGGCACCAAGGGCTTCCTGCGCGGCGAGCAGTACGCCGTCGCGCTCGGGCTGATACTGGACGGCGAGGTGGTGCTCGGTGTGCTCGGCTGCCCGAACCTGCCGCTCGCCGGTGCCGAAGCCTGCGAGCCGGGCGGCGGGACGCTGCTCTGGGCGGTGCGCGGCGGAGAGCCGCAGCAGGCGGCGCTGGGGAGCGCCGCCGCGCAGGTGATCCGTGTGAGTGATCACAGGGCGGCGGCGGACTGGCGCGCGTGCGAGTCGGTGGAGGCGGCGCACTCGCGCCACGACGTGGCGGCGGAACTCTCGGCGAAGCTGGGCGTGGGCGGCTCGGTGCGGGTCGACAGCCAGGTGAAGTACGCGCTGGTCGCCCGCGGCGACGCCGAGATCTATTGGCGGCTTCCCACGCGCCCCGGCTACGAAGAAAAGATCTGGGACCACGCCGCCGGCAGCTTGATCGTGCAGGCGGCGGGTGGTCGCGTGACGGACGTGCACGGCCGCCCACTCGATTTCAGCCACGGGCGCACACTCTCGGCGAATCGCGGCGTGCTCGCCACGCACGGTCCGCCGCACGACGCGCTGGTAGCCGAGACGACGCGGCGCTTCGCGGGCACGTAGCTCGACCGCGTGCGCTCCCGCTCCCGCCCCTGCCCCGGCTTCCGCGCCGGCTCCCGCTCCCGCCCCGCACGCGCAGCCGGGCGTGCCCGGCAGGCGGCCTTCCCGTGCGTCGATGACCCGGTACGTTTGCGCCTCGAACGCCTGCTCCACGCACCCGCCCGCTCCAGCGTGCCGGCCGCTCGAGATGACGTACCACTCACAGGAATTCAACGAACCCTTCAACTGGTGCGACCGGTGTTGCGAGCGCTGTCCGCTCGCGGAAAGTTGCGCCGTGCATCGCCGCGGGCTCGGGCAGCGCTGGCAGCACGAAGCCCGCGGCGAGGATCCCGACGACCCTGCCGTGTTCATGCGCGACATCGAGCAGGAGCTGGGCCGGGCGCTGGCCCTGGTCCAGCGCGTGGCGGCCGCCGAGGGGATCGAGTTGCATGGGCCCGCGCGGCAGCCGCGCGTGGTTCCGCTCGATGCGGCGCGCCTCCGCGCTGCCGGGGCGGCGGTGGCGGACAACCTCGGCGCGCTTCGAGACGTCGAGGACAACGATGCCGTGGTCACCGGCTTCGTCATCGCCGTGAAGTGCGCGCGTCTGGCGACCCATCTCGGCTATCCAGAGGACGAACAGTATTGGCGGATGGACGTGATCGCCAATCTGCTCCTGCTCGAACGGCTGCGGGCGGACCTGCTCGAGCAGCTCGAGCACTGTCCGCTGCCTGTCGTGGACGCGACCCGGCGCGCGCTCGACAAGCTCGGTCGCACTCTCGCGCCCCTGTCCCGGATGATCGACGACCGGGCGCGCCGGATGCTCGCCGCGAAAGTGGAGAGAGGCGAGGCACCCTCGCCATTTTGCCGCGTCGCCTCCTAGCCTGGCCGGCGGCGGAAAAGTGTTCGAAATGGGAGCCTTCCAGGGCATGGAGGTGGGGGGGGGCGAAGCGCGCGGCTCGACGTGGTATCGGGACCGGCCATGGTGCGCCATGACGATGTTCCCCCGACGACCCTGGACGAGACGTTCGAGACGCTGAAGGAGCTGGGGCAGAAGCGCTTCGGCAAGGTGCCGCCCGAGCTGGTGGCGGCGCAGGTGATCGCCATGAGCGCGGGAACGGACTGGCCGGTGCGACGAGCCGCGCTGGAGGCGCTCACCCGGCGTCGGCGTTTCGGGCACCGCGACGGGCTCGCGGTGCTGAAGCGGCCGGCGCGCGGGGCGGTGTTCGGACGCTACACGACGGGTCGCGCCGGCAAAGGGCGCGTCAAGGCCAAGCGCGGCGGCGGTAGCAAGGCGGGCGCCGGGAAGCGTACCTACCAGACGGAGCTGTCGAGCCTGGTGCCGCTGCGCGGAAGCTGCGACTGCGCGGACTTCCTGAAAAGCTCGCTGGGAGTCTGCAAGCACCTGCTCTGCGTGCTGGAGGATGCGTGCTCGAGCGCGAAGCGTGTCGCGACCGCCGAGCGCGAGCAGGTGCGCGCGACGCTGCCGGCCGACCGCCTGTGGTGGGAGCCGGAGCTGGCGCTCGACGGCGAGCTAGATCGACTCGCCGGGCTGCGCCTGGGGGCGAAGCGCGCACCGGCCGGATGGGTGCCGCACGAGGAAGCGCGCGGGCGCGAGCAGCACGTGTGGATGAAGCTGCGCGCCGGCGCGGAACCGCTGCGGCTTCCACTCGGCATGCGCCTCTACTCGCTCGACCCCGAGCGGCTCGCGGGCGCAGAATCGCGTCTGTCGCTGCTCCGCAAGCTGGCGAGGAGCGGCACGGCGGCGGAGCCCGCGGCGCGGGCTCTTGTCGACGACGAGCTCGGGCGCGCGGAGCGGCGGCACGCGGCACGCCGCGCGGGCGGGCGTGCTTCTTCCCATGTGGAATCGCTGCAGCGCAAGCTCTACGCATACCAGCGCGAAGGGGTGGAGCGTTTTCTCGACGCCGGACGGCTCGTGCTCGCCGACGACATGGGGCTCGGCAAGACGACGCAGGCCGTCGCGGCGTGCCATGCGCTGTACACGAGCCGGCAGGTGCGGCGTGGCCTGCTCGTGGTGCCGGCTGCCCTCAAGCCGCAGTGGCTACGCGAGTGGGACGCGACGACGCGCGTGCCGGCCAAGCTGTTGGAGGGCAGGCCCGACGAGCGCGCGGCGCAGTACAAGAAGCTCGACAAGGGCTTTCTCATCATGGGCTACGAGCAGCTCTTGCGCGACTTCGAGCACGTGCGCCGGCTGGCGCCGGACATGGTGGTGCTCGACGAGGCGCAGCGCATCAAGAACTGGGCGACGAAGAGCGCGGCGTACGTGAAGGCGCTGTCGCCCACGTGGCGCCTCGTCTTGACGGGCACGCCGATGGAGAACCGCCTGGAGGAGCTGGCGAGCCTGCTCGACTGGGTGGACGACCTCGCGCTGGCGCCCAAATGGCGTCTCGACCCCTGGTACACGTACGACGACGGCGCGCGCAATCTCGACACGCTACGCACCCGCCTTTCGCCGGGTCTGCTTCGCCGCCGCCGCGCCGAGGTGCTGTCGCAGCTTCCGCCGCGCACCGACACGCGCGTGCCGGTAGCGATGACCGAGCGGCAACGCGAGCTGCACGACGATTTGCTCACGCCCATCAAACGGCTGCAGGCGCAGGCCAGGCGGCGGCCGCTCACGCAGAGCGAGTTCCTCCGGTTGATGTCGCTTCTGAACCAGCAGCGCATCATCTCGAACGGCCTGGGGCAGCTCGAGTTCGAGGAGATCTGGCCGACCTACCAGAGCGCACGGCCCGACGGCGCGCTGCTGGAGGGGCTGTTCTCGCCGAAGCTGCTGGAGCTGAGGGCGCTGGTCGAGGAGCTCGCGGTCGAGCAAGAGCGCAAGGTGGTCGTGTTCAGCCAGTGGCGGCGCATGCTGCGGCTGGCCGAGTGGAGCCTGCGCGACATCCTGGGCGACGCCGGCCAGCGCGCGGTGTTCTTCACGGGGGCGGAGTCGACGCGGCAGCGCACGCGCTCCATCGTGGACTTCCACGACGAGCCGGACACGAACGTGATGTTCCTGAGCGACGCGGGGGGCGTGGGGCTGAACCTGCAGCGCGCCGCCAGCGCGTGCATCAACCTCGAGCTGCCCTGGAACCCGGCCGTGCTCGAGCAGCGCATCTCGCGCATCTACCGGCTCGGCCAGAAGCGGCCCATCGAGGTGTTCAACCTGGCGAGCGAGTACGGCATCGAGTCGCGCATCGCCACGCTCGTGTCGAACAAGCGCGCGCTGTTCTCGGGGATCTTCGACGGCACGAGCGACAGCGTGCAGTTCGGCGGCAAGGCGTCGTTCATGGCGACGGTGGACAAGCTCGTGCCCGAAGTGCCGGAGGTGCTGGACGTGGGTCCGGCAGAGGACGACGACGGCGAGCTCGAGGCAGATGCGGCGCGCGATGGCAACGGCGGCGACGGCGACGATGCCGTCGCGATCGACGCAGCCCGCGCGGCAGCCCGTGGCTACGCCGGAACGCCGGCCGCTCGCGCAGGTGCCGGAAACGGCGCGGGCGCGGCGACCGGGAGCAGCGACGCACGTCCTGGCAACGGCGCGGGCAGCGCGGCTGACGGCGGCGACGTCACCACGCTGCTCTCGAGCGTGCAGGTGCGGCGCACCGAAAGCGGCGGCATCTCGATCGAAGCGCCGCCCGAAGCCGCCGCGGCACTGATGGCCTTGTTCGACGGCATGGCGAAGCTGATGGCGCAGGCGAGCGCCGGAACGGGTCGATAGGCGTTTGACAGCGCTTGACTGGCCCCGGGCCGGATCGGCGCGTAACCTCCCGGCCATGCCTCCGAAGAGCCCTTTCGATGACCTGGCAGCTCTCGCCGATGACCCGGAGGCAGTTCGCCTCCTCGCCGGTATCTTCGAGAGTCTTCGCAACATGGCCAGTATGGGCGGCGCCAGGTCCGTCGCCGAGGCGCTCGCCGCCAGCGTGACCATTACCGGCGACGATCGGATGCGCGCGCAGTACGATGCACTGAGGCGGGAGATGCTCCGCTACCTCGAGACGCTGGACTCGGGTGAAATCGAAGGCTCGGCTCGCGCGACAATCACGCCGTCACCGGAGATCCCATCCGAGGACGTGAATCGCATCGCCTCCAGCCTGTTGTCGGCAGCGGGCCGGGGACGTTCGCCCAGCCGAAGCTAGGCGGCCAGATGTCCGCCACTCAACGCAGCCAGATGTCCGCCACGCAAGGCAGCCACGCTATCGAAGCGGTGCCGCTCGACGAGCAGCCCGGCGGAGCGCCGTTGCGCCCCTCTGGAAAGCCGCGGGCGCCGAAGCGCCTAGCAGGCGGTTGGCTGGTTGTCCGCCGGGCCGACGACGAATATCGTCGCGCGCCCCGCAACGGACATCCGCTGGATTAGCCAGCCTGCGCCGCCCCATCGCTCGACCCTCAAAAAAGGAAATCGTCGGTTCTTCCGCCCTTCGTGTTCCCCCATGATCCGCTACGCCTGGCAGCGCCGTCGTTACGCCTGGCTCGCCGCTGCTCTGGCGGGGCCCGCGCTGGGGGCGATCGCGCCATTGCCGGCGGGGCTTTCGCGGTCCGGGGCGATCTCGCTCGGCGTGTTCGCGATGGCGGTCGTCCTGTGGGTTTCGGGCGCGATCCCGCTGGCGGTGACGGGGCTCCTGATATTGGCGGCGCTGCCGCTGTTCGGGGCGATGTCGCCAGCGCAGGCGTTCCCGCTGTTCGGCAATCCGGCGGTGTTCTTCATCCTGGGCGCGCTGGTGCTGGCGGCGGCGCTGATGACGACGGGGCTCAGCCGTCGGGTGTCGCTGTTCCTGCTGCTTCGTTTCGGCGGATCGGCGCGGCGGCTGGCAACGGGGATATTGCTCACGTGCGCGCTCTTGTCGTGCGTGATGCCGGAGCACGCCGTGGCGGCGATCGTGTTTCCCACGGTGTCGACCATCTCGCGTGCGCTCGGACTCGAGCCGCGCAAGAGCCGGCTGGCGCCGCTCCTGTATCTATCGATGGCGTGGGGCTGCATCGCGGGCGGCATCGCGACGCTGCTGGGCGGCGCGCGCGCGGCGCTGGCGATCGGCATCCTGAAGGAAACGACAGGGCGCGATCTCGATTTCGTGGGCTACAGCGCGGCGGCGGTGCCGGTGGCGTTGGTGCTCGTGGGCGTGGCGGTGGTGGTGCTGAACCTGTTCTACAAGCCGGAGATCGACGACGTGACGCCGGCGCGCGTGCAGCTCGAGCGCGAGATCAACGAGGCCGGACCGTGGAGCCGCAGCGAGATCAAGACGGCGGCGGTGACGGCGCTGTCGATCATCGCGTGGATCGCGTTCGGGCACTCGGTGGGACTCGCGACACTGTCGCTCCTTTGCGCGAGCGCGCTGTTCGCGCTCGGCGTGGTGAGCTGGAGCGAGATCGAGCAGGCCGTCAACTGGGGCGTGTTCCTGCTGTACGGCGGCGCCATCGCGATGGGCAGCGCGCTCACGCGCACCGGCGCGACGAAGTGGCTCGCGGCCCAGGTGCTCGGCGGCTTGCCGGCGTCGCCGTGGCTGGTGCTGGCGGTGCTGGGCGCGCTCACGCTGGTGCTGACCGAGTTCATCAGCAATGCGGCGGCCGTGGCGGTGCTGCTGCCGCTCGCGCTCAGCGTGACACCGCGCTACGGGCTCGATCCGGTGCTGGTGATGGTGTCGGTCGCGGTGCCGGCGGGGCTCGCCTACACACTGCCGGTTGGCGCGCCGCCGAGCGCCATCGCTTTCTCGTCGGGCTACTACTAGGTGCGACAGGTGGCGGTGCCCGGCGTGATCATGACACTGGCTTCTTTTGTGGCATTTGTCGCCGCGGCTTGGCTGCTGTGGCCGCATTTGCCATGGTTCGGATAGGTCGATCGATGGCGCGCGTGGTGATGGCCGTTTTCTCGGGCACGGAGCTCGATCGCGCGCTGTTCGAGCGGGCGCTCTCGGTCGCGAAAGGCGCGGGGGGACGGCTGGTGCTCGCCGATGTGCGTCACCAGCACCAGGCCGAGCGGCTCGCGCAATCGCTCACCTCGCAGGCGTTCCTCCCGCCGGCCGCGGTGGAAGCGCTCAAGCAGTCGGTCAAGGAACAGCGCAACGAGACGATCCGCCGCTCGTTCGCGGCGATGGAAGAGGAAGCGACGGTCGGCGGAGTGGCGGTCGTCGCGGTGGAGGACAAGGGTTCGCTCGGCGAGACCGTGCGGCGGCTGGCGGCCGAGCACGGCGTTGACACGGTCGTGATCGACGCACGCAGCGCGGCGCTGGTCGGCGATGGGTACGAGGTGATCGGGCTGTGACGACGCTCGGCGATGGGCGCGCGGATGTTTCGACGGGTACCGCGTGGGCTCGCGGCGGCGCGGGTGCGGGGGATCGCGGCGGCGCGGGTGCGGGGGCTCGCGGCGGCGCGGGTGCGGGGGCTCGCGGCCGTGGAGTACACGCATTTCCACCCCGTCAGATGCCTGACAGCACCGAAATGCGCGCCTCACACGCATTTCCACCCCGTCAGATGCCTGACAGCACCGAAATGCGCGCCTCACACGCATTTCCACCGCGTCAGACGCCTGACAGCACCGAAATGCGCGCCTCACACGCATTTCCACCCCGTCAGATGCCTGACAGCACCGAAATGCGCGCTTCACACGCATTTCCATCCCATCAGATGCCTGACAGCACCGAAATGCGCGCCTCAC
>Ga0114931_10004704_pt1 | contig 17001 bp, 15 predicted proteins | sample 2SBtaG_FD_89579 | JGI IMG/M metagenome (GOLD analysis project Ga0114931, IMG submission 89579) | Deep subsurface microbial communities from Kolumbo volcano to uncover new lineages of life (NeLLi) - 2SBTROV14_V59a metaG | ecosystem: Environmental > Aquatic > Marine > Volcanic | place: Kolumbo...
ACGCTAATCTCGTCGCCGATTATCAATGTTTCACCAACGCGTCGTGTCAAAATCAGCATTGTATGTCTCCTTACAAAAACGCTCTATGCTCAAATGATTTCCACCCATTCCCTGATCTCCATTGATAGTCATCGGCCAATCCACAACAAATCTAAACAACTGTTATATCCAAATGATTTAACTAATTAATTTAGAATACTTCCCGGCACCCTCCCCAGTACCATCCATTGGTGAGATGGCTTATTATAACATTTTTAATACATTTTTTCCTCCGTCAGTATCCCCTGCTAAAGGCGCACAAGCATTTGCTTGCGACTAGCGGCTATTGGCAGTGATCTCTACAACTCCAGGCCAAACGCACTGTGCAGGGCACGCACACCCAGTTCCAGATATTTTTCCTCCACCACCACCGAGATCTTGATTTCCGAGGTGCTAATCATGGCAATATTGATGCCCTCGTCCGCCAGGGCGCGGAACATCTTGCTGGCAATGCCCGCGTGGGGGCGCATGCCCACCCCGACCAATGAAATTTTGACAATCCGGTCGTCACCGGAAACCTCCCGGGCCTTGAGGGCCGCTGCGGTATCCTGGAGAATCCGCAAGGCGCGGTCGTAATCATTGCGATGTATGGTAAAGGTGAAATCGGTGGTGGTGTCCTCGGCGATATTATGGATGATCATGTCCACTTCGACACCTGCCTCGGCAATCGGACACAGGATATTGCCGGCAACACCGGGCTGGTCGGGGACGCCCAGGATGGTCAGCTTGGCCTCATCGCGGTTGAATGCGATTCCGGAAATCTGCACTTGTTCCATGCCTTCTTCCTCTTTGATGATCAAGGTCCCCGGGCCGTCCTCGAAGGAAGACAGTACCCGCAGGGGAACATTGTATTTGCTGGCAAACTCCACCGAACGGATCTGGAGTACCTTGGCACCGAGGCTGGACATTTCCAGCATTTCCTCATAAGTCAGTCGTTCCAGACGCCGCGCCTCGGGCACTACCCGCGGGTCAGTGGTGTAGACCCCGTCGACATCGGTATAGATCTGGTATTCCTCTGCCCGCAAGGCCGCCGCCAGGGCAACAGCCGTGGTATCACTGCCCCCGCGCCCCAGGGTGGTGATATTACCGGCTTCATCGACACCCTGAAAACCGGCCACCACCACAACCCGGCCGGCATCCAGATCCTGACGCAAACGCCGGGCATCGATGTTGATGATCCGCGCCTTGTTGTGCATGCTGTCGGTAAGAATATGGACCTGGGCCCCGGTATAGGAGTGTGCCGCACAGCCCTGGGCCTCCAGCGCCATGCTCAACAGGGCGATGGTCACCTGTTCCCCGGTCGACAGGATGACATCCAGCTCCCGTGGACTGGGAGTCGGGTCTATTTCCCGGGCCAGTGCCTGCAGGCGATTGGTTTCACCGCTCATGGCGGAAACCACCGCCACCACATCGAAACCCTGGGCGCGCCTGGCGGCAATCTTCTCCGCTATCCGGATGATGTGTGCCGGGCTCGCAACGGAGGTACCACCGTATTTTTGTACAATCAGGGCCATGGGGCTTGTCTCAGATGGACCGCGCGTCCGCCGTCCCTTTCATCCTTCATCCAGTTGCTGACGAACCCATTCCGGTACTGCCGCCAGCGCCTCATCCAGCGCCGCGGGCTTGTTGCCTCCGGCCTGTGCCATATCCGGCCGCCCGCCACCCTTGCCACCCACCCGGCTGGCAACGACCTTGATCAGTGCGGAGGCCTGGATACGGTCAATGCAGTCGGCCGTCACCCCGGCCACCAGGCTGACCTTCTCCCCTGCCACAGTAGCCAGCACAATCACTGCCGTGCCCAGCTTGTTCTTAAGCTGGTCCAGGGTGCTGCGTAAGGCACCGGCGTCCGCCCCATCCAGCCTGACCGCCAGAACCTTGCACGGCCCCACCTGCTGTGCCTTGTCCGCCAGGCTGTCTCCGGTACTGCTGGCCAGGCGTGCCTTGAGTGCGGCCAATGCCTTTTCCAGCTGGCAGTTATGCTCCAGTAGCTGCCCAAGTCGCTCAGACAAATTTTCACGGCCGGCCTTGACTAAGGCGCAGGCCTCCATTAACACCCGTTCAGCCTCATTCACTCATTCCAGGGCACGTTGCCCGGTCACGGCTTCAATCCGCCGTACACCGGCGGCGATGCCGCTTTCGGCGATGATCTTGAGCAGGCCGATATCACCACTGCGCCGCACGTGGGTGCCACCACACAACTCCACCTAGAAATCCCCCATGGACAACACCCTGACCTGTTCGCCGTATTTCTCACCGAACAAGGCCATGGCCCCCAGTTTGCGGGCCTCATCAATGGCCATCACCTGCGTCTTAACCGCAGTATTGGCGCATATCTGCTGGTTCACCAGCGCCTCGACCGCCTCGATCTGCTGCCGGCTCAGCGGCTCAAAATGGGAAAAATCAAAGCGCAGGCGGTCGGCATCCACCAGGGAACCTTTCTGGGCCACATGCGCCCCCAGTAGCTGTCGCAGGGCCGCATGCAAGAGGTGAGTGGCTGAATGATTGCGCGCGGTGGCCTGGCGGCGCTCGGTATCCACCCGGGCATCGACCTCATCCCCCGGCTGAAAGCGGCCCGAGCGCACCTTGCCCAAGTGAATGATGACGCCGTCTCCCTGCTTGCGAGTGTCGGTCACGACAAACTGGCTTTCCCCGCAGCACAACAGCCCCTGGTCGCCCGCCTGCCCCCCTGACTCAGCGTAAAACGGTGTCTTCTCCAGGATAATCGCACCATTCTCTCCGGCCTGCAGGCCGGCTGCTGCTTCATTCGCCTGAAAGATCGCGGTGATCCGGCTCTTCTCTGCCAGATGCTCGTAGCCAGTGAATTCCGTTCGCCCCTCGACCACCAGTTGATCATTGTAATCGATGGCAAAATGCCCGGCGGCCCGGGCCCGGGCGCGTTGCGCCGCCATGGCCTGCTCGAAACCGGCCATATCCAGCTGCAGGCCACGCTCCCGGGCAATATCCGCCGTCAGATCAACCGGAAAGCCATAGGTATCATAGAGACGAAAAATGGTCTCCCCGGCGATCAGCTGACCGCTGAGCGCAGCAATGTCGCGTTCCAGAATCTGCATGCCCTGCTCCAGGGTCTCGGCGAAACGCCGTTCTTCTTGTTGGAGAACCCGCTCGACCTGCGCCCGGGCCCGGGCCAGTTCCGGATAGGCCTCACCCATCTCTTCCACCAGCGGGGCAACCAGGCGATAAAAGAAGGTTTCCTTGATACCCAGCATATAACCATGACGGATGGCGCGCCGGATGATGCGCCGCAGCACATAGCCCCGCCCTTCATTGGCCGGGATCACCCCGTCGACGATCAGAAAGGCACAGGAACGGATGTGGTCAGCGATCACCCGCAGGGAAGCATGATCCCTGTCCGCTGTGCCCGCAAGCTGTGCGGCGGCTGCGATCAGCCGGCGAAACAGGTCGATCTCATAGTTGCTGTGTACCCCCTGCATCACCGCCGCCAGGCGCTCCAGGCCCATACCGGTATCTACCGAGGGCCTGGGCAGGGCGGTCAGCACCCCGGCGCTGTCGCGGTTGTACTGCATAAATACCAGATTCCAGATTTCCACGTAGGGTCGCCTTCCGCTTCTGGAGTGCCGGGCGGGCCGCCGGCCACATCCGGGCCGTGGTCATAGAAAATCTCCGAGCAGGGACCGCAGGGGCCGGTATCGCCCATGGACCAGAAATTGTCCTGTGCCCCGATGCGGGCGAAACGCTGCGGGGACACGCCCAGCTCCCGCAGCCAGATATCCGCGGCTCATCGTCTTCCTCGTAGACAGTGACCCACAGTTTTTCCGCCGGAATCGCCAGTTCTATGGTGAGAAATTCCCAGGCATAGCGGATCGCCTCACGCTTGAAATAATCACCAAAACTGAAATTGCCCAGCATTTCGAAGAAGGTATGATGACGGGCGGTATAACCCACGTTTTCCAGGTCATTGTGCTTGCCACCAGCGCGTACGCAGCGCTGGGCGCTGGCAGCCCGACGGTAGGGCCGGGATTCCAGGCCGAGGAAGGTTTCCTTGAACTGGACCATACCTGCATTGGTAAACAATAGCGTGGGATCATTGGCCGGCACCAGGGAACTGCTGGGCACGATTTCATGACCGTTGCTATGAAAATAATCCAGAAATTTTTTACGCAAACCCGAACTGGTCAACATCGTTTATTATTATCCTGCTCAATGCACCTTCTGCAGACAAGCTAATCCCGGAACAGCAAGCGACTGATTTGCTCCATCGTAAAGCCTCGCTGTTGCAAAAAACGCGCCTGGCGGGCGCGTTCCCTGTGATCCTGCGGCCACCCGGCACCAAAACGCTTTTGCCGCACTGCCTGCGCCATAGCCGACCAGTCCCCGGCCGCTTCGTCGAGACAGGCAACGATCAACTCATCGCTGATCCCCCGCTGTTGCAGCGCCGCGCGGATGCGCAACGGACCCTCTCCACGGTTTTTGCGGGAATGGACGAAACATTCCGTGAAACGCTGCTCGCTCTGCAGACCGGCACGGGACAAGGCCGCCAGCACTTCGTCAATCTGCAGGGTATCATGCCCCTTGCGCTGCAGCTTCTGCCGCAGTTCACGCACGGCGTGCTCGCGGCGCGCGAGCAGATCCAGGGCCTGGCGCCTGATCAGCGTCGCCGGGGATGAAGCTGCTCCGGCTTCAGGCTTCTGCCTCGACAAGATCCGCAGCTTCTTTTTCAGCCACCCCGGCCAGCAGCCGGGCACGGATCTGGCTTTCGATCTCCCCGGCCATATCCACATTTTCCTTCAGGAAGGCCCGCACATTGTCCTTGCCCTGACCGATACGTTCGCCGCTGTAGCTGTACCAGGCGCCGGACTTGTTGATAAAACCTTCCTTGACTCCCAGGGTGATGATCTCCCCCTCGCGGGAAATACCCTCACCATACAGGATATCGAATTCCGCCTGTTTAAAGGGAGGCGCCACTTTGTTCTTGACCACTTTCACGCGGGTCTCGTTACCCACGATTTCATCACCCCGCTTGATGGCACCGATGCGCCGGATATCAAGCCGTACCGAGGCGTAGAACTTGAGGGCATTCCCACCGGTCGTGGTCTCGGGATTACCGAACATGACACCGATCTTCATACGGATCTGATTGATGAAGATCACCAGGGTGTTGGAGCGCTTGATGTTTGCAGTCAGCTTGCGCAGCGCCTGGGACATCAGACGCGCCTGCAGACCCATATGGGAATCCCCCATGTCGCCCTCGATTTCCGCCTTGGGCGTCAGTGCGGCCACCGAGTCCACCACCACCACATCCACTGCACCGGAACGCACCAGCATATCGGTAATTTCCAGGGCCTGTTCGCCGGTATCCGGCTGGGAGACCAGCAGTTCATCCACATTGACGCCGATCTTTTCGGCATAGAGGGGGTCCAGGGCATGTTCCGCATCCACAAAGGCCGCCGTCCCGCCCAGCTTCTTGGCCTCGGCAATCACCTGCAGGGTCAGGGTGGTCTTGCCCGAGGACTCGGGACCGTAGATTTCTACGACCCGGCCACGCGGCAGACCACCGAGACCCAGGGCAATGTCCAGGCCCAGCGAGCCGGTGGAAACCGCATCGATGTCGCGCACCACGCCGCCATCACCCATACGCATCACTGAGCCCTTGCCAAACTGCCGCTCGATCTGACCCAGTGCTGCATCCAGCGCCTTTTGCTTTTTCTCTTCCATCCTCTCCCCCGTACTGACCGTGTCCAAGTTGACAAACGGGCACCGCCCGCCTGCATCAATGCGCCTGATTATGGGCGCCAATTATCACACAGATGACCGCCCCCGGCATAGTCCCGAACTAATCGCAGCGCAACGGCCAGGCACAGAGCTCCCGATAACGCACGCCACCCGCCACACTGAGCGACTCCAGCAGCGAGAAGCGCCGAACATCCCAGTCCAGCGGTGAGAATTCGATGGTGGCCGCCGGCGGTTGCGCCTTGCGCAACAAGCTCATATGCGCCTGATAGGGCCGCTGGTCCAGACTCAGGGGGCATTTCCGGAGACTGTCCCGCAAGGCGGCCACCAGGGCAAACAAGGGTGCCGAGCTATGCTTTGGCCCCAGCCACAACACCCGTGGACGGCCCCAGTAGCCCACATGGTCCAGCACGATCCGGAAAGCGCGCGCCCGCACCCGGCCCCCGGCCTGCTGTACACAATTCACAGCCGTCTCATCGAGCTGCCCCAGAAAAACCAGGGTCAAATGCAGATTGGCCGCCGGCACTGGTCGGCCGCTGCCACGGGGTAGCGTCCGGCGCATCCTGGCCACCAGGGCCTGACGACACATCTCATCCGGACAGAGCGCAAAAAACAGCCGTCGTGTCCGCATCCGCTCGTTGGTCACGTGCTCCGCCTGTTCACACGACATGGCTTTCACCAGCCAGAAAATCCAGCACGCCCTGCAGGGCCGTCACCACCGCCTGATGGCGGACACTGCTGCGGTCACCGCTAAAATAGTGGGTGGCGGAACAACTGAGCAGACCGCTACCGGCCCAGGCAAAACACACCATCCCCACCGGTTTATCGGGCAGGGCACCGCCCGGACCCGCAATGCCGCTGACCGCAAGGGTGATGCGCGCATGACTGTGACGCAAGCCGCCTTCCGTCATCTCCCGGGTAGTGGCCTCGCTGACCGCACCATGAAGCTGTAGCGTGGTCGACTGCACCCCCAGCACTTCCTGCTTGGCCTCATTGCTATAGGTAACGAAGCCGCGGTCGAACCACCGGGAACTCCCGGGGATCGCGGTCAACGCTGCAGCTACCAGGCCCCCGGTGCAGGATTCACAAGTGGCCATCAGCAGTCCCTTCCGGCACAGCTGTTCACCCACCCGTGCGGCCAGGCTGCTCAATGTGTCATCCATTTCCATTCGCCCCCCTCCATGATCCATGCGGCTGTGCTATAGTCAGTGACATTACAAAATACTACGACACCTGCGACCCCTTGTCCTGCACCTTCTTAAACCGCCTGAATACGCTGCTGCTGTATGTCCTGCCCCATCACCTGCTGTCACGGGCTATGCACTAGCTGGCGCGTATCCGCTGGGCGCCGCTGAAAAACGGCTTCATCAGGCTCTTCATCCGCCGCTTCCGGATCGATATGCGCCTGGCACAGGAAGCCCGGCCGGAGGCCTATCCGGATTTCAACAGCTTCTTCACCCGGGCGCTACGGGCGGAAGTCCGCCCGGTGGTCAGCGGCCATGGTGAGATCGCCTGCCCGGTGGACGGCGCCATCAGCCAGTGCGGCCCGATCCGGGAGGGCCGAATCCTGCAGGCCAAGGGCTACGATTACCGCCTCGATGAACTGCTGGGCCGGCAGCATGATATAATCGCCCAGTTCACCCATGGTCTCTTTGCCACCATTTATCTCTCGCCACGGGATTATCACCGCATCCACATGCCGCTCCAGGGCACCCTGCAACAAATGTGCTATATCCCCGGCAGGCTCTACAGCGTCAATACCTGCTCCACCCTGCAGATACCTGACCTGTTCACCCGCAACGAGCGGCTCGTCACCCTGTTCGACACCACCGCCGGCCCCATGGTCATGGTGCTGGTGGGGGCGATCTTCGTCTCCTCCATGGAAACCGTGTGGCAAAAAACACTGCGCGGCGGCGCGGATGGCGGCATCCACCACTGGGACTACCGTCAGCAGCCACCGATCACCCTGGACAAAGGCGCGGAGATGGGACGCTTCAATATGGGTTCCACCATAATTGTGCTATTTGACGCCCGCCGAGTCAGCCTGGCCCCGGAGATGGCTGCCAGCAAGCCGGTACAGATGGGACAGCTGCTGGCGCAGCAACTCAACTAGGCGTCTGTTAACATTTATGACATCAGGCGCGCGCTACGGGAAAGGCCAGCACCTCATCGATTGACGCCGCCTGGGTGAGCACCATGAGCAGACGGTCCAGGCCCAGCGCCACCCCGGAACAGGCCGGTATCCCGGCTGCCATGGCAGCCAGCAGACGCTGATCTTCCGGGACATCCGACAAGCGCTGGTGCCGGCGCCGATCCCGGTCGGCTGCGAAGCGCCGGCGTTGCTCATCCGCCGCGGTCACTTCATGGTAGCCGTTGGCGATCTCGATACCCTTTATATACAGCTCAAAACGCTCCGCCACCGGAACACGGCCGGGACGAATACGCGCCAGAGCCGCCTGGGACACCGGATAATCATAAATGAACGTGGGCTGCGCCACCCCCAGACGAGGTTCGATCACATGAACCAGAATCAGCTCCAGCCAGGCATCCCGGTCATCCGGGTCGATACCGCTCAGTTCGACCGCGCAGTGCCGCCGGAAACACTGGCGCAGTTCCGCCAGCGTAGCGCCATGGGGGTCGCAGGCGGCGTAACGTGCAAAGGCCGCGGCATAAGTCAGGCGTTCACAAAGCGTATCGCCGCCCAGCAGCTCCCCCAACAGCGCCGCCACTTCATCCATCAGGGCATGATAGTCAAAACCCGGCCGATACCATTCCACCAGGCTAAACTCAGGATTGTGTAAATGCCCCGACTCGCCATCGCGGAAGGCCTTGCAGATCTGGAAAATGGCGCCACTACCGGCAGCCAGCAGGCGTTTCATGGCGAATTCGGGCGAGGTCTGCAGATAGAGCGACTGACCGGTGCCGGCGCCGGCACCGGTAAAGCAGGTGGCCATGCTGTGGATATGGGGGTCCGTCGTCGTCGTACGTGACAGCAGTGGCGTTTCCACCTCCATCACGCCCCGCGTGGCAAAAAAGGCGCGCAGCTGTTGTAGCAGCGCGGCACGGCGCTGCAGCTTCTCAAAGGATGCCGTCGGCTGCCACGCCACAGCGGCAACGGCTTCCCGGCTCAGCCCTTGACCCGTGCCGCGTACTCGCCGGTGCGGGTATCCACCCGAATCACCTCGCCGAGGTCCACGAACAGCGGCACCATGACCACGGCCCCCGTCTCCAGTATCGCCGGTTTGCCGCCGCCACCGGAAGTATCTCCACGTACCCCGGGGTCGGTTTCCGTCACTTCCAGCTCAACGAAATTAGGCGGACTAACCGACAGCGGCTCACCGTTCCAGAGGGTGACAGTGCAGCTCTCCTGCCCCTTGAGCCATTTTGCCGCCTCGCCCATAGCGGCGGCATTCACGGCATACTGTTCATAGCTCTCCGGGTCCATGAAATGCCACAGCTCACCATCGTTATACAGATACTGCATCTCGGTATCGACCACATCCGCCGCCTCCACGGTTTCACCGGACTTGAAGGTGCGCTCAATGACCCGACCAGTCTTGAGATTGCGGTATTTGACGCGATTGAATGCCTGCCCCTTGCCGGGCTTGACGAACTGGTTCTCCACAATCGTACAGGGGTTGCCGTCAAGCATAATCTTGAGACCGCTCTTGAATTCATTGGTACTATAAGTTGCCATAAATTGCCTCTGAATCTATGAAATCAATACACTGGATCATCTCCGGGCGCCTGGCGTCTGGAACGAACAAAAGGGCCGGCACTGCCAAATGATAACCGAAACAGGCATTGACGTGCGAAAACTACGCGCGCTGCCCCCCGCCCGCTGGCAGCAGGAAATGGCCCAGGCCATCCGTGAACCACGCGAACTGCTGGAGATACTGGCATTATCCGGAACTGCCCTGGCCGGGAGAATTACCAACACCAACGCCTTTCCCCTGCGGGTTCCCCACAGTTATGTCCGACGCATGCGCCCGGGGGATCCGCATGATCCCCTGCTGCGCCAGGTCCTGCCCCTGCAGCAGGAAGCACAACTCAGCAGCACTTATTCCACTGACCCGGTCGGCGACCTGCAGGCACTGGCACAGCCCGGTCTGTTACACAAATATCAGGGACGCGCCCTGCTGATTGCCACCGCCGCCTGCGCCGTGCACTGCCGTTATTGTTTCCGCCGCCACTTCCCCTACAACACCAGCGAAACCAGCCTCCGCGACTGGCAGCCGGCCCTGGATCACCTTGCCGCCAGCCCCAGCATCCGGGAGATCATTCTCAGTGGTGGCGATCCGCTGTCCCTGAGCGACCAACGCCTGGCGGCCCTGGTGCGTCGGCTGGAGGACATCCCCCACCTGCAGCGACTGCGTATCCACAGCCGTCTGCCAGTGGTCCTGCCCACCCGCGTTGATGAGGCCTTGAGCGACTGGCTGGGCGCCACCCGGCTACGAACCATCATCGTGATTCACGCCAATCATTCCCATGAAATTGATGCCGAAGTGGCCGCCGCCCTGGCGCGCCTGCAGGCGACAGGCGCCACACTGCTCAATCAGTCGGTACTACTGCGAGGCGTGAATGACGACAGCACCATGCTCACCGAACTCAGTGAGCAGTTGTTCGCGGCCGGGGTGCTGCCCTATTACCTGCATCTGCTGGACAAGGTACAGGGGGCCGCCCATTTCGATGTCAGTGAACAACAGGCGCTTGAGCTGCAGCAGGCCATGCTGAGGCAGCTGCCCGGCTACCTGGTACCACGGCTGGTACGCGAGCAGGCGGGGGCACAATACAAAATCCCCCTTAGCCCTCTGGCAAGTGGCTGAGGGCAGCGAAGCACCCGGGCCAAAAGGCTGCCGGCTATGCGGTCGTTCAGGTTCCCAGCAGACGACTGACCTTGCGAAAGCCCTGGGGCAAGCGGTTGCCGCGCCGTCCGCGTTCACCCTCGTAAGCTGCCAGATCCCGGCTTTTCAGCGTCATGTGACGCTGACCGGAAAAAATCGTCAGGGCACCGTTTGGTGAGATACAGGCAAGGGCATAGACATACTCTTCCCGCGCCACGACCCGGGCCGCCGGGATGCCAATTATTTTGACGCCCTTGCCCTTGCTGAGCAGCGGCAGATCCTGCAGGCTGTGGATCAGCAAACGACCTTCCGTGCTCACCGCCGCCACGCGATCAGCGGCCAGGTCATGCACCGGCACCGGCGGCAGCACCAGCGCACCCCTGGGCAAACTCAGGACCGCCTTACCGCCGCGGTTTTTGGTGTACAGGTCTCCCAGGCGGGCGACGAAACCATAGCCGGCATCAGAGGCAAACAGGTACAGGCTGTCCCGCTCCCCCGCCATAACCCCGATAAAAGTGGCCCCGTCCGGCGGGTTCAGCCGCCCCGTCAATGGCTCCCCCTGCCCCCGGGCAGAGGGCAGGGTATGCGCTGGCAGCGCATAGACCCTGCCAGTAGAATCGATGAACAGGGCCTGCTGATTACTGCGTGCCGCCGCTGCGGACCGGAAACTGTCCCCTGCCTTGTAGGCCAGCGTGGATGGATCAATCTCATGGCCCTTGGCGGCACGCACCCAGCCCTTTTCTGACATAACGATGGTCACGGGTTCCGCGGTCACCAGCGCAGACTCATCCAGTGCCTGGGCGGCGGCACGGCTCACGATGGGCGAGCGCCGTTGATCACCATATTTCCCGGCATCCGCCTCCAGCTCCTGGCGTATCAGGCTGCTCAGCCGCTGGCGGGATTTCAGGGTCTTTTCCAGTTGCTCGCGTTCCGCATCCAGGGCCTGCTGCTCGCTGCGGATCTTGATCTCTTCCAGTTTCGCCAGTTGCCGCAGACGGATATCCAGAATGGCATTAGCCTGGGTCTCGGTAATAGCGAAACGCGCCATCAATACCTGCCGGGGCTCGTCCTCACCGCGGATAATCCTGATCACCTCATCGATATTCAGGTAGGCGATCAGCAGACCCGCCAGAATATGGAGCCGTTGTTTGACCTTGTCGAGACGGAACTGCAGGCGGCGTTTAACGGTCGTGGTACGAAAAACCAGCCACTCCGTCAGGATCATCCGTAGATCGCGGGTACCCGGCCTGCCATCCAGGCCGATCACGTTCATGTTAACCCGGTAGCTGCGTTCCAGGTCAGTGGTGGCAAACAGGTGGGACATGAGCGCCTCAGCATCCACCCGGCTGGAACGCGGCACAATCACCAGCCGGATGGGATTTTCATGATCCGATTCATCCCGCAGGTCATCGACCATAGGCAGTTTGCGGGCGTTCATCTGGGCCGCAATCTGCTCCAGCACCCGGGCACCGGAGACCTGGTGAGGCAGGGCGGTAATCACGATATCACCATTCTCCCGTTCATAGCGGGCGCGCATGCGGATGCTGCCGGTACCACTTTCATAGAGGCGAACGATATCGGCTGCCGGGCTGATGATCTCTGCCTCAGTGGGGAAATCCGGGCCCTGAATGAACTGGCAGAGCTCCCGAACCGTCGCATCCGGCTGCTGCAACAGATGGATACAGGCGGCGGTAATTTCACCCACATTGTGCGGCGGAATATCCGTCGCCATGCCCACGGCAATGCCGGTGGCGCCGTTCAGCAAAACATGGGGCAAGCGGGCCGGCAGCACCTCCGGCTCTTCCAGCGTGCCATCGAAATTGGGGGCCCAGTCCACCGTCCCCTGCCCCAGCTCCGTCAGCAGTACCTCGGCGAAGCGTGACAGGCGCGCCTCGGTGTAGCGCATGGCGGCAAAGGATTTAGGATCGTCCGGCGCCCCCCAGTTACCCTGCCCGTCGATCAATGGATAGCGATAACTGAAAGGCTGCGCCATGTGTACCATGGCCTCGTAACAGGCACTGTCACCATGGGGATGGAACTTGCCCAGGACATCACCGACGGTACGCGCCGCCTTCTTGTATTTCGCTGTCGCCGCCAGGCCCAGCTCCGACATGGCATACACAATGCGCCGCTGCACCGGCTTGAGGCCATCGCCGATATGCGGCAGGGCGCGGTCAAGGATGACATACATGGAATAATCCAGATAGGCCTTCTCGGCAAAATCCCGTAACGGCTGCCGCTCGATACCCTCGTAATTCATTTCTATCGTCTTATCCATCGATCACAACTCATAGCACAACCTGTTCATATATGCCCTGCTGCGGCATGCTTTCTCATCTCTCAGACCTCGGCACGGTGCCCCTTCTCCTCCAGCCAGGCCTTGCGGTCCGCAGCCCGCTTCTTGGCCAGCAGCATATCGAGCATTTTATTGGTATCGTCACCGGCATCGATGCTCAGCTGTACCAGACGCCGGGTCTCGGGCGCGATGGTGGTTTCCCGCAGTTGCAGTGGATTCATCTCGCCCAGGCCCTTGAAACGCTGAACATTGACCTTGCCTTTTCTGTTTTCCGCCGCGATGCGGTCGAGCACCCCCTGTTTTTCAGCATCATCCAGGGCATAGTAGACATCCTTGCCGATATCGATGCGATACAGCGGGGGCATCGCCACATAGACATGCCCCGCAGTGACCAGGGCGCGGTAATGGCGCACGAACAGGGCGCACAGCAAGGTGGCGATATGGGCACCATCAGAATCGGCATCCGCCAGGATGCAGATCTTGCCGTAACGCAGTTTGCGCAGATTATCCACCCCCGGCTCCACACCGATGGCAACGGAAATATCATGTACCTCCTGGGAAGCCAGCACCTCGCCGGAGTCCACTTCCCAGGTATTGAGAATTTTTCCCCGCAGGGGCATCACCGCCTGAAACTGGCGGTCCCGGGCCTGCTTGGCAGAGCCTCCGGCGGAATCACCTTCCACCAGAAACAGCTCGGCACGCTGCAAATCCTGTGAGGCGCAGTCTGCCAGCTTGCCCGGCAGGGCCGGCCCGCTGGCGACCTTCTTGCGTACTACCTTGCGTCCTGCTCGCAGACGCGTCTGGGCATGGCCAATGGCCAGCAGGGCAATCGCCTCGCCGGTCTCCACATGCTGATTCAACCACAGGCTGAAGCTGTCCTTAACCACCCCGGAGACAAAGGCGGCGCACTCTCGGGAGGATAACCGTTCCTTGGTCTGCCCTGAAAACTGAGGGTCCGCCAGCTTGACAGAGAGAATATAACTGCACTGATTCCAGACATCCTCGGGGGAAAGCCTGACACCCCGCGGCAACAGATTGCGAAACTCGCAGAATTCACGAATGGCATCCGTCAGGCTGGTGCGGAAGCCATTGACATGGGTACCGCCCTGGGCGGTGGGCACCAGATTGACGTAACTTTCGGTCACCGGCTCACCCCCTTCCGGCAACCAGGCCGCGGCCCAGCTGACCGCCTCCTCATTCCCTTCCAGGCTGCCCAGAAACAGCCCTTCAGGCAACAGGCTAAAACCTTCAAGCTCACCCAGCAGATAATCCCGCAGGCCTTCCTGGTAACACCATTCCTCCCGCTCGCCACGCTGTTCATCGCTAAAGCGTATCCGCAGACCCGGCGCCAGCACCGCCTTGGCGCGCAATAGATGTTTCAGGCGGCTGACAGAGAATTTCGGACTGTCGAAATAACGGGGGTCGGGCTGAAACCGTGTAGTTGTGCCGGTATTCTGTTTACCGACCGTGCCGCTTACGGTTAACTCGGAAAGCTTCTCACCGCCGGCAAAAGCCATGTGGTATTCCTTGCCGCCGCGGCGAATCCAGACCTCCAGGGCACTGGACAGGGCATTGACCACCGAGACGCCCACGCCATGCAGCCCCCCGGAAAAACGATAATTACCGCTGGAAAATTTACCGCCGGCATGCAGCCGGGTGAGAATCACCTCCACACCACTGACACCTTCCTCCGGATGGATATCCACCGGCATGCCCCGGCCGTTATCAGTCACTTCCATGGCGCCATCCCGGTGCAGGACCACCTCGATGGTATCCGCATGCCCGGCGATCACTTCATCGACGCTGTTATCGATGACTTCCTGGGCCAGATGGTTGGGCCGCGTGGTGTCCGTATACATCCCGGGCCGTTTGCGCACCGGGTCCAGTCCGCTGAGGATCTCGATAGCGGATGCATTATAGGCGCTGCACATAAAACTAGGCTACTCCCGCTCAAACTGCACGAGAGAGGACACCAGGGAATCGCCCTGAATATCGACTGACCGCTGAATCACAAAGTGGCGTAGCTTAGCATGAAGAACAATATTCGTCACAGGCGCAATAGCGCGTGCAGAAAAACCATGCGTCACTGCATACCGGTGACTCAGGGAGGTGTGTTGCCAGCACTTTGATTATTATGGATTACAGGCTAGGCGGAACGCTGGACAGCGGCCTCCTCATGCATCTCATTGAGCAGGGACATGACATCCTGACTGGCCTGCTCCATTTCCGCCATTTCATCGACGATACCCCGCATTATATCTTCGTTGTTGATCCAGTTTTCGTCCGCCAGCATCAGGGCCTGGCGGGCCGCACTGTGAACCTTCTCATGGGGGGCCTCGAGACGGGAGAAGCTGGACAGCGCACTGAACAGCTCCTGCCCCTTGCCTTCATAGTACCAGCGTCCCAGACGGCAGTGATGATTGTCCACACTGATGGCCTGGCATTCAGTTTCACGACCCGGGTCGGCCACGGCAATATAGGCATTCTGCTTATAGACGATATGATCGATTTTCACCAGGGTGCTGAAAGAAATTTCCTGGGCATTGGAGACCCGCGCAATGGTCTTGCCAGCCGAGCCACTGAAACCCTCGAAGCGCTCATTGAAGATATCGACCACTGGCTTGATGCCTTCCGCCAGCTCCACAGATTCGACAGCCTCTTTGGAAATGGCATCCACACTGGAGGAAAAGCTGGCAAGGATCCTGGAGATATCCACGGCGGCCTCCTTGGTGCGGCGCGAGAGCGCCTTGACCTCATCCGCCACCACAGCAAAACCCCGTCCATATTCGCCTGCCCGGGCCGCCTCGATGGAGGCATTGAGCGCCAGCAGATTGGTCTGATCGGCAATATCTGAAATAATGGACAGGGAATCGATCACTTCCCGGCTGCTGCTGCTCAGCTCATTGACGACCCCAGCCGCTGTGGTCACCTTCGAGGAGATCGCCATCATGGTGTTGTTGATCTCGTGCACCCCTTCTTTGCTGTTCTCGGCGGCATCGACATTGGTACGGGCGATCTCCACCACGTTGTTCAGCGTCTCTGTCACCGTCAGCATATCCTGCTGGCAGAGCTTCAGGTTGACGACCAGATTCTCGGTATTGAGTTCGTGCAGCTGGTGAGCCAGTTTGTTGGCCCGGTCCAGCTCGTGATTTTGCTGCATCGTCCTGATAGCGGCATTGGCATATTCGATACCGGTTTCCATCTTGCCGGGCAAACCGGCGGGGAAAGCGCAGCGATAGAAATTGCGCTGACCGGCCATGGCAACCGAACTGTTGAGTTCATTAAAATAGGCTTCGCAGTAATCAAGAAATTCATTCAGATTCCAGGCCACCTGTCCGATTTCACCCAGAGAATGGACATTGGTCACGCGATGGTGGAACTCACCCCGGGCACAATGAGCAAGCACCTGATTAATGCGTTGCACCGGAATAAGATAACGCAGGGCGTGATGATAAAAGAAAAAGCTGAAGGCCAGCATGATGAGCGGCAAGGCAAGAAATTCCACACGGAAGCCAAGACGCAAACTGAAATACAGGCTAAACAGCGAAGGGATACCCGCACAAATAATACTGGACAGCAGAATTTTAGTGCGAGCGAAAAGGGTATATCTGTAACGGCTCTGTGGATTCCTCATGACTGCTCCCTTGCTGGCACCTGCTGATAGAGGTCGATGATAAAACGATCATAGCAGCTATTTTTCCCCTGCAGCAGATCCCTGAGATAGGTCAGAGAAATATCGGGTGCCTGTTTTTTGCTGGCGCAGTTGTCCTCAATGCGCTGCATCTCCCTGTAGATGGGCATGATAACTTCCAGCGCACTGGCTGGCGCCTTGCGTCTGACTGAACAATAATTGATCGCATTTCCCTGGCAGTCCTGATTGACTGTCACCTGGGCGAACACCCAGTAATAGCTCCCATTACAACAGCGGTTTTTCATAAAACCAAAGAACTCCCGGCCCTCCTTCAGGGTATCCCATAGCAATCTGAATACGCCCCGGGGCATGTCAGGATGACGAATGAGATTATGCTGCACCCCCAGCAAATCCTGCTCCCGGTAACCACTGATTTCCATAAAAGTACGATTGGCATAGCTGATCTTGCCGGAGAGATCCGT
>Ga0114931_10004705_pt1 | contig 16999 bp, 14 predicted proteins | sample 2SBtaG_FD_89579 | JGI IMG/M metagenome (GOLD analysis project Ga0114931, IMG submission 89579) | Deep subsurface microbial communities from Kolumbo volcano to uncover new lineages of life (NeLLi) - 2SBTROV14_V59a metaG | ecosystem: Environmental > Aquatic > Marine > Volcanic | place: Kolumbo...
ATGCTCGATAGTAATGGGGCAAATACGACCGCTGCGGCTGCGGTGGTCGCTGCACGCCGGCATTTGCCCCTGGGACCCGAAACGACTGCCGTGGTTCTTGGTGCAACCGGTTCGGTAGGCCAGCGCGTGGTACGGATTCTGGCTCAAGAGAATGTCGAAGTTCGCGTCGCGTCGCGTCGTCTCCCCCGGGCTGAAGGAGTTTGCCATCGGGTTTCTCAGGCGGTGAGCGGGGCACGTCTCACGCCCCACTCGACCGAATCGACAGATGTTGGGTCGCTTGTACAAGGTGCCCAGCTGGTGATTGCCGCTGGGGCTGCTGGGGTGCAGTTGCTCGACGCGAGTACTCGAAAAGTCGCGTCTTCGATGCAAGTAGCGATCGACCTCAACGCCGTCCCGCCGGCAGGCATCGAAGGCATCGAGCCGACTGACAAAGCCGTCCAGCACGAGGGGCTAATCTGCTACGGTGCGTTAGGCGTGGGTGGACTGAAAATGAAGATTCACAAAACTGCGATCGCCCGACTTTTTGAGGCCAACGACCTGGTGCTTGATGCCGATGAGATTTATGCGTTGGGAAAACGGATCGATGATCGATGAAATCGAAAAGCTGGATGCTCTGTCATGGCGATGACCGTGCGGCGGGCGAAGAGTGGCAATGGCTGGGTGCTAGTTCCGCCACGGGCCGCTCGCGATTGTGCCGAAGATCTCGAAGAAGTCCGTGCCATGATCGAAGCGGGCGAGACGGACATCGCAATCGACGAACTCCGCTGGCTACTTGGCAACTGCCATGAACTGCTGGACGCCCATTTTTTGCTCGGCCAGTTGGCCGTGGAAGTCGACCACGATGTGCCACTTGCACGCGGGCATTTTGGCTTGGGCTTTCGGTTGGGGATTCAAGCCTTACGAAAGGCAAAGATGCCGACGCCGGTACCTGTACTCCATCCGGCCAATCGCACCTTCTTCGACTGTGGTCGCGGGCTCGTTTGGTGCCTTCACCAGTTGAAAAAGTCAGAGATGGCGATCGAGGTGGTCCAGCAGCTATTGAAGCTTGATCCCACCGACCCGTTGGAGCTTGCCGGCTGGATTGATGAAATCCGAACTGAGGGGCTAACGATGGTAAACGTGGGAACGTTGTTTCAAAAGGGGAAAGGGTTTCAAAAGGGGAAGGGGGAAAGGGGAAAGGGGAATTTGGGGGGCGAGTAGCCTGTTTTCTTTCCCCTTTCGGCATTCCCCTTTTACGTATCAGGGGAGAAGAATCTTCCTCAGCTCATATTCCACAGGTACTCGAACGATCGCGGCCGGCGTACGATACACCCAGGTATAGTCTTCGATCTTGTTGTCTGGCAATTCGAAAAAATAGGCCAAACCGATTTCGTTTTCCGACTGCATGGTCGTCTCAAATCCGGCATGATCGACGATCTCGTCGTTCTTGCTGAGCAAGTAGGTCCGGTTCTGAAAGACCCAGCCACGGTGCGACTCGAGCCCCGTTTCTTCGCCTTCGACTTGCAGACGCATGTGGATTTCCCAAAGCGCCTGATTTTTTCGCACTCCGCTTAGTTCCACTTTTACGCCGCCCCGTCGCTGCACGGCGGCTCTCTGTTTGTCTAGCTCGGTAAAGCGAAACTCTGCCGTGCGACCGGGCACCAAAGCCGAGAGGGTTCCTTTGAAACTGGAAATCTTGGTCACGCTTCTGGGCGGCAGTACGAGAGGGATCGTTAGCTCTGTGGCGTGGCTACCGGGCTGGATTTCGACATCGAACGAGGCGTCGGGATTTTGTAACGAAATTTTTGAACCATCGTCGGCAACAATTTCTAACGCCTCGGCCGGCTGCGACAAGGCGATGGGCTTGAGCCGCGGTTCCCAGGCAAATTCTAGTTCGACGTTCGTACCTTGCTGATCTGGGGAGCGCAGGCCTCGACGAGATACCACGGCAACTGCTTCGATACGAAATGGGCCGGCATAGCTGGCTCGCTCGCTACGCAGTGCCGAACCCTCTTCTCGGTTGATCACTGCGAGCGACTCTTCGCCAGAAAAAGGGTAGAGGCCCATTTCCGAAGCATCGAGGATTTTGTCGATCGCGGGCCAAAATTGTTCGTCCTCGATTGCTAGCGAGATGCTACGCGGCTCGGCAAGCTGCCCAAACTGTTCGCGATAATCTACCAGTTGATTACCCGTCTGCTTGGCGATTTTTTTGAGAACTTCCGAGAGGTCCATCTTCTTATCGCTGAGCGTGATGCGGCTGGCGACGAGTGCTTCGTTGGCCTGTGATTTTTCGATTTGATTTCGTACTCGGCTAAGCCGCAGGCGGACTTCTGCAGGCATCCCTTCCAAGGGCTTGGGCAGTAGCAATAAGAAAGCATCACACTTGTCGGGATCGGTTGGCGCTAGTTTCAGAAGATCCTGTTCGGCTTCGTCGCGACGAGTCGACTGGTCGTCGTTCAACTGCCGTAGCAGCCGATCAACTTGGTCAGCTAGCGCAGGGTCTACCTCAGCGGCCTGATTCGCTCCCACACACAGCGCAATAAACAAGAGGCTGCAAAGTATGGCGTTCACAGAAATAGGGCGTACTGAATACATGATGTCTCCTCTGGCGACTCTCAGAAAACTGCATTTCATTGTAACGGCAGTCCTGCTTGTGACGAATGCTCTGCCCAGCGGTGAGCTAGGCTTTTGGTGGGTCCTGGTTGACTTGGTTTTCGGACCACTTGGCGGGCTGTTTCGTGGTGGTTTTTGGTTTGGGGAAGATGGTCGATGGTTGGTCATTTGGGTCAAAGAGGCTTCGTTGCTCTGGTTGTCTTTGGCAGTTGGTTTGCAGGGGCGAATGACGCCTCAGCGGCTGGTCCGGCCAAGTTTATGATGGTGGCCCGCGTTGGAGGCCAACTGCTCGAAGGCCAGCCGCTGAACTGGACCAATCGCCAGATGTTTTTACTCGGGCGAGACGGACAGTTGTACGAGTTTGAGCCCAAGTCGGCCCAAGATTCTCGCAAGACAAGTCGAGGATTTCGGGGCTACACGGTTGCCGAAATGAGAAATCGACTCCGCGAGGAATTCAACAACTCGTTTGAAATCAGTACCACTTCGCACTTTGTCGTCGTACACCCTCGAGGCGAGTGGAGTGCTTGGGCGAATCGACTCGAGTCGCTCTTCCGCTCCTTTACGCATTACATGCAAGTACGCGGTTTCAAAATTCAAAAAACTGAGGTGCCGTTGGTAGCTATCGTCTTTCGCTCGCAGCGAGATTACTACCGCTACGCTTCGGCCAAAGGCACACCGCTGCAGCCCGGAACGCTTGGGCACTACGACCCCCAATCGAACCGAATTTTTCTTTTCGACGCGAGCGGAAACAATTCCAATTGGTCGGCCAATGCCGAAACGATCATCCATGAGGCGACGCATCAGACGGCTTACAACGTCGGCGTACATCGTCGTTTTGCCGAGCAGCCACGATGGTTGGTCGAGGGACTGGCGATGATGTTCGAGTCGCGCGGCGTTTGGGATGGCCGCTCGGTCTATCAGCGCGACGACCGAATCAATCGGGGCAGGTTGAGCGATTTCCGAGCGTATCTCAAAACTCGCCCGAGCCATGTCTTGGCAAACTTGATTGCTTCGGATCAAGTGTTCCGGAGCAACCCCGGTGCAGCGTATGCCGAGGCCTGGACGCTGTCGTTTTTCCTGTGTGAAACTCAACCTCAGGCCTACAGCCGATATTTGGCACGAGTGGCTGCACGGAAGCCGTTTACCCTCTACCCGGCCAAGGCACGGCTTATCGATTTCATGACCGTCTTCGGAAAAGACCTCGATTTGCTCGATTCGCAGCTCGTCCGATTTGTTGAAGATTTGAAATAAGTCAGAGAGGTGCCGGCACATCGCGACGGCAAAAAAAGGTCGTGCCGATTGCGAGCGCTGCCAAGCCTAGTCCAATCAAAATGCCATTGTATTGCCATTGCAGGGAGCCGTACTTGGCAGGGTCCTTGATCATCCCCGTGGTCAAAAGGGTTAGTTCGTAAGCCGATAGAAAAGAAATCTTTTTTAGCCAGGCAACCTTGGACGACATCATCCCCATGATCTTGCAGGCCATTTCGATCACGATAAACGAGACGGTCAGGCCTACCGCTTGGCTGCGAGTTCGTGTAACGGCTGATGCCAGCGTAGAAACGCCCACCAGAAAGATTCCTAAGCACATCAGATTTGCCGCGGCTGGCCGGTAGCTCGACATCGAGGTAGGTTCATCAAAATCCAAAATGGAAATACCGATCCCGATTCCCATCCAGGCAGCAAACGCAATCAGTACGATGCCCAGCAACGTAACCAAGGTGTGCGAAGCGACGACCGTGAAACGTCGGAGGGGCTGGGCCAAGAGCATCTCCATCGTGCCATCTCCGAGCCGGCCCGCCAAACACTCGGTTCCCCTCGTAACCGCCCACAGCGACGTGAGCAGGAGGACCGGCGCCTCCTCAAAACCAAACGTCACCCGACCTTCGATCGTGGCGATCGTTTCAAAGGGAACCGGCAGCAACCGTTCAATAAACTTAGGCAAGATCCTGGCAAACAAAGCGGTCGCTTCATCGAAATCAATTTGCGCAACGACCCACAGACGTAGCAAAACAAATCCTACGAGCAAGGCAGAACAGCCTGCCAGCAGCGGCAGCGCATCGCGACACGTTCTAGACAAGAGAGCTCGATTCACGACTCCCCCGCGGGATGGTGCTGCAGATAGACCGACTGCAGGCCATCGGGCTCGATTCGTAGCTCGGTCAGAGGTTGCGCTGATAACCAACCTAACAGCGGTTGCAGTGGCCGACTGGTGAGAATTGTGATTGATCCGTCTGGATGGGGTTCGATTTCCAAATCGCAGGCAAGTTCCCCGTCGGGCATCTTGAGTGGGCCCTTGAGTTGGGCATGGATGCGATGTCGCTGCCGGACGTCGGCCATGCGAATCGTCTCGACGACACGGCCCTGGCGTAACACGATCACTCGATCGCAAATTTCTTCTACTTCCGACAACACGTGAGAAGAAAAAAGAACCGTTTTGCCGGCGGTCTTGGCTTCGCGAAGCATGCTCAGTACGCTACCTCGAGCGGTTGGGTCGAGATTCGACGTCGGTTCGTCAAGCACCACAAGCGGCACGTCGGGAGCCAATGCAACTGCTAGTGCTAACTTCTGCCGCATGCCAGTCGACATTTGGCGTACCCGACGCGAGACATCAAGCTCCATCCGCTCGGCCAATCGAAAAGCAAGCTTCTCGGAGGAGGCCGGGTGCAGCCCGGCGAAGAACTTGAGGACCTCGCGACCCGTCAGCTTGCGAATCAGCCTAGGATCGCCCGGCAAATAAGTGAGCCGGCGGTGAACCTCGACCGACTGCCGGCCGCAGTCTAAGCCATCGATGGTGGCCTGACCACTATCTGCACGTAAGAACCCCAAGAGCAACCGCAGCATGGTGGTCTTGCCAGAGCCATTGGGACCGAGCAGACCCAGCACTTCACCACGTGTTGCATGGAAAGAACACTTGTCGAGCGCGGTCAGCTTGCCGTAGCGTTTCGTCAGCGCAGCAACTTGAATGAACACAACGCTCGGCCTCCCTCGAGAACTGACTTATCTCTTGTCGATCGGCACAAAATCGCGTTGGACAGCACCGGTGTAAATTTGTCGAGGGCGGCAAATTCGCTTGGTGGGGCTATCGTGCATCTCTCGCCAATGGGCAATCCAGCCAGGTAACCGGCCAATGGCAAACAGCACAGTAAACATCTGCTCGGGAATACCAATGGCCCGATAGATCACGCCCGAGTAGAAATCGACGTTCGGATAAAGCTTCCGTTCGATGAAGTACTCGTCGCTAAGCGCTACTTCTGCAAGTTCTTGAGCGATGCGGAACATCGGGTCGTCGATGCCACGTTTTTTCAATAACTTGTCACAGGAAGCCTTGATAATGGTCGCACGAGGATCAAAGTTCTTATAAACCCGATGCCCAAAGCCCATCAAGCGGAAACCGTCGTTCTTGTCTTTCGCTTTGTTGACGTACTTCTTTACACTACCGCCACCTTGATTAATCTGCTCAAGCATAGCGACACAAGCTTCGTTCGCTCCACCATGCAGCGGGCCCCAAAGGGCGCTAATGCCGGCCGAGATCGAAGCGAATAAGTTGGCGTTCGACGAGCCCACCATTCGCACCGTCGACGTACTGCAGTTTTGCTCATGATCGGCATGGACGATCAAAAGGAGATTGAGTGCTTCGACAAAATCAGGGTCGATCTTGTATTCTTCGGTGGGAACCGAAAACATCATGCGCAGAAAATTTTCGCAGTAGGTCAGGTCGTTGCGTGGATAGACAAACGGCTGACCTGCCGACTTCTTGTAAGCAAATGCAGCTATCGTGGGTAGCTTGGCAAGAAGGCGAACAATCGACTCGGTCACTTGTTCGTCGTCGTGAGGATCAATCGAATCCTGATAAAAGGTCGACAACGCACCTACTACCGAACCCAAAATAGCCATCGGATGGGCGTCGCGAGGGAAGCCATCGTAGAACAGTCGCATGTCTTCGTGGAGCAACGTGTGCCGACGTAATCGCATGCGGAAGTTATCTAGGTCCTCTGCCGAAGGCAACTCACCGAAAATCAGCAGATAGGCGACTTCCACAAAGTCGCACTCAGCGGCTAACTGCTCGATCGGATAGCCCCGGTAACGGAGGATGCCCTTCTCGCCATCGAGAAACGTGATGCCACTGGTTGTCGAGCCGGTATTCACGTACCCTTCGTCAAGCGTGACCAAACCGGTCGCGGCTCGCAGCTGGCTAATATCCAGAGCTCGCTCTTTCTCGGTCCCCTCGATCACCGGCAGGTCGACTTCTAGATCACCGACGGTGAGTTTCCCGATATCGCTCATCGAGCTTTTCCTTTCCAACGTTCCACTCATACGATTTGCCCTTCAATCGAATTCAACACTTAACAGAGAATAGCACCTGAGTTGCTAGGTTGAGAGGTCTCAGGTGTCTGGTACCTGCATTCCCGCCGGCATTTATCGATATCTGAGCTCGAAAGAGCTTATGGCCAGCCCATAAATTGTAGCGGCGTCGTGTCCGATCAGCAATCGGGGGTGAGTCCACCCATGCCCGGGGAAATGGGACCTGTAGGCCTCATTGAAGAATTTGCAGGTTATGTGCAAACCACAGCTTTGCCTACCGCCGCCGACGCCCAAGCAACTTGGCGAGTTCTGGACCGCTAAAGTCGCCATCGAAAACGGTCCAAACCCGACTCTTTTTGCGTAGTTTAACCAGACCGGCTTCGACCAAACCTCGTTTGCTATCGTTTTCGATCTGTTTTCGAATTTCTGCTTGGGCCTCGACAAAGGAAGTTCGACCCGCTTCTTTGCGTTCCAAAACTCGTACAATATGGAAGCCATTCTCGCTTTCCAAAATGTTACTCAACTGTCCCACCTGCAACGAGAAGAGCGCTTCGTCGATCACTTTGCTACGAAGAGCGCCGCGCGTAACCCAATCGTGCTGTCCCCTTCCTTGGCAGTAAAACCGTGCGACTTTTCCTTGGCAAGCTGGGTGAATACCGGACCTCGAACCTGTGGATTCGCTGCAACCCGTTGCCAGAGCTCGTTACCGATCTCTGCAATTGCCCGCCAAGTGGCAGCACGGTCGCCGCCGAAGCGATCGAAGCGGAGCATCAGCTCCTCCCATTTCGCCTTGGCAGTGAAATCGTAATCTTCGAGATGCTCTTGATAGTAGTCGAGCATCTGTTGGTGAGTGACTGGCTTCGGCTTGGGTGCCATTTGCCTAAGCCATTCGCCGGCAATTGTCCGCTCGTTAAACTGGCGTTGGACATCGGAGAGCGACGAACCATGACGCTCGAGCAGTTCGACCAACCCGCGACGGTCCTTCACCTCCAGCACTTTTACTAAACGGGGAATCTCATTTTCCTCGAACGGCTTGAGCAAGTTCTCTTCGATCGTCGGAAGATTTTCCGCCGGAACCTTGCGACGAAAATCAGCGTAGAGCAGCTTCGTGTCAATCAACCCCATTACTTGCTGTCGAAGCAGAGCTTGGCGAGCTTCTGCCACCTGCTGAGGTGGAATCTTGTCGCGATTGGCTGCGATGATTTGGTTCACCTGCCAGAGCACCTCGCTGGCCATCACAATTTCGCCATCGACGCGGGCAACGATTTCTCCCCCCTCCAACGGCTGGATACCGGCTGAAGTTGTGGGCGTGATGTTGTTGTTGCGAGTTGGTGCAACGGCGGGCGTCGGTTTGCTAGCAGCAGGCGCAATCTTTGCCGGCGAAGGCGGCGGCTGGGCCGGGTCGTAAATTCCACGCACTCCTGAACCATGCGGTGGCGGAGGCGGGGCAAACGCTGGCTGCGCCAGCAGCGCGCGTGAGTTGAGCACCAGCAGCGATAGACTGAGGAGAAAATTAGCCACGATCTGACCGATGCTCATTGCGCAGACTCGCCCTAGAAAGAAAAAGAAAAGCGGGCGGATTCTAGTGGCCGACCGACTCTGGCCGCAAGAGCGATTTTAGCTCGACCAAAATCTCTTGAACCTCGCTAACCTGTTTGTTCATGGGGAGATATGCACTGCTGGCGTCTGCCACTCTAAGACGCTTGCCACTGCGCTCGACCAAATCTGCCATTATCGACCGGTCGGCGTAGCCTAGCACCACATAAGGGCCTTCCTGGTGGATGGCGGTGATGTGCCAGGCATGTGCCCAAATCCGTAGTCGAGCCAGTTCGACTAGCTGCTCGACCGATGCAGGCAGCGAACCGAAGCGGTCGGCTAGCTCCTCGCGAAAATCGTCAAGATCCTCTTCGGTCGCGATGCGGGCGAGTCGCCGATAGAGATCGATCTTCGTCCGCATGTCGAGCACATAGTCGCGTGGGAAGAACGCCCCGAGTGGTAAATCGATCGACACGTCGACCGACTCCTGCGGCGGCAAATTTTTCAGTTGTCGGACCGCCTTTTCCAAGAGCGCACAATACAACTCGTAGCCGACGCTAGAGATATGGCCGCTTTGCTGCGTGCCGAGCAGGTTGCCTGCACCGCGTAGTTCGAGGTCGCGCATTGCGAGAGCAAAGCCGGCGCCCATTTGGCTGTACTCTTCGATCGCACGCAACCGACGCGCCGCTTCTGGCGACAAGTGCCGATCTTCGTCGACCAACAAATAACAATAGGCCCGATGTTTGTATCGACCGACGCGGCCACGCAACTGATGCAAGTCGGCCAACCCATAGCGGTCGGCATCGTCGATGAAGATCGTATTGGCATTGGGAATGTCGAGTCCGCTTTCGATAATCGTCGTTGCCAAGAGAATATCAAAATCCTTACGAATAAAGCCGAGCATCACGTCTTCAAGTTCCGACTCGGGCATTTGTCCATGGCCGATACCAATGGTCGCTTCGGGTACGATGCGTTGCAGTCGAGCGGCTACGGCATGGATGTCGTGTACGCGATTGTGAACGAAGTAGATTTGCCCCTCGCGATTTAATTCGCGGAGCACGGCGTGTCGGATGAGATTGTCGTCGAAACGGGCAATACGCGTTTCGACCGACAGGCGGTCTTTGGGAGGGGTTTCTAGATTCGAGATACTCCGCACGCCCAGCAGCGACATGTGCAGCGTGCGCGGTATCGGCGTCGCGGTCATGGTCAAGATATCAACGCTGGCACGCAACGCTTTGAGCCGTTCCTTGACCGCGACGCCAAAGCGTTGCTCTTCGTCGATAATGAGTAGTCCTAAGTTCTGAAACTGCACATCAGCCGATGCTAATCGATGGGTGCCGATAAGCAGGTCGACTTGGCCAGCAGCGGCCCGTTGGAGAATTTGCCGTTGCTCTTTTTTTGAACAAAAGCGAGAGACGACCGCGATATCGAAAGGAAACTCGGCCATGCGTTGCATAAACGTTCGGCCATGCTGCATCGCCAAAACGGTCGTCGGTACCAAGACGGCCACCTGATAACCGGCGTCGATGGCTTTGAAGGCGGCACGGATGGCTAGCTCGGTCTTGCCATAGCCAACGTCGCCGCAGAGGAGCCGATCCATCGGCTTTGGTTGCTGCATGTCTTCCTTGATAGCAACCAACGCAGAGAGTTGGTCGGGGGTCTCCTGATGAGGAAATGCCGCGTCAAATTCTTGTTGCCAAGTGCTGTCTGCAGGAAAGGCGATGCCTGGGCGAGCGCTGCGTGCTGCTTGCAGTTGCAGCATATCAGCAGCCAAATCGATGACGGCTTTTTCGGCCGCCTGTTTATGACGAATCCATGCCTTGCCGCCAATTCGTGCAAGGGTCGGTTTGGTTTTTCGGCCACCGACATACTTTTGCACCAACTCGATTTTGCTCGAAGGGACATAGATGCGAGTCCCGCCATGGAATTCAATTTCCAGATGTTCTTCCGCGCCTCCTTCTTTTTCCAACAATTTTAGGCCGCGGTAGCGGCCAATGCCGTGGCCCACATGCACGACGAGGTCGCCTTCGCGTAGCTGCAAGAAGCTATCGATCGCACGACCCAGTCGACGCAAGCTCGGTCTGGCCACCTCTTCGCGCAGAAAGAGTTCTGCAGCGCTGAGCAAAATCACCTGCTGATCGACGAGACGAAAACCGCTCGACAGCCGCCCCAGCACAAACTTCAGTCGCCCCTCGCTGAGCATCTCGGTATCGGCGAACAGCTCGGTCAGCCGCTGCACTTCGGCTTCAGTTTCTGAGACCAGATAGACACTCTGCCCTGCCGCTGCCTCATCGAGTTCCTTACGCACTCGATGGACGTCGCCACTAAATCGCTCGATCGACTCGAATTGCAGATGGGCCGTTGTCTCGTAAGATCCCGACGGCACACCTGAAGCGGTTACCGACGGAAATTTGTAGATTTCTTTCAGTGTGGTCGTCGTGGCAAAAAAATCTTCGGGCCTCTCGAGCCGTTGGTGATAGTAGCGACCTTCTTCTTGAAGCTCGTTGGGTTCGACCAACAGGAACCAGCTATCCGGCGGCAGGTAACTAGTAAAATGGGTCCGATCTCGACTGTTGGGTTGCAAGACCGTGATATCGACTGATGAGAGCGTGGTAACGCTGCGCTGAGTCGCTACGTCGAACCAGCGGATCGATTCGACTTCGTCGCCGAACAGCTCGATCCGCACAGGATGCTCGGCGTCGGGCGGAAAGACATCGAGAATGCCGCCGCGAACCGAAAATTCGCCTGGCAATTCGATTGCGCTAGTACTCTCGCATCCCTGTTCGGCCAACCAACAAGTCAGCTCGGGCACATCCAGCACCTCGCCCGCATCAATGGTCCGAGTCGCTGCAAGCAGATCGTCGACACTGGGCCCCGGCTGCATCAAACTTTGGATTGCCGTCACCACGATCAACGGGTCGGGCTCATTTTGATGAAGTCGCTTGAGCACACGTAGCCGCTGTGCGTAGATCTCGTCTTGTAACAGTCGTTCGCCGGCGTCGGTTTCCCAAGCGGGGAATTGCTCGACTGAAACATCAGCAAACAATGCTAAATCGTTGCGGAAGGCATCGAGATTTCGCGCATGGGGCAAGACCACGACCAACGTCGCCGGACAAGCGTGCTGCAAAGCGGTCGCCACGAGCGCGCACGACGAACCCCAGACTCCTCCCAGCGTCCCGCCGTGCCCCGCTAACAGGCTGGCAAGCACGCCGGAGAAGCCACTCTGCTGTTCGAGTTGGCTGGCCAATTTGCCAAGCTCGTTAGCTGGCAGCGACTTGGCCGTAACAATGCTGTCCATCGTATTGATAGAGAGATTGTACTGGGCAAAGCAGAAAGCGGAAAGCGCAGGGCCAATGGCGTGTCGCTAAAGTCCAGCGTAGCCCAGTCGTAATATCATGCGGCTCGGCGTAAGCCGGTGTGGTTCTGAGGCTGATCGATCGAGCCGTCAATCACTTCTTGGTACAGCCCAAGGTACTCGCGAGCAGCTTTTGCCCAGGTAAATTGTGAGGCATGTTGTTGAACGCGACAGGAAAAATCAGGAGTATGTTCTACCTGTTCCATCCCCTGACGCAACGTGGCAGCCATTTCCAGCGATTCAAAGTTGTTCCAATAAAACCCACAACTGCCGCCTATCTCTGGCAGCGAGGTTGCTGTCGACATAAAAACTGGCTTGCCGAGCTTCATCGCTTCGATCACGGGTAAGCCAAACCCCTCGGTAAGCGAAGGAAACGTGAAGGCGGTACAATTGGCATAGAGCCACTGGCGTTCAGCATTGCTGATAGGCCCTGGAAGTATTGTCCGATCGGCAACTTCACATTCAGCAGCACGTCGCAGCACTTTTTTTCCGTAATCAGTATCGCAGACCCCTGCAAGCACAAGATGGTACTCGGGAAGGTGCTCCAACATTTCTACCAAGACATGGAAGTTCTTTTTTTCTCCAAACCAACCGATCGAAAACAAAAACTTTTCCTGAGGAGCCCAATCAGGTCGCGAGCTTTCCTCCTCGTTGGCACTTGCGGCACCATTGTAGATCACACGAAGTGGTTTACCACGCAAGTCGAGATGTTCTCGCACCTCGCCGGCAACAAAATTCGAGATCGCAGAGATGCAACAAGCACGGTCAACTTTTTTCTGAAGTTCTTTCAGTCTCGCAGCGATGGCGTCTGGCTGATCTTTCCGTTCTCGTAGAAAATTGAGGTCATGGATCGTAAGCACCACCGGCACAGATCGATTCCAAGGCTCGTATCGAGAGCTCTGATTAGTGATATGCCAAAGATCGTATCGTGGACCGGGGATGAATCGGTTCAGGAGATTGCGCACCAATCGGCCATAGGACGCTTTTTGCCACCGTCGGACCAGTTTTATTTGCACTTTCAGTTGAGAAAATTCGTCGATTCGACTAGGCGGCAAAAAGAACTGGAGTTGCCCGTTGTCGCGATTCTGTTGGATTAGGGCAGCTCCGAGCTCCATACCAAACTGGCCCAGGCCACTTTCAAGAACTCGCGTCTTTTCAAAATCGATGAGGATATTTGCCATAAGAATCGGTCTACAGGTTCTTTTTTCGTAACTGCGGAACCTCCGCGCTGGAGAACTCCGACATTTGTCCAGGGTATTTCGTCATTTTTGGCTTGTCTCAAAGAGCTTTGGGTTCAGCGATCTCCACTTAGCGGGCAAGAAACAAATCTGCATGGGTGCCCGAAACCGACTCCAGAGCCGTCTCAATAGAGATCTCCTTGAGCCATCCCCTCGAGCCAATTCGATGTATCCTTAAGCCATGGCCTGTCAATCGGTTCAGTAACTCGCGAGCAGGCTGTTCGCCCCCAAGCATGGAGGGGCTGAACTCCATGATAATTTTTATGTTGGGGCTCTTTTGCATCATTTTGTCTGCCGCGGCAAACGCATGGCCTTCAGCCCCTTCAATGTCGATTTTCATGACGTCGACGGATCGGTCGGCGGTAAGATCGTCCAACGTGACGGCGGGAATTGTGACCGACTCCACGGAGTCGTGCCACTGGGCAGCGTTTTCGTTGGTGCCAGATATACTGGAACTTCCCCAGTGTGCTTTCATTACCTGGAGCTGAATTTCTCCTGCTTCGGAGTAAACAGCCACATTATGAACTGTCGAGTTGGATTGATGTCCGTTAACTTCTAAATTACGAAACAATAGTTCGCTCAGGGGCGGATTGGCCTCGACTGCGATGACATGGCCTTTGGGACCAACCAGGTCGGCTCCCATGAGCGAGAAGTAGCCGAAGTTCGCGCCAACATCCAGTACACAATGACCACGACGGATGAGACGCGTCATGAGCATCGAAATGTGACGTTCCCAACGGCCAGAGGTGATCAGGCTGGGCGTCAGCGATCGATCTTGTGCCGTCAGGTACATTAGTTTTCCACTGGCAATTTTGGCGAGCAAAAGATTGTCGCCAAGATAGACGGCTCGCATTCTGGAACTATGCCATGACCGGCGCCAACGACGACGGTATCGGAATTCTCGGTATTTTGTATAGAGAGACATTTCAGTTGTTGCGCTATCTAGGCGGCACTCCATGGTGTGGCTCGTTGCAAAGAACATCCTGTCAATCGATGGACCCGAACGTCAGGCGGAAGCGTTGAGCCAGTCAATGTACGAAACTGGTGCTGGACGTTAGCCCAACCGTGTTGAGTCTGGTTCGCGATGAGGAGCATCCACTGCGGACGTTTCTGGAACAGGTTGCTAAAACCGAGGGGTGCCACCTTCTGGTGGATGCTTGTACTTTAGGCCCACGAAACCTGCAATATCGGTCGAAGTAAAGGTGGGTTTGCTAGCAAGGAGGCCTTACAGGCGTGGCGATCCACACGACCTGCAATTGCCTGCCGAACGTTTTTCAGGCCACAGATATCTTGCTATAGCAAGCTAGCAGGCAACGACGAAAGAAAAGAGTAGTCTGCTTACTCCCTATCCCGAAGGAGCTACAGCGATGTGGCGATCCCTCTTTCTGGCGCTGGGCGCCTACACGTGCCTGCTGGGCGTCGAAGCGCTTGCCATCGATAAAGCGGTACTCAAAAAACCCACAGATGGCCGACCTCCGATTATCGACCGCGAAGAAATTGTCCCGCCCGAATGGGCTCCCTGGAGCCTGATGGCTGGCGGCGCTGTGGTCGTGCTATACTCCTTCACCATCCCCCGTCGAGCCTGGGGTTGAGCGAACCTCAAACTCTCAAGAGGTCTCCTGTTTTAGCCGCCCGCGGCTGCCGGAGGTCGATATTCGAGTCCAGCTAGGTTATGGCGATCGGCAGATGAGAATTTACCAAGGACAACTCGACGAAAGACGCAGGATCAGGGGGGAGGGGCTAGGATTTAGGAGCTCGGGAAATAAGGGCTTTTGCCCGCGGTACTAGCCCCTAAATCCTAGATCCTCGATCTTCGTCAGGCTGGTATGTTCCTATCTGCCGCTCGCCTAAGAACATTGGAACAGGCTCGACCGCTGGCTGCGACTTAGGCCTTTGTATTCAGCGGTACTGCATCTGAATCCTTGTTTCTGGCTTACCGTACGCTTAACATGGAGCCTTAGAACTCCAACTTGACGACTTTGAGGTAAATGTTGTGGCGACCACGACAAAGAAGAAAAGCAAAAACAAGAACGAAGTAACCTCTGGTGCAGACATCCTGGTCCAGTCGCTCGTTAACGAGGGCGTGGAAGTCATCTTCGCCTATCCGGGCGGAGCGAGTATGCCCTTGCACCAGGCGCTGACTCGTTTTAGCGACCGCCTGCGGACTATCTTGCCGAGGCATGAGCAAGGCGGCGGCTTCGCGGCTCAGGGAGTCACGCGCAGCACAGGAAAAGTGGGCGTCTGTATGGCCACCAGCGGGCCCGGCGCTACCAACCTCGTTACCGCCATCGCCGATGCCAAGCTCGATAGCATTGCCATGGTTGCGATCACGGCCCAAGTGCCTGTCAAAGCGATCGGCTCCGACGCCTTTCAAGAGACGCCCATCGTTGAAGTTTGTCGGGGTATTACGAAGCACCACTATCTGGTGACCGATGTAAACGACGTCGCGAGGATCGTGAAAGAAGCTTTTTTGATTGCCTCCACAGGTCGCCCTGGGCCAGTACTGGTTGACATTCCCAAAAGTGTACAACTCGACTCCTGTGTCCCCGACTACGATGCGTCGCTCGACTTGCCAGGCTACTCGTTTGAATCGCCACTGGCGAAACCCGCGCAAATCAACCAAATCGCGGCGGCCATTAAGCTAGCAAAACGACCTGTCATCTATGCCGGTGGGGGGATCATCTTAGCCGATGCCAGCGAAGACTTGCGCAAACTCGTCAAGAAAACCGGTATCCCAATCACCACGACGGTCATGGGCCTGGGAGCTTTTCCTGGCACCGATCCACTCTCGCTCGACATGCTTGGCATGCATGGCACAGTCTATGCCAACTATGCAGTCGACGAGGCTGATTTGCTGATAGCCTTAGGGGTAAGATTCGACGATCGGGTGACCGGCAAAGTCGATGAATTCTGCAAGCATGGCAAGATAATTCACGTCGACATTGATGCCTCAGAGCTCAACAAAAACAAGCCTGCCCATATTCCTGTTTGCAGCGACGTGAAATTTGTACTGCAGGAGCTCAACAAAACCGTCGAACCGCCAGAAGACATCTCCGCATGGGTCGAGCAGTGCATGCGCTGGAAAAAGGAAGACCCACTGAAGTACAACACCGATTTCCCTGGCATTACGCAGCAGCATGCGATCGACGAGCTTTGGAAACTGACCAACGAGCGCGAACCGGTGATTGCCGTAGGCGTTGGGCAACACCAAATGTGGGCGGCCCAGTTTTACAAGTTTTCTAAGCCACGAACTTTCCTCAGCAGTAGCGGACTGGGGACGATGGGATTTGGGCTTCCCGCTGCGATGGGCGTCCAGGCAGTCATGCCCGATCGGCTGGTGATCGATATCGAAGGCGATGGCAGCTTCTTGATGAACGTGCAAGAAATGGCAACCTGTGTTTGCGAAAAGCTCCCGGTAAAAGTTCTGCTGCTGAACAACCAACATTTGGGAATGGTCGTGCAATGGGAAGATCGATTCATGCAGGGCAATCGCGCCCACACTTACCTGGGACCGATCGATAACCCAGAGGCTGTGGGTAAAGGGGATGGTCTGAGCCCGAAAAATCGCTATCCCGACTTCGTCTCGATCGCCAAGGGTTTCGGCTGGGGCGCTCGCTACATTAAGAAAAAGGCCGACTTAGTTTCGGCGATGCAAGCAATGATCGACCACGACGGACCTTATTTGCTTGATGTCGAAGTCCCTTACCAAGAGCATGTGCTCCCCATGATTCCAGGCGGACATACCGTTAAGGACATCATCAAGGAGTAAGGCAAATGACGAATTCCAAAATACCCAAATCCGAAAAAACGAAACGTGAGAACTGCGCGAGTCTCTGCATGAAATACTGTATTTCGTTACACTTCAGCCATCTGAAGTAAGACTTGCCACGAAACGCTAGCGAAAAGGGGAAATGGGAAAGAGGAAAGGCGTCCTTTGCCCAAACCTATCTTACGAACTCCCCTTTCGGCATTCGTC
>Ga0114931_10004706_pt1 | contig 16990 bp, 18 predicted proteins | sample 2SBtaG_FD_89579 | JGI IMG/M metagenome (GOLD analysis project Ga0114931, IMG submission 89579) | Deep subsurface microbial communities from Kolumbo volcano to uncover new lineages of life (NeLLi) - 2SBTROV14_V59a metaG | ecosystem: Environmental > Aquatic > Marine > Volcanic | place: Kolumbo...
GCCGCCTGTCACGGCCCTCGCTCGCCGAGGCACGCGCAGACTTGCTCTTCGCCGCAGGCGTAGCTACGGCTACGCCTGCGGTTCCTGCAGCGGCGTCTGCACGCACCTCGACTTCGCGATCTTGCGTGACCCCGGTGAGAATTGCGGGCTAGTATGCCACGCGGAAATGCCTGTCCGGGCAAAATCGGATGCGCTCCGCCGGGGCGGCGGGGTATCCTGAAAGCCATGAGTTATCCGCTCAATCCCCATGTCAGGGCGGTGGTTGCACCACCGATCGCCGCGGTTCAGGCGTGGGTGCGCGGGCGGGTCTTTCCCGCCGCGCGACCCCTGCTCGACGTTGCCCAGGCGGTGCCGAGTTATCCGCCCGCGGAGTCGCTGGTGGCCCACGTGGCGCAGGTTGCGAGGCGTCCGGAAACCTCGGTGTACAGCGCGATCCTCGGTCTGCCGGCGCTGCGCGAGGCGCTGGCCGCGCATCTCGGCGAGGACTACGCGGCCCCGATCGCGGCGAGCCGGGTCGTGATCACGGCCGGCTGCAACCAGGCATTCTGCGTCGCGATGGCGGCCCTCGCCGCCCCCGGTGACGAGGTGATCATGCCGATCCCGTACTACTTCAATCACCCGATGTGGCTGGCGATGCAGGGGGTCCGCCCGGTGCATCCGCCTTTCGATCCGGAGACCGGGGGGCTGTGCAGGCCCGAATCGGTGGTGCCGTTGATTACCGAGCGCACCCGTGCGATCGCGCTGATCAGCCCCAACAATCCCACCGGTGCGATCTACCCGCCGGAGTTGTTGGCGGAATTCGCGCAGGTCGCGCGCGAGCATCGTCTGGCGCTGGTTCTGGACGAGACCTACAAAGATTTCCGCACCGCCCCCGGTCCCGCGCATGATCTGTTCCAGGACCCGGACTGGCCGGAGTACCTGGTGCAGTTGTACAGCTTCTCCAAGGCCTACAGTCTCACCGGCTACCGGGTCGGGTCGATCGTGTGCGGGCCGCGGCTGGTCGCCGAGGTCGAGAAACTACTCGACTGCCTGAGTATTTGCGCACCGCGGATCAGCCAGGAGGCGGCGTGCTTTGCGCTCGCCGATCTCGCCGGGTGGCGCGAGGCCAAGGCGGACTTGATGGCGGCGCGCGTCGCGGCCTTGAAACGTGCATTTTTGCGCAATGATTTGCGCTACCGCTTGTTGAGCGCGGTCGCCTACTTTGCCTACGTGGAACACCCCTTCGCCGAGCGACCGTCGGCCGAAGTCGCGCGCCGGCTGGCCGACGATTTCAATGTGCTGTGCGTACCGGGCGCGACCTTCGGGCCGGGCCAGGAGGCTTATCTGCGCTTCGCATTCGCCAATCTGGATACCGAACGGATCCCGCTGCTGGTGCAGCGGCTGGTCGACAGCCAGGAGAGCGGCCTGGCGGGCTGACCGCCCGGTTGTTTCTTCGTGTTATTGGTGGGTATCTCAATTTCCAGAAGTGACGTTGGCCGTCGATCGGTCAGGCAAAAATTGGCCGCGGACTCATGCGGATAAAACACGGTAGAGACGGCAAAGACTGGAAGGCGCGCAACGCATCGGTCCCGAAAACCGACGTATCCGCGCCAATCCGCGGCCAAATCACGGATCGGCGAAGCACTGACGTGGATTCGTTGCCGGGCGTGGGCCGCTCCGTGGTCTGGCGGTACGACATCGAGGGCGGCAAATCGATTGCCCTGGATGGCGGTTTATTTTTCGAGGGCTGCGCGGATCCGGGCGGCGGCGGCGGGATCGAGACCGGCCTCCAGCGCACAGCCGAGCACCAGCGGCGCGACCGCGTCGTAGGCGCGGATGACCTCCGGAGACAGCGCACGCAATGCGTCGCGGTGGGCGGCGACGGTGCCGGCGTCGCCACGGATCACCGGGCCGGTGAGGGCGCCGGGCAGCCCCATGCGCGCGATGTTCTGGGCGACGCTGGCGATCAGGCCAGCCGCGGCGCGTTCCGCGTCGCGGCGCGCGAGCCCCAATCCCTCGAGCACCGGAATCGTGGCGTGCACGAAACCGACGCTGCCGCCCGCGATCATCGCCGCCAGAGCGTGGTAGGCGGGGCCGTGCAGGGCGATCGCCAGTGGACGGGCGCCGACCCCGCGTGCAATTCGCCGTGCCGCGGCGATTGCCTTGCGGTCGCCCGAGATCACGAAGGTCGCGGCGCGCAGATCGGGCGGATGAGCCGGGTCGGCGAATGACGCCAGCGGATGCATGGCGCCGACCGCCGCGCCCGCGGCGCGGCACGCTACCAGTTACTCGGCGGTGCGCGAACCGGCGCAGTGCAGCACGCAACTCCTCGGGCGTAGCCACGGCGTGATGCGTTCCGCGACCTCGCGAATCGCCGGGTCCGGCACCGCCAGTACCACCACGTCCGCGGCGCCGATGGCGCGGCGCGCCGAATGGCGGCCTTCGCTGAGGCGCCACACGCCGGGTTGACGGCGCAGCAGGCGATACAGACCGCGACCGACCCGGCCGCGCCCGATGATGACGGTGGTTGTCGGGTCCATTGGGTGACTCCTGAGCTGGGCTGCGCCGATCAGTAGATGCCGAGTTCCAGGCCCGCGGCGATGTTCATGCCCAGGGTTTCGCACGCTTCCAAGTGTGCCTCGGTGATTTCCCCGCGTGCGATGACCGGTTCCTGGACCTCGCGCAGCGGATAGCCGCGGGCGATCCGACGGATCGCGGCGAGCGCGCCGCGGCCGTCATTGCCGGCGCTGATGAACACCGCGTAGGGTAGGCTTTCGACCTTTCCCTCGCACGGATAGTAGGTGCGATCGAGAAAATCCTTGAGTCCGCCCGACATGTAGCCGAAGTTTTCCGGAGTGCCGAGGATCACCGCCTGGCCCCACAACAGATCGTCGACCCCTGCCTCCAGCGCGCGCCGCACGCGGGTCTCGACGCCATCGATGTCCGGATGGGTGGCGCCGCGCTCCACCGCCGCGGCCAGTGCGCCGGTGTTGCCGCTCTGGGTGTGATAGACGATCAGCAGGTGTTTTGCCACGCGGGGAGCGTAGACCATTGCCCGATCAGACTCCACCGCGCTTGACCCCGCCGGCGCAGACGCCACAATGCGCAACTCAAAGCGGATGATGACGGAATTCTCGATGGCGAATTCATTGCAGGACCAGCTACTCAAGGCGGGGCTGGTCAAGGAAGGCGATGTGCGCAAGCTGCGTGCCGGTAAGCGCCGGGCGCGCAAGGGCGGGGCGAAGCCGGCGGCCGCGGACGCGGCCGCGACCCGCACGGCGACCGCAGCCGAGCGCAAACGCGAACGCGATCGGCAGCTCAACCAGCGGATCGAGGAGGGGCGGCAACGCAAGGCGCTGCGGTTGCAAATTCGCGATCGGGTGCGGGCCGCGAAGCTCAACGCCGCCGATGCCGAGGTGCCGTACTACTTCGAGCGCGGCAAGCGGATCAAGCGGATCTATGTGACGGCGGAACAGCAGCACGCGCTGGGCGAGCGGCGACTCGCGGTGGTGGGAAGCGGCGCCGGTCACTATCTGGTGCCGATCGAACTGGCCGACGAGGTGCGTGCGCTGTCCGACGAGGTGTTCGTGCACGTCGCCGCCGTGCCTGCCGCGGAAGCATCGGCGGAAGACGATCCCTACGCGGCGTTTACGGTGCCCTACGATCTGCGCTGGTAGCCCGGTACGGTGTGTGCGCGAGCGGGTTCGCGCGTTAGTATTCACGATCCCTGAAATTTGCCAATGAATATTCCTGGAGGATGAGAATGAACGCACAGAGTAGCGGTGGGGCCAAGACGCGGGTCGCTTTTATCGGTTTGGGCGTGATGGGTTTCCACATGGCCGGACACCTGGCCCGTGGGGGCTATCCGGTGACGGTCTACAATCGCACCGCCGCGCGTGCCGAGGAGTGGCTGCAGAATTTCGAGGGACGCGCGGCGGTGACGCCCGCCGCGGCCGCTGCCGAGGCCGAGATCGTGTTTGCCTGCGTGGGCAACGATAACGACATTCGGGCCGTTACCCTGGGCGAGCAGGGGGCGTTCGCGGGGATGGCGCAGGGGGCGGTGTTCGTGGACCACACCACGGCGTCTGCCGAGGTCGCGCGGGAACTCGATGCGGCCGCGCGCGCAAGTGGTCTGGCATTTCTCGACGGACCGGTCTCGGGTGGCGAGGCAGGCGCCCAGAACGGCGTGCTGACGGTCATGATGGGCGGTGAAGAGGGAGATTTCGAGCGGGTCCGCGAAGCGATCTCCTGTTACGCTCGCGCGGTCACCCTGCTGGGCGCCGCGGGCGCCGGGCAACTCACCAAGATGGTCAACCAGATCTGCATCGCGGGGTTGGTTCAGGGGCTTTCCGAAGGGATGAACTTCGCGGTCCGCGCAGGGCTCGATCCACACCAGGTGCTGGACGTTATCTCCAAGGGCGCGGCGCAATCCTGGCAGATGGAAAACCGCGGGCACACCATGGTCGAGGACAAGTTCGACTTTGGTTTCGCGGTCAACTGGATGCGCAAGGACCTCGATATCTGTCTCGCCGAGGGTCATCGTTGTGGCGCGCTGTTGCCTGTGACCGCGCTGGTGAACGAATTTTACGCGCGGGTGCAGGCGCGCGACGGCGGTCGATGGGATACCTCGAGTCTGATGCGGTTGCTTTCCAAACCATAGGTATTCACCCAACCGAGCTGAGGTTAACGGTTCGGGGTTCCGGGTTCAGGGTTCAAGGTTCAAGGTTGGAGAGTGCGAGATTGCACAATTGGATGCGAATGGGGCTGGGCGCCTACACCGATGCCGTAGACCGGGATAAGCGCAAAGCGCGTTCCCGGCGCCGGGTCGCTACCTTCGCGAACGTGCTGCCGGCAACGCTACGCTTATGCCGGCCTACGGACTAATCTAGAACCCAGAACCCATTTCCCCGGAGATCCAATGACCGACAGAGCCAATCGACACGGTTTCGCGACCCGTTCCATCCACGCCGGGCAGCGTCCCGACCCGGCCACCGGCGCGGTGATGACGCCAATCTACGCGAACTCCACCTATGCTCAGTCGAGCCCCGGCGTGCACCAGGGTTACGATTACTCACGGACCATCAACCCCACCCGCGAGGCCTTCGAGGCGTGCGTGGCCGACCTCGAGGACGGCACGCGCGGCTTCGCCTTTGCCTGGGGATGGCGGCGACCTCGACGATCCTGGAACTACTGGACAGCGGTGCGCACGTGGTCGCGATGGACGACCTTTACGGCGGCACCCATCGGCTGTTCGAGCGGGTGCGGCGGCGCTCGGCCGGGCTCGACTTTAGTTTCGTAGACCTCTCCGATGCGCAGCGTCTGGAGGCCGCGATCACGCCCGCGACGCGCATGGTGTGGGTGGAGACTCCGACCAATCCCTTGCTCAAGCTGGTCGATCTCGATGCGGTTGCCGCGATTGCCGAGCGCCACGGATTGCTCGCGGTATGCGACAACACCTTCGCTTCACCTTGGGTGCAACATCCGTTGAACCACGGTTTCGACCTGGTGGTGCACTCGGTCACTAAGTACCTCAACGGGCATTCGGACGTGGTCGGGGGCGTGGCGGTGGTCGGTGACAGCCCGGAACTGGCTGAGCGGATGGGGTTTCTGCAGAACTCGGTCGGCGCGATCGCGGGTCCCTTCGACGCTTTTCTGGCGTTACGTGGACTCAAGACCCTGGCGTTGCGCATGGAGCGCCACTGCGCCAGCGCGCTGGCGGTCGCCGAATTCCTCGAAGCGCATCCACGGATCGGCAAGGTCTACTACCCGGGGCTCGCGAGCCACCCGCAGCACGCGCTGGCGCGACGCCAGATGCACGGCTACGGCGGCATGGTGAGCGTGGTGATCGCCGGCGGGCTCGATGATGCACGGCGATTTCTGGAGCGCTGCGATCTGTTCACCTTGGCCGAGAGCCTGGGCGGGGTGGAGAGTCTCATCGAGCATCCGGCGATCATGACTCACGCGTCGCTGCCGGTGGAGTTGCGCCGGCGGCTGGGAATCGACGACACCCTGGTGCGGCTGTCGGTGGGGGTCGAGGATGTCGACGATCTGATTGCCGAATTGCGTTACGCGTTGGGTTGATCGAAGGTCGGTATTCCGTGGTCAGGGAATCAATTCGACCGGCTGCACGGCAATCAACCGCGCGGGCGCCATTTCGCGCAGCCGCGGGAGGACTTGCGTGATGCGGCTTTCAGTGTCGATGAACTGCACCACCAGCGGCAGTTTGCCGCCGGCGTCGACCAGGGTCGCGCTGTGCACGCCCTCGGCGCCGGTGAATCCCGCCACGCCGCGCACCACGGTGCCGCCGGCAAGCCCCGCCCGGTGCAGCATGTTGAGAATTGCGATGTGCAGGGGGCGGCGATGCCATTCGTCGCCTTCGTTGATGTAGACGCTGACCTGACGGTATTGCTCGCTCATGTGTTCCCCCAGCGAACCAACGCGATCCCGGCCACGACCGCGAGCAGCGCGAGCAGGTTGTTGAGCAGAAAACTCGTCAGTGCGTTCAGCCAGTGGCCCTGTTCGATGAGGCTGACGGTCTCGAAGGCAAGGCTCGAAAAGGTGGTGTAGGCGCCGCAGAATCCCACCGCGATCAGCAGCCGCAAGCCGGGGTCGGCGACCACGCGTTCGGTGGTCCAGGCGAGAAAAGCGCCGATCAACAGGCTGCCGGTCACGTTGACCGCCAGGGTACCCCAAGGCAGCGACGGGTCGACGTGGCGCGCAAGCCAGCCGCTGACGAAAAATCGCGCGTTGGCGCCGACGAAGCCCCCGAGTCCAACCAGCAGCATCTGGTTCACGCCTGCCCTCCCTCTTGCGCGCCGTCACGATAGCGTCACACGGGGCCGGGGGACAAGCCTATGGGGGCACATTCGCTCACTGGGGTCAATTGCTCCGGCCATACCCTTGATCGCGGGCGGGTCGCGCTCCGCTGCCTGAGGCGACTGATCATTGTGTATACTTCCGGCCGGCACCGACCGTCAGGGTGGGCGGTGGGCTGTGGGCTGGACCGCTCGGGGGGCCGATGCGGCCGGCTGACCGGCGTGTTTCGCGCCCGGGTTGCAACCTGAAACAGAGCGCAGGGGGCTCTCTATGTCGGATCAAATTGCGAGTTCCGGTCGCCGCCAGTTCCTGGCGATGGCGACCGGAGCGGTTGGCGCTGCGGGGGTGGTGGTGACCGCGGTACCCTTTGTACGGTCCATGCAGCCGGCCAAGGATACCTTGGCGATGGCGACCACCGAAGTCGATATTTCCAAGGTCGAGCCGGGGCAATTGATCGTGGTGCCGTGGCAGGGCAAGCCGGTGTTCATTCTGCGCCGCACCCCCGAGATTCTGGGCCGCATCGAGTCGGAGCGCGTGGAGCTGAGGGATCCGGACAACGAGGATCCGGAAGGCGGGGAGAATCCGTCTTGGTTTCTCAAGGGCGACAAGAAAACCCGTACCTTCCGGTCGCGGCGCCCCGAGTGGTATATCAGTTCCGCGATCTGCACCCACCTCGGCTGCGTGCCGCTGCTGCGCGAAGAGCCCGGAACGCCGGATCTCGGTAGTGATTGGCCGGGTGGCTTTTACTGCCCCTGCCATGGCTCGCGCTACGACTTGTCCGGGCGGGTGCTGGCAGGCTATCCCGCGCCGCGCAATCTGGAGATCATGGAGTACAAGTTTCTGAGCGACACTCGGGTTCTGATCGGCTAACCGTTGCGCGCCGAGTCGACGGAACCCAACCGCTAACGATACGCTGAGCAGGGTCACAAATAATGCTTGATTACATGATGCGAACCCGCCTCTTCAAGTGGGTCGACGAACGGCTGGAAATCGGGGCCCTGATCCGCTCCCAGGCGACCGAGTATCCGGCGCCGAACAATCTCAATTACATGTGGAATTTCGGCTCCATCGCGATGGTGGTGCTGCTGCTGCAGGTTGTCACCGGGATCTTCCTGGCGATGTACTACAAGCCGGATGCGGCGCTCGCCTTCGACTCGGTGGAGCGGATCATGCGCGAGGTCAACTACGGTTGGTTGCTGCGCTATATGCATGCGATCGGGGCCTCGGCCTTCTTTTTCGTGATCTACATGCACATCGGTCGCGGGATGTACTACGGTTCCTACCGCAAGCCGCGCGAACTCTTGTGGATCGTCGGGGTGCTGATCCTGCTGGTGATGCAGGGCACCGCGTTCTTCGGCTATCTGTTGCCTTGGGGACAGATGTCGTTCTGGGGGGCGACGGTGATCAGCAACCTGTTTGGCGCGATTCCGTGGATCGGTGATTTCATGGTCAAGCTAATCCGCGGCGGTTTCGCGGTGGCCGACCCGACCTTGAATCGCTTTTTCTCCCTCCACTACCTGTTCCCGTTCATTCTGCTCGCGATCGTTGTCTTGCATCTACAGGCGCTCCACGTCGTGCACTCCAACAACCCCGACGGCGTGGATTTCAAGGATCTCAAGGACGCGGCGCGTACGGTGCCCTTTCATCCCTACTACACGGTCAAGGACATTTTCGGGGTCGGGGTGTTTTTCTTTTTTTATGCCTTTTTCGTGTTTTTCGAACCGACCGGTTGGGGTTATTTGCTGGAGGCGGATAATTTCATTCGTGCCAATCCGATGCAGACCCCGGCGGAGATCAAGCCGCTCTGGTACCTCACGCCGTGGTACGCAATCTTGCGCTCCTTTCCGTGGAAGTTGGTCGGTGTGGCGGTCATGGGTGCGTCTCTGGGGATTGTGTTTTTCCTGCCGTGGCTGGATCGAGCCAAGGAGCGTTCCGGGCGCCGGCGTCCGATCTACCGGGAGATGTTGTGGGTGTGGTTCCTGGCCGTATTCGCCCTGGCCTACTGCGGCATGCATAGACCGACCCCCGCCCTGTTACTCCTGAGTCGGGCCGCCACCGCCTACTATTTCCTGTTCTTCATCCTGCTGCCGTGGACGAGTCGGCTCGATGATCCGAAACCCGAAGGCGCTTGAGGCACTCGATCGATGAAAAAAAAACTGATTGCGTTACTCGCCGGTCTCGCGTTGCTCGCGGCGACCCCCGGGGCCGGGGCCGAGGAAAAGCCCTTGCTGGCGGCGGAAAGCACCCTCAATCCGACCGTGCTCAAGCGCGGCCTCGCGGTGTTTACTGCGGTGTGCATGGGCTGCCATTCACTGAAATACCTGCACTACCGGGATTTGCTGGAGGCGCCGTTCAACCTGACACGCAAACAGGTCGACGTGATCCGTGCCGGATTCCTGACCAACGGCCTGAATGACGGCTTGACCACGATGATGGATGGGGCGGATGCGGTGGCTGCCTATGGTGTGGTTCCGCCCGATCTTTCGCTGATCATTCGTGCCCGGGGGAGCGGCGCCGATCACACCTATTCGCTGTTGATGGGTTACCGGCCGGCGCCGGCTGATTTCAAGGGTAACCAGTACAATATTTATTTCCCCAATAATAATATCGCCATGCCCCAGCCCCTGATTGGTGAGGATGTCGATTTTTCCGCGATCAGTTATCTTGACGGGGTACAACCCAAGGCTACCCTTGAGCAAGAGGCGTGGGCGGTGACCTCGTTCCTGCGCTACGTGAGTGAGCCGGCGCAGATTCGCCGCGTGCAGATAGGTTTGTGGGCATTGCCCTTTATCGCATTTTTTACCTGGGTGGCATGGCTCTGGAAAAAGGCGGTCTGGTCCGATGTCAAGTCACGGGGCTCGGATTCGACGGCGGAGGAATGATATGTCCAGATTGACCTATACATTGACCTATACAATGCTCGCGGCGGTTGCGGCTACCCTGCTCGGGAGCGCGACGGTTTCCGCCGCGCAACCGCCGATACCGGCCGACATCGCGGTGCCGCGGGTGCCGCCGGAACACCTGGCGGAGGCCCGGGCACTGCAGAACCCGCTGCGTTTTACCGCGGCGGCGGTGCTCCGCGGCAAACGCGCCTACCTCTCTTTCTGCTCCAGTTGCCACGGCAAAGGTGAGGAAGGCAAGGGGCCGCGCAGCAAGGCCCTGAAGGCCGCTCCGCGGAACTTCCACCTGCCGGAATTCCATCGCGCGCGCACGGATGGCGAGCTTTACTGGGTGATCAAGTACGGTTCGCGCCTGACCAAGGATATGCCGGCGTGGGGCCGTCGCCTGACCGACGAGACGATCTGGTCGATCGTGTTCTTTCTGCGCACGCTCCCGACCTATGAGGGCGTGAAGGGCTCGGACAAGAAACTGCCGATGGTCAACTGAACGCGCCGCCGCCGCGGGTTTGCGCCCACGGCGGCGCAGCTCAACTACGCCAGTAGTCGGGGCTGAGCACCACGATCACGGTGAATATCTCGAGCCGGCCCAGCAGCATTGCCGCGGCCAACATCCACTTTGCGGGGGAATTGAGGGCGGTGAAGTTGGAGCTGACTTCGCCGAGCCCGGGTCCGAGGTTGTTCATGCTGGTGGCGACCGCCGAGAAGGCGGTGACTTGGTCGACCCCGGTGGCCATGACCATCAGCATGATCAATCCGAAGGTGAACAGGTAGACCCCGAAGAAGCCCCAGATCGCCGCCGCGATGCGGTCTGACACCACCCGCCGGCCGAGCTTGACCGGCAGCAACGCGCGTGTGTGAATGAGCTGGCGTACGTGCTGTACGGCCTGCTTGTAGACGAGCACGAATCGAATCACCTTCATGCCGCCGGCGGTTGAGCCCGCGCAGCCGCCCACGAAGCTGATGAATATGAGTAACACCGGTAGAAATAGCGGCCACAACGAGAAGTTGGTGGTCGTGTAGCCGGTACTCGTAATTACCGAAACGACCTGGAAGGCGCTTTGGCGCAGGGCGGTCCAGAAGCCCGGATAGTAGCCGTTGAACCACAGGGTGATGGTGGTCACGATGATGGTCGCCAGGATCAGCAGCAGAAACGCACGTGCCTCGAAGTCGCGCGTATAGACTCGTGGGTCGCGCTTCGCGATGGCCAGGAAATGCACGCTGAAGTTGATCGCCGCGAGGATCATGAAGATCTCGGCGACCACCTCGATCGCGACGTTGTCGAAAAAGGCCAAGCTGGCGTCATGGGTGGAGAATCCGCCGGTCGACAGCGTCGACAGCGCGTGGGCGACGGCGTCAAACGAATTCATCCCGGCGAGCCGGTAACCCAGTGCGCAGGCCAACGTGAGCGCCAGATAAATGAGCCACAAGGCGCGTGCGCTTTCGGTGATTCGCGGAGTTAGCTTGTCGTCCTTTATCGGTCCGGGGGTTTCGGCGCGGTAGAGTTGCATGCCGCCGATCCCGAGCACCGGCAGGATCGCGACCGCCAGCACGATGATGCCCATGCCGCCGAGCCACTGGAGTTGTTGGCGGTAGAACAGGATCGAGCGCGGCAAGTCGTCGAGTCCGGTCATGACTGTCGCGCCGGTGGTGGTAAAGGCCGAGATCGACTCGAACACCGCGTCGGTAAACGACAGATGTGCCCCGAGTATGAAAGGCAGCGAACTGAGCGCGCCGATCGCGATCCAGAACAGGGTCACGATCAGGAAGCCGTCACGGGTGTGCAGATCCAGTTGCGCCTTGCGGGTCGGGAGCCGAAACGCCAAGCCGGCGCCGAACATGATCAGCATCGAAACCAGGAAATGTACGGCTTCCCCATCAGCCAGCCACCAGGCGATCGCCATCGGGGGCAGCATGTTCGCGCTAAGCAACATCAGCATTGTGCCCAGCACTTTGCGCACCACGAGAAAACGCATTCAGTCACTCCCCTCTACGGCGGGTCGCTATGATAGCGCGCCGTGATCACCAAGCGCGGGCGAAAAGAAAATCGCCGCGCCGCCCCGGAGAGCGTGCGCGGCGTGTGCTGGAATATGCCAGCCAGGGGGAGGAGACCGCCTGAGCCTAATCGCAGTCTGAACCTTGAAGGTGCCCGTGGTATGAAGGTGTCCGTGGTATGAAGGTGCCGCCGGATGAAAGATCGGTCAGTTTCACCGCGTCGAATGCGAGTGGTTCGATCAACAAATGGCGGCGTGAAATCGAGCGCTGCGAGGGGGCGGTGACGACCTCGTTGTCGGCGTGGCGCCCGACCACGTTAGGTCCGGTCTTCAACGGATGAATACGACCGGCGCTGTCGAGCAGGTGAAAGCGCGGGCCGGGAAAAAGTTTGAACTCTTCGCCGGCCAGGCGCAGCGCCATTTCACGGCCGTCGCGCAATTCGACGCGCACCGCTTGGCCACGCGGCAGCGCCCGGAAGGCCGGGTCAGCGTCGGGCGCGCAGGCCTCGCTCTGATCGAACACCGCCGTCTCGGAAAAACAAGCCGGCTTGGTTTGATCGGATACGGCCTTCGGCGGGGGGGCCGGTTCGCGCCGGCGCGCACCGTAAAGGCTGCGCAGCACGTCCTGGCGTGAGCCGAGATATTGGATGTACTTGATGAGCAAGATCCGTTTGTAGGGGTTGTACATCGGCGGCTTGTGGGCGAGTACCTCCACCATGTCGCGCCATTCGTGATCTTGGGAGAAGAGTTTGCCTTCGGCTTCGAGCAGCAATTCGCCGACGCTGTCAGGTTCTTCGATGGAGCAGGAGAGGATCCCCGCGAAGCGCTTCTCGACTCGCCGTATGTCGATGGCGGCGCGGCGCAGCGCTTCCCCCGAAAGCCCGATCAGCTCGGCTATCCGGCGAACCGGGTATTGGGTTTTGCTGTCGAGGCAGAATTCAAATTCGACGAGGCCGTTGAAGGTGACCGTTCGCTCCGGAAGGTCGAGCGTCAGCGGTGCCTCGCCACGGCGCGGCAGCCGGGTCGCGACCCTCCGCAGCCAACTGCTAACCCGGACCACGAGGCGTTGCGCATAGGCGCTTGGATCGGGCAGGAAAATCGTCCCACCCGGCAAGGAGGGTTGCGGTTCTTCATACCAACGTCTTCCAATCGCACTCATACCGTAACCTATAAAAATCAAATAGTTATATGTTGTTATTCCTCTACTACATTAAAGAATAGACATAACTTGGCAATAAATCAACGTTTGGATAGGCGATGGACCCACCTCTACAACGGTGGAGCGGAGTCGGGAGCGACGCCCGGGTATGAGGTTCGGCTTCGCGGAAGGCGCAATCGTTCGGGGCTTGAGATCTCAACCCCGGTGTTCACCGGCGCCGTGGCGCCGTAGCGTGGCGAGTGCCGAATCGATGTCCTCCACAGAGGTGTTCCATGTGGTCACCATACGGATCGCGGTGGCATCGAGCTCACCGTCGTTGACGCTCACACCGTCGCTCGCCAGCCCGTTGATCAGCGTCTCGGGCAAGCGCATGAATATCTCGTTCGATTCGACCGGGTATTTGATCTCCACGCCCGGTAAAGCAGCGAGCCCGCTGCTCAGCAGGGCTGCCATTTTGTTCGCGTGACGGGCGTTGTGAAGCCACAGATCGTCGGCCAGATAGGCTTCCAACTGAGCGGAGATGAAGCGCATCTTGGACAGTAACTGCCCCGCACGTTTATGTAGATAGGCGAAGTTTTCGCTCGACTGCGGCTTGAAGAACACGACCGCCTCCGCCGCCAGGCAGCCGTTTTTCGTGCCACCGAAGGACAGTACGTCAACGCCCGCTTTCCAGGTCATTTCAGCCGGACTAACGCCGAGCGCAACCAGCGCATTGGCAAATCGCGCGCCGTCCATGTGGACTTGCATACGGTTTGCGTGCGCCACCCGGGCGATTGCGGCAATCTCATCAAGTTGGTAGACCGTGCCGCCTTCGCTTGCCTGGGTAAGACTCACACAGGCAGGTTGCGCACTATGAACATTGCCCCGACCGAGGATGCTGGCGCTCAGCAGCTCGGCACTCAGGCGCACATTTTCGCCGGGCAAGGGGATCAGTTTGGCGCCGCCGCTGAAAAATTCCGGTGCACCGCATTCGTCGGTATTGATGTGCGCGAGCTGGTGGCAAAAAATCTTTCCGTAGCGGGGGGCCAGCACCGAGAGCGCCAGTGCGTTCGAAGCGGTTCCGGTAACCGTGGGATAAACGACGACCTCGGTCTCGAACACGTCGGACATTTGTGCCGCGAGGTTGGCTGTATGGGTGTCCTCTCCGTAAGACGACGCAGTACCGGAATTAGCGGAAATCAGCGCCGCGATCACTTCCGGACAGGCGCCGCTTACATTGTCTGAAGCAAATAGTGTCAATGGAGACTCCGCCTAGCGATGTCAGTCAGGGTGGCTGAATTCGACGCTTGAGTTTCATTGCGGTACGGCGACCACGCCGATCACGTCGCCGATGTCGATCAGCCCGGGGAAGTGCCGCCCGGCTAGCAAACCGTCGATGCGGGCGTGGTAGTTGGTCGGGGCGCGCCCGCTGCGATCGATGTCATGAATACGGGCCAGCAGTTGACCATTTGCCACCGACTCGCCGAGATCGACACACGGCTCCAACAGTCCGCGCGTTTCGCTGCTGACATAGCAGCGCTCATCGGGCATGTCGAGTTTGACCGAAGGGGCGTACGCCGGGCTACCGCCGAGGATGCCGGCGTGGCGGAGGAAGTTGCGTACCCCGCGCTTAGCAATCGTCGCGGTGCGCGCGGTGGCGCTGCCGCCACCACCGAGTTCGGTCGAGACGAACACCTTGCCGAGTGCTTCGGCGGCGCTGTCATACATGCCGGTCGCGTCAATTTCCAGCAGCATCATGCCGTAGGGGGCGTTGAACGCTTCCATCGCCGCGACGCAGCGTGCCTGTTGCGCCGGATCGTCGAGTAGGTGGGCGGCCGCGAACGGCACGAATTCGAGGGTCTTGCCGCCGGCGTGGATGTCGAGCACGTAGTCGGCGAGCGGCAACAAGGTGCGCTGGAAGTAGTCGGCGATCTTTTCCGTCACGCTGCCGTCCGGCCGCCCCGGAAATACCCGGTTCATGTTGCCGGCATCGATGGGCGAGGTGCGTCGCGCGGCGCGAAAGGCCGGGTAGTTCATCGCCGGAATGATGATGAGCCGGCCGCTGACCGCTTCGGCGTTCAGGGTGGCGGCCAGATCGAACAAGGCGATCGGCCCTTCGTACTCGTCCCCGTGGTTGGCGCCGGTGAGCAGCGCGGTCGGCCCCTCGCCATGGCGGATGACGGTCAGCGGGATCATGATCGAACCCCACGCGGAGGCGTCATGGGAGTAGGGGAGTGTCAGAAAGCCATGGTGGACGCCGTCGGCATCGAAATCGACGGTCGCGGTGATCGGTGAAGGCCGCATCGCTGCCTAATCCTTTACCAACAGCTTGCGCGGGTAGTCGGCGAGCGGCTCGGCGCCGTTCGCGGAAATCACCAAAGGCTCGGTGATCTCGATGCCCCAGTCGTCGAACCACAAGCCGCTCATGAAGTGGAATGTCATGTTTTCTTCGAGCGCGGTGCGGTCGCCGGGTCGCCAACTCATGGTCCGCTCGCCCCAGTCCGGCGGATAGCTGAGCCCGATCGGGTAACCGCAACGGTTATTCTTTTCGATACCGTAGCGCGCGAGGACGTCGAAAAACGCCCCCGCGACCTGTTCACAGGTGTTGCCGATGCGCGCCGCGGCGAAACCGGCGTCCATTCCTTCGAGCAGCGCTCGCTCGGCCTCGATGAATGCCGGCGTCGGTTTGCCCAGGTAGATGGTGCGGCATAGCGGCGCGTGGTAGCGTTTGTAGCAGCCGGCGAGCTCGAAGAAGGTCCCGCTTCCCGCTGCGAGCGGTGTGTCGTCCCAGGTCAGGTGCGGTGCCGAGGCCTCGGCACCGGTCGCCACCAGCGGCACGATCGCCGGATAGTCGCCGCCGACGCCGTTGGCGCCGCGGACGCCGGTGCGGAAGATCTCGGCCACCAATTCGTTCTTGCGCAGGCCGGGCTCGATCAGTTCGTAGGCGCGGGTGTGCATCGCCTCGACGATCCGCGCCGCCGCGCGCATGTATTCAAGCTCGCGTGGTGACTTGACCGCGCGTTGCCAGTTGACCAATCCGGTCGCATCCCGAAATCGAGCGTTGGGCAGATGCCGGGTCAGTGACTGATAGCCGGCAGCGGAAAAATAGTAGTTGTCCATCTCCACCCCGATCACGAGTCGATCCCAACCGTGATCCGCGATCACCCCCGCGAGGTAGTCCAGCGGATGGCGCTCGGTCGACTGCACGTAATGATCCGGGTAGCCGACCAAGCACTTGTCGGCCAGATAGGCCGTGCGCCTCGCGCCATTGACATCCTCGCCACGCCCGAACCACACCGGCTCGCCGTCGCCGGCGACCACCACGCATTGCGGCACGTAGAAGGACCAGCCGTCGTAACCGGTGAGCCACGCCATGTTCGACGGGTCGCTGGCGACCAGCAATTCGATCCCGCGACCTTCCATCGCCGCCCGCACCTTGGCCAAGCGGGTGGCATATTCCTCAAGTGAAAAATTCAGTCTCGCGTCACCCATTTCGGCATCCTATTATTCGTGAGATATTGACTCGTAGCGCAGCCGGTCGCCACCCTCGCGGGTTACCGTTCAGGCATGGACCGTGCCGCCAACCTTCGTCGGCAGTGAACGCACGGCCCGCAATCGTGGGCTTCGCGTCGGTGGTAGACGCCCAGCTTCGCGATCGATTCGCGAATCAACAGCTATGGTTCTCTCCGCGTTCAATCCGCGTAAATCCACGACCATTTCGTAGGCCGGCATAAGCGTAGCGTTGCCGGCGTCAGCTAAGAATATCCCGCGGCGCGTGGCCCGGGAACGCGCTACGCGGTTGTCCTGGTCTACAGCGATGGTAAGGGCGCGGAACCGCGAACGGTTCAAATCATTCAACCTAGAATTCTCAGTTGACCGCTACATTCTGAAAGTAACCGGCTGATATTAATGCCTTTAATGTCAATCGACGCCGTCACCCGCCCGGTGAACCACGCTACGGGGCGAATTGCACGTTTGCGGCGGCGCAGGGCGGCGTTACAACGCTTTGCAATAGAACGAGTATTGCGCATCGTTGTGCCTTACCCTGCACCACCGCAAACGCACACTTCACCCCGTCCAACTGAGGATTCTGATATGTATTGACCCGTCAAGTCTTGCTGCGAACATTTTCGAAGTCCTTGATTTCTCTGCGAGCACTCGGGACA
>Ga0114931_10004707_pt1 | contig 16990 bp, 18 predicted proteins | sample 2SBtaG_FD_89579 | JGI IMG/M metagenome (GOLD analysis project Ga0114931, IMG submission 89579) | Deep subsurface microbial communities from Kolumbo volcano to uncover new lineages of life (NeLLi) - 2SBTROV14_V59a metaG | ecosystem: Environmental > Aquatic > Marine > Volcanic | place: Kolumbo...
GAGCGTCTTTGTTGACATAAAACGCGGCGGCCTGATGCGGATTTTCTCCGTAACGCAGATCCTGGGACTTTTCGAAATTCAAATCCAGATTTCTGGGAAGCGCGGAGAATGTTTCTTCCGACAGACGGGAATGAAGATACCGGTAAATACAGTTGTCGTACTCGGCGGTATGCTCGAAGGCCTCGATGGCCAGCGTCATCAGCACCGCGTCGGACAGCAGGCCGGAATTGGTCCGCAGTTCTTTCAGGATTTCTTTATACCGCTCCGGATTGGAGATCACTCCCACGCTTTTAAAATTCTTGGCGGCCGAGCGCAGCATCGACGGGCCGCCGATATCAATATTCTCCAGGGCCTCCTCGAGAGCGGTATTCTTTTTCTGCACCGTCTGGCGGAAAGGGTAAAGATTGACGACGACCATATCGATCAGGCCGATGTTATGTTCCTTCAGATGATCCATATGATCCGGGTTGTCGCGCAGGGCCAGCAGACCGCCGTGGATCGCCGGGAGCAGGGTCTTCACCCGTCCGTCGAGAATCTCCGGGGATCCGGTGTAATCCGATACCTCGGTGACCTTGACCTTGCCTTGGCGTAGAAGACGCGCGGTCCCGCCGGTCGAGATGATCTCAACACCCAGGGACTCCAGTCCGCGGGCAAAATCCAAGACACCGGTCTTGTCGGAAACGCTGATGAGGGCTCGTTTGACTTTGATCATAAAAGTGGCTATTTGTTGATAAGCTTGATAATTTCCTGAACAAAACGGGGTAAGTCATCGGGCTTACGGGAGGTGACAAGATTCTTGTCAACGACGACTTCACGGTCAAGATACTCTCCGCCGGCGGCGATCACGTCATCCTTGATGGCATAGAATGAAGTGAGTTTGTGTCCGCGGCAAATATCAGCGGACACCAGCATCCATCCGCCGTGGCAGATGGAACCGACGACCTTGCCGGACTGATAGATCTTTTTGACGAAATCCACCATGGGCTTATGCCGGCGCAGAAAATCCGGCGCCCATCCTCCGGGGATAATAACCGCGTCAAAATCCTTGGCTGAGACTTTATCAATGGAGGTGTGGACTTCGCAGGGGTATCCTTCTTTACTGGGATAGACCTGTGCCGTCCCGCTGCCGATCAGTTTGACTGGGATTCCTTCTTCTTTCAGGCGAAGATACGGATACCAAACTTCGAGGACCTGATACTGTTGTTCAACCAGAATGGCTGTCTGCGGCTTCTTCTTTGCCATGATTCCGTAAAGTCCTATCTGCCTTTTTTACGTTTTTTTTCCGACGGTTTTGAATAATAACGGCGTTCTTTGAGCTCCACCAGGAAACCCTCCTTCTGACACTGCTTCTTAAAGTGCCGGAGCGCCTTTTCAAAACTGTTTTTGTCGGCTATTTTGACTTCCACCATAAACGAAATCACCGCCTTCAAATGAATTTTAGATTAATAAGATGTAAGAAATTATAGTCTATTTCTATAAAATGTAAAGCGGGTTCCAACCCTTACGGAAACCCGGCTTAAACGGCGTTGGCGCCCTGTTCGCCGGTGCGGATCCGGTAAAGCCGCTCCAGGTCGATCACAGCAATCTTCCCGTCCCCGGTGACGCCGGTCACTGCCACGCGGCGGATCATATCCACGGTCTTGTCAACCGCAAATTCATCGGAATAAATCTCGATCTTAACCTTATCCTTCAAACCGCTGCGGTGACGGCCGAATCCCTTGGCCTCAACCACCGTCATTCCTCCGATTCCAGAGCTTTCCAGCACAGAAAGGACCTCTTCAAATTTTTCCTTACGGACAATCGCTTCAATCTTTTTCATCGTTCAATCTCCATGAATGGGGTGGTATCTTATCACAGCAAACCGGGGCGGTCAATCGTCATGATTTGCCAAAGATTATTCATCCTAACTGTTGATATTGTTTAAGATAGAAAATCAGCGGCTGGTGGTCACCCCCACCCGGGCGCAGAAAGGCCGGACCGGGCATTCCGAGCAAAGAGGAGAAATGGGTTTGCAGATATTCTGGCCCCAGGTGACCAGAAGGGCGTTGTACTCTCCCCAGTATTATTTCGGGAGTTTTCCGCGCAAAGCCCATTCGGTTTCCTCGGGGTTGGCGGTTTTGACATACCCAAACCGGTTGGAAATCCGGTGGACATGGGTGTCCACACAGATGGCGGGCTTGTGAAATCCTTCGGTCAGGACCAGATTGGCGGTCTTGCGCCCCACGCCCTTAAGGGTCAGAAGGACATTCAGATCATCGGGGACACGGCCGCCGTGCTTATCAATAATGTCCCGGCTGATCCCCAGAATGGTTTTGGCCTTGGTCCGGTAAAACCCCACCGGGAAGATTGCCTTTTCAATCTGCCGGGGTTTGAGCTTGAGCATATCCCGCGGATTGTCGGCCAGTTTGAACAAACGCTCGGAGGCCGGGAGAGTTGTTTCGTCTTTAGTACGCAGGCTCATGATGCACGAAATCAAAACCAGGTACGGGCTCTTCCAACGCTTGCCCACCAGAGTCACTGAAGGATCGGGAAGGTCTTTGAGCCGGACCCGGACCTTTTTGATCACCTGATCGATGTTGGTATTCGTAACCATATAGCCGTTGTACACCCCGTAGGTGTATATAGGGGATTAAGCCTTGACCTGATGGATTAATTTTTCCGGAATGCCGATGTCGATGACGGAAATCCGGCCCGTGTATTTCGGCCCGTCCTTTTTATAGAATCCGGTCTTCGCGAATGTGAATGTTACTGTCCTGGCCGCTTTTAAACACACGCCGTAAATCTTTCCCGTCGTCGCGTCCAGGCCGGAAGGAACGTCGACGGCAACGACATACTTTTTGCGGCGGTTGACTTCACGGATCACGTCCGCGAAAATCCCTCCGACCTCCCGGTTCAATCCCACGCCGAACAGCGCGTCAACGATCACATCCGCTCGGGCGAACGCCGAAAGAGTTCCCGCGTTAAGTTTTTGAACCCGCCGGATCGGATAACCGCATTTTTTCAAAACAATGTAATTGGCCAGCGCGTCGCTTTTAAGCTTCCGGGGATCCGCGAAAAGAAGAATATCAGTCTTGATATCCGCATTCAGAAGATGCCGGGCGATAACAAATCCGTCTCCGGCATTGTTGCCCGGACCGCAGAGCACGCAGACCCGGCGGAATTTCCGGCGGCGGGCCGTCCGGGCCACCTCCGCGGCAACGCCGCGGCCGGCGTTCTCCATCAGGGCCGCCGACGGGACTCCGTACGTCCCGATTGCTTTCTTATCTAAATTCTGAATTTGTTTCGCGGAAACAGTTCTCATGGATTTCAGATACTGTCGTATCCCATTTCCTGCAGAAGCGAGATGTCATCCCGCCAATTCTTCTTTGCCTTAACAAATAACTCGATAAAAACCTTAGCCTCCAGGAGATCCTGCAAGTCCTGCCGGGCCAGTTTGCCGACTTCCTTCAGCGTCCCTCCCTGTTTCCCGACAACAATCCTTTTCTGGGAATCGCTCTCGACAAAAATAAGCACCCGGATATACACGGCCTTCTTGCGCTGTTCGATGCTCTCAATGACGACCGCGATGGCATGCGGAATCTCCTGCCGCAGAACCCCGAATAACTTTTCCCGGACAATATCGGCGATGGCCATTTTCTGCGGAATATCGGTCACCACGTCCGACGGATATAAAGGTTCACCTTCCGGAAGATGTTTAAACAGAATATCCATGAGCTCGTCGATATTCGTCCCTGCCTTCCCGGAGACCGGAATCATATGAAAGTTCCCGAATTCGGTGACGGGACATCCTTTGATCCTCTCCCACAGCTCGATATAGTCCGGAATAAATTTGTCCGTGATATCGATCTTGTTCAATCCCATGATAACGGGAATCCGAAGCTTCACGAGTCTCCGCACAATCGCCTCTTCTTCCTCTCCCGTCGGCTCGGAAATGTCGACCAGATGAATCACACAGTCGGTCTCATCGGTTGTCGTGTAGGCGCTTTTCTGCATGAAGCGGTCCAGCTTGTCCTTGGGCATATGCAGACCGGGGGTATCGACAAAGACGATCTGCCCGCGCTCGTCGGTATAGATACCCCGGACCTGATTACGCGTGGTCTGCGGGACATTGGATACAATGGCGATTTTCTCGCCAACCAGTTTATTGAGCAAAGTGGATTTGCCGACGTTCGGACGTCCGACAATCGATGCCATCCCGCTGTGAAGTATCGCGTCCTGGGTCATGGTGTCGTCTGTTCGTTCTTTCCCCGGGGATGCCGGTAGACGAGGACACAGATAGCGACAAGAGTGAAGAAAAAGACATTCATGTAGTTAAACGTCTTCCAGACAATGTCGAGGGAGACAAAACCGGAGGGCGCCATCAGGACGATGCACACCCAGACGCCCATCGCCCACCACAGGCTGATGTCCCGCGAAGATTTGCGTTTGATAATCCGGACAATCAAAGGGATGTTCCATAACGGCAGAACGATCCCGGCGATAAGGCCGATTGTCTGAATCCATTGAGGATGTTCCATGATCACACCGCCATAAATTTGATGAGGTCTTTCATCCGCCGGTTGACCTTGGTCATGGTTAATCCGGCCGTCTTGGCCATGCCAAACCCTTCGACGTTAAAAGACGCCAGCGTCGTCGCGTAAATAACCGCCCGGCGCAGATTCTTTTCATTCACTTTATTGACCTTACTCAAATATCCCATCAAGCCTCCGGCGAAGGTGTCGCCGGCGCCGGTCGGATCAACGACTTCCTCGACCGGGTAAGCCGGAAAAGAGAACATAAACTTGTCGGAGTAAAACAGCACACCGTGCTCGCCTTTTTTGACTACAATCAGTTCCGGCCCCATCTTCCGCAAACGCTTGGCCGCCTTGATCAGATTTTTCTCCCCGGAGAGCATCCGCGCCTCGCCGTCATTGAGGACAAAGAGGTTGACCTGCTTCATCAAATTTTTCAGGGACTTGCTTTTATGCTCAATCCAGAGATTCATGCTGTCGAGCCCGACAAACCGCGGACGGCGCATCATCCGCAAAAGACCGATCTGCGCGTCGGGATCAATATTGGCCAGAAACACATTGGATATCTTGCGCTGGTGTTCGGCCACCCGCGGATCGAATCCGGCCAGGACGCCCAGTTCGGTGGCGAGCGTCAGCGCTATATTCATGTCTCCCTGTTTGTATTCCCCTTTCCAGCGGAAAGTCTTGCCTTTCCCCTCAACCAGAGAATCCAGGGCGATCTTTTTTCTTTGCAGAAACTGAATATGCTTCTTTGGAAAATCCGCGCCGATGATCGCGACCAGGTGGACATCGGTAAAAAGCCGGGCGCTCATGGAGAAATGCGCGGCTGAACCGCCGAGCAATTCATCGTGGGATCCCGAAGGCGTCTTGATATGGTCAAGCGCCACTGTTCCTAAAACCAACAAACTCATACAACCTCCTCATTGACAGTTTATTGAAAAAAGATTATAGACGAAAAAACCGAAAATGTCACATGCCGAGAATTTTTATTCCCCGATAATCTTGATCAGCACCCGTTTCCGGCGCCGGCCGTCGAATTCCCCGTAGAAGATCTGTTCCCAGGGACCGAAGTCCAGCTTTCCCTTGGTGACCGCGGCCGCGACCTCCCGCCCCATGACCTGCCGCTTCAAATGCGCGTCGGCGTTGTCTTCACCGGTATCATTATGACGGTATTGGGAATTCGGTTCGTGCGGCGCCAGTTTCTCGAGCCAGTCATCGTAATCTTTCAGCAAACCGCCTTCATCATCATTGATATAAACGCTGGCGCTGATATGCATCGCGTTGACCAGACACAGCCCTTCCTTAATCCCGCTCTGATCAATCGCCCCCTGAACCTCATCGGTGATATTGATATACGCCCTCCGCGTCTTGGTATTGAACCATAATTCTTTCCGGTATGTCTTCATGATGCCCTCCCTTTAAATGCCGATATCAACGGGAAATATGCCGGGGTTACTCGCCAGCATTCTCTTAAGCGATTCGATATGTCCTTTTTCCGTCATTGTCTTCTTCGCCTTTTCCAGAAGCCCCCGGGCCTTATCCTTTTCCCCCTTAATCATGTAGGCTTGAATGGCGTAGCCGTAGGCGGAATAATTCCCTCCGCCGTCAATGACGACCCGCAGAAGCTTCAACGCCTCATCGTATTTTTTTTCAAAAAGATAGATTCTCGCCAGGCCGATGTACGACAAAAGATACGCGGGGTAGCGCTGAATCGAAATCTTATACAGACGTTCGGCCTCTTTATTGCCCGACTTCCGGCAAAAGGCCATGGTGTAAAGAAGCCGCGGGTCATCCACCCCCGCCTCGTAAGCCTTCCGCAGTTCTTCCTGCGCCTTTTCGATTTCCATCGTCTTACAGTATTCCATTCCCAGAAACAAATGCCCCTGTCCGTCATACGGAAAATCCCTGACCATATTGGCGGCCATCGTGTAATTGCTTTTCCAAGCGAAATTGAGCAAGAACGTATAAATCATCATGCACACGACGAGCCCGTTTCTGATCATGAACCCGGCCCTCGCTTCAGATCGGAGCTTCGGCAGCGAACAGATCCGTTCAATCAGATACGCCAGCATGATTGACAGCCCCACCGATGGCAGATACATAAACCGGTAGGCCATGGGATTGGGGACCGGGATAATATTGGAAACTGGAAGAAACGTCAACAGAAACCATAAGACGGAAAAAGAAAGAATCCGGGATTTTCGAAAAATCAAAGCGCAGCCGAGGAAAGATCCGACGAGGACCGCCGTGGAAAAGATCGGCGCCAGACCGTAATAAAGAGTCAGCGGCGGATGATACACCGGCGGCAGAGATTTGACGGTGAAGGGGATAAACGCGTTGATCAGATATCCGCTGAAAATCTCGATCATCACCAAGACATGGTGAAACAACGACCCTTCCATATATTCAAAGACAACCGCCTGATTGGTGAACACAAAAACATAAAGATAAATGTAGACCGCCAGGATCGAAAAGAAGGCGGCATACCTCCCGCTATGCCGGGCGACAGTCTTGACGGACTCATTCTTGACAAAATAATCGTAAGAAAGGCATAAAAAAGGAAAGACCGCGGCCGTCTCTTTGCTGAACAGCCCCAGAATAAAAAACGCGCAGACACCGGTCCAGCGGAGCAGCCCCCGCCCGTTGGAAGCGGATATATACAGCCGGAAGGCGGCCAGCACAAACAGCGTCGACAAAAGGTCCGCCCGGTATCCGATCGCCGCGACAGCCTCACTTTTTAAAGGATGCGCGGCAAAAATCAGCGCCGCCAGCAGACTGAGCGAGGCGTTCGGCAGGATCCGCAAAAGGACAATGTAAAGAAGGATACAGTTGAGAACATGAATCCCCAGATTGGTCAAATGGAAACCGAAAGGCTTTTGACCCCACAGCCAGGAATCGATAAAGTACGTCGTCGAAAGGACCGGACGGTAGGCGACCGACCCCGATCCGAGATCTTTCCGCATCCGGTTGAAGACCGTTTCCGACGAACTGGAATAACTCGATTCAAACAAACGGGGAAAGTTTTCCCACGACCTGTAAAACGAATTGTCCACAAACAGAACACTGTCATCCCCGACAAAACCGTTCCACAACGTGTTCGAAAACGTCAATGCCGCCAGGCCGGCAATCAGCAAAACATGTTTGGTTTTTATTTTCATACAATCCTTTTTTAGAACGCGTGATTAAGGGTCAGCCAGAAACGCGGGTCTTCGGAAGAATCGTTGACCGCGTCGGCCACGTCCAGCCGGACGATCACCTGTTCGAACATCGAGACGATGGAAACCCGCGCCCATAAACCCGCCCCGGCGTCTTTGCGCAGACGTCCGTCTTCAAAATTGCCGTACCAGGCCTGCCCGGCGTCGAAGAAGACCGCGCCCCCGACTTCGTCGACACGGAAAAGATTATCAAAAAAACTCGCGTGGATGTTGCGAACAAGGGGAAACCGGTACTCGGCGCTCCCTAAAAGACCGTTGGCCCCGCGCACGGATTTGCGCCGGTAGCCGCGCAGACCGTCGACCCCGCCGAGAAAGAACAAGTCCTTATCATCCGGGTATCCCAGTCCTATTTTGAACCGGAAGGCGAGATTAGAGGTGCGCGTCACCGGATGGTAATAACTGATGTCCGTTCCCCCGCGGGAAAAAGATTCCCCGGCCCCGAAAAAGTGTCCGGCGTTCTCGGCGAAGGCCGTCAGACGGTATCCCTGATCCGGCGCCGGGTAAGGCGTGGCCTGATTCAAATACAGCGACGTCCCGACAATGGCCTCGTCCTTTCCATGATAATCGAGATTGCGCGCGTCTTCCCCGCCGGGATTCAAATCAGTACGGTCATCCAACGCCTCGCTCCTGGAAGTGTAAAGCGTGATATGGCTATTCGTATCAAAAAGCCCGTACTGGGCGGGGGCGAGTTCCTTGCGCAAATAAACCTTTCCTTTAACCTCATCCTGACGGCCGCCGTCATAATCCTTAATGTTCTCCACTTCAAACCCGAGAGCCGTTTGGGAATTCAGGACATTAGAAAGTTGATAGCCGGCGCGCGTGTGCCAGAGCTGTTCGCCGATCTCGACATCAGTCCCGACGTACGCGCCCTGATCGTACGGTTTGTGCAGGGCGGTTTTGATTCCGATCCCGTTGCGGGCCAGCTCCGGACCGATAAACCAGTTATACGCGTCGGGATTCATAAATACCGGGAAGTCGTACAACGGCCAGTAAAGAGCGACCGGCTGGAAGTCCACGATCCGCGGCCAGTGATTGTTGACGCGGTCGATATCCAGCCACTGCTCCCGCGGATCAACATTGACCCGCGCGATGCCGGGAGAATCCCGAAAACTCATCATCTTGACCCGCTCGGTTCCGTCCCAGACAAATTCCTTGGTCTTTCCGTCGGTAAAGATCACTTCCACCGGAACCGGCATCTTCACCTCTCCCCGGTTGAAAAGAATGACATCTTTCCCCCGCACATCAACGGCGTAATCCAGATGCTTGGCCGACAACAGCCACTGTTCAAAAAAGCCTGCGGTGTCTTTGCCGGAAATCTCCGACGCCAAACGCATAAAATCCTTCAGCGACAGGATCCGGTAGCGGTATTGCTCCATGATTTTCTGAAACAGCCGGTCAAAATTATCTTCACCGATGTAGGCCCTGAGCATCCCCAGCACCCGCGCCCCTTTTCCGTAGGTGATCGAGAAAATACTGGTCGGTTCTCCGTAAGAATAAAGCTTCCCGATAATCGTGTGATCCCCGCCCTGCCGCGCCAGAGTCTTGTAACGGAAATCCCGCGTCTGTTCAAACGTCAGTTGGGGAATGATCCAGTCCATATCCTTAGTCCACCCGGGAAAATCGATAACCGACGCGTTTTCTCCGTATTTCTCCTTGAGGTACCGCGTCAGAAAATAGGAATTGACCCCTTCTTCCAGCCACATCTCCTTGTACTCGTCGGCGCCGATCAGATTATAAAACCACTGATGCCCGGTTTCGTGCGCGACCAAAAAATCAAAGTAACGGACAAGAAATTTGGGAAGCTCATAAATGCGCGTGTCCAGAAAAATCATGTTCGACATCTGTTCGCCGCCGTAACCCAGCGAGACCGGCGCGATACTGAAAACCGGGTAAGGATACTTCCCGAAACGTTTTCCGTAAAACTCCATCATGTCCCGCGCGTCCTCAAGCGCCAGCTTTCCGAAAAATTCCCGGCCGGGCAGATAAAAAGACTTGATAACCGTGTCTCCCAGTTTTCCGGTGACGACTTTGTAACGGGGACTCATCGCGACGGTGAAATTCCGGAGCGGCTGTTGGCTGTCGACGGTCAATTCCTGCCGACCGTCATGTTCGCGGCGCTCCTTCTCGACGCCGGAATGAATCACGACTTCATCAGCCGGGACATTGAACTTCACCCGGTAATACGCCGCCTCACTGTAAAAAGGACGGTGATACGGATAAAACGGGTGTAGACTCCACCCGTCTTCGGTCTGGACGGCCAGGACCGGGTACCATTCGCTGAACTTGAAGATATCTTCGTGCCATCCGAAACGGCCGTAGGCGTGCGGGAGATTAACGCGGAACTTGAGATTCAGGGTGACGGACTGTCCCGGCTTCAACGGTTCCGGCAGAGAAACCTTGAACAATGTCCGGTCTTTTCCCGCGATCTTCCATCCGGCATCCTTTCCGTTGACATCGACCTTGGAGAAATCGACCCGGCTCTCCTGAAACCCTTCCGGATACGGATTAATTTTAAAGTACGCGCCGAGCTTCCGGATATTTTCCTTCTCCCGGCCGGTATAGTGACGGTTGGCGTAAATATGAAAAACAACCTCATCGACGTCCGCGCCGCCGTTGTTGGTGAAAACAACCTTCTCCCGCGCGGAGATCTCTTTCTTCTCTGTATCAACGGTGACATCCATGTCATACCGGGGATGCTCGAAGGCGTAGCAAACGGCGGGGCCGCCCGCGAAAAGCAGGACGACGGCTAAAAAGGAAAGATGAAATTTCATGACATAACCGGCTTAACGCGGATACGATTTCTTGGTTAGAGAAGGGTACAGTTTCTTTAATCCGGTAAAATATCTTTGAAAATGTCCGTTGTTCATCAGATTGCTCAAATCGGAATCCCGCTCCAGATGATGAAAGTCGGCATAACCGTTGTCGACGGCCCTTTTGATGGCCGCGAACGCGGCGTCGACCTGTCCGGTCAGAGAATAACTGCAGGCAAGATTGTATAAAATACACGGGTCCTTCGGGCGCAGGGAAAACAGCCGCAGGTCGATCTCCAGACCCTTCTGATGCCATCCCTTTTTTGTGTAGAGATCGCCGAGAATCATAAGGGCCCGCGCGAAGTCCGGCGTTTTGTCGATGACGCCTTCATAGAATTTGATTTCAAAATCGATATCGCTCTTGGGGGATTTCATTATTTCCCTTTTAAGAATTCGTCGATCCGGCGGACGGCTTCCTTTAGATTATCAAAACTTGAGGCGTACGAAATGCGGATGAACCCTTCCGCCGATTTCCCGAAGGCGACACCGGGAACCAGGGCGACCTTCTTTTTGGTCAGCAGGTTCTTGGCAAACTCCAGCGACGGGATGCCCGTATCTTTGATCGACGGAAAAACATAAAACGCGCCTTCCGGCAGATGGCAGGGCAATCCGAGCTCGTTGAGCGAATCCACGATAAAACGGCGGCGGCGTTTGTACTCGCGCTTCATCTCGGCGACAGCGCGGGCGCCGTTACGCAGGGCTTCCCGGGCGGCGATCTGCCCGGTGATCGGCGCGCACAGCATCGTGTACTGATGAATCTTGGTCATCGCGCCGATAACGTCCTTCGGACCGCAGGCGTACCCCAGGCGGAAGCCGGTCATCGCGTAAGACTTGGAAAAACCGTTAAAATAAATGATGCGGTCGCGCATCCCCGGAAGGGACGACAGCGGCGTGTGATCGAAATCGTAAGTCAGCTCATCGTAGACCTCGTCGCTGAAAACCAAAAGATTGTGTTTCTTCACGGTCTTGGCGATCTCGAGCAATTCCTCGCGCGAATAGGACGCGCCCGTCGGGTTGCAGGGATAATTGATCATCATGGCCCGTGTCCCCTTGGTCACGGCCCTGGTAATATCCTTCGGCGTGATCTTAAATCCGTTTTCGAGAGTCGTCCGCAGACGGACGGCCTTGCCGCCGGCCAACTCCACCACCGGGGCGTAGGAAACATAGGACGGTTCCGGCACCAGGACTTTGTCTCCGGGATTCAAAAGCGCCCGCGCGGCGAGGTCCAAACCTTCACTCACCCCAACGGTGATCAGGGCCTCTTCGTGCGGATCATATTTCAGGCCGTAACGGTGATGAAGAAACCGGCTGATCTCCTGGCGCAGTTCCGGCATTCCTTTATTCGAGGTGTAGGTGGTGTCCCCTTTTTCGAGGGAAAAAACCGCCTGCTCCCGGATATGCCAGGGCGTGACAAAATCCGGCTCGCCCACACCCAGGGAGATGACATCCTTCATCCCCAGAACCAGGTCGAAGAAAGCGCGGATCCCCGACGGAGCCAGATTCTCGACGCGCCGCGATATGCGTGTTTTTTTTCCTGTTTTTTTCATGGAAAAACCAGCGACCCCTTTGTAAACCAAAGGGGTCGGTTACATGACGTCCTTCTTTACGATTAATAAGAAATGGATAGTCTCTTCGGACCTTTGCTTTTTCTCAGGATATGCCCGTCTTCCTTGTACTTCTTGAGCATAAAATGCGTCTTCGTGCTCCGGATGCCGCCCATGGGCGACAATTTGGAGGCCACAAAGTTGGATACCGTCTGCAGGCTTTCGCCCTCGACGACAACCAAAAGGTCATAATCGCCCGAAACCAGATAGCAGCTGCTGACCTCCGGAAACGAATAAATCCGTTCGGCCACGTTGTCAAACCCGACGTCCTTCTGCGGATCAATGCTGACCTCGATCAGGGCGCGGACAAAAGAGCTATTGTCCCGGATCTTGTCGTAATCGACGACCGTCTTGTATTTGACAATCGTACCGTCCTTTTCGTACTTGCTGATCGCCTTGCGGATCGCGGCCGGAGTCTTTCCGGTCAATTTCGCGATCTCCTCCGGCGTGATCCGGGCATCGTTGGTCAATATCTCCAATATCTCATCCATGCCTTTTCCTTTCTGAAAGATTAGAAATTTATTACTTTGAAGAAGCCGAAAGGCTTTCCAATGATTTGTTGATTTTGTCGCGCAATTCCTGATTTTCGGCGTCCATCTTCATGACCTTTTCCATCAAATCTTTTTTCTCGTTGATCAACTGCGAAGACATTGTCGCCGTTTCACGGTAAAACCCAAGCTCATCGTTGAGTTTCGCGACCTCTTTCTTTAAGGCGTCGCGTTTGGCCAAAAGGTCTTTCGGGACCATCGCCTCTTCATCACCCAGATAAGAGTATTTATCCTTCATCTGCGCGTTCTTCTGTTCGTATTCCTTGATCTGCTTCTCGGTCCGGGCAATCTCATCCTGCAGCGCCGCGTTTTCCTTCTTCACATTTTCGCTCTCAGCCGGGAGATCGGCGAGCTGACGCTCGGCGTCATATTTCTGCTTAACCAGCTGTTCCTCTTCTTTCTGCAGGCGTTCCAGCTCGTTTTGCAATTCCTGAATCTTTTGATATTCATCACGGGACGCGTCCTGATTCGAAATACTCTTCAGCCGCGCCTCCATTTCCAGATTGCGCTTTTGAGATTGGAGATCCGCCATATTCAAGCGCCACTTCCGGTTTTTTTCTTCCAGATCAAGAAGCTCCTGCTTCAGCTTAAGATTGTCCGCCTCCAGATCCGCGACCTCTTTACGCGCGTCCTCTATCTTCTGATCCATATCCTCTTTCTGCCGGGCGCGGTCTTCATAATCGGACTGCATCTGTTCCCGCTTTTTCTGCTGGGCCTGCAGGGACTCTTGAGCGTCCTGCAAGGATCCACGCATTTGCTGGATCTTCTGGGTCAGGGTCTGGTACTCCTGTTTGAGCTCCTGATTTCGATCAATCAGGTCCTGGCTCCGCTTTTTCATCTCTTCAATGGTCCGATCCCAGTTGTAGACATCGGACAAATCTGAAACAGACTGCGCGTTGACAGCCGCCGGACTGCAGAGAATGGTCACCAGGGTCAACAAAAGAAATTTTTTCATATGAACCATTATACTTCAGATGCCCTTGCCGGGGCAACGCAGAAAATTAATATTTATAATATTATAAGGACTTATGATAAAAATGCACCAATTTTTCTGTCCGCGGGCCCGGCCGTCCGCGGCCGATCGGCCGGCGGCCGATCCTAACCAGCGGCATGACGCCCCACAGCGAATTGGTCAAAAAGGCCTCATCCGCGGTTTGGAGATCCCGGAGTGTGAGACCGCGCGGCAAAACCTTCATCCCCGCGTCCCGGGCCATTAATGCCACCCGCTGTCTGGTCACTCCGTCCAGGCACCCGGCGGATAACGGCGGGGTCAGCAGACGGCCGTCACGGATCACAAAGAGGTTAGACCGGCTCCCTTCGGCCAGCTTCCCCGAACGGTTGCGGATCAGCGCTTCATCCGCGCGCCGGTGCCGGGCAAACGCGGCCGCCCGCCGGAAAAACCGGTAATCCAGCTGTTTCAGATTGGCAAACCGGGCCTTTTCGTCCAGACGCTCGTCATACACGACCGCGCGGATCCCCTGCCGGTATTGTTTCACCGCCGGCCGAGACGGCAGGACGACGATATAAAAACGCGTTCGGGAATCCTTCCAGACCGCCAGCCGCACGCGGGCGCGGCGGAGTTTGTTCCGCCGGACAAGATCAGCGATCGCCCGCCGGATTTGATTCTTCCCGACGGAGAACGGAATACCCAGAGTCTTCAGGCTTCGCCGCAGACGTTCCATATGGCTGTCAAAAAACACGGCCTGTCCGCCGGAAAACAGCATCGTCTCAAAAATACCTTCCCGGACAAACACGCCGGGCGTCAGACTGCTCAAGAAAGACGCGTTAACCAGCGCCGTCTTCCCGTCGAGGCTGATCCAGGAACCGCCGGAAGGTTTGCGGGAAAGATGATCCAGCGTCTGCTGCATCCCTCTGGCCTTCACCACCGTCTCCCGATATTCGGCTTCCGGTTTCGAATCGGCGACGATCGCGCCCCCGACGTGAAACGACAGCCGGTCCCGCCGGAGAAACATACTGCGGATGAGAATGTTTAAGTCCATGCTGCCGGAAAAACTCATGTATCCCAGGGCGCCGGTGTACATTCCCCGGCGGAAGGGTTCGAGCTCGTCAATGATCCGCATAGAGCGTATCTTGGGACAGCCAGTGATCGATCCGCCGGGAAAAGACGCGCGGACCAGATCAAACATGTCTTTATCCGGCCGCAGGCGCCCTTCCACCGTCGATGTGGTCTGATAAACTGTTTTGTATTTCTCAAGCGACCGCATATGCCGGACCTTCACGGAACCGAAACGGCAGACGCGTCCGATATCGTTGCGCAGCAGATCGGTGATCATCAAAAGCTCGGCGCGGTCTTTGGCGCTGTTGAGCAGTTCTCGGCGCTGGGACGCGTCCGAACGGCCCCGGGCCCGCGGCCGGGTTCCCTTCATCGGACGGGTTTCCACATGGTCTCCCGAAACTTTCAAAAACCGTTCGGGGGAGGAACTGACGATCTTCAGATCTCCGGCATCAAAATAGGCGGAGAAAGACGCGGGAGAGAATTTCCGCAAAAGGCTGAACAGAACCGGACCCAGAATCTCCGGCGGAATACCGCCGAGAGACGCCGCGCAGGCGCGGGACAGATTGACCTGATAAATATCTCCCTCCCGGATATAATCCAGCGCCTTTCGGACCGCGGCCTTGTAACGTGTCTTGTTCGGCATTGTTGTCAGTGTCACGGAAGGAACGTGGATCAGCGGGAGTTCCGCTGAAAACGTCACGTCTTGCAGACGCCGCGTGATCTTCTCAATCTTATTAAACGCGTCGCGTCTCCGTGCCGCGGGAGGTTTAGACGGATCACCGACGGAAGTGATGACGGTTTTCTTCAGCTTATGATCGACCGTGATCACCGTGTCATAGAACCCGAAAACAACATCCAAAACGGATGATCCGGTTTTCTTCCTAAGCGGAATTTTTTCGAACGCGCCGCCCAATTCATAAGAAAGCGCGCCCATAATCCCGCAGGGAAAAGGAGTCAGCGGTGACGGCGCGCAGCGGTAACGACGGAAATCCTTCCGCAGTCCGCGCCAGCCTTTCTCTCCTCCGGCGCCGGTCCAGGCAAATGGATCGAATCCGATAAACGAAAACCTTCCCCTTTCCGACGGAACAGAACTTTGCAGACAAAAGACATTCTTCTCATGCGCGAACGCCGTGAGCGCGGCGGAGGGATCAATCAAAGAAAGGGTTTTGGAAACGACGGATAACTTTATCACACGGATTCCCCGGTTAAGATATACGAAGGCGCCAGCATGACCGGACGGTATGACATCTTTGTCCCAGTCAGTGCCGGAAGACCGTAGTCGTCCATCGCGTTAATAAAAGAATACGGCCGCACGGCGGGATCGTCGCAAAATTCCCGGAAAGTACAGGCGGCCAGCCCCTTGACAGAGAGGTCGGCGATCTCCAACAGGACACAGAACACATCCCGCGTCAGGGCGAATCCGAAAGTGTAGGCCCGGATTTCCCCGTCGATGAGAATAGTCCGTCCGGTCAGTCCCAGTTCCGCCGCATGCCGAAGCAGACGGGCGTGCACGCGTTCATTGTCATCGAGCATATACCGGTACATCTCTTCATCACAGGAGGCCTTCCGTTCCCGGGCCCACCGCCGGTAAAGTGAAAGACATTCATCGTACATCCGCGGCTCATACGGCCGGTAAATAAACTCGGTATTTTTTACGAACTGATTGACCGCCGCGCGGCAGGATTTGTAGGCGTTGCCCTTAAGACGGCAGAGATCATTGCGGTAATAGATGTACTCACGCGTCTTTTCCGTCAGACGAAGACCGGGAGATGAAACGATCCGGTCAAGGCCCGGATACGAACCGGGGATGTTTTCGACACGGGTGACGCCGCCGGGACCGTTGCGGGATTCCATGCGCGTGAAACACTTTCTGAAAAGATCCGCGGACGGATCCGGCCCCAGAGGCGGGAGATACATAAAGCATCCGGCCTCGTCGGAGGCAAAGACGCACAAATGTCCGTCGATCATTTCAAAACCGTATTCAAAAAAATCACTCCAGGCGAAAAGATCGGTCCATGACCAGGACGATAATTCCGGACGGAACAGGGAAAGATGATCTTCCAGCAGTTGCCGTTCCTTAGGTAACTCGGAGGTACAGGTCGTCATGACAGGCCTTCGACGGTAAAGACATACTCGATCTCGTCCTCATACCCTTCGTAGGGATTAAAGAGAACAGAATTCCGTTTCAAGAATTCGGTGACATCGCCGCGTCCGAACGCTTCTTTGAGATACGCGACATACTTCGCGTATTCTTCATTATTGTAGTGATCCTGAATAAAGGGACA
>Ga0114931_10004708_pt1 | contig 16989 bp, 14 predicted proteins | sample 2SBtaG_FD_89579 | JGI IMG/M metagenome (GOLD analysis project Ga0114931, IMG submission 89579) | Deep subsurface microbial communities from Kolumbo volcano to uncover new lineages of life (NeLLi) - 2SBTROV14_V59a metaG | ecosystem: Environmental > Aquatic > Marine > Volcanic | place: Kolumbo...
ATCACTAATTCTGGCGCTTCAGCACCTTCCTTTGACCATTCTATCTCATCGATTGCACGATTGCACTGAATACCTGGATCATTCTTTGTTGGTAGATGGTAATCATCAAAGAGAAGAAACTTCTGCCATAAACAACGTGTAAGTTTCCAATCATTCTTTGTTGATTCATACGAATGATCACCATCAATATAAACGAGATCAAATTTTTGATCCTGCATTGTTGGCAAAACATCCTCAGACTTTCCAACATGAAGTTTGATATATGCAAACAATTCTGGTGCGAGATGTTTGGCAATTTGTTCAACTTGTTGTTCTGACGCGGCGGGATCAATGGTTACGACATTTCCTCTAGTTCCTGAATCATAGAATGCCTTTGCTGCACAGAAGCTAACATAACCACGTCCATAACCAATTTCAAGCATGTTTTGGAGATTATAGCGTCTTATAAGATTATACACGAGAATGCCGCGCTCATAATTGCTTCTATAGAATGCGCCCACAGTTCTGTAATTTTGATCATTCGGTGATCTTATACGTTTTGCAGTAAATTCTGCAATCAGATCAAAATCACCAAAATTAATGTCATTGATCCCAACACCCATTTCATCAAGCTTATCTTTAACGTGTACTATCTTCATGTTTCATCCTTATTTGTTGTGTTTGGTTGTAATAGTTGACATGATATCTGTTGCAAGAGCCGGTTGTGATCTCACTGGCTTAAGCCATGGTGTTAATGTGTTGCCGTCCCATGGTTTATGCCAAATCCAACCACCAAGTTTTGTAGCAAGCTCAATTGCTCGATCATTGATCATCTGATCTGCTACCTGATCCCAGGACACATCAAAGAACATATTCTCATCAATAACATGTGTTGGATCATCAGAGTATAGACTTGACCAATGGCGGCCCCAATATGTCCTATAGAGTCTTATCTTTCTGCCAATGTTGTACCAACTGTAATGAAAGACACCAGGTAACTGTGTAGTCGCAGCTTCAAACCATTGTTGATAAGCTGTTATTGCACTTGTATTTTGCTGTAAAGCGGCTTGACGAATGTTGTCAATGTCTGGTGTAAAGAAGTTCATAAACGGAATTGGATCACCGGTTTTTTCATCAATCATATCACAGCCGTCAGTACCTGGGGCTGCGTACATGTCACCGTTTGAATCAAACTTACGTAAATGTTTTGGAATACCGTGAGTGATTGTTGATTTGTTTCTGCTCAGACGCCATTTCCACGGTGTTACATCAAGCCTAACTTTGTCAGGACCACCCCAAAATTCTGTAACAGGCAATGCCACAAGATCAATTGATTTAGGCATATCAAGCGCGAGTTTTTTGATCTTGTCTGCATCGTCTTCATGTACAAGCTCATCAGAGTCCATCTGCCAACAAAATTCACTACTACACATTTTACGAGCCTCGGCCTTTTGCATTCCATCAAAGAGGGCAAAACGTGGATGTGACAAATCTCGAGTTATTTTCTTAATCTTGAGTTTAGGAACAGATTCCGTTTTCGAACCTTGCATAACAGTTTTTGCAGCAAGACGCAATAATATTTCGTATGTGCCATCAGTTGAACCACCGTCAACAACACAAACTTCGTCACAGAACGCAAGCATGCTTTCAATACTTTTTTCAAACGGATACTCTTGTTCAATACAGTTCAATGTTGTTGTATATCCGCTGATCGTTACCTTACGTTCTGTGACAACACGAATTGCATTCCAAAATGTTTGTGGCGATGCATAAAGATAACGCTCAATCTCTGTAAGATCATCTGTTGTAAACCATTCTTCATTTGCATGCTGGACATTATCATTAAGTTCAAGCTTACATCCTAAAAGCTTTGCTTCAATGACCATTCGAGGACATGTGTCCATACCAAGTGGTAGGTACACGAACCCCTCTGCACGTGAAAGTTTTGACAATAGTTCATCATATGACAAATTCCATACGATTTTGTATTCCTTGCCGTTTGATTTGCACCATTCTTCTGCAACATTAGCACCTTTGATCCAAGAATTTGAACCCAATACGATCCAACCTTCACGAACTACAGGCGCATTCTTACGTAGAATTTTCATCTTTGCCAACGTCTGGTGTTTGAAGACGCTTGACAAGACGATATTGTCACCTTCACGTAGGAATGGAAACCTATCAAAATAGTGCGCCTTCTGTGACTCTGACATCCAGAACATTACTTTTGCAGCATGGTAGAACGTTGAAATAAGCTTTCCGCTAAGTTCATTCTGACATGAACATTCTTGTCCTGTTACACTTTTATGTTTCTCTGGTGATCTGTAACGACAGTATTTGTAATCATACTCAAGCACAACATAGTTGATATTTGCAACAATGCTTGGAATGAGCTGGGGATTTAGTTGTGCAAAATTTCCAAATACCCACAGTTTATCTTTGCCTTTCGCAAGAAGTGCCATACTCACTTGTTTAGACGTAAGTTTGCAATATTTTTCTGGACATGCGTCGATTAATGCCTGTGTTGTTAGCTCAGCACCACCAGTGTATTGATCTGCAAACATATCAGCTACAAAAACAATTCTTGTATCAGCTGGCATTAAATCAACTGTTTGAAATGCCGATGAAGTGAAGTCAACCATGACAGAACACTAAACCTAAATGCACACTATGTTCATTGATCAGTACTGTTATTTACCGTTGGAAGAAGGTCACGCCCTTAGGCGCGCGAGGGCTCACGCCCTCTAGATCTAATTTCCGGGGTCGCGGGGTTTACCGAGTTGCCCAACCTTTTGCCTAAGTCCTTTTATTAACTCTTTTGTAGTCTCTATCCTTGTATTTGCTCTTGCCTCTTTTGTAGTCTCTATCCTTGTATTTGTATGTTTCTACTATATGATTGTTTAAGCCCTTGTATTTGCTCTTGCCTCTTTTGTAATTGATTCTATTTCCTTAGCTTCAATTGTATCTAATTAAATTTAGATCTTATCGCGCGCGAGGTGTACACAATGTCGAAAAAGAAAATGTCCCGCAAGAAAATGAGTAAAACACAAAAACGTGGTAAAACATCCACAGCGATACTTGAGAGATTTGTCGACACAATTGAGCGGCTTGTTGCTATTGGGCCTCCACCTGATGAGAATTTTGATTCATCGCTGTTGTATAGGATTGAAAATCTTAAAAAAGAAAACAGTGATGTAATGAAAAATGTTACATCAATCAACCAGGCACTGTATCATCCAAACACTGGCATATTTGCGAGGATCAACGAAGTTGAAGCGCTAAAAGAACAACAAATAGAAAGTGTGGATCTGCGACTCACCAGTGTAGAAAAATACATAGATGACGATGATTCAAATGAAAAAAATCAGGAAGAACGTTTTGACAAGTTGGAAGGTATGATACAGAAATCTGAATCACGCGTTGATGCGCTTGCAACGTGGAAGCAACATGTTACGGGTGCGTTTAAGTGGATCATCATGACGATTGTCGGCGTTTCAATTACGATTGGAATTAAGTTGTTATATGACAGTATGATTCATTGATCAAATGATTCTACGAATATTAGTATGAATTTACATGGGTTTTTCACTGTACACTAGCAAGGCTGTTGAAGAATCACGTCATCGTGTTATTGCAAGATTGCGTTCATTAAATCTGGCGCTGCCAGGTGAGGCGCTTTTGATCAAAAAGAATGGTTTTGCAATTGTGACAAGATTACAATCATTTTTTAATCTTCAATTCTCCAGAGAATTAGATTCAAGCATTTATGAACTTATCATGAACAGTGCTATCAAGGCAGAAAAAACGTCCCCGGGTGGATTTGATTCATTCATGCAATTTATCATCGGTAATGTACAGTTGCCCTATGTGAAAGAATTCAAGGCACGTCGTTCAACATTTTCTGATATTGATTGGTTGTTGGATACCTTTGTGGGAGTTGATGAAACTCTTCGTGCTATCATAACAAGTGCTCTTGCACTTGCAGGCTTCGCGGGACGTATTTTTGTTGAACGTTCTAATAATTCAAGTGTAAATGTTGAACTTCTTAGTGGATATACGCTTGGTCTAGCGCCATCAATACAAATTCAACCGACGCGGCTTGTGAATGCCCGTATTGTGTGTGCAGATGGGTACGTTGAAGAGGTTGCAGAGATACATCACATGTTGGAAGCCGCTGCATCAATGAAAGAACCAGTTTTGATGTTTGTAAGAGGCATGTCTGACGATGTCAAGCATACCTTGAGCGTCAACTACAAACGTGGCTCGCTGCGAGTGATTCCAATTACAGTTCCATATGATCTTGAGGGTATCAACATGTTGGCAGATATTGTTGTAATGACTGGTGCAGATCTTGTTTCAAGCAATCTTGGTCAATTGTTTAGTTCAATAGATCTTAAAGCTGCATCCACTGTAGATGCTGCAACAATTTTTAGTGATAACGTTGTGATACGTAATAATGCAACACGTCATAGTGTTACAGTTCACAGAAAGAAGCTTCTTGATCGTCGTGATGAACAAGAATATGAGTTTTCAACCGATCTCATAGATAAGCGCATCAAATTACTCACGCCAAACCAGGTTATCATTCGGTTGCATGACGGCATGAATTACGTTGAACAAACACAAAGAATTGATCACGCCCTGCGGGCGATTTCAGCGTTAACCAGACACGGTACAATGCAATTCAATGACAAGAAAGTGTTAACAGATTCAATTATCGCTGGTGCACAGCATGCTTCTTTGTGTTCACGTCAGCTTGATGCTCTTGGCGCAATAATCATTGATTCTTCGGTAGTTCCAGAGCACCAATCTTCTCAAGATACACCATGATTTTTAATGCCGCTTGTGTAGGATCATTCTCTTTACTGATGATCTGTGCAATATCTCGCCCGTGGTTCTGAATAATGTTGGCAACAACCTTTTTGCCATTTTGTTTGTTTGTTTGTTTTTGATTCCCATGCCCTTGTTCTTCAGTATTTCGTGTAGTAGTTGTACCAACAGGCTCCTTGCCCGGCTCGGTTTTGGATGTTTGTTTTGTTTGTTGCCCAGGTTCAGCAACTTTTGTTGCTGCTGTTTGTGTACCTCCAGGTTGAAGCTGTTGTTTCATATCGGGGGCAATGTCTTTTGTTTGGACCCCTGATTCAACCACCTTGATAACGTTGATTAGATTATTGATGGGTGTTGTTAAGATGTCACTTGTAAGTGCGTCTGCACCCACGTAAGGAACTTTTTTGAATGCACCAAATAACCCACCTGGTGACAATGCTTTTCTGATGACTCCAACAAGCGTTTTGCGAGTTTTCTCATTAATAACAAGCTGTGCGATGCTCTTGCTCTTGTCAATTGAATCACCAAGATTATTTTTGATAATTGTGGGCATCTGACCAAATCCCTTCTCAAGCGCGTCAGCAAATGTCAAAATCTTGACAACAGGATTATCAAATCCAAAAACCCCTTTCAGTTTTCGCCAAACCTTATCGAGCGGTTTTCCTTCGCTGTATTTGTTAAGCTGTGCAATTGCTTGATCAATTCCATTATCGAGATTGGTCATATTATGACCTTTTAATTTGCGCAGTTTATCAATGATCTGTGTTACACGTTGGTAATCAGATTGATCCAATGCCTCAATGATCAATGTAGCAGCCTTATTTTCACGTAATACCTGAGCTTCTGCTCTGGCAACGCGTGCTTCGGTGAGTCGAAGCCGCCTGGTAATGTAACGTTCTTCAAGTGAATTTTTCATAGTGAAACCCATAGATTTACGAAGAATAACTAGGTGATACTTTCTGCAAGGAGCCAGAAGCTACAATGAAAAGATTAGAGAATCCGACAGAAATCATTAATAAGGCAACTTATAACGTTGTTGTTGGTGCAATTAAGGATAGCGTGCAATCAACATTGCTTTCAGCACTTAGTACAAAGACATTTGAACTCGATGTTGCAAAGCAGCGCCAGTTACTGGCCGTGCTTGAGCAGGCAGTTGATGCCGGTTATCATAAGAGTAACGCGGTATTCATGCGAACCGTTGCACGTGCCTTTGCAATTGTGAAGGCTGAAGAATCATCATCCAAGAAGTAACTTGGGATTTTGATTATGGTTGATGAAAAAATAGACGATCAAAAACAATACGGCTTCAAGCACATGGTGCAATGTCGGTGCATGCTGCCACAGTTCAAACAGCACCCTGATCCGCCACTTCATCAATTTGCAGTGTTTTCTGTCATGGTTAACAATGATGTAATTCCAAAGTTTGTACAGTGTCCTAATTGTGGGCTTGTTCACAAGGTCACAGATATCAATAAATCAGAGATCAAACATGGCCGTGAGAACATGTCTGCAATCATGACGATTGATGATGTTAGACGATCGCTTCCTGATGAACTCGTTGATTTGTTAAGTCAACATGAACTTAGCATTGCTGTATGGGAACAAGTCAAATTCATTATTGATAATGAAAGATGGGGATCATTTATTGTGCTTGCATCTGATGAAGAGGACGGTGTTCGACAGGGGAAGTTGCTCAAGATACTTGGAAAAACGCTCTATAATATTGAAACATTCATCCGTGATGAAATAATGGAGTTAAAATGAATCATAATGACAAGCAACAGAAATTCTTTGGTGAAGAATTCAACTCTGAGAAACGTGCTGAACAATTGAGCGTTGCACGTCAGATTGCTCATGAAATATCACGATTCGAAGTTTCAGAAACGCAAAAATTTATGATCATGTATTTGATCGCACTTGAGCTTGAGGATGTGACAAAGATGCAAGAACTTACAACGGTGATCAAAGAATTAGCCGGAGATATACTCTTCATTAAGGATGATTAATGGGTCGATATGCGCAGCAACCAGGCAACGTACTTTATACATCTCAGATCAATGAAGAAGAATATCCTGAACAATCTCAGCGAACATACACTACGAATACGCCGCCGCGCATTGTTATGCTACACGGTAACGTAACAGAGGAAACAATTGCAAATGCAACTGCACAGCTTCTCTATTTTGCAAGTATTGGGAGTGAACCAATTAGTTTAGTGCTGTCAACATATGGTGGCAGTGTTCATGAGATGTTTGTGCTTTATGATACAATCAAGTTTTTACCATGTCCGGTGTACACTATTGCGCTTGGAAAGCTTATGTCTGCAGGTGTACTCATTCTTGCATCAGGTGAAAAGGGGAAGCGTCTCATTGGACAATCAACACGTATCATGATGCACTCAATATCTGCGGGTGCATTCGGTAATATCTTTGAGATTACAAATCTCACTGATGAATATCAGCTATTGCAGAAACAGATGACAAAGGCATTGATTGCAGAGACTGGTATGACAAAAAAACTCATACATGATCTTATGTCAACCAAACTTGATCGTTACATGGGTCCTGACGAAGCTATCAAACTTGGAATCGTTGACAAGATAATGGGTTGATTTAAGACAATATACAGTATACAATTTGGTATGACTTTTGACATTGAAGGGTATTTTCCCTTTGAACAGATCAGATCTCAACAAAGTCGTGCAATAGAATTTGCACTTGATGCGTTCATGAATAAAGGAAAACGCTTTGTTATACTTGAAATGGGTCCTGGGTGTGGTAAGAGCGCCACGGCTGTTACAATTGCACGATACATGCAGGCACATTTTGAGTTGGGTCAAATTTCATTAGGTGGAACGTACTTTCTTACAACACAAAAAGTCTTACAGAAACAATACATGCGTGATTTTGGAGCGCCTCATGGCAACATGCATACCATCAAGTCAGCCAGTAGTATTACATGTCAATTTCACGAAAATGATATGACTGGTATCTCATGTGCAGAGATACGTCGTCTGATTGGAAGCAAGGCACAGTGTAAGATGGTGTACAAATTATGTGAAGATAATTGCAAATATGATGCTGCAAAGCGTCGTTTCTTTGATGCTCCAGAGGGTATTACAAACTATGCGTTCTTTTTGGCACTTTCAGCATACACATATGATATGCAGAGAAGGGGTCTTCTTGTACTTGACGAAGCACATAACGTTGCAGATCTTGTGGGTAATTTTGTAACTATTGGATTTTCCAATCTTTTTTATAAAGACGTTCTAGGTGTTAAACCACCAAATGTCAATGCAGGACAGGAGAGAATTTACAGATGGCTAATGCATACAGTGCGTCCTGCATTACAACGAATTATCAAAAAAGAAGCAAACAATTTGAATAAAGGTCTTGACGAAAATGCAGCAATTAAGGCCGTAAAGCATCTTGAAAGACTAAAACATAGTTTTCAAAAGATTGAACAATTTGTCGATGTATATGATCCCACGACATGGGTGCTTGATTCATCAAAAACAGATCGTCGTGGTGAACGTGTCTATCAATTTAAACCAACGGACGTAGGTCGTTACTGTGAGAATATTCTTTATGCGCAAGCAGATAAAGTACTGTTAATGTCTGCAACGATCCTTAACAAGAATCTTTTCTGTGAATCACTAGGTATCAGACCTAGCGAAGCAGAGTTTCTACGTATTCCATCACCATTTGACGTTGTCAAGAGACCAATTCATTACATGCCTGTTGGCAGCATGTCACGTGCAAAAATTAATGACACGTTGCCATCCATGATACAGGCAATCAAGGTAATCATGGATGAACATCCAACAGAAAAGGGCATTATTCACTGTGTTAATTTCCACATTGCTGATGAAATTGTTAAAACGCTTGGTGGTAAGCGTTTGCTTGCTCATACAAGTGATGACAGGGAGGAAATTATCAAGTTTCATATAACAAGCAAACAGCCAACAGTTCTTGTGTCACCATCAATGACAGAAGGCGTTGACCTTGTTGATGATCTTAGCAGATTTCAAATTGTTTGTAAGGTTCCATATCCCTACCTGGGTGATGCATCTGTCCGTCGAAAGATGAAACGTAATTCTCGATGGTATGCATATCAAACTGTAAAAACAGTGATCCAGGGACTTGGTAGAAGTATTCGTAATGATAATGACCATGCAATTTCATACATACTTGATAGTGATTGGGGACAATTTTTTGTACAAAATAGTGATATGTTTCCTGATGAATTTACGCAGTCATTACAGTATTGACTCATGTACATTAAGACACATTGCGGTTTACGAGTATTCATGAGTGATTAGACTAGATTCGGAGGTATGAAAGATGACTGATTCTCTAGAGGTACTTGAAAGATTTAATGAAATTAAAAGTTTGGTTGAATCACTTGAATTAGATGCACACAAGAATGCAACTGGTGTTGCTGCAGCCGGCTTGCGACTTCGTAAGGGTATGCGTCTTATTAAGATTAGGGCCGGTGATCTTATTAAGATTACTGTTGAACGTGATAAGACACTTAAGCGCAAGAAGTAATCTGAAAACTTAGATTAACACTTAGAGGGTCCTTTCGGGGCCTTCTTTGTGTTTTATAGCATACATATGAGTATGCCCGCACCAAGATCAGTCCTAGCAGATATTGCAGATCTCAATTTAGATCCATCACGTGAACACACAGTTGTTAATGCCTCCGGTAGGTTGAGACCCCCATCTACGTTATCACATGTCCCTGCGAAGGATTCTAAAGACAAGAAACCGTTGGTTGAGCCAAAGGCTAAGGTAGAAAAATCCATGTCAGTAGAATCAGTCATGGAGAAGAAACCTGAACAACCGAAATTAGAACCAAAGAAATTGGTTGTTGAAAAGGAAGAGAAAAAGTCTTCATCTAAAAAATCAAGGACAAAAGCAACTAAGAAGCTTGATAGCACCAAAAATAAAGATGATGATTCTAGCTCGTCTTCCTAATCTTGTCGAAGATACTCTTTTCTATCTGACAGATACGCATTCTTGTCAGATTGTAGATTTGTCCAATTTTTTGTAAGGTATGTGTACCTTGTTTTGCTGCAATGAGAACGCAATTGTTTGATTCTGGATACAATATCCAATGTTTGCAGGATTTTCTGTTACATTCAACTGAATATTTCTCGGTTACAGCAAAGCACGTCGTACCAGGAATAGGTTTATCATCCTGGATGACGTTAAGACTTCTTCGTTTACCTTCGTTAGTTGGACACATTGCTACCTTACTGGTAGTATAATCATACATGCGCTTTCACGTGTACAACAAGGAACCCAACACATGATTAAAACATATGTGCTAGATACGAATGTCTTGCTTAGTGACTCACGTGCTATTTTTGCATTTGAAGAACATAACGTTATTGTTCCAATGCTTGTGTTAGAAGAACTTGATAGACACAAGAATAAGCAAGATGATGTGGGAAAGAATGCCCGTGATGTAAGTAGATCACTTGACAAATTACGGACCAAGCAGGGTAATAACTTGATGACTGGTGTCAAGTTAAGATCAGGTGGCATATTACGCATTGTTGCATTCAAGAAATCAATTCCAAATATCAGTGACTTTGATATGAGCAAGGTTGACAACATGATCATATCATTCATGAAATCAATCATTGTGGAAGACGGTGTTGATTCCAATGCTGTGTTAGTCTCAAAAGATGTGAATGTGCGTATTAAGTGTGATGGACTTGGCATTCCTTGTGAAGATTATAGAAAGCTAAGAGCTGTTCCAACTAGACAAGAATTTTATCGTGGTGTTGATATCGTCACACTAGATGATACGTTTGTTGAGTCGATTTTTGCAAATGGTTCGCTTATGTTACCAAAGAGCGTGACAAAGAAACGAACATTCTATCCAAATCAGGTGCTTGTGTTGAAAAGCATGATTGATGAAAATACTACACTGAGGTCTGCAATGTCAGTATTCAAAGAGTCTAATCAGCCTGTTGAACTTATCAATGCACGCGAATCTATTTTTAATCTGCATCCCAGGAATAAAGAACAGGTCTTTTCGCTTGATCTACTGATGAATCCGGATATTAAGTTGGTCACGCTTACCGGACCATCAGGAACGGGTAAAACATCACTCGCACTTGCAGCTGCATTAGAACAGTTAAAAGGTCTTGGTTCAGATGCACGATATAAGAAATTTATCGTAACCCGCCCTGTTCAGGCCGTGGGTAATGATATTGGCTTCTTACCAGGTACAATTGATGAGAAGATGCAACCGTGGATTGCACCTATTCGTGATAACCTTAATTTCCTGATGGGTGACAAACCTGGTAAACAACGTCGAGGTGCTAAAAATGCAGGCAAAAGTTTTGAATCAGAGCCTTATTTGAGTTTGATGCAACAACATGGTCTCATTGAGATTGAGGCAATTCCATATATTAGAGGTCGTTCAATTCCAAATTCGTTCATTATTATTGATGAGGCACAAAATCTTTCGATACATGAGTTAAAAACAATTATTACACGTGTTGGTGAAGGCACTAAATTGGTGTTGACAGGTGATATTGAACAGATTGATAACGCTCACCTTGACATGTACACAAATGGTCTCTCATATGCAATTGAAAAGTTCAAGAATCAGAAGATTGCTGCACATATTACGTTGTTAAAGGGTGAACGCAGTGAGCTTGCAACAATTGCATCACAGATTCTTTGAATTCGTGAGGCCATCACCGGTCAACGGGTCTATATTTGTCAAAGAATGAGTGGAATCCTTGACAACAAAAAACGTATGGTTGACGTCTTCGTGACCCAACAGGGTCGTCAACAGATGTCAAACGGTGACATGCGTATAAGCTACGTTTCGTTCACAGATGGAGACACCTATTATAGAGGCGATATTGCTAGTGGCTCTGCGGATGCAACGAATAGATTTTTTCTTGAGGCATCAAACGCACCTCAGGATCAGATTACATTTGAGACAGATGATTCTGGTCTTTTGAAGCCATTTCCAAACTCACTCGGCGTGTCTGTCGCTGCTGGTAAGATTGTTTCATATTCATTTACTGTTCCAACAGGATCTGTATTCTCAGGATCACTTGATAACACAACAGTATTATCATCTACGGCATTTGCATATTCAGGAAGCAAACTTCTTGATGAATCATTGAATAATTTTGCAAAGCTACGTTCTATCGGTACACGTAATTCGATTTTTGATGATGATTCATTTGCAGTTGGTCCTGACAATGTTGAGTATGTTATCTCTGACACAAGACCAGTGCAGGATATACGTCGGCACGTTCAACATATCGATCAAATCGAAAGTATCTTTGAAGATGCACGATTCAGTAACGTTAAGAATTTTGCATATCTGCCTCCTATTAATCGAATTGATGATGAAACAATTGACAAAACAAATGTCAATGAAACCAGTAAATTTCAACTTGGTTACTATCCACCGTGGGGTCATAACAAAAGATTGACATATGCGCAATTGAATCATGAGCTCATGTACTATGAACGACTTGGGTTTAGTAGAACGTTTACAATTGATCCAACATCACGTGATAATCGTCTAATTGCACAGATGTTTGAGCAATCATCAGATACTCTTCGAAAACTTGATACCGTAGATCTTGGTCGTTTTCAAACGGGCAATGAGAATAACCCAACCGCACATGTGTTTCTTGCTGGCAAAATGTTAACAGATTCAACGGGGGTCAACAAATTCGTGCATCTATTCACTTTAGTTTTTAACTGATCATGCAATTTACATTCACAAGCCAACTTCAACTATTAAAGGTAACAGATACTGCAATTTCACTCGTTAATGTCGATGACATAACGGGCGACATGACGTTTGAAGCTAGCTATTCGATTAGTCAAAGTGATGCAATACAAAACAATGGTCTTGCAGTTGATGTAAGCATTGTGTTGCAAGAAATGCAGCCTTTGTCAATATTAAAGAACACAAATATTATGAATCCTGATGGTCGCACATTGATTCATAATATTGTCAATCAGGCGAATGATGCAGCTACTGCAAATAACGAACGTTCACGTTTGACGCTTTCAACACATCGTAGTGACGTTACTGCAAAGATCAATAACACGATTGTTCCTGCCTTTGCCGCACATGTATCACCGTCTAGGATTATTGATTTTAAGAAAACGCGCTTGGTGACAAGACCTGTGGGTGAATTGCGTCAGGAGAATGTTAAAAAGCCGCTTCTACAATTCATCACCTCACCGAATCCTGATGTCGATTTAAATACCAGATCATTAATGTTTAATATGATTACTAAAGAAGGTAAAGATCCTTCTGAGATCACGGGTTTGACGCACAGAAGTATGTCTGCTAGAAATACATTTGGCGGTTTATCACGCAAAATACGCCGTCAAGAACATGCAACGTTTCCCTTGGGTGCATTGCTTAATTCATATGTTCATCTGAAACAAACTAACGTTGAGAAGAAGGTAACAACAGATTCATTGTCTGATGTAACGTTGGTATCTGTAGCAAGTGTTGTCGGTGATGATGTAATCAACGTTCCAGTTACATTGTTTCTTCAATCTGACAAACTTGACGCTAAAGGTACTCATCATAATAACGTGATCGTTAAGTTTGAGCTGATCAATGTGTCAAATGGTCAAGTTATTGATCGAGTCACAAAACCGCTTGATATCAATCAACATAAGCAAATTTACTATGCACCAACTAAACATCCAATGTTACAAGTTGCTCACTCTGATATTTCGTCAAATGTCAGATTAGAAATTCAACAGATTGATGAAAAGGCAACTTCAATAAGACTATACAAGAAATTGATCAATAAGGCAGCCGTCTCCCTCGGGACGTATGAATTTGCTGGACAATATAACTTAACAAGCAAAGAACGTTCCTTGCTTTTGAACGTACATAAACCATTACAAAATACCGTAATCTATCGTGCAATTGCGATTGGACAGCACAATGAAGAATCATCTGAATTTGTCAATGTTGTGATCAACCCAGCACACTATGTTCCCAATAGAGCAGTATCTGTTACTGCAACACCAATTGATACCGGTATTGCAATTGATGTTAGATCACTTCCACCTGATATAAGCGCAGTTCAAGTAATCAGGCAAACGCCAACAATCAATGATTACAATTTTACGTTGATTGATGTAGCGCAACTTGTTGATGACACTGTACGTCATTCAGATCGTATCATGGTTGAGGACACAAAGGTTACAGATGGCTGGATCTATCATTATGCAGTGCGCCTCATACGTGTTAATGGTACATATGACGTTGCTGGCAGCGCCATCATTGAATATGTGCGTCCTAAAAATAACAAGATTGTTGTAGAGGTTACGAATTTGCAGGTGTCACATGAAGCAGACGGTCCAAGTGTTTCATTTGCAATAGATTCTGTGATCAATGATTCAAATCTTGATACCATACGTTCTTTGCTTCAAAAGCGTGGTCTTGAAAGCTATTTCACTAATGATATTGCAAATGAACGTGAAAAATTAGGTGATATCATAGGACATAGCGTTGAACGCATCAATCTGACAACTGGCGCACATGAGAATTTTGGTGTCCTATCTGATAATGTGTTTCATGATGATAGCACACGAATCAATTATAGTGTCATGCCACTGCAATATGGAAACAGTTACAGATATGTGATTACACCGCTAATAAGAGCGCCAGAAACTGTGTTTAACGACTTCATTAAGACAAAGGTAGATGCATTAACGCACAAAACGTATACGTTTAAACCAGCAAAGTTCTTGCATCCGCTAGTACTTAATACAGGTACCCTTGTGACAGAAGAAGGGCTAAAGACACGCTTTGCAAAGAATGTGATGTCATATGGTAATGTTGGCGCTTCTGTAACAACGGATGTATCATTTGATCTTCAGCCAGCGCGTGTAACAGATGCTACGGCCGCCCGTTTTGATAATAATACTGTGTTGCTTACCTGGAAGATTGATGGACCGCTTGATAACGTTGATCACTTTGTTATCATGAAGGATGTGCATGGTGTACGAACAGCTATTGGCAAGGCGCATTCTCAATTTGAGTTTGGTAGTTATTCGTATGTGCATCATTTGAGCCCCCAAGATGTTGGTGCATTTTCATATGTCATCATTCCAGTCTCTAATGATTACCACATAGGTACTGAAGTGCAGACGAACATCATCGTATACGAGGCATAATGTCACTATTTCCAACGCTTAGGATAACACCGAAAAAAAAGTCACAGACCGGTAATCCACAGGCACAACCAAAAACATCACACTCTTCAGTTGTTAAGCATGCTACCCAAGCATCATCTACTACAAATAAGTCAGTAAGACAAATATCAACAGATGTGCAGATTGATGGGTATACAAGCGTTAAGGCATCTGGTGATACATTGATTGTGAATACATCGACGTCCGTTAATGATGCGCTTGCAAACTTGAAAGCAGATCCAACATTCACAACGCCCGCAGCAGAATCAAATGTACATGGATCAAGTTTGACGCCATCGTATAAAACAAGCAAACCATCATTTGATTCACATCAAGAGCCAAATCTTGAATTCAATGAATCAACACGAAAATTTACGCCTTATGAGAAGCTTTTTGGAATCTCACATACAAGGCCTGAAATTGTGATGCTTACACAATTCTTACCATTGTTTGATAATGCTCAAGGTCATTCACAACCACAATCATTGCAATTGATTACAGAGGCAGGTATTCATCCACGCATGTCTGACGCAGGTCATTTTCTTGAGACTCAGATTGCAATGAGAAATCTCAAGGTCGTGAATGTTTTACAGGCAATTCAGAGTGTATCAAAGGGAAATTCTGTTCCATTGGATCTTCTTCAAAAGGCAAGTGCTAACTTCAACACACATGCACGAAAGCTAAAAGGCATGCTTCAGTTTGTTGTGTATCTTGTTCATACGCTGGAATTGCAAAAGACACGTTTTGATTTACATGCGAGATTCTATGATGTTGAGCCACAAAGAGTCATAAACAATTATGAGCAGTTATTTACACAGTCAAAAACAAATCACGCTGCATCTGTAGCTCTTGATAAGGCTCGTCAATTTATGCCAAATAGGTTCAGCGTTGGCAATACGTTAGAGACATATGGGTACAAACATGAGAATGTGTCATCACTGTTTACGTCAAGTAAATTGTGGATGCAATTGCTTATAGAATACAGAAATTTGTTGCGTAATCATTCACGACATTTAATGGGTATTCCGTCACTTGAACAGGGACAAGATAATAACCCTGCCTCGTTAACTGTACCAACTGCTCAATTGTTGAATCCAAACGGTGATCCTGCCAATCTCATCGGCGTAGCGGCACTTGCTGCAACAAATGAATCAGCAATAACTGATACGGTAAAGACAATTATGAATGCATATGATGGTCTATATGGCAGGTATGCAAATTTTAAGACACCTGAAATGAAGATTGTTGCACTCGTTAATCTCATTTCTGTTGATTATCGATATTCATACGGTCTTTCGTTAGATGAAGTAAAGACAATTCTAAATGATGATTTTGGGTACGTTGTTAATGAACACAATAATCATGCAATGTGGGATAAGGTTATTGGATTAATCAGAAACAACGTCACAAAGATGCCTGTTGTAAATGATAATTCACTTATGGATCTTGCCCAGCGCCGTCCGACCGCCGATACTGCAGTGTTAACATTTGAGACGTCGTATTTCGAAGAACAAGGATCGGAAATCACTCCTGGTGTTGAATATTTTGTTTCGAATACGTTAAATGTTCATGATGGTGTGTTAGACACAACAAATGCTCAGCAACTTGGTCATATACTGAACAATATGCAGTCTAGTTTTAAGGCGCTTGTTAATGATCTTCGTATTTTGTCAACACTTAATGTTGATCCATCCAAGAGATCGTTGACTGAAGCAATTGTTGCAGATACTGGTGCATTTACCGATCTTTTGCTTGACGTGATTGTTGACAGGAATAAAGGCGAAACGCTTGATTATGTGAAGAACGATAATATCACAGCTCTTTATGCTCGTGCAGCGAAGGATAGGAAGCTTAAAAGTTTGCTGTTTCTCTATAATCTTGCAAGAATTACTCGTCCTTCTGCGCGAGGTCTTGAACAATATCAATCACCAAGCACGAATGATAACATAGCTGCAACATCAGA